>Ga0137403_10002199_pt1 | contig 23974 bp, 23 predicted proteins | sample CZOMad2_1_16fung_FD_122057 | JGI IMG/M metagenome (GOLD analysis project Ga0137403, IMG submission 122057) | Vadose zone soil fungal communities from Angelo Coast Range Reserve, California, USA - CZOMad2_1_16fungal (Hybrid Assembly) | ecosystem: Environmental > Terrestrial > Soil > Vadose zone...
CAGCGCCTGGCGGCGACGCTGCACGTCGGCCACGACGGCGTGACCGACGCGGTCGTGGGGCAGGCCGACGCCCAGCTCACCGCGCACGAGCTGATCAAGGTGCGGGTGAGCGAGAACGCGCCCCAGAGCCGTCACGACATCGCCGACGAGCTGGCCCGGCGGACGAACGCGGAGCTCGCGCAGGTCCTCGGCCGAACGGCGCTGCTCTATCGCCCGCGAGCGGACGAGCCGACCATCGCCCTGCCGCCCTGACGGCTACGTCTGCAACACGCGCCGGATTTCGGTCTCCGCCCACAGCATCGCGTCCTTCGGGCTCGCCGCATTGGTGACGGCCTTCGCGAACATGTTGGGAATGATGTAGCTGTTCGTGATCATCTGGATGCGCTCGTCCGGCGGCGCCGGCCAGCCGTAGAGGTGCGAGTACTGCGCGAGCGCCTTGAGCGGCTTGTACTTCGGGTCCAGGTTCCATACCGGATGGTTCTCCATGTCGCGCCACACGGGATGGTTGTAGTTGTCGCCCGACATGATCCATTCGTGATACTGCGCCGGCTCGAAGAACCAGCGGAGGAACTCGCGGGCGGCGTCGACGTTCTTGCTGAACTTCCAGATGGCGAGGCTTCGCGGTACCCCGACGGTGTGACGTCCAGCCGGCCCCGCCGGCGACAGGTGGAAGGCGGTCTGCTCGGCGACCGGCATCTTCTTCTCCTTCGCCACGACGTAATGGCTGATCGGATTGTGGATCCACGAACCCGCTCCCGAGTTCAGCCACTGATTGTTCGAGGCGTTGTCCCACGAGAGCACGACCGGATCCATGGCGTCCGTGTACAGGGCGCGGACGTAGTCGATGACCGCCTCCGTCTCCTTCGACCTGACCGCGATCGTGCGGCCGTCGGCCGCGACGTCCTTCGCGCCATACGACCAGAGGATCGAGTAGAGGGTCGTGACGGAGTCCGTCGTCTGACTGATGGCGAAGCCGACCGGATGACCCAACTTCTTCAGCTTCCGTCCGGCTCGAAGCAGATCCTCCCAGGTATCGGGCGCCTTCTCGCCGACCTTCTCGAAGAGATCGATGCGATGGCTGCCGGGGAAGGAGATGTAGAGGTAGGGGACACCCAGCCACTGGCCCTTGACGTAGGCGTGCTCCCTGGCGAACGGATACCAGTCGCCGTGCTTGCTCGCGAGATCGTTCGCGATGTCGGAGACGTCGGCGAGCCCCGTCTGAAAGAGCCACGGGTAGTGCATCTCGAGACTCACGATGTCGTGACCACCCTTCGACATGAGCTCGGCCGCCAGCTTGGCGGACATCTGCACGCTCTGGATGTGGTCGGTGCGCACGCTCACGCCGGTCGCCTTCGTGAAGCGCTTGCCGAGCTCGGCGAGCTTCGCGTCCGACGTGGGCGCGTAGTTCACGGCGGTGAGCAGGCTGATCTCCCTGGCCGCCCAGCTGGCCGGCGGTCGCCCCGTCGCCAGGATCCCGGCGAGTCCGGCGGCGGCCTGTCCCGTGGTCCGAACGAACGCGCGTCGGCTGATGGTCATCGCGCACCTCCGAGAAAGAACGTAGGGAGGATCACCGCGCACTGTCGCGCAGGTGCAAGTATAGTCGGAGCATGAACTCCGTGATCGTTCTTGCCTGCCTCCTGCTGTGCGGCGTGCTGGGCGGCTGCGCCGCCGGTCCTCTCCGCCTCGGGCAGCTGCCGACGGACGAGGAGCGGTGTGTGAATGGTGGCGGCGTGTTTCATGCCGGTCTCTGCGACTACTGCCGCTGAACGGCGCCGCGCTTGCCCCCCGCCTCGAACCATGGGAGGGTCTGCCATGACCGAGTTCAAGCCGTTGACCTACGAGGCGCTGACCGTCGGCGAGGAATTCGTCTCCGACGAGCACCTCGTCACGCCGGAAGACGTCGACACCTACGCCTTCGCGGTCGACGATCATCACCCGTGGTTCTTCGGGCCCTCGCCGTTCGGCGGCCCGGTGGCCCATCCCACGCTCGTCGCCAATCAGGCCCTGCGCTTGCGTCACAGCCGCTACGTCGTGCACGCCGGGCTCCACGCGAAGATGCGGTTCGAATTTCTCGAGCCGATCCGGCCCGGCATGCGTGTTCGCTCCCGGGGTCGGGTGATCGACAAGTACGAGCGGCGCGGCAAGCAGTACATGGTGACGGAGTTCGTCACCGAGGACGACGCCGGCACGACGCTCGTCCGCGGCCAATTCACGCAGATGCTGATTCCGGCCTAGGCGACGGACCATGGCCATCGCTCACGACATCGCCGTCGGCCAGGAGCTCCCACCCCTCGAGAAAGACCTGACGCAGCGGCACATCGACGCGTATTCCGGCGTGCGGACGCGCTCGATTCACACCGACGAAGCCTGGGCGCGCCAGAAAGGCTTCCGGACCACGCTGGCGCAGGGGATGATGTCGACGGCATACGTCTCCGAGATGATGACGAGGCTCCTCGGCGCCGGCTTCATCAAGGGCGGCACGATGTCCGTCGCCTTCGTCAAGCCGGTCTACGTTGGCGATCGCCTCACCGTTCGCGGGGTGGTCAAGGAGATGCGTCCCGAGAAGGAGGCGACGCGCGTCGTCGTCGAGGTGTGGTGCGAGAACCAGCACCGACAGAAGACGGCGGTGGGGACCGCCAGCGGGCTGCTCGCCTGATCCTCAGCCGCGGGAGTCGGGCGACGCGGGCGCCAGCGCCTTGATGGTGTCGCAGAGCTGATCGAGGTCGACCGGCTTGATCAAGACCGCGTCGAAGCCCACGCTCGTCGTGTCCATGTACTGCTCGGAGTATCCGGTGAGCGCGATCGCGGGCAGCGACCTCCCCCGCGCATGACCTCTGAGCTTGCGAACCAGCTCGATGCCGTCCATCTGCGGCATGGCGAGATCGGTGACGATCACATCGACCTGGAGCGTCGTGTCGAGGTGCGCCAGCGCCTCGAGGCCGTTTCGCGCGGCCATCACGCGCGCACCGCAGGCCTTGAGGAACGTCGTCAGGACGTCGAGCGAGTCGTCGGTGTCCTCGGCCACGATCAGCGTGAGACCTGAAAGATCCGGCAGGTCGATGGGACGCATCACCGCGGTAACGTACGGCCTTCCGCCCCCGGCGTCTACTGGGGAAAAATCTTTCCCAGTCCGGGGCTCTCGCTGCACTGCCTGACCGCGTCGTCTTCGTGTGATACAAAGGCACCCATGACCAACCAGCTGCCGCGCGTCCACGAGATCGAGCATCACGCCGCCGAGCGGGCGACGACGCGCCCGCTCGTCTCCGGCATGCACGGCGTGGTGGCGGCCGGCCATCCCCTCGTGTCGATGGCGGGGATGCGCATGCTGCTCGCCGGCGGCAACGCCTTCGACGCGGCGGCCGCCGCGGGCTTCGCCGCCGCCGTGGTGGAGCCGACGGCGTCCTACACGCTGTGCGGCGAGTGCGTGGCCATGGTCTACGACGCGCGCCGGCGCGAGAGCGTCGCGCTGAGCGGGCAGGGCACCGCCCCCGCGCGCGCGACCATCGACGTCTTCCGCCGGCGCGGCCTCGATCGCATCCCCACCGGGCCGGGCGCCGACGCGCACCTCTCGTTCACGGTGCCGGGCGCCGTCGACGCGTATCTCACGCTGCTCGAGACGTACGGGACGAAGTCGGTCAGCGAGGCGCTGATCCCCGCCCTGCAGTACGCGGAGCGCGGCTTCCCGATGTACGAGTACATGCACCGCATGCTCGCGATTCCCGAAACGCGCGCGCAGTTCGCGCTCTACCCGCCCGGTGGCGACGCCGTCTTCTATCCCGGCGGCCGCGCGCCGCGCGTCGGCGAGCTGTTCGTGCAGCCGGCGCTGTCGGGCACGCTGCGGCGTCTCGTGGAGGCCGACGCGAAGGCCGGCGGCGATCGCGCGGCCGGCATCGCCGCCGCGCGCGAGCGCTTCTATCGCGGCGACATCGCGTCGATGATCGGCGCCTTCTCGGAGAAGTGGAACGGCCTGCTGCGCGCGAGCGACCTCGCCGGCTACCGGGCGCGCGTCGAGCCGCCGCTGCGCACGACGTTCGCGGGCCGGGAGATCCTCGGCCAGGCGGCGTGGACCCAGGGGCCGGTGCTGATGCAGGCGCTCGGCATGCTCGCGACGCTGGATCTGAAGGCCATGGGTCACAACTCCGCGCGCTACGTCCACGTGGTGTCGGAGAGCCTGACGCTCGCCTTCGCCGATCGCGAGCGATACTACGGCGACGTGCCGACGGTGCCGCTCGGCGAGCTCCTGGCGCCCGCGTATCTCGCCGAGCGCGCGAAGCTGATCGCGCCCGACCGCGCGATGCCCGTGGCGCCGCCGTCCGGCACTCCGCGCGGGACGCTGACGCCGGCCCCGGCGCCGGCCGTGGCCGACGGCACGACGCACATCGCGGCCATCGACACGCGCGGCAACATGGTCGCGTTGACGCCGAGCGGCGGCGTGTTCCGGAAGTCCGCGTTCGCGCCCGAGCTGGGCTGCACGCTGAGCACGCGCAGCGAGATGTTCGTGCTCGAGGACGGGCATCCCAACGCGCTGGCGCCGGGCAAGCGGCCGCGCACGACGCTGGTGAGCTACCTCGTCTGCGAGAACGGCGCGCCGGTGATGACCGTCGGCTGTCCGGGCGGCGACGATCAAGCGCAGGCCGACCTCCAGATCGTCCTGAACCTGGTGCTCTTCGGCATGAACCCGCAGCAGGCCGTCGAGGCCCCGCGCTTCGCGACGCAGACGCTCGTGAACTCGTTCTATCCCCGCGTGTGCAAACCCGGCCAGCTCAACGTCGAGCCCGGCATTCCCGAGAGCACGCGCGCCGCGCTGCGCGCGCTCGGCCACACGGTGACCGAGATCGGCGCGTGCGGGATCGGCGCGGTCGTCACGCGTCGTGACCCGGAGACCGGCGTGCTGTCGGCCGGCGCCGACCCGCGCCGTCCGACCTACGCCCTGGCTTTTTAGGAGAGAGACCATGCCCAGTCAGAGCGACAAGGCCGCGACCCTTCGCGCCCTCCACCAGGGTCCGCGCGCGTTCCTGATCGCGAACGCGTGGGACGCCGGCTCGGCACGCGCCCTCGCCGCGCTCGGGTTCCCGGCGCTGGCGACGTCGAGCGGCGCCCAGGCCGGCGTGCTCGGCCGGCGCGACGGCGCCGTGACGCGCGAGGAGGCGCTGGCGCATTGCCGGGCCATCGTGGCCGCGACCGATCTTCCCGTTTCCGCCGATCTGGAAAAGGGCTTCGGCGACGCGCCGGCGGCGGCGGCGGAGACCATCCGTCTCGCCGCCGGCGTCGGGCTGGTCGGCGGCTCGATCGAGGATGCGACCGGTGACAAGACCACGCCGCTCTACGACATCGCCCACGCCGTCGAGCGCGTGGCGGCGGCGGTGCAGGCGGCGCGCGCGCTGCCGTTTCCCTTCACGCTGACGGCGCGCGCGGAGGGCTTCCTGCGCGGCAACACGAATCTCGACGACGCGATCAAGCGGTTGCAGGCGTTCGAGAAGGCGGGGGCGGACGTGCTCATGGCGCCGGGGCTGCCCGACCTCGCGGCCGTGCGAGCCGTGTGCGGCGCGCTCGGCAAGCCCTTCAACTTCATGGCCGGCATCAAGGGCAAGTCGTTCACGGTGGCCGAGCTCGAGGCGGCCGGCGTGCGGCGGATCAGCCTCGCGACCTCGCTCTATCGCGCCGCGATGACCGGGATGCTCGACGCCGCGCGCGAGGTGCGAGACAAGGGCAGCTTCGGTTACCTCGATCGCGCCATCGCCACGCCGGACTGGAACGCCTTCATGCAGGCGTGAGCCGGTGAGCACCGAGCGCCCGTTCGCCGGCGTCACCGTCGTCGAGTTCGGCCACTTCATCGCGGTGCCGTGGGCGGGGCAGGTCCTCGCCGACGGCGGCGCCCACGTGATCAAGATCGAGCCGCCCGAGGGCGAGCCCAGCCGTCACATCGCGCCCCTCGGCGACGGCGAGAGCCGGCACTTCTTCATCCGCAACCGGGGCAAGCACGCGCTGCCGCTCGACCTGCGGCATCCCGACGCGCGCGAGATCCTCGAGGCGCTCCTCGCCCGCGCCGACGTCGTCCTGACCAACATGCGCCCCGGGCTCGCCGCCGAGCTCGGGCTCGAGTACGAGCAGCTCCGGGCGCAGCACCCGCGTCTCGTCGTCGGCAACGTGACCGCGTTCGGCGCGCGCGGCCCCGACGCGGCGCTGGCCGGGATGGACCTGGTCGTGCAGGGGCGGAGCGGGCTCATGGTGACGGGCGGACGCGTGAAGGACGGCCTGCCGACGACGGGCGAGTCGCCGATCGCCGACTACATGGCGGCCGCGCTGCTCGCCTTCGGCGTGGCCTCCGCCCTCTACCGGCGCGAGCGCACCGGGCGCGGGGGACGCGTGGACACCTCGCTGCTGCTCGCCGCGCTCGCGCTGCAGAACAACCTCATGGTCCGCGTCGAAGCGCTGGACGGCCCGCGCCACGCCGCCTTTCGCGAGTGGCTCACCCGGGCGCGCGCCGGGGGCGTCCCGTTCGCCGAGCAGGTCGAGCGGATGCCGCGCAACCGCGTGGTGGCCTCGCAGGCCGTCTACATCCGGACGTACGCGACGAAGGACGCCGCGCTCGCCGTCGCCTGCGGCAGCCCGTCGCTGCGCCGCAAGTTCATCGCCGCCCTCGGTCACGAGGATCCGGCGCTGAAGGCGCCGGTGGCCGACGTCGACGCCCACTACGCGGCGCTCAAGGCGGCGGTGGAGGCGACGATCGCCTCGCGGACGACGCAGGAGTGGAAGGTCGCGCTCGACGCCGCCGGCGTCCCCGCGAGCGGCGTCGCGCTGCCCGTCGAGATCCTGGACGATGCGCAGCCGGCGGCGAACGCGATGTTCCAGCGCTTCGAGCATCGGACGCTGGGACCCGTCACCGTGCTCGGCCCCCCCGTCCAGGTCGACGACGGCGGCTTCGTGCCGGGCCCGCCGACGCCGGCCTTCGGCAGCGAGGTCCGCGCGATCCTCGCGTGGGCCGGCTTCGCTCAGCGCGACGCCGAGCGCCTGCTCGCCGGCGGCGCGGTGACGCCGACCTCACGATGAGGCGCGGCGCGCTGAGACTTGTCGCCGTGATTCTGCTAGCATCCTGCGCCATGACTCAACCGACTCCGGCCGTCCGCGCAGAGCTCGCACCGACCGGCACGCTTCGCGCCGGGATCAATTACGGCAACTTCATCCTCGCCCACAAAGACCCGACGAGCGGAGAGTCCCGGGGCGTGGCGATCGACCTGACGCGCGAGCTCGCCCAGCGGCTCGCCGTGCCCGTCGAGCTCGTCGCCTACACGAGCGTGGCGGCGATGGTGGATGCGGCCAGGACGGGGGCCTGGGACATCGCGTTTCTCGGCATCGATCCCGCGCGCGAGAGCGAGATCGCCTTCAGCGCGGCCTACCTGGAGATCGAAGCGACCTATCTGGTGCCGGCCGGCTCGCCGCTGCGCGCGGTGGCGGACGTCGACCGTGAGGGCGTGCGCGTCGCCGCGCCGGCGCGCGCCAACTACGAGCTGTTCCTGGGCCGCAGCCTGAAGCGCGCGCAGCTCGTGCGGGCGCCGAACGCCGGCGCGGCCTTCGACCTGCTCGCGAGCGGCAAGGTGGACGCGCTGGCAGGGTTGAGGCAGGCGCTGATCGGGCTCGTCGATACGCTGCCCGGATCGCGCATGCTCGACGGCCAGTTCATGAAGGTGGCGCAAGCCGTGGGTGTTCCCCGGGGCCGCGACGCCGGCCTCGCGTACCTGCGCGGCTTCGTCGAGGACGCCAAGGCCTCCGGGCTGGTGGCGCGCGCGATCGAGAAGACGGGTGCCCGCGGTGTCTCGGTGGCGCCGAAGGCCTCCGCGCAATAGTGGCGCCCGCCGCCGTTCCCGATTTCCTCTACGGCACCGCCTGGAAGGAAGAGCGGACCCCGGCCCTGACCGAGCTCGCGCTGCGAACGGGCTTCCGGGGCATCGACACCGCGAATCAGCGGCGGCACTACTTCGAGGCCGGCGTCGGCCAGGGGCTGGCCGCCGCCTACGGCGCGGGCGTCGTGACGCGCGCGGATCTTTTCTTGCAGACGAAGTTCACCTACCGGCATGGCCAGGACCAGCGGCTGCCCTACGATCCCGCCGCCGATCTCTCGACGCAGGTGGCCCAGTCGATGGCCAGCTCGCTGGAGCACCTCGGGACCGATCACGTCGACGGCTACGTGCTGCACGGGCCCGCCTCCGGCCACGGCTGGAGCGAGGACGACGCCAAGACCTGGGCGGCGATGGTGAAGGAGCGCGACGCCGGGCGCACACGGCTGCTCGGCGTGAGCAACGTCTCGCTGAGGCACCTCGAGCAAATGGCGACCACCGGCGCCGAGGCACCGGCATTCGTCCAGAACCGCTGCTTCGCCCGCGTGGGCTGGGATCGCGCCGTCCGCGCGTTCTGCGCGGAGCGCGGCATCGTCTACCAGGGCTTCTCGCTGCTCACCGCCAATCCGGAAGTGCTGCAGCATCCGCTCGTGGGCCGCATCACCGCTCGGACCAAGGCCACGCGACCTCAGGTCGTGTTCCGCTTCGCGCAGGCGGTCGGCATGCTGCCGCTGACCGGCACCAGCGACCCCGAGCACATGAAGCAGGACCTGGCCAGCCGCGACCTGACGCTGTCCGCCGACGAGGTGCGGGCGATCGAGTCACTCGCGGGCTGATGCCGGGCGCACGTCGCTGCGCATCAGCGCGAAGATGACGAGGCCCACGATGATCCAGAGGATCTCACGCACGCGCCGCGTGAGCCCGAAGGCCACGGCCGTGGAGGGCGGCAGCCCCAGCGCGACGAACGTCACGACGTAGCCGCCCTCCTGCGCGCCGACGCTCGCGGGCACCAGGAACGTCACGAAGCGCACGGCCGTCCCGAACGCCTCGATGATGGTGGCCGTGGTCAGCGACACGGGCACGCCGAGGAAGCGCAGCGCGAGGAAGACCTCGACCACGCCGAGCAGCCAGGCGACGAAGTGAAACGCGATGGAGAGGATCAAGCGCCGCGGCTCCTCGCGGTAAAACCTCACCAGGCCGCGATCGACGCGCGCGCCGGTCTCTTTGTGCCGGGACAGGCGCAGGCCCACGCGGGCGAGCCAGCGCTGGACGGGACCGAAGACGCCCCGGATCTGCGCCACCACGAAGCCGACGAGCGCCAGCGCCTCGAGCGCCAGGAGCCACATCATGCCGTGGAGCAGCGAGGAGTTCGGCAACCCCGCCATCCACGCGACGACGATGCCGAGCAGGAGGAAGAGGCCCTGGGCGAGCGTGATGGTGGTCTTGGCGACGACGACCGACAGCACGGCCTCGTCGAGCGAGACGTGACGTCGCAGCAGCCACGCCTTGATGGCCTCGCCGCCGAGCGATGCCGTCGGCGTGGTCAGGTTGAAGGCTTCGCCCGCGATCCGCACCGCCAGCAGCGTGCGAAAGGCCACGCGGTCGCGCAGGAAGGCGTACTTCCAGCCGAGCGTGTCGAACGTGGTGACCAGAACGAAGGGAAAGACGGCGATGATCGCGAGCCGCCACGACAACCCCGTGACGGCGGCGACGATCGCCGCCGGGTCGTTGGTGGCGACGAGGACGCCCAGGAATACGACGCCGAGCACGAGGAGCAGCGCGCGAACCAGCTTCATGCGCGGGCCGCGGCGGCTCAGCTCTCTCGATAGAGCAGCAGCAGGACCCCGAACACCGCCAGTCCCGCTGCCCACACGCGACCCGGCATGCGATCGTCCGGCGCCGCCAGTCTCAGCTCGAGCCAGCGGGCCCACCCGATGACGACGCCGAGCACGCCGAGCGGGGAGTGCGTGACTTCCAGGAGGAACTCGGCCTTGAGGTTGAGGCTGGCGTGCGAGTGCGTGAGCAGGAGGCCGCCGCCGACGACGCAGAGAAGAGGAAAGACGAGCGCCCACCGCGGCGAGCGCAGCCGGTGGGTGCGCACCATCCACTCGAACAGGCCGAAGACCACGACGAGGAGCACGAACACGCGGTGTTGCAAGACCGTGGGCTCGGCCATGCTCTCCCAGAAGCCCTGCGGGCCCAGCGGCCACGCTCCCGGGTCGTTGCGCACCAGCATGAAGCTCGCCAGGCCCAGCAACACCAGCGGCCAGTGGCGCGCCCAGCGCGCCAGGCCGCTCACGTGAAGGATCGCGAGCGTCCCCATCAGCAGCACGAAGAGCCCCGACACGTGATGGTTGTACTCCGACCACGCCCGGTCGGCGTCGGTCCGTGGCGCGTTCTTGTCGTCGACAGGGAGCTCCTCGATCGGCGGTGACGTGAAGGTCGGCACGCGCGGCGTGAACCGCGTGGCCACCTCGCCCAGCGTCGCCCGGTCGGCGACGACGTCGATCGCCGGCGGCAGCGATGTCAGCGACGCGGCCGCGAACAGCACCGTGATCCCGAGCCCGAACTCGACTTCCACGAAGCGCCAGACCCGTTGCAGGGACATCGGCCGTTGGCCCGCGAGGCGACGCACGGCGAAGAAGTTCGCCGCGCCCAGGACCAGGAGCCCCGCGAGGATCGCCATCTTCGTGAGGACCATGACGCCGTAGGCCGTTCCCAGCAGCGCGTGGACGCCGTCGACGTAGCCGAGCGTGAGCCCGACGCCGGCCGCGATCAGCGCGCCGACGGCGGCGAGCGCCATCGCCGAAAAGCTCCGAAGCAGCCGCGCCGGCCACGGGCGCTCGACCGAGCCGAACGCCGCCACGAGCAGGTGGACCAGACCCCCGATCCAGACGGCGGCCGCGAGCTGGTGGAGCGCGTCGAGCGCCATCAGCGTCGCCCGGTGGCCGGAGCGCGCCGCCGCGTGGCTCGTGAAGGCGCCGGCGACGACGAGGCTCAGCGTGCCCGCGGCGAGCACGGCCCAGCGGACCCGCGCCTGGGATGGCCGGCGAAGCGCGAGGGCGCCGACGATCAGCCCACCGCTCGCGAGGACCCGCAGCGCGCTGGCTCTGACGTAGGAGGTGGCCAGCAGCTCGCGGGCATGCCAGTCGGCGTCCGTGCCCAGCGCGGCGACGACGACACCGAGCGACAGACACTGGGTGATTGCGACGCCCGCGGCGCCCAGAGCGAGCAGGAGCCACACGCGGCGCAGGGGCGCCTCCTCGCGTGCCCCTGACCAGAGGACGATGAGTGCGAAGGCCACGCCGCCGATCGCGATGGCCTGCCCCGACAGGTTGAGCCCGCGCAGCAGGACGTCAGCGAACGCGGCCATGGCGTCGATCGTTCCACAAGACCACGAGAAGGAACGCAGGCGCTCCCACGGCGGCCGCCGCCAGGAACCACGACGCCTTCCCGAAGGCGGATAGCACGAGAACCAGATAGATGAAGTCACGGTTGGCGAGCCTGCCGGCCAGGCGTGCCGCGTGCGGGCTGTCGGCGCTCACCGCGCGGTCTTCGGCCGTGCGCTCGAACATGAGGGCCGCCGAGCCGAGCGTGGCCAGCGCGGCGGCGGCTCCGAGCGCGAGCGGCCACGCCGTCCCGGCGCGCAGCGCCCAGCCGACGGCCATGCAGACGAACACCGCGACGTGGACGGCGTTGTCGCCCCAGAAGTCCAGGATCGCCCCGCGGCGCGACTGCTGGAACTTCAGCCGCGCGAGCTCGCCGTCGCAGCCGTCGAGCACCGAGTGGGCCAGAAAGAGCAGCGCCCCCGTGAGCTGGAGCGCCGGCGCTCCGCTCAGGAAGAAGGGTGCGCCGGCCAGCCCGATCGCGACGCTCGTGAGCGTCATCATATTGGGGGTCACGGAGGTCGAGGCGAGGCGTCGCGTGACGGCGAGCGAGATCGTGCGCTCGAAGTGACGCGACATGAATCCTTCGTTCTGCTTGATCAGGGACCTCATGAGAAAAGTCTCCGCCGTCGCGACGTCGGCCGCGGACACGAGCGGGAAGCGCCCGTCCAGCGCGAGCGGCTGCGGCGGTTTGTCGAACGCGCGCGTGAGCTCGACCAGGAGGCCGGGCCTCGTCGAGCGCGCCGCCGCCGCGAGGACGACGCCCGGCCGCTCGGTCTCGACGACCACCGCGCAGGCGCCGTCGACGTACAGCCGTTCCGGCTCGACGGGCATCTCGAGCAACGCCTGCAGCCAGCGTGGCTGGGGCACCACGTTCGCCGGCACCAGGACGACGCGCTGCTTGGACGGCGGCGGGATGCGGGTCGACGGCGTCAGGACGGCGGCGCCCGCGCCATCGACGAGCCCCCGCACCGCCGGACCCATCTCGCAGACGAACACCTGCTCGAAGCCGGCCGCCCGCGCCGCCCGAATGACCCTCGTGATCAGCGGGAGCCCGGCGACGACGCCGGCGGGAGCGACGGACGGTGCGCCGTCCGACACGGACGGCACGACGACGAGGATCATGCGATCGGCAGGCTCGGCACGGCGACGGAGACCCCGCCGCGGCGGCTCGACTCGCGCGCGAGGCTCTCGAGCACGCTGCAGAGCCGGGCCTCGGCGAGGTTGGAGTCGCGCGGCGCCGTCCCGGTCACTTCGCCGAGGAACTGATCCACGACGGGACCGAACCACTCCGGATGCGTCGAGCCGTTGGACAGCGCGGGGGGACACGACCACCGCTGCTCGCGGCCGTCCCGCTCGAGCCGGAGCGTCTCCTCGTGGAGCTCGATGCGCCCGTCGGTTCCGATGAGCTCGACGACGTTGTCGCGCCGGTCGGCGGCCCAGGTGAGGAAGATCTCGGCCGTCGCGCGGGGAAAGCTCACGTGCACCGTCGCCGTATCCTCGACCGGCGAGGTCAGGTGCCGCCGTCGCTCGAGGCGCGCGCTCACCGCCGTCGGCCGGTCGCCGATCCAGTTCCGCAGCAGATAGAACACGTGCCAGCCGTGATCGGTCAGCACGCCACCGCCGCCGAGCGCGGGGTCGAGTCGCCAGTTCACCCCCGTCGCATTGCTGACCGCGGCGGCGCGCATCCGGAGCGTCTGCCACACGACCCGCGTGACGGACCCGATCGTTCCCTGCTGCACGAGCTGAGCGGTCCGCTTGATGATCGGCGCGTGATGCCAGTTGTGAACGGTGTGGACGACGCGGCGAGTCGTCTCGGCGAGCTGGCTCACCCGGACCAGGTCGTCCGGGCCGACCACGAGGGGCTTCTCGCAGAGCACGTGAAGCCCGCGCTCGAGCGCGCGACACACCAGGAGGCCGTGGCTCGCGGGCGGCGTGCAGATGTCGACGAAGTCGAGCGGCTCCTGCGTGAGCAGCGTGTCGGCCGAGTCATACCAGCGGGCCGCCGGCAGCCGCGCCGCCGCGATCGGTTGGCGCGCCCGCTCCGTGTCGCTGACGGCGACGATCGCGACATCGTCGCGTCGGGCCCAGCCGGGCACGTGGCCGTCGATGGCGACGTTCCCGAGGCCGATGATCGCCCCGCGTAGCATCCGCTACTGGAGCCCGTGCGCGCGCCCGACGGCCTCCAGCGCCTCGTCCAGGATGGCGAGCCCCGCGAGGGCGGTGTCCTCGCGGATCACCAGGGGCGGGTTGATTCGGATGGAGGGCGAGTAGGTCATGGCCACCAGGCCGCGGCGCAGGCACTCCTGGTACAGGGCGCGCGTCACGTCCTTGGCGAGCGGCTCCCTCGTCTGCCGGTCGCTGACCAGCTCGATGCCGAGCATGAGGCCCTTGCCACGCACCTCGCCCACGCACCGGTGTTTTTCCTTCAGCGCCTCCAGCCGCGTGAGCATCACCTTGCCGACGCGCTCGGCGTTGCGGACGAGGTCTTCCTTCAGCAAGATCTCGAGCGTGGCGAGCCCGGCGGCGGCCGCCAGGGGATTGCCGCCGTAGCTGGACGAGCTGGCGCTGGGGTTCGACCAGGGGACGTGGCCCGTCAGGGCATCGGTGGAGACGACGGCGCTCAGCGGGAAGCCGCCACCCATGCCCTTGCCGACCGTCATCACGTCGGGCACGACGCCGTCATGGTCGGAGCCCCACATCGCGCCCGTGCGCCCGAAGCCCGTCAGCATCTCGTCCGCGATGAGGAGCGCGTGGTGCTCGTCGGCGATCGCCTTGACCGCCCGCAAGAATCCCGGTGGCGGCACGACGTTGCCGGCCGTTCCCTGGATCGGCTCGACGATGATGGCGGAGATCTCGCCCCCGGTCTGATAGCGAATGACGTCGCGCAGGAAGTCCGCGCACGCGATGCCGCAGTCCGGAAAGCGCAGCTTGAGCGGGCAGCGGTAACAGTCCGCGTATGGCGACACGTAGCGGCCGGGCATGAAGGGGCCCAGGTGGTGCTTGAACTCGCTGCCGAGCAGTCCCAACACGCCGCCGGTCTTCCCGTGAAATCCGCCCCAGAAGCCGAGGACCTCGTGCTTGCCGGTGGCGGCCTTGGCCAGGCGCAGGGCAGCCTCCACGGCTTCGGCGCCCCCGGAGAAGAGCTGGATGCGCGTGAGCCCCTCCGGCATGAGGCCCGCCAGCAGCGAGAGGAACCGGGCGCGCGTCTCGGTGGTGAAGCTGCCGAACGTCAGACGCTCGAGCTGTCGCTTCATCGATTCCACGTAATGGGGATGACAGTGGCCCACGCTGCCCACGCCGATGCCGGCGATGAAGTCGATGTACTCGTTGCCGTCCTCGTCGATCAGCCTGCAGTCTTCGCCACGGGCCATCGCCACGCCGGCGTTGAGGGCGAAGGACTGCAGCCCGGGAGCGATGTGGCGCTGCTCCCGGGCCACGATCTCACGCGACCGCGGTCCGATCTCGCGGCGCGGGGTCATCGGGTCGCTCCGGCGAAGCGGAGCGCGACGTGCGCGGCGATGCGCTCGGCCGCCTCCTCGCGGTAGAGCGCGAAGCTCGGCCACGCGTTGACGTCGAGCAGCACGAGCTCCCCGGCCCGCGTCACGATCGCGTCTCCGCCGTAGACGTCGAGCCCGAGGGCCAGCGCCGCCCGCCGCACGGCACGGGCGAGCAGGACGGGATCGAACGGGTGTCCGGCCACGCGCTGGTCCTTGTGATAGAACCAGCGGAACCACGCCGGGCCCCCATCGGATCGGGCGCCGGTGCCGATACCATAGAACTTGATCAGATCTCCCTCGACGTTCGGCTGAATGACCGCCCGCCGGATGTCGCGGGCCGCCAGCGCCGCGAGGGCCTCCGACACGCCGTCGGGCGTGCTCGCGAACGTGACGTCCCCGGCTTGCGTGTTGTGCACGTCCGCCCGCTTCACCCACACCGGGAGTGAGCCGACGTCGTGCGGCGCGTCCGTCGACACGATCCGGCTCTCGATGAAGGGGACGTTGGCTTCGCCGAAGAGGGCGATCATCCGGTCCCGGTACGTGTTCAGCACGGCCCGCGGACTGTTCACGTGAGGGACCCCGCGGGCCTCGAGCGCGTGCAGGCGATCGAGGGCCTCGAGTCGCTCGCACATCAGGAACACCCCGAGGGGGCGGGCGTCGGGCGCGCCGATCTCCTCGGGGTTCTTGAACGTCACCTGGAAGCCGTGGGCCTCGAGATGCTTGCCGGTCAGTTTCAGGATTTCGGCGTCATCGCTCTCCCGGCCCGGCGAATGCTCTTGCTCTCGAAAGATCCCCCAGCACTCGTACGCGTCACTCACCAGTCATCTCCCCATGAAGGTTCGCGCGACTGCCCGAGCCCGCCAGGGCTTCGGCCAGCGCGACATCGGACCCGTGATCGACGTCGACCACGTTTTCGATCGTTTCAGCGTAGAACGGCTCTCCCTGCCGGTGCAGCCATGCCAGGAACTCCCGCAGCCTCCCGAGCGGCGGCGGTGTCGCGGCGCGCGCGCGCTCCGCCATCAGATATATGCCGGCGGTGACGTGCGTCCCCGCCGGTCCCCCGACGGCCCGGACGCGGCTCGCCGCGTCCACGTCGACCCACAGCGGATTCTCATCGGCCACGAGCGGCGTCACCGCGAGCACGCTCGCCTCGGGCGGCCGGCGGAGCGCCGTCTCGACGAAGCGCACGAAGTCATCCGGCCGACACCACGCGTCCACCGTCGAGACGAGCGCGCGGCCGCCACCCAGGTGTCGATTGACCTCGAAAAAGCTTTCCAGCGACGACGGAGTCGTCTTGACGATGACCTCGACGTCGAGATTCGGAAAGCGGGCGTGAATCCGGTCGCGGCAATCCCGAGCCCGCTCGTTCACGATGATGACGAGCGACGTGATGTCCGCGGCCAGGAAGTTTCCGATGACCCACTCGATCAGCGGCACGCCGGCGACCGGGACCAGCGGCTTTGGCATCGAGAAGCCCGAGGCGCGCAGGCGGCTGCCGTCGCCGGCGGCGATGATCCCACCACGGCAGCCCCGGCGGATGCTCACAGGAGCAATCCTCGGAGCTCCCCGAGCGAGCGAATGACGCGGTCGCCCGGGCAGCACGGTGGCGGGTGCGCCGCCGCCTCGCCGACGAGCCAGATGTGCGCCATGCCGACACCGCGCGCGCCGGCCATGTCACGCGACGGAGAATCGCCGACGAACGTCGCGTCGCCCGACGCCACGCCGAGCTCCTCGAGCGCGTGCCTGAAGATGCGGGGATCGGGCTTCCGGCAGCCGACCACCTGGGAATCGACGATCACGCGGAACAGCGACCGGATGCCGAGGTCGTCACACACGGCCGTGAGATTGCCGTAGAAGTTGGAGACGATGCCCAGAGGGTAACGGCGCGCGAGCTCGGAGAGCAACGCGACGTTGTCGCGGACGGAGTGGGTCGCACCATCCAGGAAGCGCGTCACGATGCGGTCGACGAGCCGTCCGTCGCTCAGACCCAACGCGGTGCCGAGGCCGGTGACGAGTCGCCGGACGGTCTCGTCGAGCGAGAGCGTCGCGGGGAGGGCCCCCACCAGCGCGTCGTCGGCGCCGTAGAACAGGGGGTCGAACCGCTCCGGCGGGACCACGACGCCCTCCGCTCCACAGAGCTGGAACAGGCGCTCCTTCCAGGTGAGCGCCGCCGCATCCAGCGTGCCTCCGAAGTCGAACAGAATGGCGGCAGGCTGGTGCCCGTTCCGAGGGTCCTGCGCGGCGCGTGCGTCAGACCTCACGAGCGCTGATCTTCTCACAGGAGCCCCACCAGACCCACCCGGTCGGTGGCCGCGCCCACATGAGACCTTGGGCGTACGTCGGGGGCCCGGCGCTCACAGCTTCATGTGGGGATCGAGCCAGTCGCGTAGCGCGTTGCCCATCAGGTTGATGGCCAGCGTGCTCACGAAGATGGCGAGCCCGGGGAAGGTCGCGATCCACCACGAGTTGAGCATGTACACGCGCCCCTCGCCGAGCATGTTTCCCCAGGCCGGCGTCGGCGGCTGCACCCCCAGCCCCAGGAACGACAGGAACGACTCCAGGATGATCACCCGCGCCACCTGCAGCGTGGCGATGACGACGATCACCGAGACGAGGTTCGGCAGGATCTGGCGGAAGACGAGGCGCGCGTGGCTCATGCCGAGCGCGCGGCCCGCGAGGATGAACTCGCGCTCCCGGATGGCCAGCGTCTCGGCGCGGATGACGCGCGCGTACAGCGGCCAGTCGGCGACGCCGAGCACGATGATCATGTTGACGAGGCTCGGCCCGAGCACGGCGATGACGGCGAGGGCGAGCAGCACGAAGGGGAACGTGAGCATGACGTTGACCAGCGTCATGATGGTCCAGTCCACGCGCCCGGCGAAGTAGCCCGCGGCGAGGCCGAGCAGCACCCCGATGCTCGAGGACACGAGCACCGCGGCCACGCCGATGATCAACGACACGCGGCCGCCGTAGATCACGCGCGAGAGCAAATCGCGTCCCACCTGGTCGGTCCCCAGCACGTGGGCGCGAGTGCCGCCGTCCATCCAGGCCGGCGGCTCCAGCCGGTGCTGGATGTCCACCGCGAGCGGGCTCGAGGGCGAGATCCAGGGGGCGCTCACGGCGCTGCCGACGATCGTCAGCATGACCGCGGTGGCCACCACGCCCCACTTGAAGCGCCAGAGCCGGCGGAGCGATATCCGGGGCGGGCCGGAGCGCGCCGCCGCGGGCTCGTCGGCCTCGAGGACCACCTCGCCGCGGGCGCTGACCGCCTTCATCAGCCGATCCGGATGCGCGGGTCGATGAGGCCGACGATCATGTCCACCACGAAGTTGACGCTCACGATGATCAGCGCCAGCAGCACGACCGCGCACTGCACGACCGGGAAGTCCTGGTTGCGGATGGAGTCCACGGTGAGGGTGGCCACGCCCGGCCACGCAAAGACCGTCTCGGTGACGATGGCGCCGCCCAGCAGCTGGCCGAACTGCAGCCCCAGCACCGTGATGACGGGAATGCACGCGTTGCGGAAGGCGTGCTTGACGACCACCGTGTTCTCGCCGACACCCTTGGCCCGCGCGGTCCGGATGTAGTCCATGTTCATGATCTCGATGACGCCGGAGCGCACCAGCCGCATGGTGATGGGCGCCAGGAACGCGCCCAGGGTGAAGGCGGGCATCAGGAAGTGCTGCCAGGTGCCGTAGCCGGAGGCGGGCAGCGCCTTGAGGCGCACGGCGAAGATGATGATGAGCATGATGCCGAGCCAGAAGATCGGCATGGCCTGGCCGGCCACCGCCAGCATGGTACAGACGTTGTCCACGAACGAGTGACGCTTGAGGGCGGCGAGGATCCCCAGGGGCAGGGCGATGAGGAGCGCGGCGAGCAGGCCGGCCGACGTGAGATAGAGCGTGGGCGGCATGCGCTCCAGCACGAGCTTGAAGGCGGGCGTGTCGGTGTACCAGGACTTGCCGAAGTCGCCCTGAACGGCGCGGCTCGCGAACTTCCAGTACTGCACGTACACGGGCTTGTCGAGGCCGAGCAGCTTGTGGTACCGCTCGTACTCTTCCTTGCCCGCGTTCTGCGGCAGCAGCAGCAGCACGGGGTCGCCGATCACGTGCAGGATCGCGAACGCCAGCATCGAGATGCCGACGATGACGACCCCGAGCTGCAGCAGCTGTCGCAGCGCGTAGCGCTTCACACGCGCGTTACTTCTTTTTTGGCGTCACGAGGAACATGCGGTCGACCTCGTCCGGCGGCGCCTGGTAGTCCACGCGGTTGGAGATGCCCCACACGCCGCGCAGCCCCCACTTGAAGAGGTAGGCCGCGTCGTCGAAGGCCAGCTTCTGCGCCTTCGCGTAGACCTCGGCGCGCTTCTTCTGATCCAGCGTCGAGCGCCCCTGGATGATGAGGTCGTCCATCGCGGGGTTGCAGTAATAGGCGTACGTCTCCTTGCACTTGAAGATGTCGTACAGGATCGCGTCGGCGTCGAACACGGAGTAGTAGCCCCAGGAGAACGAGAACATGGGGCCGGCCTTGCTGTCCTTGATGCGGGCGACGAACACCGTGTTGTCGCCGACGTAGTTCTGCTTCACCCGGAACCCGGCCTTCGTGAGATCGGCGACGATCGCTTCGTCGGTCTGCAGCAGCCCGGGCTCGACCGTCGGCGGCCCCTGGTTGTACACGATGTCGACGCCGTTGGGATAGCCCGCCTCCGCCAGCAGCTTCTTGGCCGCGACCAGGTCCTGCTTGTACGGCTTGAGGCCGGCGTCGAACCCGAAGGCCATGGGGTTGACGGCGGTGGCCACGCGGTCGCCCAGGCCGTTGAGCACGTGCTTGATGATGCCGTCCATGTCGGTGGCGAGGTTCGCCGCCTGGCGGACGCGCCGATCCGTGAAGGGATTCGGTCCGCTGCGCGCGGCCTGGTCGAGCTGCAGGAACGCCGTTCGCAGAATCGGCGAGCTCGCGGTCCGCGCCTGCCCGGACTTGTTGATGACGTCGATCTGATCGGGCGGCACGGCCTTGATCACGTCCACGCCGCCCGAGATCAGCTCGGCGATCTGGGTGGCCTGCTCGGGGATGATGCGGATGCGCACGTATTTGTAGTGGGCCCGCGGGCCCCAGTACTCGTCGTTGCGCACGAGCAGGTGCTCGTGCTTGCGGTCCCACTTGACGAGCTTGTAGGGGCCGGTGCCGATCGGGTGCTCCTGCATCCACTCGTGGCCCTTGTCCTTGATGACCTTCTCGGACGCCATGACGAGCGCGGTGAGGCGCTCGATGAAGATCGGGTACGGGCCGTCCGTGTGGAACTTGACCGTGTAGTCGTCGACGATCTCGACGCTCTTGATCTTGGCGTGGTTGCCGCGGGCGGTCATCTTCTTCGCCGGATCGAGCACGCGCTCGAACGTGGCCTTGACGTCGCGCGCGCTGAACGGGCTGCCATCGTGGAACTTCACGCCCTGGCGCAGCTTGACCTCCCAGGTCGTGTCGTTCAGCGCTTTCCAGGACAGGGCGAGGTTGGGCACCACCCGGCGCGTCTTGAGATCGCGCACGGCCAGGTGATCGAAGACGTGGTAGCCGAGGATGATCGCCTCGCGTAGCACGGAATTGGGCGGGTCCCAGCTGTCCACGTCCGACTGGAGCGCGTAGACGAGCGTGTCGTCCTTGGTCTGCGCTTCTGCCGCCGGCCGGCAGGCGAGAGCCAGAAGCAGGAACAGGGCCGATCCGATGACGATCGTGCGGCGCATGACGGCCTCCTCGGGGGGTGACTTCACGTCCAGCGGTACAGGGAGTCGAACAATAGCCGCCCACGGGGAAGGCCGTCAAGTATGCGAGGATCCTGCTGCGAGGATCCTGCTCGGTGATCGAGACTCCGCGCCTCCGGTTGCGACGGCTGCGTCCCTCCGACGAGGGCGACCTCATCGCGCTCGACAGCGACCCGGAGGTCATGCGCTACGTGGGCAGCCCGCCGGGGACACGGCCGGCCGACGAGACGGCCGCGCGGGTGCGACAGCGCATCGCCGAGGATCAGGCGCCGCTGGGCTTCTGGCTCGTGGAGCGTCGTGCCGGCGTTGGCGCCCACGGCCTCTGCGCCTTGCTCCGAATGCCGGCGGGCGAGGACATCGAGCTGGCCTATCGGCTCGCGCGCGACAGCTGGGGCCAGGGGATCGCCACCGAAGCCGCGCGGGCGCTCGTCGGCCATGCGTTCGGCGCCCTCGGGTTGCCAAGGCTCGTGGCCGTGACCTATCCCGACAACCTCGCCTCGCAGCGCGTGCTGGAAAAGGTCGGCTTCACCCACCGGGGATTCGTCGACTACAAAGGCGTTCGCGCCGCGCACTACGTCATCACGCCCGCGCCGTCGTACCAGGTGTAGCGTCCGGCGTCGCGTTGTGAGCGGCTCCGGGGGCCTGCTATCGTACACACGCATGAAGCAGGCGCGCCCTCGCCGCTCGCCGTCGCCGCGACCGCCGGACGTCACCGGCGACGCGGCTGCGCGTCTCGCCGCCATCGTCGACGCATCGGACGACGCCATCGTCAGCGAGACGCTGGACGGGATCATCACATCCTGGAACCCTGCGGCCGAGAAGCTGTTCGGGTGGCCGGCCTCGGCGGCGCTCGGGCGGCACGTGACGCTGATCATTCCGCCCGAGCGACACGCCGAGGAACCCGAGATGCTGGTGCGCGTGCGCCGCGGTGACGTGGTGAACCACTTCGAGACCGTGCGGGTCACGAAGGATGGGCGCCTCGTCGACATCTCGCTGACGGTCTCGCCGGTCAAGGATTCGACGGGCCACATCGTCGGCGCCTCGAAGATCGCCCGCGACATCAGGGAGCGCCGGCGCTTCGACGAGACGCGCGGCCGGCTGGCCGCCATCGTCGACTCCTCCGAGGACGTGATCATCAGCAAGACGCTGGACGGCATCATCACCTCCTGGAATGGCGCCGCCGAGCGGATGTTCGGCTGGACGCCCGCCGAGGCCATCGGCCGCCACCTGACCCTGATCATCCCCGAGGAGCGGCGCGCGGAGGAGGATGAGGTCATCGCAAAGATCCGCCGGGGCGAGCGCGTCGAGCATTTCGACACCGTGCGCATCACCAGGGACCGCCGGCTGATCGACGTGTCCATCACGGTATCGCCGGTGAGGGACTCGACGGGCCGCATCGACGTCTCCCGCGTGGTGACCGGCAATCTGCAGCTGGACCTGCGGCTCGTCGAGCTCCGCAACGTCATCGAGGGCGCCCTGGAGACGGTTCGTCCGGCGGCGGCCGCCAAGCACATCGAGATCGAGACGGACTTCGATGCGACGCCGGCGACGGTGCTGGGGGCGGCCGATCGCCTGCAGCAGGTTGTCTGGAATCTCCTGATGAACGCGGTGAAGTTCACGCCCCGCGACGGGCGCGCGTGCGTGCGGCTGCGCCGCGGCGAGACCGAGGCGGAGATCTCCGTGACCGACTCGGGCGAGGGGATCGGCCCGGACGTCCTGCCCTACGTCTTCGACCGGTTTCGCCAGGAGGACAGCTCGAGCACGCGCGCCCACGCCGGACTCGGCCTCGGCCTGGCGCTGGTCCGGCACATCATCGAGCTCCACGGCGGCGCGGTGACGGCGGAGAGTCCGGGCAAGGGCCGCGGCGCGACGTTCACGGTGCGACTGCCGCTCGCGCCGCCGGTGCGCGGTGGCGGGCCTTAGCGCCCGGTCACGCTCGCGACGAGCCGGCAGAGCAGCTCGGGGTCGATCGGCTTCTGGAGGTGCTCGGCGAAGCCCGCAGCCAGGACCCGCGCGCGTGGATGCTCGTGCCCGTAGGCGGTGGCCGCGATGACGGGAATGTCCCCGATGATCTCGGCCGGCAGGCGCTTCATTTCCCGTACGAGCCAGTAGCCGTCCTCGCCGACCATCGCGATGTCGCTGACGACGGCGTGGGGCCGCGTCTGTGTCGCGAGCGCCAGAGCATCGCGCGCGTTGTCGACCGTCGTCACGTCGGCGCCGCAGGCCGTCAGCGCCACCGCGAAGAGCTCCAGGACGTCGGGGTCGTCGTCGACGACGAGAACGCGGAGTCCCACGAGCACACGTTGGAGCCGACCGGGGTTCTCCGCCGGCGCCGGCCCGCGTCCCGTCGGCGTCCGGGCGTCGCCCGGCAGCGTGCCGCTGCCCGAGCGGATGCGATGACGGTCGTGGCGCCGATGCGGAACCGCCTCCGAGCGTGAGGAGACTGCCGGGTGGGTCACGACGGCGTGACGGGGCATTGCCGCGACTGTATGCCCGCATGTTGGGCTGTCAAGGCGATCGTGGATGTCGCGTCTGGTACAGTCCACGGCGTGACGAAGCCTAAGGACCTCGCCATCGTCGGCCTCGGGATCGTCGGCGCTTCCGTCGCGTACGCCGCGGCGCGGGCGGGCGCGCGCATCGTGGCCCTCGACGCCGGAGTCCCGGGCGAGGGCACGAGCGGCACCTCCTTCGCGTGGCTGAACGCCGCCAGGAAGGAGCCGGAGGTCTACCATCGGCTGAACGCCGACGGGATGGCCGCGCACCGCGAGCTGGCGCGCGACCTCGGGGGCGACACCGGCCATCACGAGGGCGGGTCGCTCGAATGGGCCGAGGGCGACGAGCAGGAGCGGGAGCTTCGCGCTCGCGTCGAGCGGCTCGCCCGTCGCGGCTACGCCGCGGAGTGGATCAGCCGTGAGCGCGTCCGGGCGATGGAGCCGGCGCTGGCCGTCGGCGATCACGTGCGCGAGGTCGCCTTCTACGCCGCGGAGAGCTGGCTCGACGCGCCCCGCCTGATTCGAGCGCTTCTCGGCGCCGCGTCGGCGCGCGGCGCCACGATCCGTGAGCGCGCGCCCGTCCGCTCGCTGCGGGCGCGCGGCCGCCGCGTGGAAGCGCTCGTCGTCGGCGACGGCGAGGTGATCGCCGGCTCGCTGGTGATCTGTGTCGGGCCCTCCACGCAGGCGTTCGTCGCCCCGCTGGGCGTCGGTGTGCCGGTCGGCCGCGTTCCCGGACTGCTGGCCGTGACGTCGCCGCCCGCGCAGCCGCTCCGTCGCGTCGTGCACGCGCCCGGCGTCCATCTGCGGCCTGACGCGGGCGGGGGCTTGGTGCTCGGCGCCGAGGACGTCGACGCGCCTGCCGCGCAGGCGCCCTCACCGTCGAGGCTCGACGAGCTCGCAGCGCTCCTGCTCGAGCGCGCGGCCCACGTGGTGCCGGCCGCGCGCGGCGTGAAGGTGGTCGATCGCCGCGTCGGCGTGCGCCCGATGCCCGCCGATCGTCACACG
>Ga0137403_10002200_pt1 | contig 23966 bp, 21 predicted proteins | sample CZOMad2_1_16fung_FD_122057 | JGI IMG/M metagenome (GOLD analysis project Ga0137403, IMG submission 122057) | Vadose zone soil fungal communities from Angelo Coast Range Reserve, California, USA - CZOMad2_1_16fungal (Hybrid Assembly) | ecosystem: Environmental > Terrestrial > Soil > Vadose zone...
ATTTACGACATGCTCCGAGTCGAATTGGCGCCGAACGGCGCGTTCAACGTGACCGAGTTCGGCACGGTGAAAGATCCGGATCAATTCAAAGCGCTTTACGCCTACTCCCCGTATCATCACGTTGTCGATGGAACTAAATATCCTTCGGTTCTGATGATGACCGGCGCCAACGACGGGCGGGTTGCGCCGTATCACTCGCGCAAAATGACTGCGCGCCTGGATGAAGCCAACAAATCTGAGAACCCAATTCTGTTGCGGACGAGCTCCAGCGCAGGCCACGGCCAGGGCACGGCCTTAAGCGAGCGAATTAAACAATTGGGCGATATCTACGCGTTTCTCTTTGCGCAACTAGGAATGACGGGCAAGCCTCGTTGATTCGTAAAAGGTTAAAAAAGTTACAAGAGTTACAAAGGATATTCGTTGTAACGGTGTAACTTTGTAATGTTGCACACTTGCGAAGGAAACTACTGATCCTCGCCGGCGCGGTTGCGATTTTTTTTCTACTCGTATTTGCGGCTGGCGTAGCGGTGTTCTTCAGTCCGTTGCTCACTCATTACATCGAGAGCAATGCGTTCCGCGCAGCCATGGAAGATGAAACCGCGAAAGGCTTGCATTTCCCTCAATGCCGATACTCGCCGATCCGACGCACCAGTACATTCACAGCGCAAAGCGAGAGTTATGAAGCGCGGAATGGAAAGAAGGCGATGAAGTCACTTGATGCTCGTGGCATCACGGCAACGTTTGATCCGTGGGGCGTCTTTGTGCGGCAGTGGAGGTTCAGCGACGTGCGCGTGCAATCCGGCGACGTCGAGATTCAGGTTTACAAAGCGAATCCTGAAGCAGCCCCGAAGGCATTCGGGGAGCCATGGTTTGCCATTTTTTTGCCCAAAAGAGTCTATCTGAAAAAGATTGAGTCGGATCACGCCAACGTAACCTGGCGATTTCGCGGCGAGCAGGCCGGATTTTTCGGCACACAACTGCTCATTACGCCTCATGGACCGGATTTTGAATACGTTGCCACTAGCGGCAGGCTGAAGATGGCTTTGTTTCCCGATCTGGATCTCCGCCGCGCGCATCTTCTCATCACCAAGACACTGATCACGGTTTACGATATCGACGTTGCATCGAATTCGAGTAGCGAAGAAAGCATTCATGCACAGGCAAACGCAGGAATCGGAAAGGATAGGAGCGTCGATTTCAAAGCGAACTTCAATGCGGTGCCGATTCGCCCGTGGTTGCCAGCCGAATGGAAAGGACGTCTCAAGGGTAGCGCTTTTGGCGACCTTCACTGGACCGGAACAGATCCAAAGCTAGAAAACTCATCCGGCGAAGGTTCGTTGCGCATTCGTAAGGGACGAATTGATGAGGTTCCCCTTCTGGAAAAGCTCGCAGAGCTTGCACAGAAGAAATCATTTGAACATTTGGAGTTGAACGAGTGTTCGTTCGGCTTCGGATGGAAGTATCCAAAGATCGACATCAAAGACATTTCCATCGAAGAAAGAGGAAAATTCCGGATCGAGGGAGAACTGTCGATCGACCAACATCGTTTGCGCGGCACAATCCGACTTGGGCTTACTCGTGAATATCTGGACTGGCTGCCGAATCCTGAAGAAGTCTTTAGTCGCAAGCAGGGGGGCTATCTATGGACCAATGTGCGTCTGTTCGGAACACTTGATGACCCTGAGCAGGATCTCAGTCCACGTATTATCGAACTTTTCAAGCAATCGCCCGGAGCGTATCTCGGGCTTCTCTTTCGCCAGTTCGAAGACTGGTTAAAAAAAACATTTAGCCACGATTAAGCGCGGGTTCTTAATGGAGGGGCGAGCTCCGCGAGCCCTGCCTTAATGCGTCATCGGGAGAACGTTCGTTAAGCGTCGCTCCAGACGCAATTGGTCCCTTCGTCCAGCGTCCCGAAGAAATCATCGATCGTGCCATTCCAAAATATTAAGCTCACCTTGATAGGCCAGTCTTGCGCGCGAGCGACATGACCGTGGCGCACGGGATTGTTCTCCACGTATTCCCATTTCTGCGCATATGATTCGCCGCATCGCAATTGCCGATCCCAATAGTCACGCTGCCAAATAGGAGCCTCGTCACGCTGTGGCCACGCTCGTGTCACATGATTTCGCCAGAAGCTGATCCAGTTCTTGAGTGGTTGCGGAGGGAATGTATTTGGCGCACAGAACAAATGAATGTGGTCCGGCATGATGACATAGCGACCTACACGCCAGAAATTCGCAGCCCGCCATGCTGCGATGAGGCGTCTGGCCGCATCCTCGTTCGCCAGCAGCGGTTTTCGCCGGTGCGTGCATACAGTGAGGAAAATAATGATTGATCGGAAGCCGACCTCAAGTGTCGAAAAATGCGCCGGCTTCTTCCGTTCAAGGCGGCGGACAGCATTCGGCGGCGTCGCAGAGCTCCGCCCTCCATTCGTATCTGGCTTCATCCCTCTGGTTTGCTTTCGCCTGCTTCCAGCATTCGGATTCGCTTCTCGATGTACGGCAATCGAATCGTAAGCGTGAGACCTTCGCCTTCGTTACTCTCGATGGAGAGTTCGCCGCCATGCTCACGCACAATGCGGCGCACAATTAACAATCCAAGACCGGTGCCCGTTGGCTTGGTTGTGAAATAAGGCTCAAAAACGCGACTCAAGTTTCCCGCCGACATACCACTGCCGGTATCAACAAAGCTCACGATTACATTGGTGTCGTCCACGTCTGTGCGAATGCGCAAAGTGCCATGGCGCTTCATCGCTTCGAGACTATTTTTGATCACGTTGTAAAACGCCTGCTTCATCTGATCGCGATCAAGCTGAAGCAAAGGCAGATCCGAGCGCAGTTCTTGTTCGACGACGATGTCACGGTCTTGAATTTCGGGCGTGAAGAAGCGCACTGCCTCTTCGACTATCGTGTTTAGGTTCTCCGGACGGAGCTGTGGATGCGATGGGCGGATTGCCCGCAGAAATTGGGTGACGATCGAATCCAGCCGATTGACTTCTGAACGTGCGATATCAATCGATTGTTGAAGTTCCGCCTTCGCATCGCCATCCAGCTTTTGGACGCTGCGCTCCATCAATTGCAAATGAATGTGAAGCGAGTTGAGTGGATTTCCGATTTCATGCGCGACGCCTGCTGCCAACAAGGTCAGGGCGTTCAAACGTTCGGACTCAATAGTTTGCTGGGCTGTGCGCCGGCTCTTAGTGATATCTCGCAGGATCATGACGTGGCCAACTTGCTCCGCTGTAGCCGGGATCGGCGATCCCGGTCGGCCGGAATCACTGATTCCGGCTACAGAATTCCGTGATTCCATCACGAGCGGCACAATGTAAAAATTGATGAACCGATTTTGCGGATAGAAAATTTCCATGTCATGACTGACTGGCCCGCGGCTTTTTGTAAGCGATCCCCAATCCAAACCTCGAACGCGTTCATCGAGCGGTTTGCCGATCGCCTCCGCCGCCTCCAGTCCAAACAGTCCGCAAGCTGCCTCGTTGAGATAAGTGATCTGGCCGTTCGAATCGGTCACAATGATGCCTTCCTGGATGGCATTGAAAACCGTTTCCAGGAAACCTTTCTCCTGCGCCAGGCGCAGAAAATAATTTTGTACCTCTTCCGGCCCGATGCGGCCGAGTCGCTCGATTAGTTTCTCAAGAAAGCCGGCTTTCATGACACAAGTCGCAGCGCTAGCAATTCGGGGATTAATCGTTAGCAGTTAACGCTTCGATTTTTTCCCGTGCGCGTGGCACTTCCACGGTTAGCATCTCTACCCGCAAATAGTTTAGTACCACCGGCGCGAGGATCAGACCTGGGATACCCATGAGTCGTTCGCCAATGATGAGCGCGACCAACGTCAGCCAAACGGGATTCCGTATGCGGTCGCCAATGATCTTGCTGTTTAAGAGGTATTCCAATTTGTGGATCACAACGAGAAATACGAGGGCCGAAATCGCCAGTTTCAGGGACACCGTCAAAGCGACGAAGACAATAATGGTGTTACTAATCAGGTTGCCGACAATAGGCACGAGGCCGCAAAGAAAGGTGATTGCAATGAGTAGTGGCGCGTGCGGCAGGCGCACTGCGAGCAGGAAAATCGAGGTTAATAGCGTATTGATCAGTGAGATCGTGATCTGGGCGCCCATGACGGTGGCGAAGCTGCGGTAGAAATCGCGAAATCGCGTCGAAACTTCGTTACAGCAAACGGAGTAGAGATTGTTCTTCACCCGGTGGGTGCCCCGGTATGGGTCAAGTCCGGTTTTGTAAAAGAGGCTCCCGGCTGCGACGATGCCCAATATGCTGAAAACGATTACCGTCGCGGTGCTCTTGGCAAAATTCGCAACGTTTCGAAGGTAGTGCGCTTCCTGCCCAAGCGTGTTGACCACAGCCTGTCTAAGACTCTCAAAATCAGTGAAGGGTAACTCGATCTGGCGCTTCTGAGCCCAGGCACTGGCCGAGGGAATGGAAGTATCAGCCACATCCGGCAGCGCCAGAATGGCTGCGCGAGTAAAGTAGACCGCTGCTGCGGCAATCCCAGCCACAACAATGCCAAATAAGATCAAAGCAAGCCATTTTCTTTTCGTCACAAAATAGAGCTGGCGTAATGCAAAATAGGAGAACAAAACGACCAGCAGCGGGGCTCCGAGATGTAAAAGTCCAGCGAGGATAATTGTGACAGCGAGTACCCCGTAGGAAAGTCGAGTGGGAGTAATCATGGGTCGCTCTCCGCTTTTTACCTCCACCGGTGGCGCACATTGTCAACTACGCCGCTTAGCCGGGGCCGTTGACCCCGCCCTAAATCGAATGGCCAAGCACGCCTTTGGCTAGAGCATCCGGAAGAATTGTGATTTGTTAGGCAGGAATGAAACTCGTGATCGCCGCCACCGGCGCCAGCGGAACCATCTATCTGCAAAGGTTGCTCGCACAGATCGATTGTGCCGCGCATGAAGTCCATCTCGTTATGAGCGCGCACGCAAGTCAGGTTGCGAAGCACGAGCTCGATAATTTCAAGATTGCTCCAGAAGTTTCGCAGCATTCTGGAAACGACATGAACGTGCCATTCGTCAGTGGGTCAGCGCGTTTTGACGCGATGGTGATTGTACCGTGCTCGATGGCCACGCTGGGGCGAATCGCCTCCGGTTCGAGCGACAGTGCGCTGTTGCGCGCAGCCGACGTTTTCTTGAAGGAAAGGCGAAAATTGATTCTCGTCCCGCGCGAGACGCCGTGGAGTTTGATTCACGCGCGCAATGTCGTCACCTTGCTTGAAGCCGGGGCGATTGTCCTTCCAGCTATTCCATCGTTTTACAGCCGGCCTGATTCCGTGAACGCAATCGTGGACACAGTCGTGTGGCGCATTCTTGACCAACTCGGGCTGCCGAACCCAGGCGCATATCGGTGGGCAGAGGAAAGCGCCTCGGCCAAACGCAAGAAAAGTTGAAAATCGAAGGATGGCTTGCGCGATGGTTGATCGCGTTTGGATTTCGCTTGCTGCAGCTTTGGGCCCGCACGCTGCGTTATGAAATCGACGATCGTGCAGGTGTCGTCGCCAGACCGGTTACGGAGAATTACATCGGTGCGCTCTGGCACAATCGATTACTGATTTTCCCATTTGTCTTGCGGCGTTTCTTTCCGCAACGTGATGGCGCCGCATTGATCAGTGCCAGCCGCGATGGCGATTTGATCGCCGATGTTGTTCAACGTTTTGGGTACAAGGTGATTCGCGGCTCCAGCTCTCGGCTCGGAGCGAGCGCAATTCTTCAGCTCACCGAAGTGCTCGCGTCCGGGAGCGATGTGGTAATCACTCCTGACGGTCCGCGAGGTCCCGCTTACGAACTCGGTCCGGGGATAATTTTTCTGGCGCAGAAATCAGGCGCGGCGGTGTTGCCAATGAATCTGGAATATTCGCGCTGCTGGCGGCTGGGAAGTTGGGACCGCTTCATTGTGCCGCGACCTTTTTCCAAAGTACGAGTGCTGATTGACGAGCCGCATCGTGTGAAATCGACCGGCACGCCGGAGGAATTTGAATCTGAACGCCGGGCTTTGCAGGAAGCCATGATGGCGCTGGTTGAAATGCGGTGACGCATTCTCTGTAGCCGCTTCCCTGTGGGAAGCGCCGCACTGGCGTGTTTGCAGTACTGGCGCTGCGTGTCCCACAGGGACGCGGCTACAGCAACGCTCGCTTGCACAGCGAACGCTCGCAGGCAGGATTGCCATTCACATGGCAAGACTCATCCATGGACGCGCAATCGCGGACAAAGTGTACATCGATCTCCGTCGTGAAATTGCGGAGCTAAAAGGAAGGGGCGTTACCCCCGGTCTCGCCGTCGTTCTCGTGGGAGACGATCCAGCTTCGCGCGCCTATGTTCGTTCGAAAGACAAAATGTGCCGCGAGCTTAGCCTGCACTCGGTAAAGCTCGAGCTGCCGGCGTCGATCACACAGGCAGAGCTTCTCGCGCGCGTCGAAGAACTTAATCGCGATTCCACTATTCATGGCATTCTCGTTCAATCGCCGCCACCCGAGCACATCGATGAAGCAGCAATCGTGCGCGCGCTCGATCCGCGCAAGGACGTGGACGGCTTTCACCCGGAAAACGTTGCAAAGCTCGTGCTCGACGATCCCAGCGGCTTTGTGCCGTGCACTCCGCTGGGCGTGCAACGTTTGCTTCTCGAAACAAAAGTCGAAATCAACGGCGCGCACGTCGTGGTTCTTGGTCGCAGCATGATTGTCGGTAAGCCGCTGGCCTTGCTTCTGATGCAGAAAAATAAGACTGGAAACGCCACCGTCACCGTCGTGCATTCACGCAGCAGCGATCTCGCGGAGATCACGCGCGCGGCAGATATTCTTGTGGCCGCGATTGGCCGCGCAGAATTTGTAAAAGCCGATCACGTGCGCGAGGGCGCTGTCGTTATTGACGTCGGCATTAATCGCTTGGAAGAGGCAACCAGCGAGCGCGGTTATCGCCTGGTTGGCGATGTCGCATTTGACGAAGTGTCCAGGAGAGCCAGCGCAATCACGCCGGTTCCCGGTGGTGTCGGACCGATGACCATTGCGATGTTGATGGCGAACACGGTAAAAGCAGCAAGACAGTCGTTGTAGATGCGCTCGCTCCGGCGAGCGCATTGCCTCGGCGGTTGACACAAACGCCGCTACAACATCAGCGTGTAATCTTGTTCGTAAGCAAGCGCAGAATTGCGGGTTGAAATTGGGCGGCCTGAATAAAGAACGATCCGATACGCGGTGACAAAACTGCAGCGCGCGCCAGCCGATTGATCCAGAGCCTTCCTCGATACATTTGGTCGCAGGCGTGAGTGAATCCGCGCAAAACTGATTGCCGATCCTTGCCCCGACTGATTTTCGCGATCGCATCTGCTGCCAGTTCCCCAGAGCGGAGGGCGTAGTAAATTCCTTCGCCGGTAAATGGCTCCACCACGCGGGCGGCATCGCCGATGAATAACAGATTCTTGTGTGCGCAAGGAACCGACGAACGCGTAAGCGGCGTGATCGTGCGCCAGGCTTGATGAGCGGCGATCTCGAAATGGTGTTCCGCCCATTGGCGCAATTTGGGAATGGTAGGCGGCCTGCCGACGAGGCAAAGATTCAACTCCGTTTCATTGACCGGCGCCTGACCGGAGTAACCTTCCCGAAGGAATTGCAAAACAACGCGCCTGCCAAAATTTCGCGGCAACGGGATATGCGCTTGCAGCGCCACACGTTCACGAGTCGGCTGCGGCAGTAAACTGCGCAATCGCGCGACGGTAGAATTGCGTCCATCTGCGCCGATCAATGTCCGCGCAGAAAAGCTTTCGCCGATAGCAGTTTCAATTTCCCAATTCCCACTGTTCGCCAGCGCTGTGACTGTTGTGCCCTCGCGAACGTGCGCGCCGAGTTCACGAGCGCGATTTAGCAGCAGATCGTCAAAGAGGCTGCGTTTCACCGATAATTCGCACCCGTCGCCGGTCGGAAGATCGACAAGCGCTTTATGGCCATCGATCGCGATGAACTCGACCGCGTCCAGCTTGGAATGCGGCAAATTGCGGACCTGTTGCGCGAGATCGAGGCGCTCCAGCACCGGCCAGCATGATGGATTCAAACAGTCGCCGCAGACCTTTTCCCTGGGAAAAGTTTCTCGCTCAAGCACAAGCGTGCGCAGACCGGCCAGCACACAAAATGCCGCACAGCTCGATCCGGCCGGGCCGCCGCCCACGATTGCCACCTCAAACGGTTCCATTCCCAGTCAATTTCCAATAAAGCGGACAGCGATAAAGTCGTTTGGATGGAGTAGCCGAGTTGTGGAGTATTGCGTGGACCGATTCATTACTCCATCTCTCCAACACTCTCATATCTGGTGCCGCCTATTCAGCGCTGGCGCGCGATGCAATAGCAAAGCAGATTGGCGCAATGGGCTGGTCTCTTCCAATCTTCCGTGTCGCCGGGATTCAATTACGGATTCACATTACGTTTTTGCTGATAATCGTCTGGCTGGCGTTCGGCTATTATGCGGAAGGCGGTTCGGCCGTAGCAGCCAGCCGCGTTATATTTGTTCTGCTCCTTTTTCTGTGCGTCGTGCTGCACGAATTCGGTCACGCGTTCGCAGCAAAAGCGTTTGGGATTAATACACCAGACATCACGCTGCTGCCCATTGGCGGAGTGGCGCGACTGGAACGAATGCCAGAGGAACCGGTTCAGGAATTGATCATCGCGGTGGCGGGACCTTTGGTGAATGTCGTGATCGCTCTGGGTTTATTTGTAGCTGGCGGAGCGCAAGCCTTGCTCAATCCTTCGACAGTCGAAAGCGGGGGTCTCGTCGCGCAGTTGATGACGATCAACATCATGCTCGTGCTTTTTAATTTGCTGCCGGCATTTCCCATGGATGGCGGCCGCGTGTTGCGCGCGCTGCTTGCCACGCGCATGACCTATGCCCGCGCTACGCAGGTGGCGGCCACTGTCGGCCAGGGATTCGCGTTCGTCTTTGGTTTTCTCGGCCTGCTTTGGAATCCATTCCTGATCTTTATCGCACTTTTCGTCTATATCGGCGCGTCACAGGAAGCGGCCCTGGCGCAGATGAAAGATGTCTCACGGCGATTTCCAGTCTCCAGCGCGATGGTGCGGGAGTTTCGCACACTCTCTGAAAATGCCAGTCTGCAGGAAGCGGTGGACGCGTTGCTTGCAACTTCGCAGCACGATTTTCCCGTTGTGGATGAAACGGGCAGCGTCGCCGGTCTGTTGACGCGTCACGATCTGATCGCTGCCTTGCGCAAGAACGATCCCAACTTGCGCGTGGGTGACGTCATGCGGCGGGATATCCCAACGGTGACAACGGGCACACGTTTTGAGGATGCGTTTCGCATCATGCAGGAGTGCAACTGCCCGGCGGTGCCGGTACTGGACCGCATGAAGCGATTAGTCGGTTTGCTTACACCGGAGAACGTGACCGAATTAATGATGGTGCACTCGGCAACGCCCCAACGGCGCGCTCTGTAAAGCGCCGAGCCCGCTATTCCTACGAACTGATGCGCATCGGCATCAACACGTACAAAAACGGCGTCTGAATCTTCAAAACGCCCGGGCTCATCTCGTCGATCAGATCGAGGAACACTTCGTCCTCACCGAGCGCTCGAAGCGGCGCCATCAAAAACTCCGGATTAAACGCGATGGAAAATTCCCGGCCCTTGTAAACGACAGCAAGTGATTCCTTCGCTTCGCCTACTTCCGGCGTATTGGCAGTTATGTCGATGTTGTTCTTGCTGAAATTCAATTTGATGGAGTGCGATTTGTCACTGGCCAGCAGCGAGACGCGCCGCAGCGAGTTCAAAAACATTTCGCGCTCGAGTTTTATTCGCTCTTTTGCTTCGCCGGGAATGACCTGCTTGTAGTTTGGATAATTGCCCTCAATTAATTTTGACACGAGCAGCGTTTTGTTGAGATCGAATGCGATCTGGCCGCTGCCCATGCTCACTTTGACGTCGCCGTCATCGGTAAGCAGGCGTTGCAACTCTGTCACCGCTTTGGTCGGAATGATCAGGTCCGCTTCGTGGCTGCGAGGGAATTCCAGTTCAATTTCCGCCATGGCAAGCCGCCGCCCATCCGTTGCCACCAGCGTAAGCTTATTGTCCTTGAAACTGAACAGAACGCCGTTGAGGACGTAGCGGGTCTCATCGGTCGATATGGCATAGGAAGTCTTGCGCAGGCCATCGCGCAAATCTTTCTGCCGAATCGTGACCACTTTCGCGTCCTCGAATTTCGGCAGCGGCGGAAATTCGTCTTCGGGGAGGCCGAGAATTTTGAAGAAACTTTGGCCGCTGCGGATCGAAGCGGCATTTTTTCCATCGACATCGACCTGAATTTCGCTCGAAGGCAGTTCTCGAATGATGTTGAAAAGACGCCGTGCCGGCAGAGTAGTCGCTCCTGTTTTATCCACGTGCGCTTCGCAACTGCCGCGCACGCCGACATCAAGATCGGTCGTTGTGAGATGGATTTGATCTTCGCCCGCCTGCAGCAAGACGTTTGAGAGGATCGGAAGCGTGGTGCGGGTGCTGACGACGTTTTGTACCTGTTGCAGACCTTCGAGCAGTTTTTCTTTCGTAACGCTAAATTTCATGATGGACAGAAGCGTTTAAGATGTAACGCCTCGGATTTTATTCGGCAAGCCGCAATCTTTCTATGTAGTAGCCTGGGCATTGTGCTGATTGAACATGCGCATGAAGCGCATGCCGCTGTCATCGCTGAAGCGAACTGTCGATGAACGATATCGTTTGGCGAATGTTATCCTGCTCGGTCATCCTTCTCTTTACTAATTTGCAAGCGTGCAACACCGTGCCGTGATCGCGCCCGCCAAAGGCCTCGCCGATTTCATTCAACGACGCCTTGGTAAGCTCGCGCGCCAGATACATCGCTACCTGTCGCGGAAAGGCGATGCTGGCCGGGCGCCGTTTGCTTGTCATATCGGCCACGCGCACGTCGAAATGTTCAGCCACCCGCCGCTGAATTTGCTCGATCGTGATGGAATGCCGCCCTTCTTCCTGCAAAATGTCCTTCAGCAAATGCTCGATAACTTCTTGTGTGAGCTCCTTTCCACTGAGTGATGCAAAGGAGGCTACCCGCATGAGCGCGCCTTCGAGACGGCGCACATTTGTGCGAATGCGACTGGCGAGGAATTGAAAAGTGTCATCCCGCAGCCTGATCTGCATCCCGTCGGCCTTTTTTCGCAAAATCGCCAGGCGCGTCTCGATGTCTGGCGGTTGAAGCTCGGCAGTAAGTCCCCATTCAAACCGTGAAACCAGGCGGTGCTCCAGATTTGCGATTTCCGAAGCCGGACGGTCGCTGGATAAGACAATCTGTTTGTGTCCGTCAAAAAGCGTATTGAATGTGTGAAAGAATTCCTCCTGGGAGCGTTCCTTACCGCCCAGAAATTGGATGTCATCAATCAAAAGGAGATCGGCCTGGCGATAACGCTTCCGAAACTTAACCAGATTACTGTGCTGGATGGCGTCGATGAACTCGTTAATGAACAGTTCGCTCGAGACATAGATCACTTTCATGTTTTTCTTCTTAGCCCAAACGTACTGACCGATGGCCTGCATCAGGTGCGTCTTGCCAAGACCGACTCCGCCGTAAACGAACAGCGGGTTGTATGTGCGGGCTGGCGCCTGCGCGACGGCGAGACTTGCCGCGTGTGCAATCTCGTTGTTCGGGCCGACCACGAAAGATTCGAATGTGTTGCGTGGATTTAGCCCGGGCACTGTTGTCCCTGGCTTTGGGTTGCTCGGTGGGTCCTGCAAGACTTCTTTCAGCGTGGAGTCCGGCGGAGATGCTGGTGTGCCAGGTCCTGACGGGGAGCAAAACTTCACCGAGCGCGGGCTGCCAAGCGCGGTGAGGATCGCGGTCTGCAACGCCGACATATAGTTACTCTCGATCCAAAACTGATAAATGTTGTTTGGAACACCAAACGTTAGCGATTTGTCTTTCGCCTCGATCAACTCGACACCGGAAAACCAGCGATTGAAACTATCGGAGCTGATCTGTGGCTTGAGCGCAGCCGACAATCGCTGCCACAGCTGCGCACATTTCTGGTCCATAGAAGAGAGTTGTTAACAGTGTTACACAAATGTCACAGGCACTGGCGCTGCGGGACGTTGCTCGGGCAAACCAGGGCGAGAGGGAGCTATTCCCCAGCGTGACGCGCCAGGGCGATGGAGAAAAAAAATACCAAAACCGTGCAAATACGAGGGAAAACGGACAGATCCGCGTATCAACGTTGCCTTCGTTTGGACCTTCGGCGCGTGCGCACTCGCTTGTTCTTTCGGGGAGTTTCTAGGGTTTTTCATTCTTGCCTGCTAAACTTTCTGAGAAATGTTCACATCTTATTCACATGCGCTTTGTTCCCGTCTTCGCCAGCGGGCTTGAGATTAGAAATCACTTTCAAAATCGACAAGAAAAAAATGAATTTTATTTTCATTGCCGCGAAAAATTTTTTCTTGACTAAAAAACCGGAACGGGCGTGTCCGAGAAAAATAAAAATGATTATTATTCTCCGTGGTTTCGGCACGCCGCGTGGCCGCCTCTAAATACGAATGATTGCGTCCTGTGCGGCACTCCCGAGTTGACCGAAATTGCCTGCGAGCGCAATTTTCTCGCCCGCAGGATGCCCGAGGAAGCGCTCGGCGAATTTAAAATGCAGCTAATGCACGCCAAAATGACGAGCCGGAAGGAGAACTGTCTTGGCAAATACAACCGCTCGATCCCGCGGCGAATGCTTCTGTTTGGCGTGATCGCATTTCTCCTTTTTGCGCCGTACGCGTTTCCGATCGATGAGCTCGTACCGCCATTCGGTTTCCGGTGGAACGATTCGATGGCGCGTGTCGAAGCGGTGCTGCACGGCGCCAAGGCGAAAATCAGCTCGCGCGAAAAAAAAGAGAACCGGGACGTCTGGACTGTAGAAGGGCTTATTCACCCCGGCCTAAAGCGCACTGTGTTTACTTTCAAGCAGAGAGCGCTCGTTGCAGTGGAGCTACAATATGAATACGCGGACTGGTCGATCGAACGTTACAACCAGCGCATGGGAGAAATTCGCAAATATTTCGACGAGAAGTACGGAACGGGAAAACTGATTTCGCGCTCTCGCGACAACGACACGGATGTCATTCAGACGCTGGTTGGTTACCAGTGGATGGTTGGCTCGACGATGCTCGAACTCTTTTATTTTTCAGCGCAACACGACAAGCTCGTCTATCGTACTATCAGCGTCGATTACAAAGCGCTCTAGCGCTTCGAGCTTGTTGGCGCATTTCGCCATTTCTGCTGTCACTCTTTTTTTCTAGTCTTCCCGGGCGCGACAGGTTATCACGGCCTGCTACGAAAACAGTCGAGGAGGTGGTATGCCCGAGCCAGATATCGTCGGATCATCCAGTTTGAGCATCGCCGAAATTCTGGCGAAGCTCGGGACTGACGCGAAGACCGGTTTGAATCCGGTCCAATTACAGGAACGCCTGAGCAAGTACGGGCCGAACGCGTTGGCGGAAGAAAAGAAAAGCGCCCTTTCCGCTCTTCTCATCTATTTCTGGGGCCCTATCCCTTGGATGATCGAGGCTGCTGCCTTAATGGCGTTAATCGTAAGAGATTGGGGCGACTTTGCGATTATTGCCTCACTTCTGTTGTTCAACGCCTTGTTAGGGTTCTGGGAAGAACATGAAGCTTCCAACGCCCTCGATGCCTTGAAGAGCTCCCTTGCGTTGAAAGCGCGCGTGCTTCGTGATGGAAAATGGCAGCAAGTCGATGCTCAAACGCTTGTGCCCGGAGATATCATTCGCTTGTACCTTGGCGATGTTGTCCCTGCCGACTGCAAACTTATTCAAGGCGACTACGTCAGCATAGATCAATCGGCGCTCACAGGGGAATCGCTGCCAGTCACCAGGAAGTCCGGCGAGGATGCATACTCTGGTTCCGTCGTTAAGCAGGGAGAAATGATCGCAATAGTTACGGCGACTGGAGCAAATACATTCTTTGGACGAACCGCAAAGTTAGTCGCCGCAGCCGGAAGCGTTTCCCACTTTCAGAGAGCTGTGATGAAGATCGGTAACTTCCTGATCATCCTGGCGCTGATCCTGGTTGCAATTCTGGTGGCCAGCCGTCTTTCCGATATGCGAGGCCACTACGATCGCGTTGCACTGTTAAGGCTGGCCGAAATCGTTCTCATCCTTTTGGTGGCCTCAGTGCCTGTGGCGATGCCTGCCGTACTCTCGGTGACAATGGCCCTGGGCGCACGGAGGCTTGCCAGGAGCAAGGCAATCGTTTCTCGACTGGAGTCGATCGAGGAACTGGCAGGTGTCGATGTCCTCTGCTCCGATAAGACCGGCACGCTGACTCAGAACAAACTGACCCTCGGCGAACCAGAGCCTTGGGCCGGAACGGATGCGGCAACATTGATTCTGATGGCGAGTCTGGCGTCGCGCGCTGCGGACAACGATCCGATCGATCTCGCAGTACTGGCTGGCCTGAAAGACCCCTCGAAACTTAACAGCTATCAACAGGAAAACTATGTTCCCTTTGATCCGGTGGACAAACGGACCGAGGCAACGATCAAAGATACGTCCGGCAAAGTTTTCCGAGTTACCAAAGGTGCGCCGCAGGTCATTCTCACGCTCGCCAAGCTCTCTGGCGCTGATCGCAAGAAAGCAAACGAAACGGTGAACAGTTTGGCCAGTCGCGGCTACCGCACCATTGGTGTTGCTGTCGCTCAGGGCGATGGCCAGTGGATGTTCCAGGGAATTCTTCCGCTGCTTGATCCACCCCGACCCGATTCCAAGAGCACCATAGCAAGGGCTCGCGCCTACGGCGTTAAGGTGAAGATGGTCACCGGCGATAATGTCGCCATTGCCCGGCAGATCGCATCGGAGCTAGGCATGGGCTCAAACATCCAGCCGGCGACGGAACTCTTCCCAGGTGATGTTACGACAGGACAAATCCCGTTGGATGCTGCTGAAAAAATCGATGAAGCCGATGGTTTCGCTCAAGTTTTCCCAGAGCATAAATACGCCATCGTAAAAATATTACAGCAGAACGGTCACATCGTCGGGATGACCGGCGATGGGGTCAATGACGCCCCGGCGCTTAAGCAAGCAGACGTGGGGATCGCTGTTTCCGGAGCAACCGAAGCAGCTCGGGCGGCCGCGGCTTTGGTTCTGACTGCACCGGGCCTATCGGTGATTATCGAAGGGATCGCGGAAGCCAGGCGCATCTTCGAGCGGATGATGAGCTATGTGTTATACCGAATCGCCATGACCATCGCAATCATGGTCTTTGTGGTGCTGGCGTCGATCTACTACCATTTCTTTCCACTCACCGCGATCATGCTTATCGCGCTAGCTCTTCTGGACGACGTGCCCATTATGACTATCGCTTTTGACAATGCCAGCGTGCCGCCTCAGCCGGTAAAATGGGAGTTGGATCGTGTGTTAGTGATTTCGTCGGTCTTGGGGTTACTTGGAGTTATGCAAAGCTTTGGTTTGCTCTACCTCGGCGACACGGTTCACCACCTGGACCATCCACAGCTGCAGACGATGATGTTTCTGCAACTTGTTGCGGGTGGTCACCTTTTGTTATTTGTGACTCGAACACGTGGGGTCTTTTGGAGGCCACCGTACCCAAGCTCCAAGCTGTTCTTTGCAATTGTCGCGACTCAGATCGCTGCGATGTTGATGTGTAGCCAGGGCTGGCTTGTACCGTCGCTTTCATGGCGAATCATCGGGTTTGTTTGGGGCTACAACCTGGTTTGGATGATTGTACAGGATGTGACGAAGCTCGGGCTGTATCAGATTCTGGATCCAGCCCGTTCGTGGAACAAATCGCTTTTCCAGCCATTTCGATTTCCCACGGCAGCCAGGCAAAAGACTGTGCAGTAACTCAAGAAGAAGAGAACATTAACGATGTCCAATTACTGGAAAAAACTTGCGGTAAAGCCGGGATCCAAGATTCGGCTAAAGCATTTCGACCCCGGCTATCACGGTAAACATGAGTCGCACAAGTCAGCTTTGCCAGAGATTCAGAAGAACCTGCGGAAGATGCAGGAACTGCAGTATAAGATGTATGCGGAGAACAATCATTCGCTTCTCATTGTGTTGCAGGGACTCGATGCCGCCGGCAAAGACGGCACAGTCCGCCACGTTTTTAGTGGGATGAATCCAGAGGGCTGCATCTGCGCCAACTTCAAACAACCAACGAAGGAGGACCTGGCGCACGATTTTCTCTGGCGCGTGCACCCGCACGTGCCCGCCAAAGGCACAGTCGTGATTTTCAATCGCTCACATTACGAAGATGTGCTGGTGGCAAGGGTCCACGGCTTGGTCCCGGAAAAACTCTGGTCGAAGCGTTACGACGAAATCAACGACTTCGAGCAGCTAATCGCCAGGCAAAATAACACCAGTATTCTCAAGTTTTTCTTGCACATTTCGAAAGACGAACAGCTTGCACGGTTCAAGAAGCGACTGGATGACCCGACTCGCCAGTGGAAGATCAGTGAATCGGACTACAAGGAACGCGCCTACTGGAATGATTACACGCAGGCATTCGAGGATGTGCTTACCAAAACGAGCACCGATTATGCTCCTTGGTTCATCATTCCTTCAAATCACAAATGGTTCCGCGATTTGGCTGTTTCTCAAATCATCGTCCAGCAGATGGAAGCGATGGACATGCAATTGCCCAAGCCAACCGTGAACCTGGCCGAAATTCGCCGCGATTATCATCAGGCGGCCCGGCCTGATAAATCGGACCGGCGTAAGAAGCGGTAACATTGGCTGAAATCACGCTATCGCAACGCTTGACGCTGCTGTTGGATGCGTCGGCGCTGAAACCCATCCAGCGAGGGCTCTGGGCGCTCTCGACCGGGGGCACATTGCTCGATGGCTTCGCTATTTTCGTCCTTGGCGTGGCGATGCCGTTCGTTATCGCTGAGTTTCACTTCCAGCCCGACGTGATTGGCCTTATCGGCGCAAGCCTGGTGCTCGGTGCTGTCTTTGGGGCCGGACTTGGCGGGCCGATGGCAGACCATCTTGGTCGAAAGCCGTTGATGCTTGCCGACATGATAATTATTTGCGTCGGCGCGGCGGCCAGCGCATTAGCTAATGGGGCCGTGATGCTGTTTGTTGGGCAATTCCTCGTCGGGTTGGGGATAGGAGTCGACTTCCCTGTTAGCAGCAGTTACATTTCGGAACTATTACCTAAGCGCAGTCGCGCGCGATTGATGGTCGCTACGATAGCCTGCCAATCGGTCGGCATGTTACTGGCGGCTGCGATTACCCTGGCGCTACTTAAAACTCTCAACAGTACGCAGAGCTGGCGACTTTTCCTCGCCACCGAAGGCGTTATTGCCCTTCTCTTTTTTCTGTTGCGTCTGTCGGAACCAGACAGTCCCCATTGGTTGATATCTCGAGGCAGATTTGCCGAGGCTGCACAGGCTTTCGTCCGGATCCTGCCTGAGCAGCGCGAGACAGTGTTGGAACTTACTGGCAATGCCGGAAACCAAAGCCCAACAACTTCGGTCGCGCCGCCAAGACCGCCCGGAATCGCAAATCTGTTCTCGCACACCTATCGCGCCCGTACGGTGCTTGTCGCCCTCCCATGGTTCTTGATGGATATCGCCACCTATGGCATTGGACTGTTCACGCCGATAATCTTGAGTGCCATTGATATTTCCGGCCAGACAGGTGGCACCATGGCTCGCGACCTGGCGGACATCAGGGGAAGCGGTGCAATCGATCTGTTCCTCCTCTTCGGTTTCCTGCTTGGAATCTGGGCAGTTCCAAAGTTCGGACGGATCCGGATGCAGGCCATTGGTTTCGCGGGTATGGCTTGTGGCATGATCCTGCTCACGATCGCTGTTTACCTGGCAAATTCTCCCGCAGGCGCGGGACACATTCCGCTGGTGTTCACTGGGTTTATCCTGTTCAACCTGTTAATGAACGCTGGACCCAATTCCACTACGTTTACGCTCGCGCCGATCCTGTTTCCAACCGAGTTGCGAGCCACCGCGAGCGGGTTCGCCGCCAGCGTCGGGAAAGCTGGGGCTACGCTCGGCGTGTTCGTCCTGCCGATTTTGAAAGGCAAATTCGGTCTTCCAGCTGTGCTGGGAATGGTCGTGGCTGTTAGCATCCTCGGTTTGATTGTTACATTGGTCTTTGGACGCGAAGACAGTGAATAGAGTTCTCGCAATGGGTTGAGCTTGATCAGGCTGGTTAACAATGGAGACGCACATTTTGTTGTTTGTTGTCGCCGTCGTGGCTACGGCAATTAACTCGGTAGCTGGCGGCGGCGGGTTGTTAACTTTTCCCGTGCTAATGACCGTCTTGCCGCCAGTCACAGCTGATGCAACCAGCGCAGTTGCGCTTCTCCCTGCTTATATGACAAGCACTTGGGCAGGCCGTAAGCATCTCGCTCCCGTGCTCCATTGGTTCTGGCGACTTCTTTTGCCAAGCCTGTTGGGTAGCCTGCTCGGAGCATTGCTGCTCACCTGGTCGGGCAGCCGCTCCTTCACGGCCTTCATACCGTGGCTTATTCTGACAGCCAGTCTACTCACATTGCGCCCGTTGCTAAGTCGTAATGCTCGTTCCGGCCAGTCGTCAGGCGCGGCTACTCCGATGGAGACAACCTCCGCCGCTTCCGTTGGGCATCAAATTGGCGCGAGTTTGCTGCTTTTCACGGTCGCGATTTATGGCGGATATTTTGGTGCTGGCATTGGCATCCTGGTAATTGCCGCGCTCGATTTGATTGGGTTGACGAACATTCATTCCATTCTGCCACTGAAGAACGCTCTGTGTGGAAGCCTCCGAGCCATTGCTGTCACAGTCTTCCTTATCGAAGGTAAGGTGAATTGGGAATATGGCTCGGTCATGGCGGCCGGTGCACTGCTTGGCGGATACTTGGGTGGTAGTTTGGTGCGCTGGGTCAATCGGACGGTGGTGCGTATAGGCATCGTCGCTCTTGGTGTTGTCATATCGGCCTACTACTTTTGGAAAACTTGTGGCGCTGGGATTCAGTTGTTTGGGCACGAGTGAGCAGGAGATAACCAAGCAATGTAGGTAAATGCCGAGAGATTTATCGACATCTCTCGATACGAAGAAGCCGAGGAACGTCAGAACTTAACTAGCAAGCGCAGCTTGCGGCGAGGGGTTCAGCCCTTCGTAGGTCTCGGTGACAATGTGATCAACGACGGTTTTCATATCGCGCGTGCGCTCATAGGCTGCGAGTTGCCGATCCGCTCCCGTACCTTCACGCATGATTCGCTCAATGTGCGCTATCTCGCGCTGCGTGCCGAATTCGTTCACTTCACTTGCCACAAATTCCAGCAATTCGTTTAGCAAATGTCGTTCCTCCACTTCGGTTTCCTTACCGAAGTCGATCAGTTTTCCATCGATGCCGTAGCGCGCGGCGCGCCAGCGGTTCTCATCCAGAAGACGGCGACGATAAATTCGGAAGGTGGTATTTTGTCGGAGCAATTTAAACAGCTTTGAGATCACGGCCTGGATCAGCGCTGCAATTGCCAGCGTATCGTCCACGCGGGTTTGAGCGTCGCACACGCGCACCTCCAATGTGTCGAAGAATGGATGCAATCGAATATCCCACCAGATTTTTTTGGCGTTGTCGATGCAGCCGGTCTTAATCAACAGCTTGCAGTAATCCTCGTACTCCGAAAGGGATTCGAAAGAATCGGGAATGCCGGTGCGCGGAAAACGCTCGAAGACTTTAAGCCGATAACCTTTGAGCCCGGTGTCGTGTCCGACCCAGAATGGCGAGTTGACCGAGAGCGCATAAATATGGGGCAGGAAATAACGCGCTTGATTCATCACGTGAATGGCCATCTCGCGATCGGGAATGCCGACATGCACATGCAATCCGAAAATGAGGTTCGCGCGCGCCAGCAACTGCATGTCGCGCACGATTTCCTGGTAACGCTCGCCCTGTGTGATGTGCTGGTCGCGCCAGTGTGAGAAGGGATGCGTGCCGACGGATGCGATTTTTAGTCCAGCTTTGCCGGCCAGCTCAGCCAGCTTGCTGCGAAGATCAACAACGTGGGTGCGCGCGTGCTCAATTGAATCGCAAATTTCGGTACCCAGCTCAACGACCGACTGGTGCATCTCCGGCTTGATCTGCTCTTTGAGCACGACCTTACCGCCCTCGAGAATCTCCTGAATATGCGAACGCAACTCGCGCGTCTGAGGATCGACAATCGCGAACTCCTCTTCGATGCCCAGGGTGAACGTGTGTTTCTTGGCACTCATGGCGGATTGCAAATGTCCTCTAAAACCCAAAGATTGTCATCCCGAGCGAATGGAAGTCAGGCATCTTGCCTGACTTGGCCGACAGGCTTCCAGCCTGTCGAGTCACTTCGACAAGCAAGATGCTTGTCGGCCGAGACAGGCTGGAAGCCTATCTTCCGACGTCGCCGAGCGAACGGCGTGTGACGGCCGCTTGCATGAATTTCCCCCAGCTAAGGTTGTCGCGGCCAGCAACGTGCTCTCGCGCTTTCCGAATCGCCATTTCCGAAACTGCTTCTACCACCCACTCGAAGTTTTCCTGACCCACGGAGGCTACTTCCGCGTCTGGCGCAGGATTGCAAAAATCGATCGCCATCGGCCCGCCGTCGCGCACAGCGAACTCTACGGTGTTCAGATCGTAGCCGAGAAATTCGTTTAATCGCAGCACGCCCTCCTCGACCTTTTGCAGAATCTCCTTCGGCGCGTGCCACTCGGTTTGATACCGCAGGTGATACGGATGCCGGGGCTCGTAGGGCATGATGCGAACACGACGCTGATCGATCGAATAGCAGCGGAAATACATTTCGAATTTCACTTCCTCCTGCAACATCATCACGAGCTGGCCGGTGTCGTTGTAAGCACGGTAAAATTCGTCCGGATTGTGTAATCGATAGACGTTCTTCCAGCCGCCACCTGCGAACGGTTTGAAGAACGCGGGCCAGCCTACGTAATTAAAAATTGCTTCCCAATCGAGTGGGTAGCCGAGATTGCGAAATGATTTGTTATTCGTATCCGGCGGCGGCTGATGCGATGGAAGCAACACTGTTCGTGGAACTGCCACGCCGATTTTCGTTGCCAGCCCGTTGTTGAAAAATTTTTCATCGGCACTCCACCAAAACGGATTGTTTACGACTGCAGTGCCGCTGAGTGCCGCGTTCTTGAGCCAGGCGCGATAGAAAGGCACATCTTGCGAGATCCGATCGATCACCACGTCGTACCCGCATGGCTCGCCTTGGATGACTTTGTCTATTCTGACGAATTCGGCGACGATGTCCTTGCCGCCGGTTTTCTGATTCACCCGCTCGACAAACGCCGGCGGGAAACTGTGTTCCTGTCCAAAAAGAATTCCTATTTTTTTCATATGCAGACAAACCGCGGATCACGCGGATAACACGGATCAAGGTTAATTGAGAGTGAGCGTTGACCACCCGCGCTCTTCGACTCTCACTAACACCGTGGCTTCAGCCCGGTAACCCCTGCGACGCGCGGCAATAAAGCCGTTTCAACGGTTTTGTCCAGAGCAACAAGTTTGAATCCGTCTGCTGGACAGAATAAGATGCGCCATGGTCAAGCGATTATTGCACACGCGCTATCGCGTACATGACTTGGAAAAGACGGTTTCTTTCTACAAGGACGTCCTCGGACTCGAAGAGCTCCGTCGCCAGACATCGGGGCGCGGGTCGCAACTCGTCTTTCTAAAAGCGCCCGGGAGCGATGAGGAAATTGAGATTTGCCAATTTCACCAGAGCGGACCGGTAGTGGTTGGTCCTGATTTGACGCATCTCGCTTTTGAAGTGGACGACATGAACAAGTTCGCGAAGCATGCGGCGGCAAAAGGTTATCCGTTATCCGATGGCCCGCATTCAAGTGGCAGTGGCAAGATTGCCTTCATCGATGCGCCGGAAGGCTACGAGATCGAATTAATCCAGCGTGGCAAGAAAGCGTAGCCGTTGCATTACCGTATATCCTCGCGGGCTTGCGCGGACAAAGCTTTTATCGCTAATTTCCCGTCCATGATCTGGCGCAAGCGAATTTGGTTCTTTTGCGCATTTGTCCTTGTTTCGGCACTGGGCGCGTGGGCGCAGGAGGGAGTCGACTCGGAGGTCATGCGGCCGAGCGGGGTCTCAGGGCCGGTTCGTAAAGCTAAGGCGGTCGCCGCCAGGGACACGGACGATGCCGATGTTGAGCCTACTTCGGCTCGCAAGACAAAGACGTCGAAATCATCTCGTGGTTCTTCACACCGGAAACGCGCGAAGGCGAAAGAAAGCGAAGAATCAATTCCCGCGCCGACCGAATTTACGCCTGAAGGGATACCAAAAACCAGCGCAGCTTCAGTTATTGTCGTCGACGCAAACAACGGCAAAATATTGTACGAGAAAAATCCCGACCAAATCCGACCGGCGGCGAGCACCCAAAAATTGCTGACAGCTCTCATCGTGGCGGAGAGCGGTTTTCTTGATCGACAGGTCACAGTGCAATCCGTCGATACGATGTGCGACCCGGTGAAGTTGAACATTAAAACGGGCGACACGTATCAGCGGATCGATCTTTTACGAGCCTTGTTGGTGAAAAGTCCTAACGACGTTGCGCGATGTCTGGCGCGGGACAACGCAGGCAGTGTGGGGGCCTTCGCCGAGGTTATGAACAGACGCGCCCAACAACTTGGAGCTGTGCATTCGCACTTTGTAAATCCAAACGGCTTGCCGATTCCGGGGCAGTACTCATCCGCGCGCGACCTCTCGCTCATAGCGCGGGCTGCCTACGCAAATCCGACGATCCGATCCATCGTTTGTCTTCCGCAGCTTGTCTTTCGCTACGCCAATGGCAGGACGCGCGAACTTGAAAACACGAACAAGCTTCTCAGAAGACTTCCCTACTGCAACGGGATGAAGACCGGTTACACCGACGCCGCCGGCAAATGTTTGATCGCAAGCGGCACGCTTGCCGGCAAAGACGTGATCGTTGTCGTGTTGGGTGACAGCTCCAGCCGTGTCTGGCGCGATGCGTCCGCGCTACTTTCCTGGGGCCTCTTGTTGTAAGCTGTCCGGCGGGCGAGCCAGCTTTCCGCGTTTGTGTCGGTGACCAACGCCGCGGAAAAGGTGCTGGAACATCGCCTGCAACCAGTGGAAAAAAAACCGCACTGCGATGCCGAATGACATTTTCGATTTTCCCCGCATGCGTTCTCGGAAAGCGATCGGAATTTCGCGCACACGCAATGTGCCATTGGCACGCACGACGGTTTCGAAGACAATTTTGAAGCCGCTCGTCTCCGGTGCCAATTCCAACAACCGGGAACGCCCGATGGCAAAAAAGCCGCACATTGAATCATGAAGGCCAGTTAGCGGGTAGGCGAGCGCCGCACCTCCTCGCGACACGATCCGACGCCACATTGGCCAGCCCTGTGTCGATCCGCCTGTGGTATAACGGCTTCCAACTACCAAGTCGGCAGTGCCGGCAAATATGGGCGCCAGCAGATCATTGATCCGATCGGGCGGATGGCTCAGGTCTGCGTCCATCACGAGAAGAATTTCTCCTTCAGCGGCGCGGGCGCCGGTCATAATTGCGCCGGCCAATCCGACGTCTGTGGCGTTTTGTTCGATCAAGCGGATTGGGTGAGTTCCTTGGAGAGTGCGGATCTTGGCCCGGGTCCCGTCCGTTGAATGATCGTCAACAAAAAGAATTTCCCGAAAAGGAGCAGCGCACGCGGTAATTTGCGACACCAGAGGCGCGACATTTTCCTCTTCGTTCAATGTTGGAACAATGATCGAGACGGATTGCGCGCGCGCGGAAGGATCTGTCATGCAGTGTCTTTCTGAAATCGCGAACATTCAACGCTCAACGTTCAATGATCGAACACAAATCAATCGCAGCTCAGCCGACGACGGGATTCGAACCCGTGACCTGCGGTTTACGAAACCGCTGCTCTACCAGCTGAGCTACGTCGGC
>Ga0137403_10002201_pt1 | contig 23965 bp, 20 predicted proteins | sample CZOMad2_1_16fung_FD_122057 | JGI IMG/M metagenome (GOLD analysis project Ga0137403, IMG submission 122057) | Vadose zone soil fungal communities from Angelo Coast Range Reserve, California, USA - CZOMad2_1_16fungal (Hybrid Assembly) | ecosystem: Environmental > Terrestrial > Soil > Vadose zone...
GGCTTCGCATCCACCCGTAGGCCCGTCGCCGTGAAGTTCTCCACGTAGATGAACTGGTTCCCCTCCGAGAGGTTGGGGTTCACCACGTCCTCGATCACCTCGAGCCCCATGAGCGTGGCGATCTTCCCGGCCTTGAACTGGACGTACTTCCCCGCCCCCGCCGGGACGTTGACCGTGACGAAGGCCTGGGTCAGGTCGGAGTGATCGCCCAGGTTCAGGCCGGCCGACTTGATGACCGCGGCATTCTGGCCGAACAGCAGATCGACCCGGGCGCCGGCGTCGAACTTGTCGGTCGCCACCGGCTTCTCCAGCACCACCTTGGCCGCGTTGAGCTCGGCCTGGTCATGGAACCGGTCGTAGAGCCGGCCTACGATCTGGTTCCCGCTCCCGTGCCGGGTGGTGTAGGTGTAGGACGTGGTCACGAACCCGCTGACCGCGACCGGGACCTTGGCCGGCGCCGCCGGGGCCGAGTCCGCGGCGGCCTTCGCCGTCGCGGAGTCCGTCGCTTGCGCGGCCACGGCCGCCGCTTGGGCGGTCGTCGCGGTCAAGACGAGTATGAATTCACATATCAGGCGCATGCTATCCTCCGATTTGGCCGGGTCAGCACGCCCGCACACCCAGGGCGCGAGGGCACGTTCCGCTCAATTGCCGGAGGAATCCGTGGCAGGGCACGCTAGGACAGTGCGAAAAGCGCGCTGGAACCCATGAAATTTTCGCTAAGAGCTTTCGCCCAGACTCCGGTAACCCCTGGCGAGACGATCACACCCCGGTACCAGCGCGGCGGACGGACGTTTGACATCCGTCGCCAACGACGGATAGCTTGCGGGCGTTACGCGGGACCTCCTCCCGCGTGCCTGAGGTGAACAAGGCACCACATGCTTGGCGCAAAAGAGACTCCGGCAAGGTTTTGCGACGTCGTTCGCGAGACCGACGTCCATCTCCACCTGGTGAGCGACTCGCAGCCGGACGTGCTACGTGAGCTGGTGGCATCCCTCGGCCTTGGCGCCGAGGACTGCGCGAGCGTCCTGAAGATCGTGCAGCGCCGCGAGTCGATGGGCTCCACCGGCGTGGGCCATGGTGTGGCAGTCCCCCACTGTCGCACGCTGTTGGTCGACCGATTGCACGTGGTCTTTGGCCGCCAGCCTCTGGGCGTGGCCTGGTGTGGAGCGGACGGGGAGCCCGTCCGCTTTTTCTTTCTTCTGGTCGCGCCTCCGCCCGAAGTGTCGAACGACTACCTCCCCATGCTGGGCAAGGTCGCTCGCTTCGCCAACGACCCCGACACCCGCCGCCGGCTGGGCGAGATACGGACCCGGGAGGAGTTCTTCCAGCTTATCGCCGCGGCCGGGCTCTAGCCCCGGCTCCGTAAGGCGGCCGGGTCACCTCACGCATGCCACCCTCCACCATCCTCGTGGTCGACGACGAACCGCAGATTCGGCGGGTCGTGAAGAACGCGTTCCAGAGCTCGGGAGCCAGGGTGGTCGAGGCTGCGACCGGGAGCGATGGGATCGATCGCGCCGCCGCCGAGCGGCCGGACCTCATCATTCTGGACCTCGGGCTTCCGGACATCGCCGGGGCGGACGTCTGCCGCGAGATCCGCAAGTGGTCGGGAGCGCCGATCCTGGTGCTGTCGGCCCGGCATTCCGATGAAGAAAAGGTGGCGCTGCTGGACGCGGGCGCCGATGACTACGTCACCAAGCCTTTCAGCACGCCCGAGCTCGAGGCCCGGGCTCGGGCGCTCCTCCGGCGGGTAGCGGCGCCCAGCGGGAGCAGCAGCATCGCGATCGGCGCCCTGGTCCTGGATCCGGCCGCCCACACCCTCTCCCGCGACGGCAAGCCGCTGCACCTCACTCGCACGGAGTGGGAGCTGCTGCGGGTTCTCATGAGCAACGCCGGCCGGGTGCTCACGCACCAGCACCTGTTCCGAGCAGTCTGGACCGGGCGCGCGTTCGGTGATGCCCAGCAATACCTGCGGGTATACGTGGCCCATCTGCGGCGGAAGATCGAGCCCGACCCGGTTCGGCCGCAGTACATCCACACCGAGGCCGGGGTCGGCTATCGGTTTGCGACCGCGACGGAGGTGTCTCCACGCCCCTGACCCGGCGCGGTCGCCTCTGGCGAGCCTGGGTCGGCGGTTTTCTGGCTCTGGCAGCGGTGACCGCCGCGATGTTCGCCTTTCGATCCCGGCTCGACAAGGCGCACACCGCGCTGGTGTATCTGCTCGTCGTGCTCGCAGGCAGTGTGCGAGGAGGGCGGCAGCTCGGCCTCGCCCTGGCGGGTTGCGCATTTCTGCTGTTCAACTGGTTCTTCCTACCGCCGTACGGCACCTTCACCATCCTCAACCCGCTCGACTGGCTGGTTCTCGTATCGTTTCTCATCGTCAGCGTCGTCGCGGCTCAGATGCTTCACCGCGAACAGATGGGCGCCGAGGAGGCTCGGCGGCGGGCCGACGAAGTAGACCGCCTGGCAGCGCTGGGGGCCGAGACCCTGAACATCGCCCGGCCGGACGAAGCATTGGACGCGGTGACAGCCGTGATTCGCGATACGCTGAAGGTGGCAACCTGCCGGATCCACATGACGCCGCATCCAGCCGGGCACGCAACTTCGCTCGATCCGCTGGTCGCCTGGGCGGCATCGAGCGGACAGACGGTCCTGCGGCACGGCGACGGAACGACCGGGCTGATCGCGGCCGGTGCGACGTTCGAGAGTGGCCTCGAAAGCGCGACCGGCGCGCGGGCCGTGCTGATCCCGCTGCGGGTTCGGGATCGCACGGTGGGGGTACTCGAGCTGGCGGACGAGGAGGACATCGCGCTCGACCCGGACCAGCGCCGGTTTCTGGCGGCCCTCGCGTACTACGCCGCGCTGGGCGTCGAACGCGCGCGGCTGTCGGCGGAGGCCGGTCGCGCCGAGGTGCTGCGAGAGGCCGACCGACTGAAGGACGCGCTCATCGCCTCCGTGTCGCACGACCTGCGGACGCCTCTCACCACGATCAAGGCGCTGGCCCACGACCTTCGCACCGGCGGGGACGACCGCGCCGCCACCATCGAGGAGGAGGCCGACCGGCTCAACCGCCTAGTCGCCGACCTGCTCGACCTCTCCCGGCTTCAAGCCGGCGGCGTACCCTTGCATCTCGAGTTGAACGCGGCGGACGACCTGGTAGGGGCGCTGGTGCAGCAGGTCTCGGGCGCACTCGACACCCGGGAGCTCAAGGTCATCCTGGAGGACGGGGGCCCACTTCTCGTCGGCCGCTTCGACCTGGCCCAGTCGCTTCGGGTGTTGGTGAATCTGGTCGAGAACGCACACAAGTACGCGCCCGCCGGGACGCCGATCGAGCTCCGGACCTCGCGGGACGGAGCCTTTGTCGCCCTCGCGGTGAGCGACCGCGGCCCCGGCGTGCCGCCCGAGGAGCAGGAGCGTATCTTCGAGCCGTTTTACCGAGCGCCCGGCAGGACCCCGGACGTCGGCGGCGCCGGTCTGGGGCTGGCGATTGCCCGGCGCCTGGCCGAGGCCCAGAGCGGCACGCTGAGGTACGAGCCCCGTGCCGGCGGCGGAAGCGTTTTTACCCTCCGGCTCCCCGCCGCCGACTTGGCGGAGGCCGACTTTTTGTAAGATCTTAGCGGTCCTTCGCCCCACCTTTGTGCCGCATTCACCCCCCGCCGACTATCATAGCGCCCAGCGTATGCACCGTCCGTTTGCGGGAGGGACCGAATGCTCGACCTGATCTACGTCCTCGGGACGATCCTCTTTTTCTGGGCCATGATCGCCTACGTCCGCGCCTGTGAGGCACTGGGCCACGACTCGGACAGTGTTGAGGAGCGCGGCTCATGAGCCTGGAAAACTGGATCGGCGGGGTGATCTCGCTGGGACTGTTCATCTACCTCTGCTACACGTTGCTCCGTCCGGAGAAGTTTTGACATGACCGCGAACGGCTGGCTGCAGATCGCGTTCTACTCGGTGGTCCTGCTCGCGCTGACCAAGCCGATGGGCATCGCCATCCTGAAGGTGTACGACGGTTCGGCGACCTGGCTCGGGCCGATCGAGCGGTTCATCTATCGGATCGGCGGCGTTGATCCGGAGGAGGACCAGCACTGGACCCAGTACGCGGCGGCGATGCTGATCTTCAGCTTCGTGTCGATGCTGCTGACCTATGTGGCGCTCCGGCTCCAGCATCTGCTGCCGTTCAATCCTCAGAAGCTGCCAGCCGTCGTGGACCGGCAGGCGTTCGAGACCGCAGCCTCCTTCACCACCAACACGAACTGGCAGTCGTATTCTGGCGAGTCGACGATGTCGTACTTCTCCCAGATGAATCAGCTCGCGTTCCACAACTTTATGTCGGCCGCGGCCGGGATTGCGGTGGCGGTGGCCCTGGCCCGGGGCATTGCGAGGCGCTCGGCCGGCCGCCTGGGGAATTTCTGGGTCGATTTGGTGCGCGGCACGCTGTATCTGTTGCTGCCCTTTTCCCTCATCGTTGCGCTGATCCAGGTGCAACAGGGCAGTATCCAGAATTTCCTGCCTTACCTCGACATCCATACGCTCGAAGGCGCCAAGCAGACCATCGCCATGGGGCCGGTTGCCAGCCAGGAGTCGATCAAGGAGCTCGGCACCAATGGCGGGGGGTTCTTCAACGCGAACTCGGCCCATCCGTTCGAGAGCCCGACGCCGCTGACGAACTTCCTTCAACTGCTGGGCATCTTCGTGATCTCAGCCGGGCTCACCTGGACCTTTGGCCGCATGGTGAAGAAGCAGGCGCATGGCTGGGCCTTGTGGGCCGCGATGTACATCCTCTTCATCGGCGGTGCCACGACCGCGTACTGGGCGGAGGCGAAGGGCAACCCGATTCACGCGGCGCGCGGAATCGACGTGGTGGCATCGGCGACCCAGCCCGGCGGCAACATGGAGGGCAAGGAGGTGCGTTTCGGCATCGCCAACTCGGCGCTGTATGCCACGATCACGACCGACGCGTCCTGCGGGTGCGTGAACAGCATGCACGACTCCTTCACGCCGATCGGCGGCATGGTCCCGCTGGTCAACATGCAGTTGGGCGAGCTGGTTTTCGGTGGCGTGGGCGCGGGGCTGTACGGCGTGCTCATGATGGTGCTGCTGACGGTGTTCATCGCGGGCCTGATGGTGGGACGAACGCCGGAGTATCTCGGCAAGAAGGTGGAGAGCCGCGAGATGCGAATGGTCATGCTCTACGTGCTCGTGTTCCCCCTGGTGATCCTGGTGGCCACCGGCCTGTCCGTCGTGCTGCCCGCCGGCCTCAAGGGCCTGAACAACGCCGGGCCGCACGGTCTGACCGAGATCCTCTATGCCTTCACGTCCACGCCGGCCAACAACGGCAGTGCGTTCGCGGGCCTGACCGGCTCGACCTACTACTACAACACGATGTTCGGCTTTGCCACGCTGATCGGCCGCTTCGCGATGCAGGTTCCGATGCTCGCGGTGGCGGGTTTTCTCGCGGAGAAGAGGATTGCGCCGGAGTCGGTCGGTACGTTCCCGGTCACTACCCCGCTCTTCGTGGTGCTGCTCATTAGCGTGATCCTGATCGTGGGCGCCTTGACGTTCTTCCCGGCCTGGTCGCTCGGCCCCATCGTGGAACACCTGCTCATGCAAAGCGGGAGGCTCTTCTAACATGGCGCTCACCAAGCGGCCGCTGTTCGACCCGCCCATCGTACGGCGGGCGATCCGCGACTCGTTCGTCAAGCTGGCGCCGGCCCACATGGTGCGGAATCCCGTCATGTTCGTCGTGCTGGTCGGGAGTGTGTTCACCACGGTGGTCCTGCTGCGAGAGCTGGCGCGCGGCGCGCCCGACGTCGGGTTCATCCTCCAGCTCGCGCTCTGGCTCTGGTTCACAGTCCTGTTCGCGAACTTCGCGGAGGCTATGGCGGAGGGTCGGGGCAAGGCCCAGGCCGACGAGCTGCGCCGCACCCGGCGGCAGACCCAGGCCAAGCGGCTGCGCAACCCCGCCGACATCCGCAGTATCGAGATGGTCGCATCCAGCAACCTCCGGTCCGGGGACGTGGTGGTGTGCACTCCCGGGGACGTGATTCCGGGCGATGGTGAGGTCATCGACGGCGTCGCCTCGGTGGACGAGTCGGCGATCACCGGCGAATCGGCCCCGGTCATCCGCGAGTCCGGCGGCGACCGCTCGGCCGTCACCGGAGGCACCAAGGTCCTCTCGGATCAGCTGGTCATCCGGATCACTGCCAACCCGGGCGAGACGTTCCTTGACCGCATGATTGCGTTGGTCGAGGGGGCGGCCCGCCAGAAGACCCCGAACGAGATCGCCCTCACGATCCTGTTGTCGGGGCTCACGATCATCTTCCTGCTCGCGATCGCCACGCTGCAACCGCTCGCCGCCTACAGCGGCGGGCCGGTAGCCGTCTCCATCCTGATCGCGCTCCTGGTCTGTCTCATTCCGACCACCATCGGGGGCCTGCTCTCCGCCATCGGCATCGCGGGGATGGACCGCGTGGTGCAGCACAACATCATCGCGATGAGCGGGCGGGCGGTCGAGGCGTCGGGCGACGTGAACACCCTGCTCCTGGACAAGACCGGGACCATCACCCTGGGCAACCGGCAGGCGGTCGAGTTCGTGCCACTGCCCGGTGTCACGGTCGAGGAGCTGGCCGATCGCGCGCAGCTGGCGTCGCTCCCGGACGAGACCCCCGAAGGGCGCAGCATCGTCGTGCTGGCCAAGGAGAAGCACGGCCTCAGGGGGCGGACCCTGACGGAGGATGGCCGCGGGCATCAGCAGCAACCGACGTTCATCCCGTTCTCCGCCGCCACCCGGATGAGCGGCGTGAACATGGACGGCATCCAACTTCGTAAGGGAGCCGCGGACGCCATCACCCGGTGGGTTCAGCAGTACGGCATCGAGGTGCCGGCCCGGCTCAATCCGGCGGTGGAGCAGATCGCCCGTTCCGGCGGCACGCCCCTGGTCGTGGCCGAGCACACCGGCACCGCGACGCGAGTGCTCGGCGTGGTGCACTTGAAGGACGTGGTGAAGGGCGGGATGAAGGATCGGTTCGACCAGCTCCGCGCGATGGGCATCCGCACGGTGATGATCACCGGCGACAATCCGCTCACCGCCGCGGCCATCGCCGCCGAGGCGGGAGTCGACGACTTCCTCGCCGAGGCCAAGCCGGAGGACAAGCTGGCACTGATCCGGAAGGAGCAGGCGGGTGGCCGGATGGTCGCCATGACCGGTGACGGAACCAATGACGCGCCGGCGCTGGCACAGGCCGATGTGGGGCTGGCGATGAACACCGGCACCCAGGCCGCCAAGGAAGCGGGCAACCTGATCGATCTGGACTCGAACCCGACCAAGCTCATCGAGCTGGTCGAGATCGGGAAGCAGCTGCTCATCACCCGGGGTTCGCTCACGACCTTTTCGATCGCGAACGACGTGGCCAAGTACTTCGCCATCATTCCGGCGATGTTCGCCGCCACCTATCCCGAGCTCAATGCGCTGAACATCATGGGGCTCCACTCGCCCACGTCGGCCATCCTGGCCGCCGTGATCTTCAACGCGCTCATCATCATCGCCTTGATTCCGCTGGCCCTCCGCGGCGTCCGCTACCGGCCCGCCGGTGCTGCCGCGATCCTCCGGCGCAACTTCGTTATCTACGGCATCGGGGGCGTGATCATTCCATTCATCGGGATCAAGATTCTGGACGTGATCCTCGTCTTCCTGCACCTGGTATAGCCATGATCGGCAAACACCTCCGTCCCGCGATCGTCCTCACGCTGGTGCTCTGCGTCATCACGGGGCTGCTATATCCCGGCGTGGTGACCGCGTTCGCCCAGCTGCTCTTTCCCCGGCAGGCGAACGGGTCGCTGATCACGATCAACGGGAAGGTCGTGGGGAGCAGGCTGATCGGCCAGAGCTTCAGCGCGCCCTATTACTTCCATTCCCGGCCGTCGGCAGCAGGGAGCGGGTATGACCCGACCGCGTCGTCCGGCACCAACAAGGGGCCGACCGATCTGAAGCTGGCGGACACCCTCATCGCACAGGCGGTGGACAGCGCGGTGAAAAACGACGGGGCGAAGAAGGGCCAGATCCCCAGCGACCTGGTGACCTCCTCCGCGTCCGGCCTCGACCCGCACATCTCGCCCGCCAGCGCAACGCTCCAGGTGGCCCGGGTGGCTCGCACGCGGGGCGCGGACTCGGAGGCCGTGCAGACGCTGGTGGACCGTCACACCGAGGGACGCCAGTTCGGCTTCCTGGGCGATCCGCGGGTCAACGTCCTCGAGCTCAATATCGCGCTCGACAGCGCCTTCCCCCGCCGGCCCGGGTCGCGCTAAACCGGCTCCGCCTCACGCGCGTCGGGCTGCTGCCGCGCGTCGGCCGGCGGTCCGCCGCCCAACGGCAGGGTGAAGTGAAAGACGGCCCCGCCATCGGGACGATTCTCGGCCCAGATTCGGCCGCCGTGCGCAGTTACGATGCCCCGGCAGATGGTCAACCCGAGCCCCGCGCCGGCGCCGGGCCCCTGATCACGGGTGCGATAGAACTTCTCGAAGATCCTGGCCTCGTCGCCGGGCGGAAGGCCGGGGCCCCGATCGGCCACGTCCACCGTAACAGCTTGGGGGCCGGTGCGGGCGGAGATCTCGATCGGTGTGCCTGCCGGCGAGTACTCCAGCGCGTTCTCGATCAGATTGATGAGCACCTGCTCGATCAGGAGCCCGTCGATCAGGACCGGCGGCAGGTCCGGTTGGAGGCTGGTGGTCACCGGGCGCTCGCCCAGCCGGTCGCCCATCCGGATCAGCGCCACGCCGATCACTTCCTCGAGCGGCTGCCATTCCTTCTGCACCTCGAGCGCCCCGCTCTCCAGCCGCACCATGTCCAGCAGGTTTGCGACCATGCGGTTCATGCGTCGCGCGTCCTCCAGGATCGCCCGGGCAGCCTCGCGGTGACCCGGGTCAGCCGGGCCGGCGCGATCCTCGAGCAGCGCGCTCGCCGCCTTCTCGATTCCTGCCAGCGGCGTTCTCAAATCGTGGGATAGCGAGCTCAACAGCGACGTGCGGAGCCGTTCGGCCTCGGTCTCGAGCCGGGCCCGTTGCGATGCTCCCGCCAGCCGGACCCGATCGAGCGACGCCGCGACCTGTCCGGCGAAGGTCTCGAGCAGCTGCCGGCGCACCGGGTCGCGGAACCGGGCGGGATCGGCGTGCCGCACTCCGACCACGCCGACGGTCCGCTCCGACGCCTGGAGCGGCAGGTAGAACCACTGGGCCGCCGGCAGCGTGGACGTGCCCACGCCGGCCATCTCGGCGTGATCGAACACCCACTGCGCGACGCCGCGCTCCTTGTCGTCCAGCGTGACTCCCTCCAGCGCGCGATGCGGACCTATCCGCCCGTCGGCATCGGCCACCAGCACGACGACGTCGGTGTTGAACGTGTTCCGGAGGTGCCGCACGCCGGCCAGCACGATGTCGTCCTCCTTCCGCAGCACGGCGAGCTCGCGGCTCATAGCATAGAGCGCCGCAGTCCGTTCCTCCCGCTCTCGGGACGCCTCGGCCTGCTCCCGGATGCGGGTGGTGAGCCGGCTCATCACGCCGGCGATCACCAGCATTACGCCGAAGGTGAGCAGGTAGCGGGCGTCGGACACCGCGAACGTGAAATACGGGGGCACGAAGCAGAAGTCGAACGTCGCGATACCGAGCAGCGAGGCGACGAGCGACGGCCCCTGGCCCAGGCGGGATGACACCACCACAACGCCGAGCAGGTACACCATGGCGATGTCGATGGTCTGGACGTGATCCCGGAGCAGCAGGCTGAGCAGGGTCACCGCGAGCACGATGCCGACGCCCTGGGCGTAGTCCAGTGCCCGCGCGACCGGCGCCGGCCGCAGCACCGGGCGGGGCCGCTCGTCGGCATCCCCCGTGATCACGTAGACGTCGATCGCCCCGCTTCCCCGGACCAGCTCGTCGAGCACCGAGCCGCGAATCCGGTCACGCCAGCGCGAGTGGGTCGGCTTTCCGACCAGGATGCGGGTCACGTTGTGGTCCCGCGCGTAGGCGAGCACCTCCTCGCTCACGCGGTGCCCGCTCAGCGTCACGGTCTGCGCCCCCAGCTGTTCGGCCAGTCGCAGGTTCTGGGCGACCGCGTCCTGATCGGCGCGGGAGAGCCGCGCATGCGCCGGGGTCTCGACGTACGCCGCGACCCAGTCCCCCCGGAGCCGGGCCGCGATCCGGCGCGCCGCCCGGATGATGCGGGCCGTCGAAGGGTTGGGTCCCACGCAGACCAGGAGCCGCTCTCCGGCCGGCCAGGTCTCCCGGATTCCCTCCGCCTGCATGTAGCCGCGCATCTGAGCGTCCACCCGCTCCGCGGTGCGGCGAAGCGCGAGCTCGCGCAGGGCGATCAGGTTCCCTTTGCGGAAGAACCGGTCGAGGGCCGCGGTCGCCTGGTCGGGGACGTACACCTTCCCCTCCCGCAACCGCTGCTGCAGCACGTCGGGCGCGACGTCCACCAGCTCGACCTCGTCCGCCTGATCGAACACCGAGTCGGGGACCGTTTCCCGCACCGAGACGCCGGTGATCTGCGCGACGACGTCGTTCAGGCTCTCGAGATGCTGTACGTTGATGGTTGTATAAACGTCGATGCCGGCGGCGAGCAGCTCGCTCAGATCCTGCCACCGCTTGGCGTGGCGGGAGCCGGGCGCGTTGCTGTGGGCCAGCTCATCGAGAATCAGGAGGGCGGGTCGCCGCGCCAGCGCCCCATCGAGGTCGAACTCCTCGAGCGTGGTGCCGCGATACTCCATCTTCCGCCGCGGGAGGATCTCGAAACCCTCGAGCAGGCGGCGGGTCTCCTGGCGGCCGTGGGTCTCGACCAGCCCGATCACGACGTCGAGACCGGTGGTCCGCTTCGCGGCGGCAGCTTCCAGCATCGCGAAGGTCTTGCCGACGCCGGGCGACGCCCCAAAGAACACCTTCAGCTGCCCGCGCCTGGCGCGAGCCTCCTCGGCTCGGACTTGCTCGAGCAGGGCGTCGGGGTCGGGGCGTCGCACCATGGCTCCTAGAAGCTAACGTCGTCGCAGGCATCAGAAATGCGCTGCGGACCCGCCGATCGCGACGAGGAAGCCATGACCTACCGAACCGTGCTGCTCTTCGACTTCGGGGGGACGCTGGATGCCGACGGCGAACGCTGGGCCGAGCGCTTCCACCACGCGTATGTGGCGGCGGGGGGTCGCCTTGCGCTGGAGGCCTTCGAGCCACTCTTTCGCCAGTCCGACCGGCAGCTCGAGCTCGAGCCTGCCACACCCACGTTGGGGTTCCGGGCCATGATCGAGGCCCAGGCCGAGCTGTTGGCTGGTCTCCTGCCGGACGGGCGCTCGATCGATTCGGGCCGCGTGGTCGAGCGCTTCCACCGCAGTGCGCTCGAGGTCGTGCAGCGCAACCGCGGCGTGCTCCAGCGCCTGGCCAGGCGCTACCGGCTCGGCGTGGTGTCGAACTTCATGGGCAACCTCGACCGCTGTCTGATGGACCTGGAGCTCCTGCCGTTCTTCAGGGTGATCGCCGATTCGGCGCTGGTAGGCTGGGCCAAGCCCGACCCGCGGATCTTCCAATCCGCACTCGATATCCTTGGCGCCGGGGGCGACGACGCCTGGATGATCGGCGACAACGTCGAAGCGGATATCCGGCCCGCGGCGGCGCTCGGGCTCTGCACCTGCTGGCTTGCCCCGCCGGAGCGGGCGGCGCCCATCGGCCTGGTCCCAACCGGCCGCATCGCCCGACTCACCGATCTGCCCGATCTGCTCCGCGCGTGCACGGACTGATTCTCGCAGGGGGCCAAGGGAGCCGGCTGGCCGCGAGCGGCATCGCGACCCCGAAGGCGCTGGTCCCGATCGCAGGAGTGCCGCAGCTGGCTCGCCTCGCGCGGACCTTCGAGGACCTCGGGTGTGCCTCGCTCACCTGTCTGGTGCGTGAAGGCGTCGCCTTCGAACCTGTCGCCGACCAGCTCGCGCGGCTCTCCATTCCGCTCACCATCCGCTCCTGTCTCACTCCGTCGTCGCTCCATACGCTGGCGCTCGGCCTCTCACTCGCGCCGGCGGGCTCCGTTTTTTGCTCGATGGTAGACACGATCATGCCGGCCGCGGACTGGGTCCGGGCCTATGCCGAATCACGCCGCGCTCTGACCGCTGGTGCCGATGCGGTGCTGGTGGTGACGCCGTTCATCGACGACGAGCGCCCGCTCTTCGTCGCGCGCGATCGCGAGAGTCGGGTGACCGCAATCGCCGACCAGCGAATGGAGCCGGCACTGGTGACCGGGGGAGTCTATGCCCTGAGCCCCAGGGCCCGCGGGGCCGCGCACGCAGCGCTCGCCGCCGGACACAGCCGCATGCGGGCACTCCTCGGCGCGATGGTGCGAGAGGGATACGAGGTGCGCGCCGTGGAGATTGCCAAGGTGATCGATCTCGACCACCGGCGCGATCTGGACCGGGCCAATGCGTGGCAAGAGTTCTGCGAAGGCGAGGGCCTGCCGATGGGTTGAGGCCACTGAGGAGACAGATTGTCGCCAATGCGTGAACGAGCGGGACATTGTGTCGCACTGCATCGCAAGCCGGCCTATTCACCGCTGCAGCATCTCGCGAACGACACCGCGATCATGAACGCGGTGGTCGCGGGGCTCGAGCTTCGTGGCTGGCGGGTTTCCCGGTCGTCCGAAGAGCGGCTCGAGAGCGGACCACTTCCGTCCGCCGATCTTCATCTTAACATGTGTCAGGGCGTGACCGCTTCAGAGCGTCTCGTCACGCTGGAGCGGGGCGGCGCGACCATGGTCAATACGCCCAGCAGCGTGCTGGCCTGCCACCGCCATCAGCTGGTACGCGCCCTGACCAACAGTGGAATCCCCTTCCCCCGCACGCTGATCGTCCCGACCTGGCTGTCGGCCGAGGCGGCCACCGCGCTGGCCGAGTTCATCGCGCCGCACCAGAGCTTGTGGGTCAAGCGGGGCGACGTGCATGCGGAGGCCCCGGAGGACGTCGTGCTGACCCACAGCGATGAGGTCGTCGCCGCGCTCTCCCGCTTCGCGGCCCGCGGCATCGGCAAGGTCGCCGTGCAGGAGCACGTGCGGGGACCCGTGCTCAAGTTCTACGGAGTGGCTGATCGCAGCTTCTTCCGGTTCTACGATGCGAGGTGGGGGCCCGCCGGCCCGACGCCAGTCGTGGATGAGGCTCGGCTGCGAACCGTCGCTTTCGCTGCCGCCGACCGCCTGGGGCTCCACGTATTCGGTGGCGACGTGGTGCTGCCGGCCCCCGATCAGCCGGTGCTGATCGATCTGAACGACTGGCCCAGCTTCGCACCTTTTCGCGCTGAAGCGGCCGCGGCCATCGCGGCGTTCGCCCACGCCCACGCCCAGCGCGGCGCCGCGGCATGACCACGCTCGAGCCCCTGCTCGAGATCCCCGGTCCGGCCTCCCGCGCCTGGTTCGATGCCGAGGCGGCGTACCTCGCACCGGGGACGCAGAGCGTCGCGCTCTTCACCCGCCTCACGATGGACCACGGCGAAGGCGCGCTGCTGTACGACGCGGACGGCAACCGCTACATCGACCTCCTGGCGGGCGTCGGAGTCGCCAGCCTGGGTTACGCCCATCCCCGGTACGTGGCCGCGATGCAGCGCCAGCTGGGTCGCATTCACGTGGGAAGCTTTACCTCGGAGCATCGCGCCGCGCTGGTCCGGCTGATCGCCGAGATCGCGCCCGGCGACCTCACCCGCACCCAGCTCTACTCGAGTGGAGCGGAAGCCGTGGAGGCGGCAGTGCGGCTCGCGAAGTCGTACACCGGCAAGACCGAGATCGTCGGGTTCTGGGGCGGCTTCCACGGAAAGACCGGCGGCGTGCTGCCGCTCCTGAGCGGCAGCTTCAAGCACGGGCTGGGGCCGCTCATGCCCGGCACCTACTCGAGCCCGTACGCGTCGTGCGCGCGCTGCGCCTTCGACCAGCACTTCCCCGCCTGCGAGTGGCACTGCGTGAGCTTTCTCCGCCGGAAGCTCGAGCTGGAGACGACCGGCGATCTCGCCGCCATCCTGGTGGAGCCGATTCAGGGCACGGCAGGCAACGTGGTGCCGCCGCTCGGATACCTCAAGACGCTGCGGGCGCTGGCGGACGAGCTCGGCGCGCTGCTGATTGCCGACGAAATGATCTGCGGGTTCGGCCGCACCGGCCGCATGTTCGGCGTGGAGCACGAGGGGATCGTGCCCGACGTCATGCTGGTCGGGAAAGGGTTCGGCGGCGGGTTTCCGATGAGCGGCGTCATCGCTCGGGAGGCGGTGGCCTTCGCCAAGCCGTGGGCCAATCCGAGCGGCAGCTCGTCCAGCTATGGCGGCAACCCGCTCGCCGCCTGCGCGGCCCGCACCACTATCGAGACCATTCTGGAAGAAGACCTGGTCGCCCACAGCCGCGACCTCGGCGCCAGAATGCTGGCCGAGCTCCGGAGCTGGGAGGGCGAGATCCCGATCGTGAGCGACGTCCGCGGGCGCGGGCTCATGATCGGCCTCGACCTGGTCGTGCCCGGGACCCGCACGCTGCTCGACAAGCAGACCACCCGCTGGATCTTCGACACCCTGCTCGCGCGGGGGGTCCTGGCGATGATCTACAACCCGGAGGTCCGGATCAATCCGCCCCTCGTGATCTCGGAGGAGCAGGCAATGCACGCCCTGGCGATTCTCAAGGAGGTCCTCGGTGAAGCCGCCGATCGCGCTGGCCGCTAAGGGCGAGGTGGTGGAAGAGTGGGTAGACCTCCACTTCTTCCGCCCCCTCGGATTTCGGCTGGCGCGGGCGCTGGGCCCCAACGGAGCGACGCCGGATCAGGTGACCGTCGCGAGCCTCGTACTCGGGCTCGCGGCCGGCCATTTGTTGGTGTACAACAGTGTCCTCCTCAACGCTGCCGGCGTGGCGCTGTTCGTGGTCTCCGATGTGTTCGACAGCGCGGATGGCCAGCTCGCCCGGATGCGGGGCACCTCCACCCGTTTCGGCCGCATCCTCGACGGCGTCGCCGACAACTTGCGCTTCATCAATCTCTATATCCATCTGCTGGTGCGAGTGGCCCTGGCCGGTTCCGCGTGGGAAGCGCTAGCCCTGGCCGCCCTGGCCGGCGTCAGCCACTCATTCCAGAGCGCGGCGGTGGACTTCATGCGGCAGGCCTATCTGCACCTGGGCGCCGGGCGCGGAAGTGAGCTGGATCTGCCGGAGAGCGCCAATCGCACCGAGGCCCATACGCTCGGCCAGCGTATCGGCGCGGCGCTGTATCGTGACTACGTGCGGCGCCAGGCGTGGCTCTTCCCCCGAACGGTCGAGCTGGTGCGCGCGGCCGGCAGCGACATCGCCGCTCCGTTCCGCGGCGATTATCGCGACCGGACCACGAGACTGGTCGCGAGCTGCGCCTGGATCGGGCAGAACATGCGGTTCGCGCTGCTCGCGCTCACCGCGATTCCGGGCTGGCCGGCCGGCTTCTTCTGGCTCACGCTGGGCCCCTTCAACCTCATCCTGCTCGGGCTGGTGCTCGGACAGGAGCGAGCCGCGCGCGCGATGCTGCATGTCGTGGCGACGGCGGCCCCCGCGCGTGCCCGGACCGCCTGACCGCCGCTACCGCGGCGCGGTCATCGGCTTGGGCGGCGTCGCCCGGCAGTCTCACCTGCCGGCGTTCCGGCTGCCGCCGGCCGCGGGGCGGCTCGAGATCGTCGCCGCGGTGGACCCCTGGCCGGACGCGGTCCCGCTCGCCGGCATTCCGATCGTTCGCGATCTCTCGGGCCTGGCCGCTCTGGAGCTCGATTTCGTGGACATTTGCACCCCGACCGGGTCGCATCTCGACCTCACGCTCTGGGGGCTCGCGCACGGCATGCACGTGCTGTGCGAGAAACCGGTCGCGCTCACTCCCGCGGAAGCAGAGCAGATTCGCCGGGCCGCTGTCGCGGCCGGCCGGGTGGTGATGCCGTGCCACCAGTACCGGTTCAACCCGGTCTGGCGGCGGGTGCGCCAATGGCTGGACACCGGCGCGATCGGGCCGTGGTACCTGGCGGAGTTCGACGTCTATCGGGTCCGAGCCGACCCCGGCGCGGGCCGGACAGCAGAGCCGTGGCGCAGCCGCGTAGCCGACGCCAGGGGCGGCGTGGTGCTCGACCACGGCACCCACCTCATCTACCAGCTGCTCGACGTGGCCGGCCCGCCCTCGCTAGTGCAGGCCTGGTCCGGTCGCCTGCGGCATGCGGCCTATGACGTCGAGGACACGGCGCACCTGCTGTTCGAGTTTCCCGGTCGCATGGCCAAGATGTTTCTCACCTGGGCCGGCCAACATCGGGAGAACCGGATTCGCTTCACCGGCGAGCTGGGCACCATCGATTGGACCGGCGGCATACTGACGTTGGATCGGGCCGGTACGATGGAGCGGTTCGACCACTCCGCCGAGTTGCGAAAGGAGTCGTACGCGACATGGTTCGCCGATCTCTTCGGCGCGTTCGCAGACGCGATGGACACGGGAGATCCGGAGCCGATGAACGATATCGCACGAGTGGCGAGCATCCTGGATCTCGCGTACTCGTCCCCCGGCGACAGCGTCACGCTCGCGGCTTCGGCGTGAGCCGCCGCATTCAGCTCGGCCTCTTCGCGGTTGGGGCCGCGCTGTTCGCGCTGCTGGTCCGGCGGATCGGGCCGGCGCGGATCGTGGACAACGCCGCGGCGGTCGGGTGGCTCTTCCTGCCGATTGTTCTGCTGTACGGGGTGGCTTACGCCTGCAATGTCGTCGCGTGGCGGCTCACGATGGGCAAGGGAGCGCGGCCCGGGTTCTGGCGGACCTATGCGATCACCGTGTCGGGGTTCTCGCTCAACTTCGTGACCCCAGTGGTCAACGCGGGGGGAGAGCCATACCGCATAGCGGCCCTGGCCGGATGGCTCGGGCGGCGGCGAGCGGCGAGCTCGGTGGTGCTGCACAAGATGCTCCATTCGCTGGCACTGCTCCTGGTCTGGCTCACCGCCCTGCTTCTCGCGCTCGGCATGCTGCCCCGGACGGCCCCCGTGGTGGCCCCCATCGCCGTCGCGTTGACCGCGGTCAGTGCCCTGGCGGCGCTGGTGCTGACCGGGCATCAGCGCGGGGGGCTGGCGCACCTGCTCGATCTGCTCCATCGGCTTCCGCTGCTCGATCGCCTGGCGCAAACGTTGGAGCCCAAGCGCCCGGCGCTGGTCGAGATGGATGAGCAGATCGCCGAGTTCTATCACGCCTCCCCCGGGCGATTCTGGACCGCCCTCGGGTTCGAGTATCTGAGCCGGTCACTCTGGATGGTGGAGTACTGGCTCATCTGCATCGGCGTGGGCATTCACGCCACGTTCGTGCAGGCGTTCCTGATCGGCGGGCTCTCGTCCCTGATCCAGAACGCGCTGTTCGTGGTGCCCTACGAGGTGGGAACCAAGGAAGGGTCGCTGTATGCGCTGTTCGCACTGGCCGGCCTCGATCCCCGCGCCGGCGTGTACACCGCCATCGTGAGCCGAGCGCGCGACCTGCTGTGGATCGGCGCGGGCCTCGGATTGCTCGCGATCACCCGCCACCGGCGCACGACGGCGCCGGCCCTCGCAACTCCCGCGGAGCCCGCTCTGTGACCGTCTTCACCCATATCCTCGCCACCACGCTGGGCGTGCAGGCCCTGGACCTTCACGGCCGCGACACGGCGCTGGCCTACGGCTTCGGCGTAGCGGTGGACGTGGACCACGCCCTCAAGGCGCCGTTCTACCTGCGGGCGGTCGGCCTGCAGGATAAGCGGGGCTATTACTGGCGGTCGTCGCTGCAGGAGCCGGTCGCGTTTCTCTGGATCGTGCCGCTTTGTCTCTGGCTCGGCACGGCGGTGCCGCTGCTGTTCTTTGCGATTCATCTGCTCATGGACTACTCGGTGAGCTTCGAGAAGATGCCGTTCTACCCCTACTCCCACTGGGTGACCCGCGGCTGGCTGGTGGCGATACCCGACAAGGTAAAGGAAGCGATTCTCTGCTCGGTGCTCGTAGTGGCGAACGTCGCGCTGTGGTGGGCCCGTCGGTGAAGCGACTAGCCGATTGGCTCGCCGGCCCGCTCGCCCGGCTGATGCACGAACGATTCGGCCTTTCGCCCACTCAGCTCACCTGGGGCGCGTTCTGGCTGAGCGGGGCGGCCGCCGTAGCCATCGCCGCCCACCACACGGCCGCCGGGTTGCTCCTGATGGCCCTGGGGCAGGCCCTGGATGGGCTGGACGGAACCGTGGCGCGAGCGTACGGTCTCGGATCGGAGGCGGGGCACCGGCTCGACACCCTGCTGGATCGCGCGTCCGAAACCCTGATCTTCCTGGCCTTCGGCGCCGCGGGACTGGTGCCGCTGGGCCATGCGCTGCTTGCCGTTGCGGCGGTTCTGCTCCTCACGACGGTGTGCGATCGCTCGGGATTCGATCCGGGCGTGAAGCGGGTTGCGCTCTACTTCGGGGCCTGGATCCCCTACCCCACGCTGTTCGCCCTCATCTTCGGGGTCAACCTCGCGGCCTACGTGATCGGACTGCTGCTGATCGATTTCCAGTTCCAGGGTCGGATGGACCGGCTGGGCGGCGACCTCGACACGGTTGCGTCCCGCGCGGTGGCGCTGGAGCACGCCGAGCGCGGCGGCGCGCCGGCCCTCGACCCGCTGACATCCCCGCCACAACTGCAAACCACAGAGGCACAGAGCCACAGAGTTTTTACCGCAGAGGCACGGAGGACTCAGTGACCTCAGAGCTCCGCCGGCTAACCCACCCATAATCTGTTGTGGGTGGCGCGCAGAATCCCCAATATCGATCGAGCCTCTGCGCCTCTGCGGTAAAACTCTGTGCCCCTGTGCCTCTGGGTGAAAAGGTCGAGTCGGGGAGGCGGCGCGCCCGCCCGGTTCCACCTATCATTGGGCCGTGCTTCTCGCCACTCTCGCGATTGCGGCAGCTCTCGCCGGCCCGCCGGCGCCGCTCTACCAATTCACTGTCAGCCGGGACTGGCTCACGATGCCGGACGGAGTCCGTCTCGCCGTCACGTTGTGGCGGCCCGTGCCGCGCGATCCGGCGGAGCGGTTTCCGGTCCTGCTCGAGCTGCTGCCCTACCGAAAGGATGACTCGTTCTATCGCCGCGACTATCCCCTCTACCAATACTTCGTCCAGCGCGGCTACATCCTGGCCAAGGTCGACGTGCGTGGCAGCGGCGGGTCCGAGGGCCGGCTCCCGAGTCGCGAATACTCCGACGCCGAGCTGGAGGACGCGGTCCAGATCATCGCCCAGCTCGCCCGGCTCGCGGGTGCCAACGGCGCCGTGGGGATGTGGGGCATCTCCTGGGGCGGCTTCAACGCGCTGCAGGTCGCGATGCGGCAGCCGCCGGGGCTCAAGGCGATTCTCGCGCTTCACGCCTCCGACGACCTCTTTCACGACGACGTCCACTACATCGACGGAGCCCTGCACGTCGACCCCTACGCCCTCGAGATCGATCACGAGAATGGCCTGCCCCGCACGCCCGACTATCCGCTCGACTCGGCCTACTTTGCCGATCGCTTCGAGGTCGAGCCGTGGATCTTCACCTATCTCCGTCACGATCGGGACGGCGAGTTCTGGCGCGACCGCTCGGTGCGGTTTCATCCCGAGCGGGTCACCATCCCGGTTTATCTGATCGGGGGGCTGCTCGACGGGTATCGTGATGCCATCCTGCGGCTGCTGGCCAGCCTGCCCGGCCCGGTGAAAGCGGAGATCGGCCCCTGGGAGCACGACTGGCCCGACAACGGGTTCCCGGGCCCCAACTACGAATGGCGCTCGCGGGCCGTCCAATGGTGGGACCACTGGCTCAAGGGCCGGGACACCGGCCTCCTGCGGGAGCCCCGCCTGTTGCTCTTCCTGCGGGACGCCCATCTCCCGAGCGACACGATCTCGCTGGTCCCCGGGCGCTGGCGCTTCACCGGCTGGCCCATCTCCGCGACGAGGTGGCTCGTCCTCCATCCCGCATCGGGCGGGCGGCTCGTGTCGGGGTCCGCCCGGCCAGGCACCGATTCGTTGCGCTACCGCGCCGGCGCGGGATCGGCGGCGGGGGACTGGTGGGGCGATCGCACCGGCGACATGGGGCCGGACGACGCCGGCAGCCTGATATACGACGGCCTTCCCCTGCGAGAGACCCTGGTCCTGGCCGGCTTTCCCCGGGTCGAGCTGGTGGTGACCGCTTCCGCACCACTCGCGAACTGGACGGTCCGACTGGAGGACGTCGGTCCTTCGGGCGAGGTGGCGCTGATAACGGGCGCGGCGATGAATGGGACTCAGCTCCGCTCCCGGCTCGAGCCCCGGCGCCTCGGGCCCGGCCGCCCCGAGCGACTCGTGGTCGATCTGCACTTCACGACCTGGACCCTGCGGCCCGGGCATCGGATCAGACTCGCGGTCGCCAATGCCCAGTTCCCCATGATCTGGCCTACACCCTTCCCGATGCTCACTACGCTCCGCACCGGCGCCGAGGCGGTGCTCCGGCTGCCGGTGGTTCCGGGCGAGGTCGGGTTCGCGGCGAAGCTGCCCGCGCCTGAGCCGCGGACCCAAGCCCCCGACGCGGCCGAGTTGGATTCGATCGCGCCGGGGAGCCGCCGGGTGGTGAACGATGCGGAGACCGGCACGACGTCGGTCGAGCTTCGGGCCCCGGGCGGCTACCGGATCGGCGAGCGGCGGGTCGAGATCATTGAGAATGAGACCTGGAGCGTCGCCCGCGATCACCCGGCCCAGGCTGGATTCCTCGGCGAGGAAGCGCACCGCATTCGAATGCCCGGGCGCGAGCTCGAGCTCAAGACCCGGATGGAGGTCCACTCCGACTCGGCCTACATCCACGCCCGGTTCGAGCGCGAGATCAGGGAGAACGGGGCAACGGTGCGGCGGCGGGTGTGGGCGGACTCAGTGCCGCGACACTGGCACTAAACTGCAACTGAACACCACAGAGGCACGGAGGCACCTGGGTCCATCGGGACTCCGCTCACACATCCAGCAAAATTCTTCGTCTGTGCCTCTGTGGTTCAAATACAACAACGAAAACGGCCGCCGGACCGAAGTCCGGCGGCCGCTTTCCACATCGACTACCCGAGGTCAGGACCCTTAGGGCCGCTGTTCTTCTCTCGCGTGCCATCGCGGCTGCTGCGCCGCGGGAGGGCTGTTTGCGAGGCCTCGGCTTCCATCCCCAGGCCGGATGGCCGTCCCACCTGGTTCGTCGTTGCGAGCGCTACGAGTCGATCAGGTCGCGGACCGATCTCCCGCACTGCGTTCCGTTGCGCTATCTCGGAACGGATGGAGCGCGCGACTGGCTCCATCTGTCCAACCAGGGTGACCACCGGTATCATCAGGCGCCTAAGCCCTTGGTTGCGTCGGCGTCCTCCTCCGATATCCCGATCGGACCGCCTGCCGTTCGCCGTTGAAGCCGGAGGCCTCAACACGTTTCCGGCGAAGCGTGAGCTCAATATAGGACCCTCGAGAAACCGCGCAAGTGCCTGTCTTTCTTCGGTTTAGGCACACTGCTTGTGGATTCGATGTGGACCGCTAACTACCACGCGCATAATGCAGTCGGCGGCTCGGTCCACATCGTGTGAAGATGTGCGCGCACCTCTTCACACGCGTCCACATTCATGTGGGCAACCCGCTCACGGCTTGGTGGAGTCCTTGCCGGCGGGTTGCGCCTTCTGGAACAGTTTCATCAGGCCCTTCTGCACGCCTTGCTGGACCTGCTCCTTGACCTGCTGCTTCGCCACCGATCCCACGTCCACCGCGTACTTGGGAGCGAGCGTCGTCCCGCTCACGTTCACTGGGATCACGAGCTCGCCCTGGGCGTTTCTGAGCCGGCCGGCAGGACCCAGCTTGCCAAGCAGTTGCTGCGCCTTGGCCGCTGACACCACGGTCTTCAACTTGAAGTCGAGCGACTGGTCGAAGCCAAGCTGACCGGCCCCGGTCATGCTCAGCTCCCCGGCCTTGAGGAGCAGGTCGTTGGTCTGGGCCTTGCCGCCCCCGATCGCGGCCGTCGCCGACAAACTCTCGAACTTGGTGTCCTTCCCGGTGCCTTCGGTCATGCCGAGCGCCTGATTGACCGCGGCGAGTAGCGGGAAGTTCTTGATCACGCCGTTGGTCAACTGGAACTTCGCGGTGCCGGCGAGGGTCTTCTGAATCGCCGGTGCGGAGCTCCCGCTCCCCTTCACGTTGGTCGAGAGGTTGGCGGTGCCGAACAGGAAGTCCTTGTTAGATGTCGTGGCACTGAGGGCCCGGTTCACGTCGAGCCCGGTGACCGACGACTTGATGGTGTAGACCGGGGCAGGCTGGTTGAGGTCGATCGCCACAGTCCCCTGCTGCTTCCCGCCAAAGAACGTGAAGACAAAGGGATCGAGGGTGAAGACGCCCTTGTCGAAGCGGAACGACGAGGACATGCGGTCCAGGATGAACGTGCCGAACTTGACCCGCTCGATCGATGCCTTACCGGTGGCGACGAACGTCTTGAAGTCGGGTGCAATGTTGGTGTTGAGCTCGAACGGGGCCTTGCCCGAGATCGAGAGATCGGGGTACGGCGGCATCGCCGCCAGCGCGAACAGCGCGGGCAGGTCGGCATTCTCGATCGACTGCGAGGCGAGGTGCAGGGTGGCGCCCTTCGGGCCGGCCTCCGCCGAGCCGTTGACCGTGGTGTGGCCCAGCTTTCCCGTAAAGCTCGGCACCTTGAGCGTGCCTCCCGCGGCCTGCAGCTCCGCATCGATGTCGCTGATCGTGGTGACGGTGGGACCGCCGCTCTTGGTGACCAGACTGTCATCCACCACCCGGATCCGGCCTCCGCTGATCTGGAGCTTGCGCAACTCCACTCCGGGCCCGCCCGGTCCGCCGCCGGTTGGCGCCGGCGCTACCGGCAGGAGCCATTTCCCGGATTTGTCTTTACGGAGGGAGATCGTGAGCCCGCGGAGATCGACCCCGTTGACCGTCAGCGTCCGGCCAGGCAGCAGCGAGGTCAGCTCGGGCAGAACCCGAAGCTTGGAGAGGGCCAGCCCCGGTGCCGCGTTGGAGTCCGCTCCGCCGATCCGGACGTCGCCCGCCTCGAGCGCAGGTAGCGGCAGGAGGCTAATGCCAAAGCTCCCAATCGTGACCGGCTGACCGAGCGCCGAGGTCAGCGTGCTCGCGATCTTCGTGCGCGCGGCCCCCGAGTTGATCAGCCCAAAGGCGACACCCACGAGAACCACAACGGCCACAACCAGGCCTATCAGAACAAGCACCAAGCGCCGCATTGCTCCTCCGCACCGGGTCTGGGATGGAAGAGTATGGGGCGGATCAGCCTTCTCGCACAACGAGCCAGCTTACTCACCCCCGACCCGGCTGTTCTGCCCGCCCGGGCAGGGCCGGGTCGCGTTCCGTCGTGGTTCTATGCGGCTTTCCGCAATCCGCATCGACCCGGCAGCCCCAGCCGGCCGACCAGCTGAGGTCAACCGATTACCGTACAGTGACTTATAGACCAGCATCCTCCCGGCACCTCTCTTGCCCCCTCACGGGTGTCGGATTTGTGATCAGCAAATACTGTAGTCCTTTCGACTAGGGCACCCCGGCCGCGAGGCCGGTCCGCAAAGCCAAGGGTCTCTCGGAGACAGCCTGGTTGTCGAAAGGGAGCCGCCGGCACACCGGTGCAGCCCTTGCGCGTCGAAGGAGTCTTCCCATGCAACGCTTTCCTCTCGTGGCCACGATCCTGGCCGCCCTCACCCTCTCCGCCTGCAGCAAGGATGCGTCAACGCTGGCCGGTCCCTCCGACCCGGGATCGGGCACCACCGCGACGGGCGGCTCCGGCAGCGGCAGTGGTTCCGGCAGCGGCAGCGGTTCGGGCGGCGGCAGCACCGTGCCCTCGATCCAGCCGGTCGATCCGGGCACCTTCACACCCACCGACACCGGCTCCGCGGCGAACGCGGGCGGCAGCACGTCCCTGCTGTTCTCCACCTCCGGCACCGCCCAGTTCGGCAACGGTACCTGTGGCGGCAACGGT
>Ga0137403_10002202_pt1 | contig 23962 bp, 25 predicted proteins | sample CZOMad2_1_16fung_FD_122057 | JGI IMG/M metagenome (GOLD analysis project Ga0137403, IMG submission 122057) | Vadose zone soil fungal communities from Angelo Coast Range Reserve, California, USA - CZOMad2_1_16fungal (Hybrid Assembly) | ecosystem: Environmental > Terrestrial > Soil > Vadose zone...
CGATCGCGGTGCTCACGATTCTCGACGAGCTCGGCGTGAACTTGGCGCCGCTGCTCGCGGGCGCCGGTATCGCGGGTATCGCACTGGGCTTCGGTGCGCAGTCGCTGGTGAAGGACTTCGTGAGCGGGCTGTTCATGCTGCTCGAGGACCAGTTCGGCGTGGGTGACGTCGTCGACACCGGTGTCGCGACTGGAACCGTCGAAGGCGCGGCTGCATTCGTTCCGATGGGAATATCCAGCGCTTTTGGCTCGGGAAGCAGGTCCAGGCGCGTGATACGATGGCCCCAAACGTTGGCGACGTATAAGCGGCTGCCAGAGTTGTCCAGCGCGAGACCGGCGGGCACGGCGCGTTCTTTAATGTCGTGCAATTGAATTTTCTCGTGATTGGTCAAAGTGCCATCACGGAAGTCGAACGAGTGGATCAGTTCTTCGCCAGCGCCGCTGCAGAAGAGTCGCGAACCATCGCGCGAAAATTCCAAACCGTAGAAACTTTGCGTCAGCGGCGCGTGAGAAACGGCTTCGCCCTTTTTAAGATCGACAATGGTAATCTGGTGAGCGCTATAGCCGCTGTGCAACACCGCAATGAATCGACCACCCGGATGAACCGCAATATTGATCGGGAAATCGCGCAACTCGATTTGCCTACCGACTGGGCGAAGAGACCATTGATTGGGAAGGAGGATTTTTCCTCCCGCCTGCATTCCGGGCAGCACGCCTGTGCACCCAAGAGTTATACGCTTAGGCAGCGGCTCTGACTCTGATAATTTTCAGTGAAATGCCGTTAGGCGTCAATCTATACAGTGCAGATGATGCACTTCAAGTAGCTGGTTTCGGGGATGGTCAGAACCGCCGGATGGTCCTTCGCTGCTCCGCGTTTTTCCAGGATTTTCGCCGCGCGATGGGCGTCCGCAGCGGCCGAAGCCAGCATGGCCAGGAACTCAGGCTCGCTCACATGGAATGAGCACGAGCAGGTCACCAGGATGCCGCCTGGTCGCAGCATCTTAAGCGCGCGCAGGTTCATCTCCTTGTAGCCGCGCAACGCGGTATCGAGGTTGCGCTTGCTCTTGGCGAACGCCGGCGGATCGAGCACGATGGTGTCGTACTGCTTTCCCGCAGCCGAGTAATCCTTCAGCAGATCAAAGGCATTGCCTTCGATCCACTCGATCTCTTTTCCCATTGTCTCCGCGTTGATGCGCGTATTTTCGTCAGCCACTTCCAGCGCCGCTCGCGAGATGTCCACCGCCGTCACCGCGCTCACTTTTTTCGACGCCGCGAGATGCAACGCGAACCCGCCTTGGTAGGTACAAATGTCGAGCGCCTCGCCGTGCCCGTAGCTCGCCGCAGCGGCATAGTTTTCGCGCTGGTCAAGAAACCCGCCGGTCTTCTGCCCAGCGACACCGTCGAACTGAAACCGCAGTCCGTTCATGTCGTAAGTTGTCGCGCTCTTTGTCCCGGCAAGCGGTCCGCTCGCGATGGGCGGCAGCTCTTCGAGCTGGCGGATATGCGCATCGACTTTTTCAACGATATGCTCCGCCTCGGGTACCTGCTCGCGCAATGTCTCGACGACTGCTTGCCGCACTTCGGGTTGGTCCATGGCCTGGGTTAGAATCTGCACGCTGACGATGTCGTTGTAGCGATCGGCGATCAGTCCCGGCAGCTGATCGGCTTCGCTGAAGGCAAGCCGGTAAGCATTGCTTCCGCTGACCAGATTCTTGCGATAGGCAACAGCGGCGCGAATGCGCTCTCGGATCAACTTCGGCAGGTCTTCCACTCCATCATTCGATATCAGCCGCAAGGTGATCTGCGATGAGCTGCTATAGAGCGCCGAGCCAAGGAATCGCCCGCGCTCGTCGTTGACTGCAACGACGGCGCCCGGCAGCGTGCCCTTATCGATCTTCGTGACGTCGGATTTATAGACCCAGGGATGACCGGCAAGCAGGCGCGATGCCCCCTTGCGGTTCACGGCTACATTCGGCAGGTTGGAAGGGGACTTCAAAGCGGGGATGATTGTAACCAAACGCCATGTGCCGCCGGCTCAGTGCGCGGTGGTTTCGGCTTCGGTGGGCTCTTGGTCCAGCTCTTCTTCTGCAGCAGTTTTCTTCTTCTTTTTCTTCTGCTCGACCGGCGGCGGTGGTTCGTGCGTGGGATCGTAGTAAAGGATTCGCGAGCATGCGTCGCAGGTCTGCACGTCGCCGCCCATCTTCATCTCGTTATACTTCTGCGGACGCAACATCACGTTGCACGCCGAGCACTTCTGGTCCCGCGCTTCCGATAGTGCGGGCCTCCGCGTCCTGATCACGCGGTCGTAATGCGCCAGCATGCTTTCGGAGACCGCGGCACGCAGCTCGTTGCGTTTCGTATTCCACTCCGCCAGCGCTTGCTCATCTTTCGCGGCGAGTGCTTTAGCTTCCGCCTTCTCTCGCTCAACTTCCGCGGACTGCGCTTTCAGAGCTGACTCGGCGGCTTTCACCGCCTTTTCCTGCGTCTCGGTGCCCTCCATCAACTCCAGGATCTTGTCCTCGGCGGCGCGCACATCCTGCTCGGCGAACGAGATCTCGTGCATCAGCGCTTTGTATTGCTCGTTCGTCTTTACATCGAGCGACTGCGATTTGTACTTGGAGATCTTTTCCTGGTGCGACTTGATGTCCGATTCGAGGTTCCTGCGCGCAGTCTCGTTGGCCTTGATGGCATTCTTGGTCTGCTCGACCCCGGCTTTGGCGCCGGCTAATTTGGTCTCGATCTCGGCCACGCGCCTGGGAAGGGCTGCAATCTCCTCGGTGAGCCGCGCGATCTCGCGGTCAACGTCTTGCAAAGCCAGTAATTTTTCGAGGTCAGGATGCATAAAAAGCCGCTGGAAATGCCTCTATTGCGATTGTACAGGAAGCCCATCAAACCCGCTCCGGCTAAGCATTTCCCCCGATTGAGCCTGCCGGAATCTCTCTCTACGATGGGCGCATGCTCCTGGAATTCACGCGGCTGACGATTGGACTCTTCATCGCCGTCTTTCACTGCCGCATCGCCGATTTCATCTTTCAGTATGAAGAGGTCTTCGCCGCCAACGCCCAGCAGCGCGGCCTCCCGATGCCCATGCCGCCCAAGGCTGAGACGCTGCGCACCATCTACTTCTTCATCGGGGTCATCGTGGTGCTGTTGGAGCTGGCGCGTATCTGGGCAAATGTCTAGCGCCATTCGTCCCGCGGTTCTGCCCTGCACGCATTCCATCGTGTAGACTTTTTCTCCTGTCGTCCAGGAGCCCTTTGCTTGCGCTTTCCATTCATATTTCTTTTATTTTCAGCTCTCCCTGCCGCCGCGCAGACCACTGCGCCCAAGCCCCTCACCATCGAAGCCATATTCGCCGAGGGCGGCATCACCGGACGTACTCCTGAAGACGTGCACTGGACACCCGACGGCCAGCGCCTCGCCTACATTCTTCGCAACGACGCGGGCGACCGTGCTGATTTCTATTCCGTGGACGTGGCGACGGGTAAGCCTACGGTCCTCATCCCCGCCGAGAAGCTGAACCTCCTAGCGCCATCCGACCTGAAGATCAAAAACGATCGTGAGCGCGAGCGACGCACCCGCTATAAGGTCGCACACTACCATTGGGCGCCGGACGGAAACAGCATCCTCTTCGACGCGCAGGGGCAATTGTGGCTGTACTCTCTCGCCACCGGCACCGCGGTCCAGCTGGTTACGTCCGGTGAGCCCAGCATTGACCCGAAATTTTCTCCCGACGGCAAAAGGATTTCGTTCGTGCGCAAGCACAACTTGGTCGTGCACGAGATGGGCGAACGATACGAGACTCCGCTCACTCGCGATCAAGATGAGAATGTGCTGAATGGCGAGGTTGATTGGGTCTACGCCGAAGAACTGGATGTTCGCAGCAACTACTACTGGTCGCCCGACAGCAAGCAGATCGTCTATTTGCAGATGAACGAGACGCCGGTCCCGACCTATCCCATTACTGATTACCTGCCCACGCATCCCACCGTCGACCGGCAAAAGTATCCCAAAGCTGGCGATCCGAATCCAGCCGTGCGTCTGGGAGTCGTCAACGCGAAAGGTGGTAAGACTTCATGGATCACCTTGCCCATCCAGCGCTCCGAGGAAGATCCGTCTGGTAAGCGTCCGCGCGAAGCCAGAGATTTTTATATCCCGCGCTTCGGCTGGCTCAAAAACGGCGTGGTCTGGGCACAGGTCCTGAATCGCCTGCAGAATGAGCTTGACCTAGTTTTCATCGATGCTTCGTCTGGCCGGTCGCAATTGATGCTCGCCGAGAAGAGCGACAACTGGGTGCCGGTGAACGACGATTTCAGCGTGCTCGCTTCCGGCGACAAGTTCGTGTGGACCAGCTGGCGCGATGGTCATACTCACGTCTATCTCTACGACTTCGACGGCAAGCAGCCGCTCTCCCGGCCGGCGCAGCTTGAGCGGCAGATCACGCGCGGTGACTTCGAAGTGATCGGCATCGATGATGTAAAGCAGGACACCGTCTATTTCACCGCAAACGCGGAGGACCTGCGGCAGAAAAGCCTTTACTCCATCAAGCTCGACGGCACCGGAATGAAACACATCTCGCGCGAACCCGGCACGCACAAGATCTCTTTTTCCGGCAAGACTGACTGGTACGCCGATACCTTCTCAGGCGTGATGACTCCGCCGCGTCTTTCACTCTGCAAGCCCGATAAAGGATGCGGCGTTGTTTGGAACTCCCGCTCCATCGACGACTTCGGTCTGATCCACCCGAAGGCAGTCACCTTCAAAGCCGATGACGGCACCACTCTCCTTGGCACACTTCTCGTTCCGCCGCAGGCGACTGCCGAGAAGAAGGCGCCTCTGGTCAACAATCCTTATGGCGGCCCCGGCGCGCAGAGCGTGGTCGACGAGTGGGGCGGCACCGGCTTCCTCTTCGACCAGGTGCTGGCGCGGGAAGGCATTGCGGTACTGCATGTCGACAATCGCGGTATGGCTGGCCGCGGGCAGAAGTTCGCTGCAGCGATCCGCCACGATTTCGGCGATCTCGAGATCAAGGACCAATATGCAGCGGTGCAGCAGGCGATCGATTCAAATCCGCAGCTCGATGGCAGCCACCTGGGCTGGTGGGGATGGAGCTACGGCGGCTTCATGACGCTGATGGCCACCACCCACTCCGAAAAGTTTCGCGCGGGAATCGCAGTCGCTCCCGTCACCGACTGGCGCAACTACGATTCCATCTACACCGAGCGCTACATGGGACTACCGCAAGACAACGCCGAATCCTACCGTCGCAGCTCACCGGTGAATTACGCCAAGGACCTGCACACCCACTTGCTCATCGCGCACGGCACCGGCGACGACAACGTCCACCTGCAGAACACGATCCAGATGACCCAGGCCTTCGTCGATGCGGGCAAGCAGTACGAGCTGGTCCTCTATCCGCGCAAGCTGCACAGCATCTCCGGGGCTGCGGCGCGCACCCATCTCTATAACCGCATTCTTGAACACTTCAAGGCCGACCTGCTGGTCGCGGCGCCGGCACCGTGACGCCTATGCGACTCGGAGCCTTTGACCTCACCATCGTCAGCGATGGCACTTATTTCCTTGATGGCGGTAATTTCTTCGGCATCATCCCCAAGGCGCTCTGGCAGAGGCGCGCCCAGCCTGACGAGTTGAACCGCTTGGTCGTGGGGCTCAACTCAGTGCTAGTGAGAACTGCCGGTAAGACCGTCCTGATCGAAACCGGTATCGGGAACAAACTCAGCGAGAAGATGGCGCGGAATTTCTCTCCGCAGGCGAAATTGCTGGAGAATCTGCGCGCGGCAGAATGCGCGCCCGAGAAGGTAGATGTCGTCATCAACTCGCACCTGCATTTCGACCACTGCGGCTGGAACACCGTGCGGGATGCCTCAGGGAAGGTCGTTCCTACATTTCCGAATGCTGTCTACTACGCACCGCGCGGCGAGTGGGAGGTCGGCAAGTTGCAGCGCGAGCGCGACGCCGTCAGCTACATCAGCGACAACTACGATCCGCTGATCAGCTCTGGGCAAATGAAACTACTGGATGGCGGCGAAACTATACTGCCCGGCATCTCGGTGGAGAACTATCCTGGCCACACTCGCTCCATGATGGCGATCCACCTTGAGAGCGACGGCAAGCGCGCCTGCTACATCTCAGATCTCATCCCGACCACGAATCATTTGGACCTGACTTGGGGAATGTCGTTCGATCTGTATCCGCTGGAGACTATCGAGAACAAGAAGCGCTTCTACGCGCGCGCAATTCCGGAAAAGTGGCTCGTCATCTTCACTCACGATCCCAAGATTCCAATGGCTTACGTGGAGCGAACTCCGGAAGGACGTCTCAGCTTCAAGCCGGTTTAGTGGCGGAAGTGGCGCACGCCGGTGAACACCATCGCGAGACCCAGCCGGTTCGCGGTGTCGATCACTTCCTGGTCTTTCACCGACCCACCGGGCTGAATGATGGCGGTGGCGCCGGCCTTGGCGATCTCTTCCACGCCGTCGGGAAATGGAAAGAACGCATCCGACGCTGCGACCGTGCCTTTCAGAGGTAGCACCGCCTTCATCGCCCCGATCTTGGTGGAATCCACGCGGCTCATCTGCCCTGCGCCTACGCCAACGGTCTGTCCATCGCGCGCGTAGACGATAGCGTTCGACTTCACGTGCTTGCAGACCTTCCACGCGAACAGCATGGCGCGCATCTCTTCGTCAGTCGGCTGGCGCTGGGTAACAACCTTCAGATCGGCGGACGTGAGCGGCCGCGCATCGACATCCTGCACCAGCATTCCGCCGGAGACGGGCTTCATAACCCACTTGTCGTCTGACTTCGCGACCTCGACCAATCGCAGGTTCTTCTTCGCGGCGAATTTCTCTTTCGCCGCCGCATCGAACGACGGCGCCGCGATGACTTCCAGGAAAAGCTTCGCCATCTCCTCCGCGGCTGCACCATCGATCGGGCGGTTCACGCCGATCACGCCGCCGAATGCCGAAACCGGGTCTGCCTCAAGTGCCTTCTTGTAAGCCTCAACCAGGTTCTTTCCGGTCGCAGTCCCGGCAGGATTAGTGTGCTTGATGATGGCGCACACCGGCTCTTCGAACTCCTGCGCCAGGTCCCAAGCCGCCTGCATATCCACGATGTTGTTGAACGAAAGCTCCTTGCCTTGCAATTGCTTTCCGTTGGCAACGCCCCGCCCGGAGCCGTCCGAATACATCGCCGCCTTTTGATGAGGATTCTCTCCGTAGCGAAGGTCCATTACTTTTCCGAGCGAGATACGCAGCGAATCGGGAAATGCCACTTCAGCTTTTGGAGCCGCTCCGTTCGGCGAAAGACTCGGCAGCGTCGACGCGATGGCGGAATCGTATGCGGCGGTCGTCGCAAAGGCCTTTTTGGCGAGCTGCCATTTGGTTTCCAGTGAAAGCGACCCGCCGGACTTCTTCATCTCTTCGGCGATCGCTGAATAGTCCGAGGGCGAAGTCACGATGGCGACATCATGGAAATTTTTGGCCGCAGAGCGCACCATCGAAGGTCCACCAATGTCGATGTTCTCGATGATCTCTTCGAAATTCACACCCGGCTTGGCAGCCGTCTTCTCAAACGCATAAAGATTCACTACCACCATGTCAATCGGAGGGATGCCATGCTCTTCCACTGCCGCACGATGCCCTGCGACATCGCGCCGGTGGAGGATGCCGCCATGCACTTTCGGATGCAGCGTCTTCACGCGGCCGTCGAGCATCTCCGGAAAGCCGGTGAGGTCGGAGATGTCGCGCACCTTGATCCCCTGCTCGCGCAGCAGCTTCGCGGTGCCACCGGTCGAGACCAGCTCCACGTCCATCGCTGCCAGCGCGCGCGCGAATTCCACCAGACCGCTCTTGTCAGTGACGCTCAGGATGGCTCTTCGGATCTTCGACATGATTCGCGTTTCGTGACCTCTCCCTCATCAGCACAGGCTGACGAGCAGGCTTACAGGATGTTCAGGACTGACTACGGGAAAACTAGATTATATAAGGTAGGAGCGTTTCAGACTTTGGCTTTGGCCTTCAGGCGAACCTGGCCGTTCTCTGTCTCAACGGAATACTCCACGGCGTGGCATCCGTAATCTTTGCGGATCTGTTCTGTCTTCTTCTTCACGAACGCTTTGAAGGAATCCACACTGCCGGCCGGGGACTTCTCACCCAATTTCGCCTTGGCAGCAACCATGGCATCGAACAGCGCCTTCACCTGGTCGTGCTCCGCGTCAACGTTAGAAAAGTTGGCGGTATAGGCCTTGCTCTCCGCGGCAGTGCCAGCCTCCAGTGCTTTTGCAGCTTCCTTTTCTTCCTCGGACCGCATGCCCTGAATAGCCAGCACCTTGTCCTGTGGCCGCCGGTATCCTTCTTCCTTGATCTTGAGTTTTTGCCGCCACAGGTCGCTGAAGATAGCGTACTTTTGCGCGATGCTGTTGTATTTGAAGCGCTGGGCAAAATTCAGTTTGGAGCTGTCGGAGAACTTCTTCAGCAGGCTCTGGACGCGCCATTCCGTATCGGCCGGTGCCCTCTTCGACCCGCCGCCAAAGTACACGTCGTACTCGATCTTCAGGCGACGTATGTTTTCGTCGAGAACGTTCAGTTCTTCATCGACGGTCACGCGCAACTCCTTGTTGGATCAGAGCGGGAACTGGAATATAACACAGAAAAAGGTGGCCAAAACCGGCCCTCGTACCATAGTGATGACGCAAGCTGACATCCCGCCCGCGCGCTGCATCTAACGACTCCGTGAACAAGAAGACCAGGATCGTCATTGCCGACGACCACGCTGTTCTGCGGGAATCGCTGGCCGCGCTTCTAGGGACGCAGGAGGATTTCTACGTTCAGGGCAAAGCCAAGGATGGGCAAGAGGCGGTCGCGCTGGTGAACAAGTATCACCCGGACGTGCTGGTGCTCGATCTGTTCATGCCCAACAGCGATGGCTTTGAGGTGCTCGGCATGCTCGAGCGCAGTGGCAGCCACGTCTCTTCGGTCATCCTTACCGGCTCTGAAAACCAAACGGACTACGTCCAGGTGGTGCGACTGGGCGCGCGTGGGCTGGTGTTGAAAGGCGACGATCCGGAGCGCTTGTTTGCCGCCATCCGCTCGGTTGCCGCCGGTGAGATCGCCTTCGATGATGAGATCGCGCAGCAGGTTCTCGGCGCCATGGCGAAGAAGCAGCCCGGCGAGCGGCAGGCGCAGCCGGCTTCCATCAACCGGCTCTCGCAGCGCGAGCGTGAGATCTCGTTCTTGGTCGCGCGTGGAATGAAGAACCGCGACATCGCTGCTCAGCTCAGCATCAGCGAGAACACGGTGAAGCGTCACCTGCAGAGCATCTTCGCTAAGACCGGCTCCCGCGACCGGCTGGAGCTGGCCGTGCTCGCTCTGAGCGAACTCTCCAACGCCGCCGCCTGATCATTTTTTCTTCGCGATCGCCGGCAATATTCCCCGCGCCAGTCGTGCCGTGATCGGATCTCCATCATTTACCTGCGTGGGATCCTTCAGCAACACTCCATTGGCGTCGAAGACCAGTGCATAGCCGCGCTCCAAAACCTTCAGTGGCGAAAGCTGGTCAAGGCTCGCTGCCGATTGTTCCAGCCGCGCCTGTCGCTGTCCCATGAAATGTCGCAGCGCCGCAGCCAGCCCCTGCTGGTGCGCATCGATCTCGCGGCGCAATCCGGAAAACACCCGCCGCAGATCGAAATGACGCAGGCGGGCTGAAGCCACGTCCACACGCTGCCGCGCCGCCCGGAGCGAGCGCTCATATCTAGCCGCAAGCCGATAGGTAAGATCGTCAGCGCGCTGCTGGCGGCGCGCGATGGCATCCGCCATCCGCGCGAACACCTGGTGCTGGGCAATGTCGGTCAGCGCCTTTTGCGCTAGGAGGATGCGGTAGCGCGCGCCTCGCCCCAATCGCTGCCGCAGGTTCGCGATCTGCTCATCCAGGCTGTGCTTCGACTGGATCACGATCTCAGCCGCAGCCGAAGGAGTGGGAGCGCGCAGGTCGGCAACAAAATCCGCGATGGTGAAATCGGTCTCGTGCCCGACCGCGGATATCACCGGGATCTCCGACGCGGCGATCACACGTGCCAAGCCTTCATCATTGAACGCTGCCAGGTCTTCGAGAGACCCACCGCCGCGAGCGATGATGATCACATCCACCGCGATCTCTTTCCCGCGCGCCCGATTGAAAAATTTGATCCCAGCCGAAACTTCGCCAGCTGCATCCACCCCCTGCACCTGGGCGGGATAGATCAGGACGCCAACACTCTCGTGCCGCCGGCGCAAAATATTCAAAATATCCTGGATGGCAGCGCCGCGCGGCGAAGTCACCACGCCGATGCGTCGCGGAAGCAGCGGCAGAAGCTTCTTGCGGTCTTGGTCGAACAGCCCCTCAGCCGCGAGTTTGGCCTTCAACTGCTCGAATGCCACCTGTAGCGCGCCCGCGCCCTGCGGCTCCAAGTACTCCGCCATCAGCTGCAACTCGCCGCGCTGCTCGTAGAGGCTCACGCGTCCGCGCGCGACCACCTGCATGCCGTTCTCCGGACGGAAACGCAGCAATTGGGCCCTTTGGCGGAACATGACGACGCGTAGCTGCGCGGCATCGTCCTTGATTGTGAAGTAAAGGTGCCCTGAATCGGCGGGGCGGAAGTTGGATATCTCACCCTGCAGCCACACGTCCCCGAAGCTCTGCTCGATGGCCGTGCGCAATGCGCCGACAAGCTCCCGCGGTGTCCATACTTTGCGCGAAGCCGGTTGCGCCACGAAGCTGAAGCCGAGTTGGCCCGGGTCTTCCGCCATGGGTTGAGTCTAGCTCATCCGCGAAAGCGGCTGATGAGATACAGGATGAGCGAAAGTACGATGCTGATCACAATGGAAGTGGCGATGGGGAAGTAGACGACCGTGTTCTTACCGCGCCAGGTGATGTCTCCCGGCAGCCGCCCGAGCGGCAGGTTGAATCTGCCGGCAAGCATCAGTGCCAGCCCGAGCACGACGATCACCGCGCCCATGATCACCAGCGCTCTGCCTAGTCCGCCCATGCTTGCTTAGATTCGCGAAAATGGTCCGAGGCGAAAAAAAACAACGGCGCGACAATTTCCGCCGCGCCGTGGAGAGAGCTTATGGGGATCAGAGCTCGGAATCAGTCCCGAAATTCCAGTCCATCTTGATCTCGCGCTGCATCTTCTTCATTTCTTCACTGTGCTTTTTGAGTTCTTCGGCTTGCTTCTTCATCTCCTGCTTCACCTGCTGCTGGGCGTGCCGCGTGGCCTCACGGACCTGCCTTACCTGTTCGCGATCAAGGTGCGCCACCACGTGGGGATGCGCATCCATCTCCTCCGTCTCATCCGTGCCAAATGGCATCACTTCGAAGCTCGAATCGTCCTTTGGCTCGGGCATAGTGATGGAGATGGTCTGTTCCTTCTTGTCGCGAATGATGCCCACGCTCACCTTGCCGCGCCGATGATTGCGCAGCGCCGTCTTCCAGTCGCCGCGATCGGTGATCCGCTCATTCTCCACGCGAACGATCACGTCTCCGGCCTTCAGCCCGGCAGCTTCCGCCGCACTTCCCTTTTCTATCGAGCGCACGAGAACGCCTTCGCCGTTGCGCGCGCCAAAAAAGTCACCCAGCTGCGGCGTCAGGTTCTCGACCACGGCTCCGGAGCGCGAACCGCTGGTCTGTACCATCACGTCCACCGCTGGAAAATCGAACTCCGGGATCACCGGGCGCGGGATCATGATCTTGCGCGAGCCGCTCATGCGCATGGCCTGGCCTTTGTCCGCCAATTGAACTTTGAACAGCATGGGCTTGCCGTCGCGGCTCACCGCGACCGTGGCGGTGCGCCCCGGCGGGATCTCGTGGATCATGCGGCGCAGGTGCTCAACGCCTTCTACTTTGCTGCCGTTGAATTCCAGGATGACGTCGTGCTCTTTCAGTCCGGCTTTGCCAGCGGGCGCGTCTTGGTCAACAGTGAGGACTTCCACGCCACGCTCTTCTTTCAGCTTGAGCGGAACCATGCGTTGCGGCGTCACGTCCTGCGTGTCGATTCCGAGATAGGAAGAGCCGCCCTCGTATCCGCCAAAGGCGCTGAAAGGATCGATGGGCTCGGGCGCTGGCGTAGGCTTCATGGCGCCGGCTGCAGGCGCTGGCGGCTCAGGCGCCATGGGAGCAGCCGGGGGCTCCGGCGGCGCAGGTGCGGGCGATGAGGGAGGCAACTGCGCTCCCATGAACAATGCTGCCGATAGGATCAATCCGCCGCCGTAGATAAGTTGTGTGCGCGTCATGAAGGCACTCCTATTTTCTCTTGATCTGGATGCTTCCCGTGCTGGTGTTCAGCTTGAGGATGGCCCCGCCGCCATTGATGGCGCCGTTGGCGAAGATCTCGCGTGGTCCCCAGCCTTCTTCCATCTTGACCTTCAGCTCGGGGAAATCGGTATCTATACTGCGCTCTTGTCCGGAATCGACCAGGGCCTGCACCGTCATCTGCAGCCCCTGCGGGATCATCACGCGGATGTTGCCGACCGAAGTCTCGATGCGCGACTCCGACATGCCCCCGCCCTGTCCCACGAACTCCGCTGTGATGCTGCCCGCGCCCGAACTCGCATTCACACCGCGCGACAATCCAGCAAGCTGAATGTTGCCACCGCCGGTCTCCGCGCGAACGTCGCCCTTGGCTGATGCCAAACGGATGCCGCCACCCCCGGTTTCCACACTCGCCGAGCCGCCCACGTCGCCGATGTCCAGGTCGCCGCCGCCGCTCTCCGCGCGCAGCGAGCCCCCGGCCCTGCGCACCTGGATCGCGCCGCCGCCAGTCTCGACTTGAGCATTGCGCGAGGCAGATTCGATCCAGATATTTCCTCCGCCGCTCTGCGCATTCAGTTCGCCGTTGGCCATGCGGATGCGGATGTCACCCCCGCCGGTCTCAACGCGAAGGTCACCGCCGATGGTTCCGATATCGATCGTGCCGCCGCCGCTGGTAGCCGAGACAGGGCCATTGATGGCGTCAAGGCGGATGTCGCCGCCGCCGGTCTCACCATCCACGCGGCCGTTGATATTGTTGATCGTGATGCTGCCCCCACCCGATCGTGTGTACACCATGGCCATGCTCTGCGGAGCTACCACCTCGTAGTTCACTGACAATCGGGACCGGCCGCTATTATTCATGCACTGTCCCTTGATCATCGCGGTGTCGCCATAGTTCGAAGCACTGACGCGAAATTTTTCGAATTCACGCCGCGCCTGCTGCTCGTTGCCTGCTGCCACCCGTTTGCGGATGACGTAGGTCACGTTCGGCTGTCCCGCACCCTGGACTTTGACTGAACCGGCGTCGGCAACCACCTTCAGGTTGCGCGCCGAGCTGATGGAGCCGCTGGTCTCTTCCACCCAATAGCGGCCGTCTTGGAATACTTTGCTCTCCTGCGCCTGCGCCAGGGTTGCCAGCGTCAACGCGATGAGAACGGTTACGAGTTTGGAAAAATGCTTCACTTATTTTTTAACTTCCTTCACTTGCCTGGTTCGAGCAGCCCCAGCTGCTCACACTTGTTTGGACGTGCTTACTGCAATTGTGGAAGCGAGCCCAGCATGCGCTCCGATTCCAGCTTGATATACGAGTTCTTGTCGTTGCGCACCAGCTCTTCCAACGTGATGCGAACGCTGGAATCGGCCTTCACCGGCTGCAGCACGTGCAGTGCTTCCGAACGCACGCCCGTGTTGGTATCGTGCAGCAGCGCTTCCAGCACTGCGTCGCGCACGCGCGTGTCGGTCTTGATGACGCCACTCAATCCTTCCAGCGCCTTCAGCCGCACGCCCGGGTTCTTGTCGTAGCGTAGCGCGCTCATCAACACTTCGCGCACGTTGTTCTCTCCGCTCTTCTGCGACAGCAGGTTCACCGAATCGATGCGCACGCCGGAGTTCGCCTGATTGCGCGAAGCCAGCAACAGCAACTGCTGGATGCGTGGATCGTTGATGTCGCCTTTGGCGGTGGTCGGAACTAATTTGTCGTAGGTGATCTCCACGTTGTTGGAGCCGTCAACCGGAGTGATGGAGTGGATGCCGGCGATATTCGCCTCTACGTTGTCGCCGGTACTGGGCCGAACAATAGCGGACCCGCCACCCGCTGGGCTGTTGCCGAACACCTTCCATGTGGTGAGGATGCCGGCCCCAAAGCCGACGATCAAGATGGCCGAAGCCAAGGCAGGCGAAAAGCGCATCTGGCGCAGCCATTCCGTTGGATCAACGATCCATTTGCGCCACTGCGACTGCTCAGTCGTCTCCAGCGCTTCGCTCAACTTCATGCGCGAGGAGGCCAGGAAGTTCGGGGACAGCTCAACCTGCGGCCGCGCTGACATCTGCTGATGGAAGCCGCGCGCCCCGGCGATCTCGGCTGCGCACGCCGGACAATGCTCGGCATGCTGCTCCAGCTCGATACGCGAGTCGTCAGCCAACTCGTCGTACACGTAAAGGATGACGTTCTCTTTTACCCATTCACAATTCATGACTTCACCTTGGTTCTTTCATCTCATCTCACTCAACCGCGCCCGCAACTTCTGCGTCGCGCGGAACAACGTATTCTTCGCGGTCTCTTCGGTCGTGTTCAGCATCTCGCCGATGGTCCGCAGCTTTAATCCCTGGTAGTGCTTCAACTCGAAGACCAGCCGCTCGCGCGGGGTCAATTTGCTCAATGCCCCGTTGATCTTGCCGCCGAGCTCGCGACGCATCAGGTCGCGCTCCGGATTGGCGTGCGCTCGCGTGTCCGGCGCCTGGTCGATCAGGCTGTACTCGTTGCCTTCGGAATCGGTCAGCACCGGCGCGTCTTCCTTGCGTACACCTTTCTTGCGCAGGTGGTCGAAGCAAAGGTTGGTAACGATGCGGTAGATCCAGGTATAGAACGAGCACTCAAAGCGGAAGCTGCCCAGGTTCTTGTACGCCTTCAGGAAGGCGTCCTGGTAGATGTCCTGCGCGTCAGATTCGGATCCGGTAAGGCGGAGAGCCAGTCGCAATACACTTTGGTCGTAGTGGCGGACGAGTTCTTCGAACGCGGCACGATTGCCACGTTGCGCCTCTCGGATCAGAGCGTTGTCGTCCACGCGACTAAGTGCCTGGGTAAAGGGTTTTCCCGAAGCTACCGGGTAAGTTGTGCGACTGCCCGCGCCCATCCTAACACTCAATATGGATTCGGCCGGCATGGTCTATTCCTACACATATCCTTCATCTGCAAGGGAATAGACGACCCTGTCGAGGTTTCGTAAGCAGCCAAATTAGGCGATTTCCGGGACGGACAGCCCCGCCGCTGGGGCAAACCCCGCCAATCAGGGACGAAACGCGTCCGGAGGGTGCCGGATTGCGGCTGAGCTCGACGAACCGTCTAAATGCTTGCTGAGCATACGCTTACCTTGTATGTTGAAATTCATGCTCCGGTTTGCCGTTCTCATTGTCCTTGCGAATTGGTTAGGCACAAGCCTTCAAGCCCAAAACATTCGTTTTCATGCATTGGACGAGGGCGTTGTGGAAAAGCGCCTAAGACTCTCGCCCAAGACCAATGAATTGCGCCAGGCAGGAATCGAGCAGCTGTTTGCAGAGTCAGGATGTTCTGCAAGCGACATGGAGAAAAAGCCGGTCAAGAAGCTGAAGTACTCCAACATTCTTTGTGCCATGGCCGGCGAAACCGATCGCACTATCCTAGTGACTGCGCATTACGACAAGGTAGGAGTGGGCGACGGTGTCGTTGACAACTGGACCGGTACAGCTTTGCTGGCCGACCTCCATGAGAGCTTGCACGGACTTCCTCACAGACATCGCATCGTCTTCATCAGCTTCTGTTGTGAAGAGGGGGGGCTGATCGGCTCGCAGTTCTTTGTGGACGGACTCAATAAGGAAGACGCAGCCAAGATAAGCGCAGTGGTGAACATAGACAGCTTAGGGCTCTCTCCCACTAAATTGTGGGCCAGCAAAGCCGACAAGCACCTCTCGCAGGTATTGTTGGCAGCCGCTCAAACCATGAACCTTCCCCTAAGCGCGGTGAACGTGGAAAACGTCGGATCCGCTGACTCCGAGTCCTTTGAAAAACTTAAGATTCCACGAATGACATTACATTCCGTTACGCAGCCCACGTTGCGTGTTTTACACAGTCCGGCTGATCGGATCGACGCCATTCGAATGAGTGATTATTACCAAAGCTACAAATTGATCGCCGCTTTCATCTCGCTGCTCGACAATACCCTCGACGCAACACTAGCCGCTCCTGCCACGGCCAAAGGAAAAAGCGAGCCGAATGGCCCGCCTTCTCATTGAGTGTTGTTCTGAAAACTACTCGATCTCGCGGCTTACGATCACCTTCACGTTGCCGGTTACGTCGCGATGCAGCTTCACTTGCACGGTGAACTCGCCAAGGTTCTTGATCGAGTCATCGAGCTGGATCTTGCGGCGGTCGATGGTGAACCCGCGCGCCTCGAGTTCGCCGGCGATGTCTGAAGAGGTCACCGACCCGAATAGATGGTCGTGCTCCCCGGTCTTGCGCAGGAAGGTCAGCTTCACGTCGTCGAGCTGCTTGGCCAGTCCCTCGGCATCGGCGCGATCGCGCACCGCGCGTCGCTGGGCAGCCGACTTCATCTCCTCGATCACGGTGCGGTTGCCCTTGGTGGCTTCGATGGCGAGCTTGCGGGGCAGCAAAAAGTTGCGGCCATATCCTTCAGCGACCTTCACCACATCGCCGCGGTGGCCCAGTTTCTCTACGTCTTCTTTCAGAATGACTTCCATGATGCTCTCCAAACTTGCTTTTAGCTCTTGGCTCTTAGCTTTTGGCCAAGGCTGCTCCGAGCGAAAGTTTTAGCTAAAGGCCAAGAGCCAATAGCTAACGGCCGCTCCTAGAATCCCGCCGCGAACGGCAGCAGTGCGATGTTGCGCGCCTGCTTGATCGCGTTGGTCAGGCGGCGCTGGTGCGGAGTGCAAACTCCGGACAGGCGCCGTGGGACGATCTTGCCGCGCTCGGCCACAAACTGGCGAAGCAGGCCCACGTCCTTGTAGTTGATGGCGTCGATCTTCTCGACGCAAAATTTGCAAACCTTCTTGCGGCGGAAGTATTTCTTGTCGCCGCGCGGGCCGCCACCAGGGCGCCCAGCCGGACGAGGTCCACGGTCGCTGCGCTCGTGGCGTGGTGCCGGAGCTGAAGGTGCGGCTGCTGTTGCTGTTCCTTGTTCGTCTGCCATGTTCTTTTAACTCCTGAAATTCTTTACAATCCTTGTGTTTTTATCCGTCTTCGGTCATGGTCGTTGGCCACCGCAGGCCTAAGACTGACGACCAACGACTGCTTTTTACACTGAAGCCGGAGCTTCGGTGCCGGTGGCCGGCGCTGCCGCGGGAGCTTCCACCGGTGTCGGCGGGCGCTTCACCTTTGTGGCACGGATGGCCTTGATCTTGTCGAGCCGCTTCTGCGCTTCGTCAATGCGAACGGTGATGAACTTGATCACCGGCTCGGTGACGCGCAGGCGGCGTTCCAGTTCGTGTACCATCTCGCCCGAACCTTCCACCGTGAGCAGGATGTAAAAACCGTCGTTGAATTTGCGGACGACGTACGCCAGCCGGCGCTTGCCCATCTTGTCAACGGACTTCACCGTTCCCTTGCCGCCGGTCACGGCCGCTTCCAGGTTCGAGATCAGCTTGTCGAGTTCCTCTTCCACCATATCCGGGCGGACGATGAACATCACTTCATAAGTACGATCCATTGTTACAACTCCTAACTTTCTTCCGATTCTTTTGCTCGCTGGTTGAAGACGTTCATTGCTTTCCCAACGCCTTCTTCCACGATCATCTTCACTGCGTCGGCGGCCTTTTCCAGCATCTCGTCCGCGATCGCCAGTTGCTTCTTCTTCATCGGAGCCAAAACGTAATCAGCGCCGTTTGTCACCGGATGCCCCGGCCCGACTCCCATCCGTATACGGATGAACTCAGGCCCGACCGCTCCGATGATCGAATCCACTCCGTTGTGCCCGGCGCTCGAGCCGCGCTCGCGAATGCGCATCGTGCCCCATTCGAAGTCCAGCTCGTCATACAACACGACCAGGTCTTTCGCGGGGTCGGCCTCGTACTTTTCCACTAGCTCGCGCACCGAAAGCCCGCTCAGGTTCATGAAGGTCTCTGGCTTTGCCAGCAGAGCGTCTTCATCCCCAAACTTCGCTCGCCCGGTCAGCGCCCGGCAGTGCCGGTTGCCAATGCGGATGCCGCCAAGCTTCTCGGCGATCCGGTCTACCGCGAGATATCCCATGTTGTGCGGCGTGAACTGATACTCGATCCCGGGATTGCCCAGACCAACGATCAGTTTCACGCGGCGCACTCAAGCATCGGTATCTCGTTACTTCTTTTCTTTCTTCTCGCCCTTTTCGGCTTTGCCCTCGGGAGCAGCAGGAGCAGCAGCAGCGCCTTCCTCGGTCTCCTGCTTGCCCTTCTTGATGACTTCGGGCTCGGCCGGAGCGGCAGTCGCGTCTGCGGCGGCTGCTTCCGGAGTCGCAACCACTTCTTCCTTCACTGCGGTCACGTGCGCCACCGTCTGCTCTTCGTCGGTGACGAATTTCAGCTTGCCGGCGTGCGGCAGGTCTTTCACGCGCTTCACATCGCCGAACACCATCGCGGTCACATCGATGTCGATGTGGCTTGGGATGTCGGTGGGCAAGCACTCGACTTCCACCTCGCGCAGCACCTGGTCCATCAAGGCGCCCTGTGTCTTGACGCCCTCGGCGATTCCGATCAGGTGGATGGGCACCTTCACGCGCAGCACCTGGTCCATGGCAATGCGCTTCATGTCGATGTGCATCAGCGAGCCTTTGATGGGCTCATACTGCCAGTCAACGATCATCGCCTTGGTCTGCTCGGAGCCAACCTTCAGGTCGAAGATGGTGTTGTGGCCGGCGCCCGTATGCAGGATGCGGCCGATCTGTTTGGGATCGACCGACACGGCGATCGAATCTTTCTTCGCGCCATAGAGCACGGCCGGGATCTTGCCCTGCACGCGCAGGCGGCGGGCTTCATTCTTGCCGCGCGACTCTGTCGCTCGCGGCGTTGCTTCAACAAGTTTTTCTGCAGTTGCGGTTGCCATGTTCAACTTCCCTTCAAATTCAAAATGTCTTTACGCAAACAGCCGGCTGATCGAAGTCTCTTCGTGGATCGACTGGATGGCTCGCGCCACCAGTCCTGCCACCGAGAGCACCTTGATCTTGGGTTCGTTCTTGCCACGTTCGGTGAGCGGGATGGTGTTGGTCACGATCACCTGCTCCAGACCTGAACGCGAGATGCGGTCGATGGCGTCGCCGGAAAGCACGGCGTGCGACGCGCACGCATAAACCTTGATCGCTCCCGCCTGCAACAAAGCTTCGGCGGTCTTCACCAGCGTTCCCGCAGTGTCAATGATGTCGTCGAGGATGAGCGCCGTGCGTCCGTGTACATCGCCGATCACGTGCATCACTTCCGCCACGTTCATCTCGGTGCGGCGTTTATCCACGATCGCGATGGGCGCTTCCATCTTCTTCGCGAAGAAACGAGCGCGTTCCACGCCGCCTGCATCCGGAGAGACCACGGTCAGGTTCGGCAATTCCAGCTTGCGGAAATAATCCACCAGCACCGGAGAGGCGAACAGATGGTCCACCGGGATATTGAAGAAGCCCTGGATCTGCGGCGCGTGCAGGTCAACCATCAACGCGCGGTCAGCGCCTGCCGTGGTGAGCAAATCTGCGACTAGCTTCGATGACACCGGAACGCGCGGCTTGTCTTTGCGGTCCTGGCGTGCGTACCCGTAATACGGGATCACCGGAGTGATGCGGCGCGCAGAGGCGCGTTTCAACGCATCGATCATCAACAACAATTCCATCAGGTGCTGGTCCACCGGGAAGCAAGTGGGCTGCACCACGAAGACGTCGGCGCCGCGCACGTTCTCCAGTATCTGCAGATAGATCTCACCGTCTTTGAACCGGGTGAGCTGCGCCTGGCCGCGCGGTATCTCGAGGAACGCACAGATCTCGTCCGCCAGCGGCTCGTTGGCGGTGCCGGAAAAGATCTTGAACTTGTCGTCGCGACGGGCGCGCTGCGGCTTGCGCTCGGGTTTCGCTTGCTGCCCGCCGCCTTGCTGCTGCTTCATCTTCTCGGCCGTTCCGGTAGTGGATGCCATATTCAGTTTCGAGTTTCTAGCTTCGAATCCGCAACGTTTTTAACTGAGTACTGGGTACCGAGTACTGGGTACTAAGTTCTGGCTGGGCGACTAGGATTCGAACCTAGACAAAGTGCTCCAAAGGCACTTGACCTACCATTAGTCGATCGCCCAACACTTGACGTTCATCCGCCGACTAACTAACTGCTCGAACCGGGGCCCCCGACGCGCGCGCCTTTCGCGCGGTGGGGTGGAATGGCACTTGACCTACCATTAGTCGATCGCCCAACTGTAGTTGCCAGTTCCCAGTTGCCGGTTCCCAGTGAATCGGCGGGCGATCTTTTCGGCCCAATCGCAGCTGCCTCCAGAACTGACAGCTGGCTACTGGCTACTGGCTGCTGCCTGCTGGCTACTTTTCTAAAATCGATTTCCAGTATTCCCCGCGCGGCAGCGTGGTCGTGGCCTGCGCCGGAGTACCCTCGGCGGCCAGCTTTTTCGCGACACTTTCAGCCGCGGCTTTGCCGTCGAAGATCCCATAAACGGTTGAGCCGGAGCCGGAAAGCGACGAATAGCGCGCGCCTTCACGCTCGAGCACACGCTTCACGTCACGTAATTCGGGGTGTTGAGGAAAGACGACGCGTTCGAAGTCGTTCTCAATCCCGGCACGGACAAGGTCGAGAAGCAGTGCCTCGGCCCGGTTTCCAGCCCTGCTGGAAACACCGGTTGGGGTTGTACCGCACAGCCACGCAAACACACTGTGACTGAACCCATTGATTGTACCGGAGTGGTTATTGGCAGTCAATTTGCGCTCGTTATGCGGGATGTACCCCGGGTCGCCGGCACGCCGGTTGAACGCCCGCGCCTGCTCTTCGCGCTCCTCGCCCACCTGCTCGTCCCAATCACGGAAGGCTTTCGGCGTTGAGACCCCAACATTCGGCGTAGCGATCACGCAGTCGTAGGCGGGCAGGTCTTCCAGCGGCAGGACCTGCTCGCCGCGACCCATGCCCAGCACCGTTCCGCCGACCAGGAACAGCGGGACGTCTGAACCGACCTCGGCCGCGAGTTCCAACTGCTGCTCCGGCGAGAGCTGCTGCTTCAGCGCACGCTCCAAACCGACCAAAGTCGCAACCGCGTTCGACGAAGCCGCGCCCAGTCCGCCTTGGATCGGCAATTTCTTGTCGATTTGGATCAGAACCTTGCCGCGCTGCTTCAGCGCGTGCATCACCCGGTCGGCCATGCGGTAGCAGGTGTTCGATTCGTCGGTAGGGACGCGCGCATCTTTGCAGCGTATCTCGATGCCGGTGCCGCGTTGCACCTCGATCTTCAGCACATCGTGTAGCGCGATGGTCTGGTAAACCGTCCGCAACTCGTGGAAGCCGTCCTCGCGCGCCGAGCCGATGCGCAGGCCGAGGTTGATCTTCGCGAACGAGCGCACCGTGACCGACATAAGGAAGGTTATTGTAATGCACCCTCGTCGTCATTCTGAGAGCTATCGATTGTCATGCTGAACGAGCTCGCCGCGGCGAGCGAGTCGAAGCATCCCTTTGTTGGCAAGAATCTCGGAAAGGACCCGGGATTGTGTGGCACAGCCGTCCTCGTCTGTGCAGAGGTTTCGGAAATCGATTCCCTTCGGTCAAAATATCCGTCTAAGCGTTCACACCACTAGGAGACCATATGCCCAAATATCTGATCGCAGTACTTTTATCTTTCACCGCTGTCGCATTCGCCCAAAAGTCGCCTGATTACAAACTCCTCGCCACTTCCAGAACTTCTACCATGGAAAAAGAGATCAACGCGATGGCACGTGACGGCTATCGCCTGGTTGGAACGATGGGCGGCGACACCCATGAAGGCGAGATCATCGTGACCATGCGAAAACTGGCCAAAGGCGACGAAGAAGACCACTTCCAGTACAAGCTGCTCGCCACCGAGCGCACCGGCACAATGGAGCGCGAATTGCAGGAAGCCGCCGACGCTGGCTACGAGTACGCCGGCCAAATGGCGCGCAACGAAGTCATGCTGATCCTCGAACGCGACAAGGCCGCGGGGAACAAATCCCACTCGCAGTATCGCCTGCTCGCTACCTCCCGCACCGGAACCATGGAAAAGGAGATGAATCAGGCCGCAGCCGACGGCTTTGAATTCATGGGACTGCTGAAGCGCGGCGAGGTCATGGCGATAATGCGCCGCCGCGCACAATAGCGATTCGAAAATCCTAAAACCGACTAGACAAGCACCCTTAAACTGGGGCACCATCAGCAGGTATGAACGGCAAGGCACGAAGCGCGTACTTGCTCCTCGCGGCCCTGGGTTTGGTGATATCGGGCTTGACCCAAACGCCCGAGCCAGAACGCGACGCCGTGTTGGCGCGCATGCAGGAGCAGTGGGGACCTCCACACATCGACGATAGTGCAATCGTATTTGAAAACGCATCGTATCAATTGCAGCCTCTTTTTAATGAGCGCGGGGCTTTGGTCGCAATAAAGGGGTCAGCACTCGGGAACAGTGTGATGAAGAGCAGAACATATCAGCGGCTGATCCAACAGCTTGAGGCTGTAAAGACTTCAGGTGAGTTGAGAAAAACTGATAGCCGCTGGTCTTGGGGGATGAACACCATGACTAAGCGGATCGATCGTTATGAGCATGCGGTCACTGATCGGTGCGAATCGGGACCTGGAAAATCAAGGGGCGTTGGCTGGTTTCAGGTTTTGTATCCCCATCCAGTAACAGGAGAGATTACATCGATTGAAAAGCCCCATTCCGAAGTTCAAACCCCGTGCCCCGGTTTTGACGGCAAGGAAATGACCTGCGTTCAACTCGAGACACCGGATTGGACCCTTACCGAATTTTCAATTGGAGAGGACAATTTCTTGGTGGGCAGTGAGGAATTTCCTGAGCTTAAAGAAGGGGCTCGCGTTACCCTCAATGCCTTCGGTCCTCTCGACCGCGTTTGTGGCTCCCTCTAGCCTTAGAATCTGAACAAATACGACAGCTTCACGAAGAACAGCTTTCCATCGCTGATCAGCGGACGCCGCGTCCGCAACAGTGGTGAGTGGCGCTCGATACCCTCAAGATCGTAGTTCTGGTAGTCGCTGTTGTAGCCCACGTACAGCGCGGTTCCGGGATGGATGAGGTAGGTCACCAGGAAGTCCGCATTCAATCCCTTTTTGATATCGAGATCTGTAAGCGCCTGGTCGGGCAGCGTGGCGTTGTACTGCAGGATGGTGCGGAACGATAGCTCGCGGTTCACCTGATAATTCCATTTCGTCCGGATGATGTGATCGTCGAATAAAGTCACGGCGCTGTGCAGGTCTTTCAAGTGCGTCCGCAGATAAGTGGTATCCACGGTCAGCTTGGGTATCGGCCGCAACGTCATGTTGATGGTGTGGTAGTGCGTGGTTGCGCGCTGCGGCTGCAATCCGTCGGCCGGTTCGAAGTTGATGTCCGTACCCTGCCCGAAATTCACATCCATCTGCAGCCAGGAGAACACTTGGGTAGCCGCGAAGAATTCCTGATGCCAGAACGGGTAGCGCCGATCACCCGGCAGAGTATCGAAGTCTGAGTTCCGCAGCGTGCTGCTGCCGGTCTGCGCCCACACTCCAAAGTTGCTGTTGCGCGCCACGATCCAGCGATAGTCGACGTTGTACATGGTCTCCAGATTCGCGCCGTCGTGCGACCACGCATTGTTCATGAAGAACTCGGGCCCGTGCCAGATCAAAAACTTCCCGTTGTGCCAGAACTTGTAGTCGTAATAGGTGCTGGTGCGGCGGATATCAGGACGCCGGAAAAATCCGGTGCGATTGCGAAACCCCTCTGTGTTGTCGTTGTATTC
>Ga0137403_10002203_pt1 | contig 23949 bp, 22 predicted proteins | sample CZOMad2_1_16fung_FD_122057 | JGI IMG/M metagenome (GOLD analysis project Ga0137403, IMG submission 122057) | Vadose zone soil fungal communities from Angelo Coast Range Reserve, California, USA - CZOMad2_1_16fungal (Hybrid Assembly) | ecosystem: Environmental > Terrestrial > Soil > Vadose zone...
CATCGCTCGCCTCGGGCCTGGGGGCCCCAGCCCCCGGGCGGCCCTGCGGCTCGCACTGCGGCCCCGCGACGGCCTGCGGCACGCACTACCTTTCTTAGTCGCGCCTCGGCCGGCGGGGCCCCAGCCCCGCGACGGCCTGCGGCACGCACTACCTCGCGGCTGGACTAGACCCTCACGGGGCGATAGGTCGGCGTCCGCCACTCCGGGAACCGCGCGTCGACGCCGCGCACGATGTCCATGTACGCGCGCGTCAGACGGGCCGTGATCGGACCGACCTTGCCGTCGCCGAGCGGGAACTTGTCGATCGAGAGGATCGGCGTGATCTCGTAGCCGCTGCCGCACAGGAACGCCTCGTCGGCCACGTAGAGCTCGGTCCGATCGATCTCGCGCTCGACCACGCCCATGCCCAGGAGCTCGGGGCAGATCGAGTCCATCAGCGTCGTCCGCGTGATGCTCTCGAGGATGTCCGCGGTGATCGGCGGCGTGACGAGCCGGCCCTTGCGCACCATGAAGAACGTCGCGCCGGTGCCCTCGGCGACGTGGCCTTCCCTGTTCAACAATATCGGCTGGTCATAGCCGTCGGCATTCGCCTGCAGAGTCGCCAGCCGGCCGTTCTGATAGTTGGCGCCGCACTTCAGGCGGATCGGGATCGCGTTGTCCGACGTGCGCACCCAGGAGCTCACGCAGCACTTGAGCCCGCTGCCTTCCGCGACGCGCGGCCGGCGCCGCGGGTTGATGTAGATCCCGGTCGGTGTCGTGGCATTGAGCCCGGTGCCGGTGACGTACGCGCACATGTGCATGTGGATGTCTTCGCGGACGTCGTTTCCGGAAAGCACCTGGCGCACGGCCTCGTAGAGATCGAGATCGCTGTAGGGAATCGTGAACCGCATCATCTTCATCGACTCCCGGAAGCGCTGGAAGTGCTCGGGCAGACGGAACGAGTACACCTCGTCGTCGGCCGCGTTCCAGTAGGCGCGGAGCCCTTCGAACACGTTGGTCGCGTAGAACACCGCGGCGCTGTTGACGGGCAGGACGGCCTGCGCCGGCGGGACGAGCTTGCCGTTCATCCAGATGTTGAGGTCTGCCATGGCCCGGGCTCCTTTGGTCGTGAATATGAGCTGTCGTCGGTCCCCGCAAAGATACAGGAACCGCGCCCTCCGCGAAACTGGATCGCTTCGGCGATACTCTGGGGTGCCGTGACTCCCGTGGTCGAGCTCCGCGCAGCCCGCAAGCGCTTCGGTCAGGTCGAGGCGCTGAAGGGCGTGGACCTCGCGATCGGCCCGGGCGAGCTGGTGGCGCTGCTCGGCCCGAACGGCGCAGGCAAGACGACGTCGATCAGCCTCATGCTCGGCCTTCGCCGTCCGACCGGCGGCGAGGCGCGCCTCTTCGGCCTGGACCCGACGGACCGGCGCGCCCGAAGCCGCTGCGGGGTGATGCTCCAGGAGTCGGGAACGACGGGCGTGCTGACGGTCAGGGAGATCGTGAATCTCTTCCGCGCCTACTATCCGGCGTCGCTCCCGGCCGATCGGGCGATCGCGCTGGGTGGATTGGACGCCAGGGCGAATGCGCGAATCGGCACGCTCTCCGGCGGCGAGCGCCAGCGCCTGTATTTCGCGCTCGCCGTCTGCGGCGATCCCGATGCACTCTTCCTGGACGAGCCGACCGTCGGCATGGACGTGGAAGGCCGCCGCGCGGTGCTCGAGAGCATCCGCGCGCTGTCGGCGGCCGGCAAGACGATCGTGCTCACCACCCACTATCTCGAGGAGGCCGATCAGCTGGCGAGCCGCATCGTCGTGATCGATCGGGGTGTCGTCATCGCCGACGCGACGCCCCGCGAGATCAAGGCACGGATTCCGAGCAAGCGGGTCACGTTCAGCGCGGCGACGTCCGTCGGCGACGCGACCTTCCGGGGGCTTCCGGTGCAGAGCCTCGAGGTCCGGGACCATCGGGTGGGCCTGCTCAGCAGCGAGCCCGAGCTGGTTCTCAAGGCGCTGTTCGAGCGCGGCGTCGCGATTCAGGATCTCGAGGTCACGGGCGCCGACCTCGAGGAGGCGTTTCTGAGCCTGACGAGCCGTCCATGACCCGGCCGGCGGCGGCGCCGTTTCCGCAGATGCTCCTCGCCCAGACCAAGAGCGAGCTGCTCATGCGCTGGCGGGTTCCGGCCTTCAGTGTCACCAACCTGGCGCTCCCGATCGTCTTCTTCACCTTCTTCGGGTTGCCGGTCGCGCATGTCGTGCGAGGCGACGGCGTGAGCATCGGCGCCTATCTCCTGGCCTCGTTCGGCGCGTACGCCGTGGGCAACGTCATGGTCTACGGCTTCGGCATCGGCGTCGCCAACGAGCGCGGCATGAAGGTCGACCGCCTGATGCGGGCGAGCCCGTTGCCTCCCCTCGTGTTCATGCTCGCGAAGGTCGTGACGGCTCTGGTGTTCGCGTGCCTGGCGCTCGTGCTGCTGATCGGGTTCGGCATCGTCGCGGGGGGCATTCACCAGACGCCGGCTGTCTGGGCGACGATCATCGCGCGGCTGCTCGCCGGCTCGCTGCCGTTCATCGCGCTGGGCTTCGCGATCGGCTACTGGTCGGGACCGCACGCGGCGCCGGCGGTCGCCAACCTGATCTATCTCCCGCTGTCCTTCGCCTCCGGGCTCTTCGTGCCCCTCAACCAGCTACCCGGCTTCGTGCGGACGCTGGCTCCCTTCCTGCCGAGCTATCACTACGCGCAGCTCGCGTGGAGCGCGCTCGGCGCCGGGCGCGAATCTCTCGGTGAGAGCTTGCTGTGGCTCGCGGGCTACACCGCGCTCTTCCTGACGCTCGCCGTCCGGGCCTACCGTCGCGAGGAGCGCGCGAAGTTCGCGTGACCCGATGAGGATCGTCATTCCGGGCGGCACCGGGCAGGTCGGGACGCTCCTGGCCCGGGCCTTTCACCGCGACGGACACGACGTCATCGCCCTCGGGCGGTCTCCGGTGGAGGCGCCGTGGCGCGTCGTCCGCTGGGATCCCCAGCGGCTCGGTGATTGGGCGCGCTCGATCGACGGCGCCGACGCGGTCATCAACATGGCGGGGCGATCGGTCAACTGCCGCTACAACGCGAAGAATCGTGACGAGATCCTCCGCTCGCGCGTTGGCTCGACCCGGATCGTCGGCCAGGCCATCGCCCAAGCGAAGCGGCCGCCATCGGCGTGGCTGCAGGCGAGCACCGCGACGATCTACGCGCACCGGTACGACGCGCCGAACGACGACGAGTCCGGGATTCTCGGGGGAGCCGAGGCCGACACACCGGACACGTGGCGCTTCAGCATCGACGTCGCCACCGCATGGGAGCGCGCCCTCGACGAGGCGGACGTTCCCGGCACCCGAAAGATCAAGCTGCGGTCGGCGGTCATTCTGAGCCCGGACCGCGGCGGCATCTTCGACACGATCCTGGCGCTCGTGCGCCGCGGACTCGGCGGAACGGCCGGTGACGGCAGACAGTACGTCTCCTGGATCCACGACGCGGATTTCGTTCGCGCGATCTACTGGCTCCTGGACCGCCGGGAGATGAACGGATCCGTGAACCTGGCATCGCCCAATCCGCTTGCGAACCGCGACTTCATGGCCGCGCTACGACGCGCGTGGGGAATGCCCATCGGGTTGCCGGCGAGCCGATGGATGCTCGAGCTGGGCGCCGTCTTCATGCGGACCGAGACCGAGCTGCTTCTGAAGAGCCGGCGCGTGATACCCAGTCGTCTCCTCAGGGAGGGGTTTGTCTTCAGATTCCCGGAGTGGCCGGACGCCGTCCGGGATCTCTGCGCCCGATGGAGGGCGCAGCGCCGCCGCTAGTTGACCTTGCGCTCGCGGCCGGCCCAGAAGGGCTCGCGCAGCTTGAACTTCTGGAGCTTGCCGGTCGCCGTGCGGGCCAGGGCGTCGCGGAGCTCGATCGACGTCGGGCACTTGTAGTGCGCCATGCGGCTCCGGCAGTGGGCGATCAGGTCGCCGGCGCTCGCCTGGCTCCCCGGACGGAGCACGACCAGCGCCTTGATCGTCTCGCCCCACTTCTCGTCGGGCACGCCGATCACCGCGGCCTCGGCCACCGCCGGATGCTGGTAGAGACAGTCCTCCACCTCGATCGACGAGACGTTCTCGCCGCCGGTGATGATCACGTCCTTCTTGCGGTCGGCGATCACGGTGTAGGCGTCCTCGGCATGGCCGCCGTCGCCGGTGTGGAACCAGCCGTCGACGATCGCCCTGCCGGTCTCCTCCGGCTGGTTCCAGTAGCCCTCGAAGACGTTGTTGGTCCGGGTGAGGATCTCGCCGTTGCCGTCGACGGCCATGCGCACGCCGACCGCCGGCACGCCCGCGCGAGAGAGGCGCCGGGCCCGCTCCGACCGGTCGAGCCCGTCCCATTCCTGGGGCGCCCGATTGATGGTGAGCAAGGGCGAGGTCTCGGTGAGCCCGTAGATCTGGATGAACTCCCAGCCGAGCTCGGTCTCGATACGCTCGATCGTCTTCGACGGCGGCGGCGCGCCGGCAACCACGACGCGCACGCGCCCGGCGCCCGGCACCGTCTCGCCGCGCGCGCGGCGCGCGACCGCCGCGTCCAGCACGGCGGCGATGACCGCCGGCGCGCAGTTGAAGATGGTGACCCCCTCGCTCTCTACGCGCTTCAAGATCTCCTCGCCGTCGATCTTGCGGATGATGACCTGGCGCGCGCCGATGGCGGTCACGGCGTAGGGCATGCCCCAGCCGTTGCAGTGAAAGGTCGGCAGCGTGTGCAGGTAGACGTCGCGGTCCGAGAGGCCGAGGTGCCAGCCGAACGTGACGGCGTTGAGCCAACAGCCGCGGTGCGTGAGCTGCACGCCCTTGGGCCGCGCGGTCGTGCCCGACGTGTAGTTGATCGAGACAGACGCGTTCTCGTCGGTGACGGAGCCGCGTGGTCGGGCGTCGCGGCGCCCGAACAGGCGAGCGTCGGTCGACGCGCCGAGCACCAGACGGTGCCTGATGGTGATGCTCTTCAGCGACTCGTCGAGCTCGGGGTCGATCAGGGCGACGGTGGAGCCCGAGTGCTCGACGATGTAGCGGACTTCCTCGGCGTTGAGCCGGAAGTTGACCGGGACGATGACGCGCCCGAAGACGCTCACGCCGAAGAGGCTCACCAGGAAGCGCGCGGCGTTGGGCGAGATGATCGCCACGCGCTCGCCGTCGGCGACGCCCAGGTCGTCGAGCGCCGCCGCCAGGCTGCGGGACATTGCCGCGAACTGCCGGTAGGTGATCCGGCCGAGGCCGCCCCCGGGCGGGTTCGGCTCGTCGACGATCGCCTCACGGTCGCCGTAGACGTGCTCGGCGCGCTCCAGGAAATCAGCCAGGGTGAGGGGCACGATCATGATGATTGCTCCCGGCCTTCGGGGCCGTACCGCCCGGCTACTTGGCCTTGGCCGCCCAGTCCGCGTGGTACTCGATGCCGAGCGACTTCATCTCCGCGGACTTCTCGGCCCAGGCGGCCTTCTGCTTCTCGGGCCCGCGCCGCTCGGTGATCTTGTCCCACTCTCTGGCCGCGGAATCGAGCGCCTCCTTCGGCGACTTCCGCTTGGCCAGGGCCTCGGTGATCTCGAACGAGAGCTTGCGCTGGTACTCGTCGGCCGCGGGAATAACCGGGTCTGGCACCAGATACGGGAAGCTCGCCTGGATGGAGTCGAGATACTTGTCGGCGTCCGGGAACAGCTTGCGGAACTTCTCGGACTTCAGGTGGCTCACCCGCCAGGGGTCCATGATCGTCTTGGCGTCCATGACGATCTTGAGGCTCTGCTCGGGCAGCGAGATGAACTCGAGCGCCTTCATGGTGGCCTCGATCTTCTTCGAGTACTTCGAGACCGCGAACGCGCGTCCGGGCGTGATGTCGGGCCGGTTGACGATCTTGCCGTCGATCTCGGCGCCGGGCACCAGGCCGAAGCCGGCCTTGCCGACGATGACCGACTCGGCCGGGTTGCCGACGCGCTTGCCGGTCGAGGTCCACGAATAGAGCAGCGGCACCTCGCCCTTGACCAGCATCGTCTTCGGCTCCTCCGCCTCGAAGAGGAGCACGCCCGGCGGGTAGTACGGCATCGTCCTGACCATCTCCTCCAGCGCGCGCACGCCGGCCGCCGTGTTGATGAGCGGCTTCATGTTCGCGTCGAAGTACTGGCCGCCGTACGAGAAGAACCGCGGCCGCCACCAGTGATAGGAAAATCCGCTGCCCGACGGCTTGTAGGAGGCGCCGGCGCCGAAGAGCTTCGCCTGCGTGCCGTCCCAGCCCCAGCCGTGGAAGAACTCGGCGGCGTCGTCCCACTGCTTCCACGTCTTCGGCGGCTGCAGGTCGTACTTGTACTTGGCCTTGAACTTCTGCTTGTTCTCCGGCCGATCGAAGGCGACCTTGTTCCAGTACATGATGTGGATGTCGCCGTCGTACGGCATGCTGACGATCTTGCCCTGGTAGCGCACCATCACCTTGGCGAACACCGGGACGATGTCGTCCATGCCGAAATCGAGCTTCAGCTTCTGGATCCAGGGGTCGAGCGGCTCGAAGTGCCGGCCGTAGTCGGGCATGTTCGACGGCCCGAACATGACGAGGTCCCACGGGCTCTGGCCGCTGTTGAACTCGAGCAGCGTCTTGGCCACGAACGCGTCGCCCGGGATGACCTCGATCTCGAGCTTGATGCCGAGCTTGTCGTAGAGGTCCCCCTCGACCAGACTGAGCGAGTACTTCACGAACTCGGCATTGACTACCGTGCGCAGCGTCGTGCCCTCGTAAGGCCGGGCACTGCGGGCCGGGCCGGGCAGCGCGAGCCAGCCGAGCATGACGAGACCACCGAGCAGGAACGCGACCGAGGTCGCGGACCAGAACCGTTTCATGGAAATCTCCCTTGTTGTCGTTGCGCGTTAGCCCTTCGTGCCGCCGAGCGCCAGGCCCTTGACCAGGTAGCGCTGGAGCATGAAGGCGACCGCGAAGGCGGGAAGCACGCCGAGCACGACCGAGGCGGAGGCTTCGCCGTAGAACATGTCGGTGCCGCCTGACGTGAACGACGTCACCAGCACCATCATCGTCTTGGTCTCGATTCCGGTCAGCACGATCGCGAAGAGAAACTCGTTCCAGGTGGCGATGAACGAGAACAGCGCGACGACGGCCATGCCCGGCGCGATGATCGGCACGATCACCTGGGCGAGCGCCCGGAGCCGCGAGCAGCCGTCGATCATGGCCGCCTCCTCGATCTCCAACGGGAAATCGCGGAGGAAGCCGACCAGCAGCCAGACTGCGAACGGGATGTAGAGCACGGTGTAGACGACCACCAGCCCGAGGTAGTTGTTGGTGACGCCGAGCGTCCGGTACACGATGTAGATCGGAATGATGAGGGCGATGGCCGGCAGCATCCGCAGCACGAGCAGGAAGATCGACAGGAGCCCGCCGCCGAAGCGCCAGCGGGCGATCGAGTAGGCTGTGGGCAGGCTGACGACCAGCGCGCTGATCATGCTGAGGGTGGAGATCACCATGCTGTTCGTGAAGTACCGAGCCCCGCTCGACCGCGTGAACAACCCGACGTAGTGTTTGAGCGACGGCTCGGCCGGGATCCACACCGGCGGGAAGGCGAAGAAGTCCTCGTTGCCCTTGAGCGACGTGGTCAGGATCCAGAAGAAGGGGCCGAGGAAGAACACCAGCGCGGCGGCGAGGCCGAGGTAGGTCAGGGCGTGGCCGAGGCCCCGCCAGATGCGGTGACGCTTGGCCCGCTGGGGGACGACGGCGCTGCGCTCGAGCGCGATCGCCATCAAGCCGCCCTCGCCTCGCGGACGCGCTGCATCCAGAAGAACAGGAGCGTCAGGATGAGCACGCCGCCGACGATGACGTAGGAGAGCGCCGCGGCGTAGCTCATCCGGAAGTCCTTGAAGCCCGCCAGGTAAGTCGTGAAGGCGACGGTCTCGGTGCTCCCGCCCGGGCCCCCGTATGTCAGCACAAAGATGAGCCCGAAGAGCTTGGTGAGGTCGATGAGCCGGATCATCACCCCGACCACCATGGTGAACTTGAGCAACGGCAGCGTGATGGACCAGAAGCGTTGCCAGGGGTTGGCGCCGTCGACTCTGGCCGCCTCGTACAGCTCCTGGGGAATCGACTGCAGTCCGGCCAGCAGCACCAGCATCATGAAGGGCGTGTTGTGCCAGACCTCGACCAAGACGACGGCCACGATGGAGATGAACGGCGACGAGAACCAGTCGAAGTAGACGTCGAGGAGACCGAGCTGGCGTCCCAGGTTGTTGATGGCTCCGTACTTGACCCCGAACATCATCCGCCAGGCCATCGCCGCCATCACCGGCGAGACCATGGCGGGGATGGCGAGGAGCGCGGTGATGATGGGCCGGCCGTGGAGCACCCGGCTCAGGAGCATCGCGATGCCGAGCCCCAGCAAGAGCTCGAGGACCAGCGACGGCGCGATGATCACCGCCGTGTTCCAGACGGAGCCCAGGAACCGCGGGTCCCGGAAGATCCCCTCGGTGTAGTTCTTCATGCCGACGAACTCGTGCTCGGGCCCGACAGACAGATCGAAATTCTGGAACGACAGGTAGAACGAGTACGCGAGCGGGAAGACGATCACGAGAGCGATCAGCACCATCGCCGGAGACGCGAAGGCGAAGGGCTCCCACTGCTTGCGCTTGAGAGCCAGAGCCGGAATTCTCACCGTGTCGCGAGGAAACCATGCTCCGTCTGACCTGTCAAGGCGCGGCGAAACCGGGTAGGATCGCTCGCCTGAGGAGGCCAGAACATGCCCCGACGCATGGTCATCCACGCCGGTCACGTCATCGCGTTCGACGGCAACGGCCACCGTCTCCTGCGCGACGGCAGCGTGGTCGTCGACGGCGGGCGCATCGTCTCGGTCGGCCCCCGTCAGGCCGCCCGCGCCGAGGCGGACGAAACCATCGAGGCGCGCGACGGCATCCTGACGCCGGGGCTCATCTCGACCCACGCGCACCTCGGCGGCTCGCCGCTCGACCGATCCTTCATCGAGGACCGCGGTAATCCGCAGTTCTTCTACTCCGGCCTCTTCGAGCTGCTGCCGGTCCGCGGCGTCGCCCAGGACGAGGAGGCGACGCGGGCGTGCGTCGACTTCTCGATGGCGGAGCTGCTGCGCGGCGGCGTGACCACGGTGATGGAGATCGGCGGGGCGAGCGAGTACGTCGCCGCCCGGGCCGCCGACTACGGCCTGCGCGTCTACGTGGGCCTCGCCTTCCGGTCCGGGCGCTGGCTCACCCGCGACGGCCGTCGCGTCGAGTGGGAATGGGACGAGGAGCAGGGGCGCCGCGGCCTCGCCCGAGCGATCGAGCTCCACAAGCAGCACGACGGCGCCCACGGCGATCTCGTCCGCTGCTTCTTCTCGCCGGCCCAGGTCGACACGTGCACGCCCGAGCTCCTGAAGGCGTCCAAGCGCGCCGCCGACGAGCGCGGGCGCCCCTGGCAGGTGCACGTCTCGCAGTCTGTCGTCGAGTTCAACGAGATGCTGGCGCGCCACGGCAAGACGCCGATCGCCTGGCTGGGCGAGCTCGGCGTGCTCGGGCCGAACGCGATCCTCGGCCACGCGATCGTCACCGGCGGATCGTCGTGGACCAACTACCCGGCGGGCGACGTCGCCATCATGGCGGACACCGGGTGCTCGGTCGCCCACGCGGTCTGGGTCTTCGCCCGGCGCGGCATCGTCATGGAGTCCTTCGGCGCCTATCGCCGCGCCGGCGTCAACATGTCGCTCGGCACCGACACGAATCCGCAGAGCGTCATCGAGGCGATGCGGTGGGCCGCGGTCGTGTCCAAGATCGTCGAGCGGGAGACCGAGGCGACGACCGCCGCGCACGTCTTCGACGCCGCGACGCTCGGCGGCGCCAAGGCACTCGGGCGCGACGACCTCGGGCGGATCGCGCCGGGCGCCCGCGCCGACCTCGTCCTGTGGAAGGGCGCCTCGTGGGGCCTGACGCCGCTGCGCGATCCGGTGAAGAACATCGTCTACAACGCGACGGCCGAGGACGTCGACCGCGTGTGGGTGGACGGCCGGCTGGTGGTCGAGAACGGGCGCGGGCGAGCGGCCGACGAGCGCGCGGTCCTCGCGGCGCTCCAGGCGGCGGGCGAGCGCATGTGGCCGCGCATGCGCCAGTTCGACTGGGCCGGCCGCGACGCCGACGCGCTCTCGCCGCAGACGTACCCGGAGTGGCGCTAGGCGCGAGCGATTTTTCGAGTCCTGGTCGTCCTCGCAAATATCCTCGCCGTCAGCGGTGTCGCCCTCTGTGCGCTCACTCACGTCCTGTCGCTCGTCGGTGTCGTTCCGCGGTTCTGGGTTCGGTCGTTTGCCCTGGCGCTGCTGGCGGTGTTCCCGATCGGCGGGCTCGCTATATTCCTGGTGATTCGTGTGGGGCGAACGTACGGTCTCTGGGGCCGCCGCCTGGACACGTTCATGGCGAGACGAGCACCGAGGTGGCTACGGCGGGTCGGGACGGGAGTGCTGCTCTATGGAATGATCCACTTCGTCGTGTTCTGCTTCGTCGGCGGTCCGGAGAGCACCAGCCCCACTCACATTCCGCCCATGCTCTCCGCGGTCGTCGCGTGGTTCTACGTGAGGTTCATCCAGGTCTTCACGGTCGGGCTCCGCGATCCGAAGATCATCGCGGTGGCCGCCGCGTCACGCCCGCCGGGGCGGTGACGGGCGCCGGGCCAGCACGAAAAAGACGGAGCCGAGGACCGCGAGCCCGGCGAGGATCCGGAAGCCCAGCTCGTAGCTGCCGGTTCGGTCGGCGAGGACGCCGGCGATGATCGGACCACCGACCATCCCGAACATCACGACCATCGAGGAGATGCCGGTGATCGTGCCGAAGGCGGCGCTGCCGAAGTAGTCCGCGCGGATCGCCGACATCAAGGGACCGCGAATCCCCCACGCGAGCCCGTGGAGCACGGCGAAGGCGGCCACCATCGGGAACGCCGTCGCGGAGGCCAGCAGGAGTAAGCCGGCGGCGTGGGCGACCATGCAGCCGACGACGATCGCCCGCTTGTTGAAGCGATCGCCCGCCCAGCCGCCGCCGAGCTGACCCGTCACCTGCATCACCGTCATCAGCGCCACGACCGCCGCGGCCTGCTGCAGCGAGTAGCCGAGCCGCTCCGTGACGTGGACGATCAGGTGGACCGACACCGCCGAGACCACGAGAAGCGCCGAGCCGTGGCCGATGGAGATGTACCAGAGGGCCGGCGCCCGCATCGCTTCTCGAGGCGTGAAGTCGACGCCGATCGCTCGCGTCGCGGCTCCGGGGCCCGCGGCCGCGGGCGGCGGCTCGCCGTCCGGCCACTCGCCGCGGGCCTCGGGCCGGTGATGGACCACGCGCGAGATCGGCAGCGCGACGCTCAGGATCACCACGCCCGACAGGAACGCGGTCCAGCGCCATCCGAAGCCGCTCAGCGCGAGCGCGACGACCTGGGTCAGGAGTCCGCCCACCGGCATCCCGGTCGAGCTGAGGCTCAGCGCCAGCGCCCGGCGCCGGCGAAACCACGCGACGATTGCAACGGCGATCGGCAGATACCCGCCGAGGCTCGAGCCGAGCGCCATCAGGAAGAAGGTGAGGAAGAACGTCAGCGGCGAGCCGATCTGGCTGAAGAGCATGAAGCCCAGACCGAAGATGGTCATGCCGATCCGGATGAGCGTGCGCGGGCCGAAGCGATCCGTCAGCCATCCCTGGATCGGCCCGAGGATGCCGCTCTCGGCCCGCGCCATCGCGAACGCCACCGAGAACAGCGTCTTGCTCCAGCCGAATTCCTGGCCGAGCAGCACGACGTACGCGCCGTACGCGTGAAAGAGGAGCGCGCCCATCAGCGTCTCGAGGACGAAGCCGGCGGCGACGATGCGCCAGCCGTGGAAGATGCGAGCGCTGATCACCAGACCGGTGCGTCCCTCACGTCGCCGAGCCCGGATAGAGGTGGCAGGCGACCAGGCGGCCCTCCGCCGGCGCCAGCGGCGGCTCGTCGCGGCGGCACCGCTCCATCACGACGGGGCAGCGCGTGTGAAAGCGGCAGCCCGGCGGCGGATCGAGCGGGCTCGGAATCTCTCCGCTCAGGATGATCTCCTCCCGGCGCGCGCCGGGATCGAGCGGCAGGGCCGCCGAGAAGAGCGCCTGGGTGTACGGGTGCTTCGGGCGCAGCGCCACGTCGGCGGCGGCGCCGAGCTCGACGATCTTGCCCAGGTACATGACGGCGATCGTGTCGCTCATGTGCGCCACGGCCGCGAGGTCGTGCGCGATGAAGAGGAAGGAGACGCCGAGCCGCCGCTGCAGCCCGCGCAAGAGGTTCAGGATCTGCGCCCGGATCGACACGTCGAGCGCCGAGACCGGCTCGTCCAGCACGACGAGCTTCGGCGAGAGCGCGAGCGCTCGAGCGATCGCGATGCGCTGGCGCTGGCCGCCCGAGAACTCGTGGGGAAACAGCTCGGCGGCCCGGGCGGGCAGCCCGACCAGCTCGAGGAGCTCGAGCACCCGCTTTCGCAGCGTCGCGGTTTCCGGTCGCTCGTTGATGACCAGCGGCTCGCCGACGATCGCGCCCACGCGCATCCGCGGGTCGAGCGACGCGTACGGATCCTGGAACACGGCCTGTACGGATCGCCGATAGCGCCGCAGGCCGTCGCGATCGAGCTCGACGAGCGGCGCGCCCTCGAAGCGGATCGAGCCGCTCGTCGGCGTCGCGACGTGAAGGATCAATCGCGACGTCGTCGTCTTGCCGCAGCCGGACTCGCCGACGAGCCCGAGCGTCCGGCCGGCGTCGATCGTGAACGAGATGGAGTCCACCGCGCGCACGAGCCCGGCCTGCCGTCCCAGGATGCCGCGGCGCACGGGGAAGTGCTTGGTGAGCGCCCTCGCCTCGAGGAGCGGCGGCGCGCTCACGCCGGCGCCTCGAGCCAGCACCGGCTCGACCGACCGGCGGTCGGCGTGAACTCGGGCGGCTCCTCGGCGCGGCAGCGCTCCATCACCCGCGGGCAGCGCGGCGCGAACGCGCACCCGGGCGGCAGCGCGGCGAGATCGGGCGGCTGGCCCTCGATGGCCGTCAGCCAGTCCGTCGACTCGGAGAGGCGCGGCACCGACTCGAGCAGCGCCCGCGTGTAGGGATGGCGCGGCGTCCGGAAGAGCGCCTCGACCGGGCCCGCCTCCACGATGCGCCCGGCGTACATCACCGCGACCCGGTCGCACATCTTCGCGACGATGCCGAGGTTGTGCGTGACGAAGATCATCGCGAGGCGATGCCGGGTCTGCAGGTCCTTGAGGAGTCGCAGGTATTGCGCCTGGATCGTGAGGTCGAGGCTCGTGGTGGGCTCGTCGGCGATCAGGAGCCGCGGCGGTCCGGAGATCGCCATGGCGCCGACGACGCGCTGGCGCATGCCGCCCGAGAGCTGGTGCGGGAACGCGCGGAGCCGGGCCGCCGGCGAGGAGATGCCGACGGAGCCCAGGAGCTCGACGGCGCGGTCTCGGAGCGCGCGGCCCGCGAGCCCGTGGTAGCTGATCAACGGCTCGCGGATCTGCATGCCCACGGAGAAGACCGGGTTCAGGCTGCTCATCGGGTCCTGCAGGATCATCGCGACGCGCTTGCCGCGGATCCGCTGCATCTCGCGCGCGCTCTTCTGGAGGAGATCCTCGCCGTCGAGCCGCACCCGGCCGCCCACGATGCGCGCCGCCGGTCGCGGCACCAGCCGGAGCACCGACAGGCACGTCATGCTCTTGCCCGACCCCGACTCGCCGACGAGCCCGAGCGTCTCGCCCTCGCCGACCGCGAAAGAAACGCCGTCGACAGCCTTGATCGTGCCCCACCGGGTGACGATGTGGGTTCGGAGGTCTTCGACCGCGATGACCGGCGCGCTCATGTCCGAAGACGGTCGGCGCCGAGCCCGCTCCAGAGATGGCGCAGCGGATCGAGCCCGAGCGCGAGCCGCGCGAGGATGTCGCCGACCGCGGGGACCAGCGCGAAGCCGTGGCCGGAGAAGCCGGCCGCCACGAGCAGGCCGTCGAGGCCGGTCACCGGGCCCAGCAGAGGAATCTCGTCGGGCGTGAAGGCCTCGATGGCGGCCCAGCTCCGGGCGACCGTGCGCGCGGCCAGCGGCGGATAGACGGCGCGCGCGACCTCCAGGCTTCCGCGGACGCTGTCCTCCAGCACCTCCCAGCGGTTCTGGCGCTCGTCGGGAATCCGGGCGGGCCAGCCTCCGCCGATGAGATAGGCGCCGTCGTCGAGCTGCTTCAGGCTCAGCGGGCGCCCGAAGCAGCCCACCACCGGCGTCAGGCTCGCGGGCGCCGGATCGGTCAGGAGCATCTGGAGTCCCCGGCCCCGAAGCGGAAGCTCGACGCCGAGCTTGCCGAGCAGCGGCGCGCTCCAGGCGCCCGCGGCCACGATGACGGCGTCGCACGCCAGCGGCGCGCCGTCGCTCCGCACGACGCTCGCGACACGCGCGCCCTGCGTGACGAGCGCGTCGGCGCCCACGCCTTCCTCGATGCGCGCGCCGAGACGCCGGGCCGCCGTCGCCCAGGCGCGGACCGTGGCGACCGCATCCGCCTGGCCGTCGATCGGACAGTGAACGCCACCCCGACAATCGGTCGAGACGCCGGGCGCCAGGCGGCGCGCCGCGGCGGCGTCGACCAGCTCCACCGGGACGCCGGCGGCGCGCTGCTCGCCGACGGTTGCGCGCGCCTCCGCCCAGCCCGCGTCGTCGAGCGCCACCCTGAGCCCACCGCCCCGGTGGTAGCCCGTCTTCGCCTCGAGCTCGCGGTCGAGCTCGGGCCAGCGCGCGAGGCTCGCGAGCGCCAGGGTCCTCTCCGCGGGGTCGCGTCCCATCGCGCGGACGCCGGCCGCGCTGGCGCCGGATGCCGCGTCCCCGACGCGCGCGCGCTCGAGCACGGTCACGGGCACCCGCGGGTCGGCGCGGCGCAGATGCACCGCCGCGCTCAGCCCGATCAGGCCCCCTCCGATGACGACGACCGATCCGGCCATGGACGGGCGCCCCGCGCTCAGAGCTGGCGGAGCTTCGGGTCGAGCGTGTCGCGCAGCCAGTCGCCGAGCAGGTTGAAGGCGAGAACGACCAGGAGGATGGCGAGCCCGGGAAAGAACGATACCCACCAGGCGCTCGTCACGAAGTCGCGCCCCTCGGCGATCATCGAGCCCCACGCGGGCGTCGGCGGCGGAATGCCCGCGCCCAGGAACGAGAGCGAGGCCTCCACGATGATGACGTAGCCGACCTGGAGCGTGACCAGGACCATCAGCGTGTTGAGGGTGTTGGGAAAGAGGTGCCGGAGGATGATCCGCGCGGCCGAGGCGCCGGCGATGCGCGCCTGCGTGATGAAGTCGAGCTCCATCAGCGTGAGCACCTGGCCCCGGATGACCCGCGCGTAGCGTGCCCAGAGGATGACCGCGATGGCGATCACCACGTTCACGAAGCTCGGCCCCACCGTCACCGCGAGGATCAGCGCGAGCAGGATGACCGGGAACGACATGGTCGCGTCGGTGATCCGCATCAGCGCCGCGTCGACGCGACCGCCGTGGTAGCCCGCCACCAGACCGACGCCGGCGCCGAAGGCGCTGGCCAGGAGCACGGTGAGGACGCCGGCCGTCAGCGACACGCGCGAGCCCCAGATTATTCGGGAGAGCAGATCGCGCCCGAGGCGATCCGTGCCGAGCACGTGCTGCCAGGTGCCGCGCTCGTCCCAGACCGGCGGCGTGAATCGCTGTCGGAGCGATTGCTCCTCGGGGTCGGCGGGGCTCAGGACGTTGGCCAGGAGCGCGGCCAGGACGAACGCGCCGATGATGCTCAGCGCGAACACCGGCAGCCGCCGCCCCCGCGCGCCCGTTCGCGCCCGGGCCGGCGCGGCGGGCAGAGAGTCCGCGACGGCGCCGCCGGTCGGTTCAGCGGACATAGCGGATGCGCGGGTCGATGAACGCGTAGAGGCAATCCACCGACAGGTTGATCACCGCGACGATCGCGGCGGTCGTGAGCACCACCGCCTGGATCACCGGGAAGTCGCGCGAGGAGATGGCCTCGTAGGCCAGCCGGCCCAGGCCCGGCCAGGCGAACACCGTCTCGACCACGATGGCCGTCGTGACCAGGATCGAGAAATAGATGCCGGCGAACGTGATGACCGGGATCAGCGCGTTCTTGAGCGCGTGCACCCAGACCACGCGGGATTCGACGACGCCCTTCACGCGCGCCAGCTTGACGTACTCGGAGTCGAGCACCTCGAGCATGCCCGAGCGCAGGAGCCGCATCATCCCGGCGACCACGAACCAGCCGAGCGTGAAGCCGGGCAGGACGTAGCTCGTGAAGCCGCCGATGCCGCCGGCGGGCAGCCACTGCAGACGGCCGGCCACGACCTCGATCAGCACGATGGCCACCCAGAAGGTCGGCAGCGACTGGCCGAGCACCGCGATCACCTGCGCGGCGCGATCGATGCCGGTGCCCTTCCACACCGCCGCCAGGACTCCCAGCGGAAACGCCAGGAGGAGGCTCACGCTCATCGCGAACGCCGCCAGGCGGAGCGAGTTGGGGAGCCGCTGCGCAATCAGCTCGCCGACCGGCCGCCGCGCCCGCAGCGAGGTGCCGAAGTCGCCCCTGAGCGCGCGGCCGACGAACGACGCGTACTGCTCGACGTACGGCCGGTCGAGGCCGAGATAGCGGCGGGCGTTGGCGTAGTCCTCCTCGCTCGCCGACATCGGCAGGATGAGATGAAGCGGATCGCCGGTGGCCCGCGCCAGCACGAACACGACGACGGACAGGATGGCCAGGGCCACCAGCGACTGGACGAGGCGCGCGAGGACGAAACGCGCCACGCCCGCTCAGCGCTTCGACGACGCGAGCTCGTCGATGAAGAAGTCGTACATCACGTTGCCCGGATTCCACTTGCCGAGCGTCTTGGCGGCGGCGTACGGCGAGTGCAGGTAGACGACCGGCACGCCGTAGTGCTCGCTGCGCAGGCGGGTGTAGACGTTCCGCATCAGCACGCCGATCTTCTCCTTGTCGGTCTGCCGCATGACCTGCTCGATCATGCCGTCGATCTCCGGGTCGTTCACGGTGTCGCTCGCCTTCGACTTCGAGTACGCCTGCTTCTCGAGGAACGCGTAGGTGCCGATCCAGTCGCGGTTGGCGACGTTGTAGTAGCCGACCGCGCCGGGCGTGGCGCGATCGAACCAGGTCTTCCGGAACGCCGGATAGTCGACCGGGACCAGCTTCGGCTGGACGCCGATCTTCTGCCAGTAGCCGCCGATCGCCTCGGCGAACGCCTTGCCCTCGGGCAGTCCGGGGAGCTGATAGGCGTGGACCGTGAGCGGGAAGCCGGAGGCGAATCCGGCGTCGGCCAGGAGCTTCTTGGCCCGCGCCGGATCGTACGGGTACTGCATCTCGGGCGACACCTTGAAGCCGATGTCGCGATACGACCACGAGAGACCCAGGGGCACGTACGCCGGGTCGGCGTGGCCGGCGAAGATCGACTGCGCGACCTCGTTGCGATCGACCGCCAGGTTCAGCGCCTCGCGCACGCGCTTGTCCTTGGTCGGCTGGCCGTCGCGCGGCAGGATCCACCACATCGTCAGGATGGCTTCCTCCCGGCGAAAGTGGATCGGAAACGCCTCGCGCTCGAGCTCCTTGACCCGCTCGCGGCTCACGTCCGCGATGTCGACCTCGCCGCGGCGCAGAAGGGCGATCCGCGTCGTCTCCTCGGGGACGAGCTTGAAGGTGACGATCTTGAAGCGCGGCACGCCGATGCGCCAGTGGTTGTCGACGGCGGCCAGCTTGATGTGCGAGCCGGTCACCTGCTCCACGAACCGGAAGGGTCCGCTGCCCACCGGCTTCTGCGCGAACGCGTCGTCGCCGACGGCCTCGATGTACTTCTTCGGCAGGACCATGCCCTCGGTGGAGAGCGAGCGCGACAGATACGTCGGGATGATCAGCGTCGGATCCTTGGTGACGATGACGAGCCGGTCGGGCGCGGGCGTCTCGATGTCCGCGAACAGCGCGCGCAGCGGCCCCGCGTAGCCGGTCGTCGAGCGCTTGCCGATGGCCCGCTGCAGGCTGAATTTCACGTCCTCGGAGGTCACCTCGTCGCCGTTGTGGAACTTGACGCCCTTGCGCAGATAGAACGTCCAGCGCCGGTGGTCGGACGACGGCTCCCAGCGCGTCGCCAGCCCGGTGTCCCTCGAGAGCTGGCCGTCCGGCGTCACGCCGACGAGGTAGTCGAACATCAGCGACATGTAGTACTTGACCACGTGCCCGCCGAGGACGGGGTCGAGCACCTCGGTCGAGAAGCTCGACAGGGCCACGGTGAGATCGGACTTGCCTTGCGCGGTGGCCGGGCTCGCCCCGAGGGCGAACGCCAGCAGGACCGCGACGATTCCGATAGCGAGCCTCATGCTCCGCTCCTTTTGTTCGAGCGATGTCGGGACTCCGGTGCGAAGACGCCGCGATGGTAGCACGAGGGCGCGCGCCCTCTGATCGGCGCGCGTCGGCATACAATGCTGCGCATCTCATCTTCGAGCGGAGGATCGCCCATGGCCGATCTGAGCCTGCAGCAAGCCACCACGATCGTCGAAGCCTCGCTCCGGAAGGGGCGCGAGACCGGCTGCGCGCCGCTGGCCGTCGCCGTCCTCGACGCCGGCGGGCATCTGAAGGCGTTCGCGCGCGAGGACGGCGCCGGCATCATCCGTCCGCAGATCGCCACGGGCAAGGCGTGGGGCGCGCTCGGGATGGGCGCCGGCTCGCGGACCTTCGCGCGGCGCGTGGCCGAGCAGCCCCAGCAGCAGGCGTTCTTCGCGGCGCTCAACGCGATGTCGGACGGGCGTGTCGTCCCCGCCCCGGGCGGCGTGCTGATCCGGGAAGGCGCCGGCGGCGCGGTGATCGGCGCCGTCGGAATCTCCGGCGACGTCTCGGACAAGGACGAGGCGTGCGCCGTGGCCGGCATCGCGGCGGCCCATCTCACCGCCGACACCGGCTAGGTTTGACGCTCTCTGCGCCCGGGAGTAGTCTCCGGGCACCTCTCGACTCTCGAGAGCCTCGAGCTCGGCCAGGAGGACACGATGCCGACCGCCACGATCGACCATCTGGAAGTGAGCTACGTCACGCGCGGCTCGGGACCCGCTCTGCTGATGCTGGCTCCGGGCGGATTCGACGCGACGATGGAGAAGTGGTCCACGGCCGGCGTCTGGAAGGGCATGCAGCCGCTCGACAGTCTCTCCCGCGAGTTCACGGTCGTCGCCTACGACCGTCGCGAGTCCGGCGCCTCCGGCGGAAGGGTCGAGCGGCTCTCGTGGCAGCTCTTCGCCGAGCAGGCCAAGCATGTGCTCGATCACCTCGGGATCAGAAAGGCGTTCGTCCTCGGCGGGTGCATGGGCTGCTCGGTGGCGACGGCGTTCGCCGCACGCTTCCCCGAGGCCGCTCAGGGGCTGATCCTGCACTGGCCCGTCGGCGGCTATCGCTGGAAGCTGAACGGCGGCGATCGGCTGGCGCGGCACGTCCGGTTCACGCGTGAAAACGGGCTGGCCGGCGTCGTCAAGCGCGCCCACGCGGGCAAGTCGTTCTGGCAGGACCCCGAAGCCGGCCCCTGGGCCTCCGTGATCGTGCGTGACTCGCGCTTCGCCGACGAGTTCCAGGAGCAGGATCTCGATCGCTATCTCGGCCTGGTGGCCGCGAGCGCCCGAGCGCTCTTCGATCGCGACACGCCGCCGGGCGCCGAGCCCGAGGAGCTGATGGCCATGAAGGTGCCGGCGCTGATCATCCCCGGCGACGATCCGGCGCACGCCACGTCGGGGGCGCACTACCTGCGCGAGCTCCTGCCGCAGCCGGAGTTCTGGACCGTGATGCCGCCGGAGCAGACGCCCGAGCGCGTGCGCGACCGCATCCTCGAGTTCGGCCGCGCGCATCGATAGGCGGGGCCGAGTCACGGAGGCGGCACCATCGCGCCGTCAGTCCGAAAGCTCGTCTCGGGCGCGGGCCTGGCCCTGGTCCTCGTCACCGCCGGGGTCTTCGCCGCCGTCACGTTTCGAGGGACGCCGATGTCGGTAACGACGCTGACCGAGGGCTGGGAGCGGCGCTTCAAGCTCGAGTGGACTGTCGACGCCCCATCCGGCGGCGCCCGCACGCTCAGCGGCTCCATCACGAGCCAGCAGGGTGGGCACGCCGAGTTCGTGCGTCTTCTGGTGCAGGCGCTCGACGACGCCGGTACCGTGGTGGAGCGGCGGATCTGGGCGATTCCCGGCGGGGTCGGCGGAGGGCAGCGCGCGTACTTCGAGGTCCCCGATCTGCCGCCGGCCGCCGAGTACCGCGTTTTCGTCTGGGACTACTCGCTCACACAGAGCTAGTCGGGCCGGCCGAGCCGCCCGCGGCGGAGGCTCGTCGTCCGCGAAGCGCGTTCCGGTCGGTCTTCCCGGCCGGCGTCTTCGGCAGCTCGTCGAGAATCTCGACCAGCCGCGGATACTCGTGCCGGCTCAGGCGCGCCTTGACGAACTCCTGGATCTCGCCGGCGAACGCGGCGTCGCGCCGGTCGGAGGCGAGGAAGGCCTTGGGCACGTGGCCCCGCCCCGCGTCGGCGATGCCGACGACGGCCGCGTCCCGCACGTCGGGGTGCTTGCGCAGCACCTCCTCGATCTCCACCGCGCTCATCGTCCACCCCGCCGAGATGATGACGTCGTCGGAGCGCCCGCTGTGGTGGAAGTAGCCGTCGGCATCGACCCACCCCCGGTCCTTGAGCGGAAACCACTCGCCCTTTCGGCGCACGGAGATCTCGCCCGGCCGGCCCGGGCCGAGCACCGCGCCGTCGTCGCCCACGACGGCGACCTCCCAGCCCGGCGCCGGCTTGCCGAGCGCGCCCGGCCGCACCTCGTGGCCCGAGAATCCCGGATAGTTCACGACGACGACGCCGACCTCGGTGCTGCCGTACATCCCGCACGGCGGAAAGCCGAGCGTCCGCTCGAGCCACTCGAACGTGTCTCCGTCCATCGGCTCGCCGGTGAATGACAGCTTCCGGATCGTGCGCGCCGCGTCGGCGGAGAACCCGGCCTGGCGCAGCATCCGGAACACGGTCGGCGCCGCGGCGACGTTCGTGATCTCGAACTCGGCGAGCGCCTCGATCATCCGCGCGCCCTGGAACTTGCCGGAGTAGGCGCCGACCGGAATGCCCAGGGCCAGCGGCGCGATCGTGCCGTGCCAGAGGCCGTGGCCCCAGGCCGGTGAGGATGGACAGAAGTATCGATCGCCCCGCTCGAGTCCCACGCCGTAGAGCGCGCCGACCATCAGCGTGACCACCGAGCGATGCGTGTGGCGGATCGCCGCCGGGCGCGCGCGCGTCGTGCCGGAGGTGTACTGGAACACCGCGAGGTCGTTCGCCGCCGTGTCGGGCGCGTAGCGGTCGGGCTCGTCGGCGAGGCGCGGGACCAGATCGTCCACGGAAAGCACGTCGAGATCCGGGAAGATCGCGCGCCAGCGCGGCGCGTCCCGCTCCACGAGCAGGAGCTTGGGCCGGCAGTCCTCGACGCGCGCGGCGACGCCGTCGGGCCCGAAGAGCGTGAACAGCGGCACCGCGATGGCGCCGCGCTTGACCGCGCCGAAGACCGCGCCGTAGAACGGCAGCGAGGGGTCGAGCATGACCGCGACGCGATCGCCGCGCTCCACGCCTCGCCGCGCGATGAGGTTCGCGAAGCGCGACGACCACGCGGCCAGATCCCGGAAGCTGTGCGTCTCCGACCGGCCGTCGTCGAACTTGATGCGCAGCGCCGGGCCGCGCCCGACGTGGCGATCGACGCACTCGTGGGCCAGGTTCAGCCGATGGCGATCGCCGTCGAACAGCTCCCAGAGCGCATCCCAGCGGAAGGCACGCAGCACGTCGGGATAGCTGCGGACGTCGAGCAGGCCCGCCATCTCAAGATCCGGCGGGCCGCTCCGGCAGGACCACCGTCGCCGACCCCGAGGCCGTCGTCTCGCCGCGCTGGTTCTCGGCCCGCAGCGCGAGGTGCACGACACCATCGGGGTCCTTGCCGGACACGGTCCCGCGGCACCACGTCGTGTCGCCGATCAGGTTGTGCCGGAGCACACGGACGTTGAGCCGGCGCAAGAATCCGGCGTCGCCCATCCAGTTGGTGACCAGGTGTCCGAGCCAGGCGACGCGCTCGGGCCCGTAGTCGTAGGCGCCGGGAACGCCGACCGCCCGCGCCATCGCCTCATCCCAGTGCACGCGCTCCGGTGGCTCGGGGACGCCGGCCGGATTCGGGATGCCGAGCGCCGGATGGCGCTCGAACATCTCGAAGGCGAGCCCGTGGGCGCGCACGTAGAGACTGCCCCACCCCTGCACGAACGCGATGACGGACGTCACCGTCAGCGGTCCCTTGACGAGCTCGGGCATGGCGTCGCCGACCGCCACGTCGCGCCAGTATCGCGGCGTCCGCCCGCGCGCCGCTTCCTTGCCATACGCCGCGGCGATCGCGTCGATCTCGCCCGCGGTGTAGCGCGGCGGCTCGGCCGCCTGGTACTTGCCGCGCTCGCGGGCGGTGTCGCGCTCGGTGCGGAAGCACCAGGAGTCGGCCTCGCACACGAGGTCACCGGCCTGGCTCCGGAACGTCGTCCGGTAGGTCTGCTGGATCGCCCGGCGCGCGAAGCGGGACGGCTTCTCCACCAGATCGAGCAGCACGCTCTCGCCCACGATCGTGTCGCCGATCCGGATCGGCCGCTGCCAGCGAAAGTCGGTGCCGCCGTACATCGCGTGGATTCCGGGCAGGCCGCCCACATAGCCGGAGACGATGCGGTCCATCGCGAACAGGATCGTGGGCGGCGCCACGCCCGCATCGAGCCAGAACGGATTGCGGTCGCCGATCCCGGCCGCCCAGTGGCGCACGGCGTCCCGCGTGGCGGTCTCGATGTACGCCTCCGGACGGCGCACGGGCTGGCCGATGCGCCGGCGGAGCGCGGCGAGCGCATCGTCTGTGATCACGGGAAAGCCCGTCTGCCTGCTCATCGGATCGGGGCCGGTCGGCGTTCTACCAGAACTCCCGCGTCGCCCGCCGCGCGCCCTCGGCCATGCTGGCGAGCTTGGCCCAGGCAATGTCCGGGTCGACGGCCGCCTGGCCGACCCAGGTGCCGAAGCCGCAATCCGTCCCGGCGACGACGTTCTCGCGGCCGACCAGTCGCGCGTAGCGGCCGATGCGCTCGGCCACCAGGTCCGGGTGCTCGATGAAGTTGGTCGTCGAGTCGAGCACGCCCGGGATGAGGACCTTGCCCGCGGGCAGCTTCACGCGCTCGAACAGCCGCCACTCGTGCGCGTGTCGCGGATTGGCGGCCTCGAAGGAAATGCCGGCCGGCCGCGCGGTGAAGACGATGTCGATGATGTCGGCGAAGGCGACGTCGTGGTGGTGCGGCCCCTCGTAGTTCCCCCAGCACACGTGCAGACGCGACCGCTCCGGCGGGACGTTGGCGAGCGCGTGGTTCAGCGCCTCCACGTGCAGGCTGGCCATCCGGCGGAACTCGTCGAGGCTCAGGTCGGCGAACTGGATGTGCCGCCCCATCCCGAGGTCGGGACAATCGACCTGCAGGTCGAAGCCCGCTCGCGCCACCGCCTCGTACTCCGGCCGCATCGCGGCGGCGATCGCGAACAGGTACGCCTCGTGGCTCGCGTAATGGTCGTTGCGGAAGAACAGCGAGATGACGCCCGGGGACGCCGCCGACAGGAACGCGTGCTCGGCCTTCGCCGCGCCACACGCCGCCCGCAGATTGTCCGTGTCGGCCTCGGCGGCGCGCGGGTCGCGCACGCTGATCGGCCCGTCGCACGCCGGCGTCCGGCGACGCGATCGCCCGGGATCGCCGAAGACGCGCTTGGCCATCTCGGGGAAGTCCACCAGGTCCCGGTACTGCAGCGGATGGCTCGCGCCGCCGAAGCCGTTCAGGCGGTCCTTGACGTAGGTCGCGTAGCTCGGCTTGCTCATCTC
>Ga0137403_10002204_pt1 | contig 23942 bp, 19 predicted proteins | sample CZOMad2_1_16fung_FD_122057 | JGI IMG/M metagenome (GOLD analysis project Ga0137403, IMG submission 122057) | Vadose zone soil fungal communities from Angelo Coast Range Reserve, California, USA - CZOMad2_1_16fungal (Hybrid Assembly) | ecosystem: Environmental > Terrestrial > Soil > Vadose zone...
CCGGGCTCGGGCTCGCCATCGTGAAGCATCTCGTCGCCGCGCACGGCGGCACCCTCGTCATCGAGAGCCGCCCCGGCGAGGGCACCCGCGTGCGCGTCACGCTACCCGCCGCGCCGCCGCCGGCCTGACGTTCGCGTCACGGCCGAAGCGGGCGCTGGAAGTATCCGCCGAGGCCCGCCGCGAACACTGCCACGCCGAGCAGGAGGTGGAGGATCCAGACGCCCCAGAAGCTCTCGTACCGGCGATACACGCGCGCCAGGACGAGCCGGCCGGCAAAGGCTAGCCCGACCGAGAGCCAGGAGCCGTAGACGAGGTGCGCGGCCGCGAAGACCACGCTGTTGAAGCCGGCGAGGAAGCCCGGCGAGAAGAGCGGGCGGTAGCGCCAGAAGAAGAAGGACGAGTAGAGAAATTCCTGGCTGGTCACCGAGATGAGGGCGTAGTGGGCGAGGGCCGGCAACAGCGACCATCCCTCGGGGGCCGCCTCCGACGGCGCGCCTCCGCGCGTCAGCGCCATCAGCACCATGAGCACGGGCCAGGAGGCCGCCACCCAGGGCAGGCCCGACCGGAGTGAGGCGAGGAGGAAGCGCCGGCCCCGGAAGCCGAGCCGGTTCCAGGGGACCCGCTCGCGGCGCACGACCCACAGCCCGTACACGGCGGCGGCGGCCAGGACGCCGATGCGCAGGGCCGGCGGCAGGGCTTCCAGCCAGAGCAGGAAGGGCAGCCCCAGCCAGAGCACGAGCAGCTCGGTGCACACCCAGGCCATGCGCCAGCCTTCCATGCGCCCCCACGCTACTTGCCTGCATACCCCGCGCTGATGACGTGGAGGTAACGCGCCGGTGACGGCCGTCACGCAAACTTCACTGGCGGCCCGGTACGCCGTTCACACCCCGCGTGAAACCATGGTCTCGATGATCACCATCGATGCGGAGCGACAGGACCGGGCCGATCTTCAGTCCACACGAGCGGGAGCGCAGTTCCTGCGCCGGAGCGCGCAAAGGAGAGCACGGTGAGCGACGAGCGAGAGCGCACGTTCCGGTGGCTGGAGCGCGGTGAGGGCGAGCCGGTCCTGTTCCTTCACGGGCTGATGGGGCGGATGCACGACTGGGAAGTCACGCTCGACCGCCTGGGGAGCGAAACCTGCCGCCCCATGGCGCTGGCCCTCCCCATCTTCGAGCCGTGGCTGCCGGAGCCCTCCATCGAGGCGCTGGCCGCCCATGTTCGCACCTTCCTCGACGCGCTGGAGATCCCGCGCGTGGTCCTGGGGGGAAACTCGCTGGGCGGCCACGTAGCGCTCCGGGTCGCCCTCGCCGCGCCTGAGCGGGTCTCGGGGCTCGTGCTCACCGGCTCGTCGGGGCTCTTCGAGCGGGGTTTCACGCGCGGAGTGCCGCACCGGCCCCGCGCCGCCTTCGTCCGGGAGAAGATGGAGGAGATCGTCCACGATCCTGAGCTCGTCACTCCGGAGTGGGTGGAGTCGGTGCGGCAGCTCGTCAACGCGCCGGCCTCGGCCCTCCGCGTCCTCCGTTTTGCCCGCGCGGCACGACGGGACAATATCGAGGAGCGGCTCGGCGAGGTCCGCCCGCCCACCCTGCTGGTCTGGGGGCGGGAGGATCGCATCACGCCGCCGGAAGTGGCGGAGCGCTTCCGCCGGCTCATCCCCGACGCCACCCTCCTCTATCTCTCGTCTTGCGGGCATGCGCCCATGCTGGAGTGGCCGGACCGCTTCGCGGCCGCGGTGGCCTGGTGGCTCCGCTCCTCCCGGGAGCGCCGGGCGACGCCGGCTCTAGCGGCGGGGGCGGCCCGATGATGGCACGGGCCGCCGGCACCGTGCTCGGGTGGTGGGCGATGCGCCGGCGGCGCTCGCTCGAGCAGGCCTGGCGCCGCCCCGCCGGCGTGCAGGAAGAGGGCCTGCTCCGTCTCGTCACCGCCGCGCGCGACACGGAGTTCGGGCTCGCCCACGGCTTCGCCGGCATCCGCTCGGTCGCCGAGTATCAGGAGCGGGTGCCGCTTCGCGACTACCTGGGCTTACAGCCGCTGTGGGAGCGGGCGCTGTGGGGAGTGCGCGACGTGACATGGCCCGGCGAGGTCCGCCACTGGGTCAAGACCTCGGGCACCACCGCCGGCGACAAGCTCATCCCGGTGACGCGAGAGGCGATGGCCGCCCACCGGAAGGGCGGCTGGGACGCGCTCCTGCTCGCGGTCGAGCGGGTGAGCGCCGAGGCCCTGCTCGGCGGGCCCATGCTCTTCCTCGGGGGCAGCACCCGACTCCATCCAGTGGGGGAGCGCGGTCTGGTGGGCGACCTCTCGGGGCTGGCGGTGCGCCGGCTGCCGCCGGTGATCCGCGGACGCTACGCGCCCGGGCCCGCCGCCGCCATCCCCGACTGGGAGACCCGGATCGAGGCGATCGCACGCCAGGCCGTCGGGCAGGACATGCGGCTCCTCGCCGGGATGCCGTCCTGGATGCTCGTGCTGTTCGAGCGCGTGGCGCGGGCCCGGGAGGCGGCGGGGCGGCCCATCCGCGACATGCTCCACTGCTGGCCGAACCTCCGGATCTTCATCCACGGTGGGGTCTCGTTCGGACCGTACGCGGGCGTCTTCACGGAATGGCTGGGGCGGCCCCTCGAGCGTCTCGAGGTCTATCCCGCCTCCGAGGGCTGGGTCGGGATCCAGACGGAGGCGCGGGACGGTCTCACGCTCACGCTCGACCACGGCAACTTCTACGAGTTCGTGCCCGTGGAGGACCTCGGCGCGGAGCGGCCTCGGCGGCATACCGTCGCCGACCTCGAGCTGGGACGGTCCTACGCGGTGGCGCTGTCCACGCCGGGCGGGCTCTGGTCGTACCTCCTCGGCGACACCGTGCGCTTCACCGCCCGCGATCCCCTGCGGCTCCGCATCATCGGGCGATCCCGCCACTTCGTGAACGCCTTCGGCGAGAACGTCATCGTCGAGGAAGTGGAGCGCGCCCTGACGACGGCCTGCCGGCGCGCGGACGCCGAGGTGGTGGAGTTCACGGTGGCGCCGCGCTATCCCTCCACCGACGAGCCCCGCGGGAGCCACGATTGGCTGGTGGAGTTCCGGGTGCCGCCCCACGAGCCCGAAGTGTTCGCTCGAATCCTCGACGAGACGCTCGCCGCGCTCAATACCGACTACCGCACCAAGCGCTGGCGCGACGTAGGCATGGTGGCGCCCCGGGTGCTCGCGCTCCCCGCGGGCACCTTCCACCGGTGGATGCGCGCGACGGGAAAGCTCGGCGACCAGCACAAGGTCCCGCGCGTGACCAATGACCGGGCGATTGCCGAGGGCCTGCTCGAGACGGCGCGCGGCCTCGGCGAGACGACGCCGCTGCTGGCCGAGCCGGCGGGGGCGCGGTGAGCGGGCCGGCGCCGGTGTCGGCACCGGCTGGAGCTGCCGGCGGAGGGGAAGCGCGCGCCTCAGCGACCGACGCGGCGAGGGCCCCCGCCGGTCAGCTCGTAGAGCAGCTCCTGGGAGCGGAGGGCGGGGGACCCGCGGCCGGCGACCCGCTCGGAGCGCCCGTCGGCCCGGATGAGCCGCGCCTTGGCGGTGTCCGCGAGCTGGATCTCCAGGATATCGCGGAGCTGTCGCTGGAGCAGCGGCTCGAGCACTGGGAAGGCCACCTCGACGCGATTGTCGAGGTTCCGGGGCATCCAGTCCGCCGAGGCGAGGAGGTAGTCGGGGTCGCTTCCGTTCTGGAAGTAAAAGACCCGGGCGTGCTCGAGATAGCGGTCGATGATGGAGATGGCGCGGATGCGCTCGGAGAGCCCGGGCACCCCGGGCCGGAGACAGCAGATGCCGCGGACGATGAGGTCAATGTGCACCCCCGCGGCGTTGGCCCGGTAGAGCTCCTCGATCAGCTCACGGTCCACCAGACTGTTCATCTTGGCGATGATGCGGGCGGTGCGACCCGCGCGGGCGTGCTCCGCCTCGCGCCGGATCCGCGCCACCAGGCCGTCGCGTAGCCCGGTGGGTGCGACCACCAGGTGGTGGAAGCCGCGCGGGCGCGTATAGCCCGTGAGCAGGTTGAAGAGCTCGGTGAGGTCCTCGCCGAAGGTCTCACGGCAGGTGAAGAGCCCCAGGTCCCCATAGACGCCGCCGGTGCGGACATTGTAGTTGCCGGTGGCGAGATGGCAGTATCGCCGGATCCCGTCCACATCCTGGCGGACCACCAGGCACGCCTTGCAGTGCGTCTTGTAGCCGACCAGCCCGTACACCACATGCGCACCCACCTCTTCCAGCGCGCGCGCCCACCGGATATTCGCCTCCTCGTCGAAGCGAGCCTGGAGCTCGACGAGCACCGCTACTTCCTTGCCGTTCTCGGCGGCACGCGTGAGTGCTTGGGCGATGGGGGAGGAGGGGCTCACCCGGTAGAGTGTCATCTTCACCGCGAGGACCTTCGGATCCTCCGCCGCCTCGCTCACGAAGCGGGTGACGGCGTCGAAGGAGTGGTAGGGATGATGGGCGAGGATGTCCCCGCTCCGGACGGCCGCCCAGATGTCGGGCGCCGTCTCGAAAGCCGGCACGGGATGGGGCGGCAGGGGCCGGTCCTTGAGACGGGGCAGGTCCACCGCGGCGTAGAGCCCGAAGAGATCGGAGAACGCGGTGAAGCCGGCGCCCGCGTAGAGGTCCTGCGACTCCAGCTCGAGCTCGTCCACCAGGGTATTGAGGATCGCATCGGGCAGATCGGCGTCGTACTGCAGGCGCACCGCGTCTCCCATCCGGCGCTCGCGGACGCTGGCCTCGATGCTGGTGAGGAGGTCGCTGGCCCGCCCGCGCTCCAGCAGGAGCTCGGAGTCGCGCGTCACCCGGATGGCATGGCAGCTCTCCACCTCGTAGCCGTGGAAGAGCCAGGACAGGTGCATCCGCAGCACGTCCTCGAGAAGCATGAAGGCGTGCTGGTCCGCCGAGGTGGGAAGCGCCACGAAGCGCGGCAGCACGTGAGCGGGAAGGTGCACGAGGGCCAGGGTTGCCTTGGGGAGCGGTGACTCGCCATTGGCGCGCACCGAAGCCACCAGGCAGAGGGACCGGTTGCCGAGGTGGGGGAAGGGATGCCCCGGATCGATGGCGAGCGGGGTGATGATGGGATGGAGCGTCCGCCGGAAGTACTCCTCGAGGAACGCGCGCTGCTTGGGCGTGGCCTCCTTCGGCCGGACGATGACGACACCCTCGGCGGCGAGGAGGGGCTGGATCTCCTCGAGGAAGCATCGATGCTGCTCGTCCACCAGCTCATGGATGCGACGTGTGATCGACTGGAGGGTCTCCGCGGGGGTGGCCCCGTCCGGCCCGGGCGCGGTCTCGCCCGCGCGAAGGCCCCGCTTGAGCCCGGCCACGCGGACCATGAAGAACTCATCCAGGTTCGAGCTGAATATGGCCAGGAACTTCACCCGCTCCAGCAGCGGCACGCTGGGATCCTGGGCTTCCTCGAGGACGCGCCGATTGAACTCGAGCCAGGACAGCTCGCGGTTGACGAGGCTGGTATCGGTCATGGCGGGAGTCTCGGGCCGGGGAGAGGGCCGGTCAAATCACAGGAATGTTACGGTGGGCAAGGCTGCTTTTCTGGGGGCTTGACACCGATTCCATACTTTGATAAATCTCGAACTATGAAACAACGAGCCCCGCTCTCCCTCAGCCAGCTGGACGCGAGCGAGGGCCACGTCGAGGCCTTCAAGGCCCTGGCCCACCTCACGCGCCTGCAGGTCTTCTTCTTCCTGGTTCGGGCCGGCCGGGAGGTCCCGGTGGGCGAGATCCAGGAAGCGGTGGAAATCTCGGCGCCGACGCTATCCCATCACCTGGCCGCGCTCCGGCGGGCCGGGCTCGTCCAGAGTCGCAAGGAAGAGCGGTACATCTATTACTCCGTCCGGCGGGACACCGCGACCGCTCTGGTCCGGCTGCTCACCGCCTGCTGCTGAGGAGGAATCCATGGGCGCCAAGGTCCACATCCACATGCACGTCTCCGACCTCGACAAGAGCCGCGCCTTCTATCGCGCCTTCTTCGGATCCCCGCCGGTGAAGGAGAAGCCCGGCTACGCGAAGTTCCTGCCCGAATGGGGGCCGGTCAACCTGGCGCTGTCCCAGGGCGGGGGACCCGGCACGGGGCCGGTGAATCATCTGGGCGTTCAGCTGGAAACTACCGCCGAGGTGATGAGTCAGCTCGAACGGATCAAGGCGGCGGGCCTGCCGGTGCGCGAGGAGATGGCGGTCGACTGCTGCCACGCCAACCAGGACAAGTTCTGGGTGGTGGATCCCGATGGCGCCGAGTGGGAGGTCTATCACCTCAACTACGATCTCGAGGATGAGATCCCGATGACGACGGCCCGACCGGTCAGCCTCGGCCTGCCGATGGCGAAGGCGGCGGGCGGCTGCTGCTCCCGATAAAGGGAGACCCATCATGGCCGGCGAGGACATCAAGGAAATGGTGAAGGAGAAGTACGGACAGGCCGCGCTTCGCGTGGTGTCGGAGGGGAGCACGTCCTGCTGCGGCACGGCGTCGTCACGCGAGGGAGCCGACCCGATCACGTCGAACCTCTACGCGGAGACGCAGACCTGTGGGCTTCCCCAGGAGGCGGTGGCGGCGTCGCTCGGGTGCGGCAACCCGACCGCGCTCGCCCAGCTCCAGGCCGGCGAGACCGTGCTAGACCTCGGCTCCGGGGGCGGTATCGACGTGCTGCTCTCGGCCCAGCGCGTCGGCCCCACCGGCAAGGCGTATGGGCTCGACATGACCGACGAGATGCTGGCGCTGGCGCGCGAGAACCAGAAGAAGGCGGGCCTGGCCAATGTCGAGTTCCTCAAGGGCGAGATCGAGCAGATCCCGCTGCCCGACAACTCGGTGGACGTGATCATCTCCAATTGCGTGATCAATCTCTCCGCGGACAAGGATCGGGTGCTCGCGGAGGCATTTCGCGTCCTCCGCCCGGGGGGGCGCTTCGCGGTGTCCGACGTCGTGGTGCGCGGAGAGGTCCCCGCGGGGATCCGGCGTAGCGTGGAGCTCTGGATCGGCTGCGTCGCGGGCGCGCTCGAGGAAGGCGAGTACCGGACCAAGCTCGCCCGGGCCGGCTTCGGCGCCATCGAGGTGGAACCGACGCGGGTCTACCGCGTCGAGGACGCGCGCGAGTTTCTCGCCGGCTCCGGGATCGACGCCGAGGCCATCGCGCCGCAGGTCGACGGCAAGTTCATGAGCGCCTTCGTGCGGGCCCGCAAACCGATGCGCTGAGGCGCCTCCCTTCACCCAGGATTTACCCCAGCGTCATCAAGCCGTAACCCGGGGCGGTCATGCTCCCCTGCGTGAGAGCAGCCGGAGAGATGACGTCCCCCGCCCAGCGACGCCGCCCCGCCGGAGAGCCCGGCAGCCCTCCGGGCGGGGAGCGGCTCGGGCGCGTCCTCGTCGTCGAGGACGAGCCGGACGTCGCCGAGCTGATCCGCTTCAACCTCCACAAGGAAGGCTACGAGGTCACCGTCCTGGGCAATGGTGGGGACGCCATCCGCCACGCCCGGGAGGGCCAGCCCGACGTGGTCCTCCTCGACATCATGGTGCCTCAGCTCAATGGCTGGGAGGTCTGCCGCCGGCTCAAGCAGGATCCCGACACTCGGCGCATCCCGGTGATCATGGTGACCGGCCGCGTGGACGAGGGCGACAAGGTGCTCGGGTTCGAGCTGGGCGCCGACGACTACGTCACCAAGCCGTTCTCACCACGTGAGCTCGTCGCGCGCGTCCGGGCCGTCACGCGGCGGGGCCGACTCACCGCGGGCGCGGACAAGAGGCGCCAGGTCAAGGCGGGCGATCTCGAGATCGATCGCGAGCGCTTCGAGGTCCGGTTGAAGGGGCGCCCGGTCGAGCTCACGCCCAAGGAATTCGAGCTCCTCGCCACCCTTGCCGGGGCGCCGGGCCGGGTGTTTGGGCGGGAGGAGCTGCTCGACCTCGTCTGGGGCCGCGACGGTTTCGTGGAGCCCCGCACCGTGGATGTCCATGTCGCCCGCCTGCGCGGTAAGTTCATTGCCGCCAAGCTGTCCGAGCCTGGAGTAGAGACGGTCCGGGGGGTCGGCTACCGCTACAAGGACCCGCGTTAACACAAACGTAACACTGCGGTTATCTACCTGAAACACGCGCACGGCACGATCCGGGTAACCGACAAGGAGAACAGAATGACCAAGCGCACCATCATGATGGCGATGGCAGTGGTCGGCCTGGTGGCCGGCTATGCCGCGGCCGCTCCACCCAAGCTGGACCCGGGACTCCCCGCCTACAAGGCGGTGAGTGGGGTCAGCGGCAATGTTTCGAGCATCGGCTCCGATTCGCTCAACAACCTGATGACGCTCTGGGCCGAAAGCTTCGGCAAGTTCTACCCGAACGCCAAGATCCAGATCGAGGGCAAAGGCTCGTCCACGGCGCCTCCCGCATTGATCGCGGGCACCGCGCAGCTCGGACCCATGTCGCGCGAGATGAAGGGCACCGAGGTGGACGCCTTCGAGAAGAAGTACGGCTACAAGCCGACGCCCATCCGCACCTCGGTGGATGCCCTCGCCGTCTTCGTGAACAAAGACAATCCCATCAAGTGCCTGACCCTCACCCAGGCGGACGCGGTGTTCTCCAAATCCCGACGGCAGGGCGGGAAGGAAGACATCAAGACCTGGGGGCAGCTGGGCCTCACCGGCGAGTGGGCCAATAAGCCCATCAGTCTCTACGGGCGTAACTCGGCGTCCGGGACCTACGGCTTCTTCAAGGAGCACACGCTCAAGAACGGGGACTACAAGGACGAGGTGAAGGAGCAGCCGGGCTCCGCTTCGGTGGTCCAGGGTGTGACGGTGGACCGGTTCGCGGTGGGCTATAGCGGCATCGGCTATGCCACCGCGGGCGTCCGCGCGGTGCCGCTGGCCGAGAAGGAGGGCGCCAAGTGCTACGAGGCGGACCCCGACAATGCCTACGCGGGGACCTATCCGCTCTCGCGCTTCCTCTTCGTCTATGTCAACAAGGCGCCGGGTAAGCCACTGGACCCCCTGACCCGGGAATTCGTCAAGCTCGTGGTCTCGAAAGAGGGCCAGGAGGTCGTCATCAAGGACGGCTACTTCCCCATCCCGGCGTCCATCGCCAAGGAAGAGCTGAACAAGGTTCAATAGGTGGCACTCAACTCGGACGCGCTCAGGGCGGGCGGACCGATCTCTCCGACCCGCCCGCTCGTCGTTTCGCGGGCCCGGACGAGTCGCCGCATCTCCGTTGACCGGTGGACGTCGCGGCTCGTCATACTGGGCGGCATCATCATCATCGCCGCGATCCTCGCCATTCTCTTCGTGATCGCGGTCGAGGTGTATCCGCTCTTCAAGGCGCCCACCGCGTCCCTGGTCGGTACCATCCCGTCGCGCGCGGGAGCGGCGTCCGGGCCGGCCCCGGGCGAGAGTACGGGCGTCGACGAATACCGCGAGGTCGCCTATGCGGTGACCTCCGCCGGCACGCTCGAGATTGTCTCGCTCAAGGGCAAGGAGGGGGCGGCCCCCGTGCCGATCGCGCCCCTGGGTGGCGTCCCCGTCACCACCGTGGCCGCGATCGGGAAGGGGCAACATCTCATCGGTACCGCCGACGGCCGGGCGGTGCCGCTCGAGATGAACTTCGACGTGACGTTCCAGGACGGCCGTCGAACGGTGACACCGCGCCCCGTCATCGGCGAGCCCCTGGCCCTCGACCCCGAGCGCAAGCGGCCCCTGCGCCAGATCACCTTCGCGGCCACCCCGACCGGCCCCGTGACGGTGGCGCAGGTCGGCCCCACCGAGCTGGTCGTGCTGTCGGTAACCGAGAAGAAGGCCCTCATCGGCGGGCGCACCAAGGTGGAGTCGCTCCAGTCCCTGCCGGTGTCCACCGATGGCGAGATCACCGCGCTCCGACTCGACGGGCGCGGTGAGGACTTGTTCATCGGGACCTCCCAGGGCCGGGTCCTCCACTATGACCTCCGCGACAAGGGAAGCCCGACGGTGATGGAGGCGGTCACGGTCGGCGCGACGCCGGGGACGCCGATCACCGTGCTCGGCTTCCTTATCGGCGACCGGACCTTGGTGGTCGGCGATGCAGGGGGCCGGGTGTCCACCTGGCAGGTCGTGCCGCCTCCGCAAGGGGGAGACCGGCGTCTGACGCGTGTCTACGATTTCACGCCGCACGACGGGCCCGTGGTGGCCATCAGCGCCTCGAAGCGGGACAAGGGCTTCGTCACCGCGGACGCCACCGGCCAGCTTCACCTCGACTATGGGACCTCGGGGCAGACCCTGCTTTCCCCGAAGGCTCCGGGCGGGGACTTGCGGGCCCTCGTGTTCACCCCCAAGACCGATGGCATCGTGAGCGTGGACGGCAAGGGCGTCTGGTCGCAGTGGGACGTGGACAACCCCCACCCGGAGATCACCCTCAAGACGGTATTCGGCAAGGTCTGGTACGAGGGCTACTCGAAGCCGGAGTACGTCTGGCAGTCTACTGGCGGCACCGATGACTTCGAGGCGAAGTTCAGCCTGACGCCGCTCATCTATGGCACGCTCAAGGGGACGCTCTACGCGCTCCTCTTCGCGGTCCCGCTGGCCTTGCTCGCCGCCACCTACGTGAGCGAGTTCATGCACCCGACGGTGAAGGGGTACGTGAAGCCGGTGGTGGAGATCATGGCGGCCCTCCCGAGCGTCGTCCTCGGCTTCCTGGCCGGGCTCTGGCTCGCCCCCATGATCGAGCGCGTCGTGCCCGGGCTCTTCCTGCTCCCCCTCGTCCTCCCCGTCTGCATCCTCGCCGCCTTCGCGGCCTGGCGCGCGGTGCCGCTGGCGATCCGCGGCTGGTTCAAGACGGGGACCGAGGTGTTCCTTCTCCTGCCGGTGGTGATGGTCGGCGCCTGGATCGCCTTCGCGCTGGGCGGGCTGGTGGAGGCGACCCTGCTCGGCGGCAGCTACCGCGGGTGGCTCCTGTCCGCGCTGGGGCTCACCTACGATCAGCGCAACTCCCTGGTGGTGGGGGTCGCGATGGGCTTCGCGGTGATCCCCATCATCTTCACCATCGCCGAGGACTCGCTGGCCAATGTGCCCCAGCACCTCCGCGCGGGCTCGCTCGCGCTGGGGGCGAACCGCTGGCAGACCGCGCTGCGCATCGTCCTGCCCACCGCGAGCCCCGGGATCTTCTCGGCGATCATGATCGGATTCGGACGCGCCGTCGGCGAGACCATGATCGTGCTCATGGCCACCGGTAATACTCCCACGATGGACTGGAGCATCTTCAACGGCTTCCGTGCGCTCTCCGCCAATATCGCGGTGGAGCTGCCGGAGGCGCCGGAAGGGGGGACGCTGTTCCGAGTGCTCTTCCTCGCCGCGTTTCTCCTCTTCTGCCTGACCTTCGCCGTGAACACGATCGCCGAGCTGGTCCGCCTCAAGCTCCGGCAGAAGTACCGGTACCTGTGAGCACGCGGCTCGGGAAGACGTGGCGTGGCGGCGAGCCATTCATCTGGCTCACCGGAGGAGCGCTGGCCCTCGCGCTCTTGCTCGTGGCCGGGCTCATCGGGCTCATCCTCTACAATGGCCTCGGCTTCTTCTGGCCCAGCCGCGTGGTCCGCCTGACGCTCGCGGACGGCACGATCATGACCGGCCAGGTGGTGGAGCGCGAGGCCGTCCCCGGGAGAGCGGGCGAGCATCGCATCAAGGTGAAAGTGGCCAATCGTGACCTCTACGGAGCGGACTTTCAGTGGGTGGACGAGGGGCAGATCGCACGCCGGGACTACCCGCCCGAGATCGCCATCGTCGAGCGGACGGAGTGGGGTCTGCTCATCGGCGGGCTCGCGGAGGTGCGCGAGGGCGACGCGGTGGTGGCGAAGGGCCCGGCGGCGGCGCTGGCCGAGATCCGGAGGCGGTTGCCCGAGGCGGCACGCCTTCGGGCCGAGATCCGCGGCCTCGAGACCGGGGAGATCGGGTCGATCAACTACGCGCAGGAGAAGCTCCGGCTCCGGGCCAAGGGGCTCGAGCGCAAGGGCGTCACCGCTGGCCCCGAGGTGGACGCGATAGCGCGCGAGCTGGCCGCTCTTCACTCGCGCTACACGACGCAGGAAGCACGGCTGGCCGCCTTGCGCAAGCAGCAGGGGGCGAGCGTGGTGGTGGCGGCCGACGGCGGCAAGGAGAAAATCCTGCCCATCGCCCAGGTGCTCGACGTGTACTTCCCGAATGCCATGGGGGTGCCCGCCAAATCGTGGCACTACGTGACGCGGATCTGGGAGTTCGTGTCCGACGAGCCGCGCGAGTCGAACACGGAGGGGGGAGTGTTTCCGGCCATCTTCGGGACCGTGATGATGGTGGTCATCATGAGCATTCTGGTGACGCCGCTCGGGGTCCTCGCCGCCTTCTACTTGCGGGAGTACGCCAAGCAGGGGCCGTTCGTGAGCGCGGTGCGGATCGCGGTCAATAATCTGGCCGGGGTGCCCTCCATCGTGTTCGGGGTGTTCGGGGTCGGCTTCTTCATCTACTTCGTCGGCGGGACCATCGACCGGCTGTTCTACGCGGACGCGCTGCCCACGCCGACCTACGGCACCGGGGGCATCCTCTGGGCGTCGTTGACCCTGGCGCTCCTCACGGTGCCGGTGGTGATCGTGGCCACCGAGGAGGGGCTGGCCGCCATTCCGCGGGGCATCCGCGAGGCCTCCCTGGCGCTCTCCGCGACCAAGCTCGAGACGACGCTCCGCGTGGTCCTTCCCGCGGTGATGCCGTCCATCCTCACCGGGCTGATCCTCGCCATGGCGCGGGCGGCCGGTGAGGTGGCGCCCCTCATGATCACCGGGGTGGTGAAGCTGGCGCCGTCGTTGCCCATCGACGGATTCTGGCCCTTCCTGCATCTCGACCGGAAGTTCATGCACCTCGGTTTTCACATCTACGACGTGGGCTTCCAGTCGCCGAACGTGGACGCGGCGCGGCCCATGGTCTTCGCGACCACCCTCCTGCTCCTCGCCATCGTGGTGCTCCTCAATCTCTTCGCCATCAGCACGCGCAACCGCCTGCGGCGGAAGTACGCCACCTCGGCGGTATAGCGCGGTTCCCCCATGCGTCAGGAGGCTCTCATGGCCGGAAACGTCGGGATCGCCACCAACCTCAATCCGCGGGCGGAGACGGCATCTATACTAGAGAGCCCCATGGTCGAGATCGACCACCTCTCCCTCTATTACGGCGAGAAGCTGGCGCTCAAGGACGTCTCCATGTCGATCCCCAAGCACCGCGTGACCGCCTATATCGGGCCCTCGGGCTGCGGGAAGACCACCCTTCTCCGGTGCATCAACCGGATGAATGACCTCGTGGACGGCGTCCGCATCTTGGGGAATGTCCGGATCGGCGGCACCGATATCTACGACCGCGGCATGGACGTCACCGAGCTGCGCAAGCGGGTGGGAATGGTGTTCCAGAAGTCCAACCCGTTCCCCAAGACCATCTTCGAGAACGTCGCCTACGGCCCCCGGATCCTGGGGGTGAAGAGCCGGAGCGATCTCGAGGGCATCGTGGAGCGGAGTCTGCGCGCGGCTGCCCTCTGGGACGAGGTCAGCGACCGGATGCACGAGAGCGCGCTGGGGCTGTCCGGCGGCCAGCAACAGCGCCTCTGCATCGCCCGGGCCATCGCGGTGGAGCCGGACGTGCTCCTGATGGACGAGCCCTGCTCGGCCCTGGATCCCATTGCCACCGCCCGGATCGAGGAGCTGATGCTCGAGCTCAAGAACAGCTACACCATCGTCATCGTCACGCACAACATGCAGCAGGCGGCCCGCGTGTCGGACTATACCGGCTTCATGCTCCTGGGCGAGCTGGCGGAGTTCGGGGTGACGCGGGAGCTCTTCACCAATCCGCGGGACAAGCGCACCGAGGACTACATCACCGGGCGCTTCGGTTAGGGGGGCCCCATGCAGCGGCACTTCCACGATGAGCTGGACACGCTCAAACAGACCCTGCTCGCCATGGGCGGGCTGGTCGAGGACCAGATCCGCCGGGTCATGCGGGCCCTGCTGGAGCGGGACGATGCGCTCGCCCTCGAGGTGATCGAGCGGGACCGGCAGGTGAACCAGTACGACGTCGAGGTGGACGAGAAGTGCGTGGAGCTGCTCGCGCTGCACCAGCCGGCGGCCAGCGACCTCCGCTTCATCACCACCGCCATGAAGATCGTCACCGACCTCGAGCGCATCGGCGATCAGGCGGTGAACATCGCCCAGCGCGCCCTCGAGCTCCACCAGGAGCCCCAGCTGAAGCCCTACGTCGACCTGCCGCGCATGGCGGAGCTGGCGCAGCGAATGGTCAAGGAGAGCCTGGATGCCTTCGTGGCGCGCGACACCGCGCTGGCGCGGGCGGTGTGCGCGGGGGACGACGCGGTAGACGCCCTCAAGGAGCAGATCTTCCGCGAGCTCCTGACCTTCATGATGTCGGACCCGCGGACGATTCCCCGGGCCCTGCGCCTCATCCTGATCTCGCGCTTCATGGAGCGGGTGGCCGACCACGCCACCAATATCGCGGAGATGGTGATCTACATGGTCGAGGGCAAGATGGTGCGTCACACCCTGGCGTAGCGCCGGCACCCGCCATGTATACTTTGGGCGTGAGCGCTGACCGTCGCTATCATCTGCAGTCCGAGGAGGCGAATCGGGCCGTCGACGCGCTGCTCGAGCAGCTGCGCGTGCCGGTGGGCCAGTGGCGTCTCTACGCGGACATGCTCACCACCGTGCTCAAGCTGTACGAGGACGGGGCGGGGGTGGTGGACCTCAAGATCACCAGCGCGGCGCTGAAGGAGCTGCGCTACGGCTACAAGGTGTTCGCGCCGTGGCGCGGCACTCCCAAGGTCACCGTGTTCGGCTCCGCGCGTACCCCCGCCGACCATCCGGTATCCCAGCAGGCCCACGCCTTCGGAAAGCGGATGACCGCCGGGGGCTGGATGGTCATGACCGGCGCCGGAAGCGGGGTGATGGGGGCGGCCCAGGAGGGGGCGGGGCGGGAAAAGTCCTTCGGGCTCAATATCCGGCTGCCCTTCGAGCAGGAGGCCAATCCCTGGATTCTGGACGACCCCAAGCTCATCACCTTCAAGTATTTCTTCACCCGCAAGCTCTTCCTCGTCCGGGAAGCCCACGCCATGGCGTACTTTCCGGGTGGTTTCGGCACTGCCGACGAGGCCTTCGAGACCCTGACGCTCATCCAGACCGGCAAGGCGGCGCTGGTGCCGGTGGTGCTGGTGGACGCGCCGGGAGGCAAGTTCTGGGAGGCCTTCGAGGGCTTCATCCGGGACCACATCGCCGGCGAGGGGATGATCTCGCCCGAAGACTTCGCGCTGTACCGGCGCATGGACGACGTGGAGGCGGCGGCGGCCGAGTGCGAGCGCTTCTATCGCGTCTTCCACTCCCAGCGGTACGTCGGCGACACGTTGATCTTCCGGCTGCGCCGGCCCCTGGATCCGGCCGCGCTCGCGGATCTCGGGTCACGCTTCGCCGACATCCTGAGCGGGCCGGCCGAGCAGACGCCGGGACCCCTGGACGCCGAGGCCGGCGAGCATCCCGAGCTGCCGCGCCTCATCCTGCCCTTCAACCGCCGGAGCTACGGGCGGCTGCGCCAGTTGATCGACGTCGTGAATCAGTAGCTGGCCGGCAGTAGCTGGCGCCGGCCGGCAGTAATCAGCCCTACTCGGGCTCCTCGCGCTCCTCGGTCGCCTGGCAGACGGTGCAGACCCAGGTTCGGAGCAAGGTCACGCGCTGGGGATCGCGGCGGAGCGTCCAGGGTATGAGCTTCTTGGCTCCACAGCGGGGACATACCTCGGTGGGTTGACCGGGCTGCACGCTCGACGGGAGCCACGGGACCTTGGGTCGCGGCGGGGGCGTCATGTGCGGGATTATACCGTATCATCGCGGGCGTGCGCGCCGAGGTCGTGCTCGTCCTCGCCAATATCATCTACGCGACCTCGTTTGTCGCGACCCGCGTCGCGCTCGAGAATGTCCCGCCCTCGACGCTGGCCCTGATCCGGCTCGTCATCGGGTCGCTCGTCCTGGTGCCGCTCGCATTCGCCCTCCGGCAACCCGAGGCGCCGGCCTTTTCCCGCGTCGACCGGTGGCGGCTCTTCTGGATGGGCGCGCTGGGGTTCGCGGGCGCCTTCGCGCTCTCGCACTGGGGCCTCGCGCGCTCGACCGCCACGAATGGCGCGCTCCTCATCACGGTGGAGCCCATCACGCTGCTCCTGCTGGCGCCGCTCCTCCTCGGCGAGCGGCTCTCCCGGCGGGAGGGGGCCGGCGCGGCGCTCACGCTCCTGGGGGCGGCCATCGTGATCGCCAACGGCATTCCCGGCGTCTCGCAGGCGCTGGTGCCGCACTGGCGCGGCGACCTCCTCCTCATCCTGGCCGGGGTGGCCTACGCCTCCTACTCCCTGGTCGGGCGAGACATTCTCGCGCGCCATTCCTCCCTTTCGGTCACCGCATGGTCGATCCTCTGGGGCACGGTCGCCATGCTGCCGCTGGCGCTGGTCGAGCGGGGGTCGGGGGCGGTGGCCCGGCTCACGCCGGCGGCGGTCGGGGCTACGCTGTACCTGGCCCTGGTCATCACCGCCCTGGGCTATCTGGCCTGGAACTACGCCCTGGCGCGAGTGCCGGCGTCCCGGGCGGCGATTTTCCTCAATCTCCAGCCGCTGGTAGGCGCGCTCCTCGGGGTCGGGTTGCTGGGCGAGCCCCCGACGCCCTATACGCTGGCCGGAGGAGGGCTCATCCTGGCCGGTCTGAGTCTCACCGTCAACGGGCAGCGGAAGCGGTAAGATAGGCGCATGAGACGGGTGCGGGTCGCCCTCGCCCAGGTCAATCCCACGGTCGGGGCCGTCGAGGCCAATGCCCGGATGGTGATCGACTGGATGGACCGGGCCCGCGCCGCCGGCGCCGACGTGGTGGCCTTCCCCGAGCTGGTGCTGACCGGTTATCCCCCCGAGGACCTCGTCTTCAAGTCCACCTTCATCGAGGCCAATCTCCGCGCGCTCGGCGACGTGGCGCGCGCGAGCCGCGGCCTCACCGCGGTGGTGGGCTTCGTGGACAAGCGCGACGATATCTTCAACGCCGCCGCCGTACTGCACGACGGCACGCACGCCGGCACCTATCACAAGCAGTACCTGCCGAACTACGGTGTCTTCGACGAGAATCGCTACTTCCAGGCCGGCACCGAGTATCCCATTTTCGCGGTGGGCGATGTGGTCATTGCCGCCAACATCTGCGAGGACATCTGGTACCCGACCGGACCCACCACCATCCAGGCGCTGGCGGGAGCCGATCTCATCATCAGCATCAACGCCTCCCCGTTCCACGCGGGCAAGGCCCAGTTCCGGGAGAAGATGCTGGCCACGCGCGCGGCCGACGACCTCGTCTGTCTCGCCTTCGTCAATATGGTGGGCGGGCAGGATGAGCTGGTGTTCGACGGCCAGTCCTTCATCTTCAACGAGAAGGGCGAGCGGCTGGCGCGCGGGCGGGCCTTCGAGGAGGAGCTCGTGGTCGCCGACCTGGACCTCGACAATGTCTTCCGCGCCCGCCTCCACGACTCGCGCCGGCGCAAGGAGAAGCAGCGGAGCGAGAGCGCGGCCCGCCGTGTCGTGCTCCCGTCGCTCCCCGAGCGGGAGCGTCCGGCGCTGCCCGCGCGCGAGGAGCCTCCGGTGGACCGCCGCGAGGAGATCTATCGCGCCCTGGTGGTGGGCCTCGGCGACTATGTGCGGAAGAGCGGGTTCCGTCACGTGGTGGTGGGCCTCTCGGGCGGAATCGACTCTGCGCTGGTGGCCTGCATCGCGGTGGACGCGCTCGGCGCCGCCAATGTGACGGGGGTGACCATGCCCTCCCCATACTCCTCCGCCGGCACCCGGCGCGACGCGGCCCGGATGGCGAAGAACCTGGGCATCGAGTTTCTCCGGTTGCCCATCTCCAGCGTGTTCAAGGCCTATGCGCGGGCGCTCGCCAAGCCGTTCAAGGGTCTCAAGGCGGACGTGGCCGAGGAGAACCTCCAGGCGCGCATCCGCGGCAACTATCTGATGGCGCTCTCCAACAAGTTCGGCTGGCTGGTTCTCACCACCGGCAATAAGAGCGAGATCGGCGTGGGGTACTCGACGCTCTACGGCGACATGGCCGGTGGCTTCGCGGTGATCAAGGACGTACCCAAGACCCTGGTCTACGAGCTCTCCGCCCACGCCAATACGCGGGCGGGCCGCGAGCTCATCCCGCGGTCCATCTTCGAACGGGCCCCCTCGGCGGAGCTCAGGCCGGACCAGACCGATCAGGATTCGCTGCCGCCCTATCCGGTGCTCGACGCCATCCTCGAAGCCTATGTGGAGGGCGACCAGGGGATATCGGATATCGTCGCGCGGGGCTTCGACGAGGCCACCGTGCGGCGGGTGATCGCCATGGTGGACCGTAACGAGTACAAGCGGCGGCAGGGTCCCATCGGCATCAAGCTCACCCCACGCGCCTTCGGCAAGGACTGGCGGCTTCCGATCGTCAATCGCTTCCGCGAGTAACCCCTTCGGCTTGTTGCAAGTTGCAGGTCTCGGTGTCAATGTCTCCGAAAAGTGTCAGCCCGCAACAAATCTGGTCGCTACAGTTTTCGTAGTCCGCTTGAAATTACGGCTTGATCTTGTACAGAACGTCAAGTAATACACTGCGTTAGTGAATTTTGCAGGCTTTGCGCACTGTGGTACACGGCTTGCTCTCTCTCTTCGTGGCGCCGGGGGCGACGTATCTGGGCTAAGGTGCGATGGGGGCGGGCCTCACCGCGCGAGACTGCCGAGAGGTGAGCGTTTGCAGACCAGAGGGCGGGGGCGGTGAGCACGGAACAGATTCGCGGCGTAGCGGCGGAGCAGGAGGCGATGCCCCCCGCAGAGAAGATCATCGTCGGGCTGGATAGCCTGCAGGATACGATCGCTCGCCTGGCCAAGACGTTCGAGAATGCGCCCCGCCGGCGTGCCGCCGACCGCCCCACCCGTCGCTATACCTCCAAGTTCGAGTACCTCGTCGAGCAGCGGCTGATCAGCCAGCAGGACCTGGACGCCGCCATCGCCGAGGCCAAGCGCGGCCAGAGCCAGGTCGACCTGATCCTGATGCAGGAGTATCAGATCAGCAAGGCGCAGATCGGCCAATCGTCCTCGGTGTTCTACCGCGTGCCGTTCGTCGAGTTCGACGACCGGATCGTGATTCCGCCGGACCTCCTCCGGGACGTCAAGCTCGAGTACCTGAAGAAGAACTACTGGGCCCCCCTCAAGCGCGAGGACGGCACCATCCTGGTGGTGGTGGACGACCCGCACGATCTCGCCAAGGTGGACAGCATCGAGCGGGCCCTCAAGAACCAGAAGGTCAAGCTCGCAGTGGGCTTCCGGAGCGACATCCTGCGCTTCCTCAGCGTCGCCAGCGGCGAGCAGGCGCCGAGGGCGGGGAGCTCGGAGTCGATCCAGGACATCCTCGGTACGCTCCGGGCGGAGGAGGACAGCACCAGCGCCGACTCCCATGAGGTCGCCGAGGTCGACGAGAACGACAGCGCCATCGTGCGGCTGTCCGGGCAGGTCATTCTCGCCGCCTATCAGGCGCGCGCCTCGGACATTCACGTCGAGCCCTACGGGCCGCAGAAAGACACCATCATCCGGTTCCGCGTGGACGGCACCTGCTCGGAGTACATGAAGCTGCCGGGAGCCTTCCGGCGCCCGCTGGTGGCCCGGATCAAGATCATGGCCCGGCTCGACATCGCGGAGCGGCGGAAGCCCCAGGACGGGAAGATCAAGGTCGCCCTCGTCGATCGGGAAATCGAGCTCCGCGTGGCGACCATCCCCACCGCGGGCGGGGACGAGGACGTGGTGATGCGGATCCTCGCCTCCAACGAGCCCATCCCCGTCGACAAGCTGGGGATGAACGACCGCAATCTGTCCGAGCTGAAGCGCATCTCGCAGCGGCCATACGGCTTGATCCTCTGCGTGGGGCCGACCGGCTCCGGGAAGACCACCACGCTGCACTCCGTGCTGGGCTACATCAACACACCGGAGCGGAAGATCTGGACCGCCGAGGATCCCGTCGAGATCACCCAGCACGGCCTCCGTCAGGTCCAGGTGAATCCCAAGATCGGGTTCAACTTCGCCAGCGCCATGCGCGCCTTCCTCCGCGCGGATCCCGACGTGATCATGGTCGGCGAGATGCGCGACGAGGAGACGGCGTCGGTGGGCATCGAGGCCTCGCTCACCGGCCACCTGGTGATGAGCACCCTGCACACCAACAGCGCCCCCGAGACCGTGGTCCGGCTGGTAGACATGGGCTGCGACCCCTTCAATTTCTCGGACGCGATGCTGGGGATCCTGGCCCAGCGCCTGGTCAAGCGCTTGTGCCCCGACTGCCGCGAGGGTTACGCGCCCACGCCGGAGCAGTTCGAGGAGATCGTGCAGGCCTATGGTCCCGAGGAGTGGGAAACCCTCGGCATCAAGCAGGACGGCGGCTTCCAGCTCTTCCGCGGCCGCGGCTGCGAGAAGTGCGGGAAGAGCGGCTACAAGGGGCGCGCGGCGATCCACGAGCTGCTGGTGACGTCACCCGACATCAAGCGGCTGATCCAGACGCGCGCGCGCGCCACCGAGATCCTCGCCCACGCCAAGCAGGGGGGACTGACCACCCTCCTCCAGGACGGCATCATGAAGGTGATGGGGGGAGTCACCGACGTCAAGCAGGTCAAGGCCGTCGCGAACGCCTGATCGGCGCCGCGTCACACGCAGGGAACGCACCCTCAACCAACGGAAGGAGCAGGATGTGATGGCCAACAGCATGGAAGGGATTGCCTGGTCGGATACGCGAGTGAAGGTCCAGAAGTGGATCGCGGACGGACAGTACCTGGTGGGGCTCATCCCCGCCCTGGTCGAGGAGAACGAGCGGCTCCGCACCTCGCTGGAAAGCAGCGAGAAGGAGTTCGACCGCCTGCGCCAGGAAGTGGCGTCGCTCCGCGGCGAGAGCGAGAGCTACCGCACCGAGCGCGAGGACGTGGCCGACGCGCTGAACAAGTTCATGAACGAGATGCTCCAGCTCGTCAACGAAGTGGCCCAGAAGTTTCGCACCCCCTCGCAGCGGGCCAAGAGCCCCTTCGAGCGGGAGCAGCCCGCCGCGCACCGGCCCCTGGTTCCCTAGCGCGACGCCCCCGGTGCCCGCCCCCAGGAGTCCCCGGCCCGAGCGCGCCTCGGGCCGGGGCGCTCACCGGGGGGCGGAGTCGAGCATCTGTCGGACCGCCAGTCGGCGGTAGATCCCGTCCTCCCGCGCCATGAGGTCTTCGTGGCGCCCCACCTCGGCGATGCGACCCTCGTGCACCACCACCACGCGGTCCGCGTTACGGACGGTGGACAGCCGGTGCGCGATGACCAGCACCGTGCGGCCCTTGGTGAGCTCGCTGAGGGCCTGCTGCACGAGGAACTCGCTCTCCGCGTCCAGGTCGGAGGTAGCCTCGTCCAGGAGGAGGATGGGCGGGTCCTTGAGGAACGCCCGCGCGATGGCGATGCGCTGGCGCTGACCCCCCGATAGCTTGACCCCACGCTCGCCCACCGGAGTGGCGTAGCCGGCGGGGAGGGCGGCGATGAAGGCCTGCGCCTGGGCGAGGCGGGCCGCCCGCTCGATCTCCTCGCGGGTGGCCCCCGCCTTGCCGTAGCCGATGTTGTAGGCGAGGGAGTCGTGGAAGAGGAATGTTTCCTGGGTCACGATGCCCATGAGGGCGCGGAGCGAGGCCACCGTCACCTCGCGCACGTCGTGCCCGTCCACGGTGAGGCGGCCTCCGGTGACGTCATGGAATCGAGGCAGGAGGTCGAGGAGGGTGGTCTTGCCCGCGCCGGACATGCCCACGAAGGCCACCATCTCGCCCTTGGAAACGCTGAGGGTTATTCCCGACAGCGTGTCTGACTCGCCGTCGGGGTAGCGGAACGAGACGTCCTCCAGCGCGATGGCTTCCTGGAAGCCGCGGAGGACGTGGGCGTGCGGCGCGTCCGCGATGGCGTGCGGGGTGTCGAGGATCTCGAACACGCGCTCCACCGAGCTGAGGGACTGCTGGACGGTATTGGCCATGCGCGAGAGCTGGCGCACCGGCCCGTAGAGCAGGATCACCGCGGCGGTGAAGGAAAAGAACTCGCCCGGGGTCAAGGCGCCCGCGATGACCTGATAGCCGCCGTACCAGAGGGCGCCCATGATGCCGAGCGCCCCCAGGACTTCCATGAGGGGCTCCGAGAGCTGATCCGTCCGGTGATCCTTCAGGGCGAGGCGGAGCAGGTGGTCGTTGACCTCGTCGAAGCGCTCCTGCTCGAGCCTCTCACGGGAAAAGGCCTTCACGATCTTGGTGCCGGTGAAGGATTCCTGGAGCACCACGTTGAGCTCGGCCACCGTCTCCTGGGAGCGCTTGTTGATCTTGTAGAGCTTGCGTCCCAGGGTGCGGACGGTGACGGCCACCGCGGGGAACACTGCCACCGCGATGAGGGCGAGCACCCATTCGCGCGCGAACATCACCACCAGGAGCGCGATGATGGTGCCCACCTGGCGCACCGCCATCACCAGGACGGAGGAGGAGAGCCGCGCGAGCCGGTTCACGTCGGTGATGACGCGGGCCATCAGCTCGGCGGAGTGGAGCGACTTGAAGAACGCCAGCGACATGCCCTGGATGTGTTCGTAGAGCTCGCGGCGGATGCGGGCCACCACGCGCTCGCCCACCGACGCCATGAGATACGACTGGCCGAAGCGCCCGAAGCCCTTGAGGAGGTAGGCACCGAGGAGAACGAGGGGGATGAGCTTGAGCATCAGGAGGTCGCGCTTGATGAAGATGTCGTCCATGGCCGGCTTCACCAGCCAGGCGATGGATCCTTCTGCGGCCGACACCAGGAGGGCGAGGGCGGTGCCCATGGCCAGGATGGGCCAGTACGGCTTGAGATAGGGGAGGAGCCGGAGGAGCAGGCGATAGCGCGGGCGCATGGCTAGGCCCGCGCGCGCGCGGCGAGCAGCCGCTTGTACAGGGCCTCGGTCCGGTCGAGCTTGGTGGCGAGCGAGAAGTGCGTCTCGACCCGCTTTCGTCCCGCCCGCGCCATGGCCTTGGCGCGGGCCGGATTGTCCAGCATGCGGAGGACGGCCTGGGCCAGCGCGTCCGGGTTGCGCGGAGGCACCAGGAAGCCCGTCTCACCGTCGGCGATGAGCTCGGGCATGCCCTCGAGGTCGGTGGCCACGACCGGGGTCTCCATCGCCAGCGCTTCCCGGATGGAGCCGGTGAGGCCGAGACCGGCATAGGAGGCGTCCACCACGAGGTCGCTGCCGGCGAGGATCTCCGGCACGTCCTCGCGGTGCCCGAGTACCGTCACCACGCCCGCGAGCCCCCGGACGCGCGCCTTCTCGCCGATGCTGACGATACGCGCGGGCGGCGCGCCCACGAAGAGGAGCCGCGCCTCCGGGATGGCGCGGTGCACGCGGACCATGGCGTCAAGCACGTCGTCGTTGCCGCGCCACGAGCGGATGCCGATCTGGGTCACCAGCGGCTGATCGGGCGACAGCCCGAGCTCGCGCCGGAGGCCCGCCCCGTCCACGCCCGGATGGAAGCGGGCGAGATCGGTACCGGAATAGATCACCTCGATCTTGTCCTCGGGCACCCCGTGCGCCACCAGCCCCTGCTTGATGGACTCGCACACGGCCACCACCGCGGTCACCCGCCGGGTGATGTAGCCGTGGCGGTTCCAGCGGTCGAGGGGGAAGCTCACCCCGCGATTGAGCACGAGGACCGGGATCCGCACCGTGAGTCCGGCGAGCATGGCCAGGGTCCGGGCGCGTCCCTTCTGGCAGTGTACGATCTCGATCTCGTGCTCGCGGATGAGCCGGGCGAGCGCCCACGCGGAGGGGAGGTCGATGCCGCTGCGCATCGGCACCGCGGCGTGCTGGACGTTGGCGGCGGCGCAGGCGCGGCCCCAGTGCTCGTTCGGCCGCGTCGCGACC
>Ga0137403_10002206_pt1 | contig 23928 bp, 18 predicted proteins | sample CZOMad2_1_16fung_FD_122057 | JGI IMG/M metagenome (GOLD analysis project Ga0137403, IMG submission 122057) | Vadose zone soil fungal communities from Angelo Coast Range Reserve, California, USA - CZOMad2_1_16fungal (Hybrid Assembly) | ecosystem: Environmental > Terrestrial > Soil > Vadose zone...
GACGTATAAATCACCTAAATTCGATCAAGAAGTTCTTGAATTGAATTTAGGTGATTTATACGTCTGTCCCCGAATTAGCCCCCTCCCGTAATTCGCGGCCAATTACCACTTGATCAGCCGGAGTTTTTCGCCAGAGAGCAGTTCCGCGGAACCGATGACGGCCTCTCGAACAGGCTTTTGCAGAAGGTACACAGCGACGTGCTCGTCAGTTCCCGGCGTGCCGTCCATCCAGCCATTCCATACCAGCACGCCGTAGCCGCCGATCGTTCCCTCGTCTCCACTCGATAACGTTCGTGTTTCGTCAATGACCCTGAACTCAACGCGCATTTCGTCACGGGAAGGCCACGAGCGGCGGGCAATCGAACCCCGGACGTTGCGAACGCTTAGCGGGTGGAGAGTCAGGTTTGTGATGGCGCCTATCGCCACGAGGAGCCGGTTGTTACGTGTGATCGACAATCCCAGGCCGGCGGATGGCGTGCGCATGACTCGCAATACGTCGCTCCCCTCGAGAAGAGCCATGAGCCTGGTGTCGAGTTCGAAAGACACCGCGGCGAGTTGCGCGCGCTCGCGGCCAGTGGCCCTGAGAGTGACGCCGCCGCCGGAAATCTCGACCGTGGGGCTCGGTCCAACGAGGCGGCCATCAAAAAGATGGTCTCCCCGGAGCTCCTGCACGTCTTCGGGGTGCTGCTGCGCCTGCCAGGGTGGGCTGTTGCCGGGGACGGTCACAACGTAGTCGAAGCATCCGCAATTCGGCATCACCATCGTGTCAGCTTCACTTCAGTATGCTGCTCGAATCATGGACTCCCGCTTTTTCGGGGCGCTCCTGCCGCGCCTAATCGCTCCGCCAGCACTTCGTAGGGTTGGGCGCCGACGACCTTGTAGCCGCCCGCGACAAAAGTCGGCACTCCGGTGACGCCGTATCGGCGTGCTTTCTGCCAGTCCGCGTCCACGGCATCTTTGAAGGTGCGCCTGGTCAAGACTTCAAGCGCCCCGTCGGAGGGAAGTCCCACTGATTGCGCGATGCCGATGAGCACATCCGGATCGCCAAGATTACGGCCGTCGACAAAGTAAGCCCTGTAGAGTGCATCGTGAATGGCTTCGAAGCCCGGCTGTGAGTCCGCCCATTTCGCGAGTTCCTGGGCCAGCCGGCTGTTGTAAGTATGCGAGCGCCGATTGTACGGCAGGCCTTCGGCGTCCATCAGACCCTTCATGCGGGCGTGCATGGCCTCGAGATCCAGGCCGCGGCCGGCAAACAGGTCCTTTAACGCAAGGCCTTCCGCCGGCGTGTCGGGATGCAAAGGGAAGTACACCCACTGCAGGTCTATATCGAAATTCCGTCTCAGCTTTTCAATACGCCCGGTACTGAGATAGCACCAGGGTCAGACAAAGTCGGTGAATACTTCGAGTGTGATTGGTTTGGTCATAACGTTTAGCCGCGGATTTCACGGATTACACGGATGGCGCGCGTCAATTGCTTTTAGTTGCGCGCCATCCGTGTAGTCCGTGAAATCCGCGGCTAACTTCCTCACTGACTAGTTTCCCCGTCCAAGGGATTTTAGAACGTCCCCTCTCGTCATCGGCCGATCCGGGTTGGGAGGATGGACCGAGACAAGGGTGTTGAAGTCGAGCTTCAGCCGTTCAAGGTTATCCACGAAAACCTGCGTACCCACAACGGGAGGGTTCGGCACCGGCTCATTCGCCGCGGGGAAGTTGAACATGTCCGCAAAGGCCACGATCTTTTCTTTGGGAAGATATGCGATGAGCATTCCATCGGCGTGCGGGAGTCCGACAATGTGATGAATTTCAAGCGTGCGCGTCGCGTCCTGCAGAACTCTCTTTTCGGCCACGGTCTCGATCTTTGGTTTCTTTCCAGACTTCGACATTGCGTCGGGCGCCAGAGTACGCGGTGCATTCAGGGCCTTCTCCAGGAATGCCTTGTTGTTCTCGTGCGTGATGATTGTCACGCCCTCCGCGACGACGGCGGGAAGGCCGCTCGAGTGATCGAAGTGATGGTGCGAGAGGATCGAATACCGGATCGGCTTGTTCGGAATCACTCGCCTGGCTTCCGCCATGATCGCCTGTGCTCGCGCTTCGTTCTGCGGTCCGCCTTCGAAGATCACAATATGATCGCTGAACTCGACTGCGAGAGCGACATATCCACCCGTGATGCGGTAAACGCCATCGGCGAGTTTCTCGGACTGCGCACCCGTCGGAGCCGCCGGCGCGCCGCCTGCGGCCGCGGCGCCGCCGCGTTGGCTGGCGGCAGGAGGCGTCACGAGCTGCTGTATATTACGAGGATTCGGGTTTGCGCCGAGGAGCTGCGCTTCGAACGTGGGCCAGCCGCCGCGCTTCTGCACGATCGTGCCGGGGAATTTGAAGCCATTGTTATCCCGGTAATCGCTGTAGATCCCCTCGACCAGCATGTCGCCGAAGATTGGATTCTCCAGCCAGGTTTCCACCTTATCTACGAGGTTCTGTGGATTGATGTAGCCGACAACTCTGTAACTTTCTCCCGACGGAGCTTTCTGGGGTGTGTTCCAGGTCACGATGCTGTATCGCTTGCCTGCGACGGTTTGTGATTTGGCGGTCGCGTTGTTGGCCGATGCGCCTTTCAGGAAGCCCCATGGTGTTATCCAGATCTCGAGGTGTTGTGCCCAGGCGTTGTTGGCAGCAGTGATGTTTTGCTGGCCGTTTGCCTGCACTGAGGGACCGCCGGTGACCGGCGCGGCATATGTTACCCATGTCGCTCGTGAAGCAGGTTGTGTGAAGTCGATCGCACGCGCGTAGTCGTTCAGGTTGGTCCTCGGCCACGGCCCATTTGCGTTATTGTTTTGTCCCAGGCCGAAATTCGCGCCCGATCCGTAAAACATGACGGAATTGAGGCTGTCCACGCCCATGGCTTTGGATGCGTTGTCGATGACAGTCCTGGCATCCTGCGCTGAAGCCGTCAGCGACGTCATTGCCAGCAGGGCCACCAGTGCCACAACCGCCATACACTTCCTACTCATAAACCCTCCTGAGGGTGATACCGAAAATTCAATAGTGCTCGAGTTTGACGCAGTCAGTTTTGCTCATTATAGTTGCCGTTTCCCCGGAAAAAAGGAGATTCACGATGTGTATTCGAATTCGGTCACTCACGATTCTGTTGGTGATAGGGTTGGCAGCGCTTGCGGTCCTTGTGGGTTGCAGCGCGCCGTCGAATGACTCGACCCCGGCTGCCAGCGCAGCACCGGGTGCCTCACTGGATAAAGGTGGGCAGGAGGAGTTCGGGCCGTACGAACTCGTGGAGAATTGGCCTCAACCCCTGGAGGATAGCCCGGACGGCGTCAAGCACGAGGGCTGGACCTGGGGATCGGTGGGCGCCGTATTTGCAGAGACGCCCGACCGCATCTGGATTGCCCAGCGCGGCGAACTGCCGCTGCCCGCAGGTGCCAAGCCCTGGACACCCTACGGTGCCCTCACTCCCGCCCGCGTTTCCAACGGCAATGATGACGGTTCCACCCCGACGTGCGATCCGGAACCAAAACGCGGTTGGGAACGGCGCTATCACCACGTCATCTTCGTTGTGGATCGCAACGGCAAGATGGTGCAGTGGTGGCAAGACCTCGACAAGATCTTCGATATGAAATGCGGACGCGGACCGCACAAGATCAAGATGAGCCCGTACGATCCGGAAAAGCATGTGTGGATAATCGATGATCAGCTGCACATGATCTACAAGTTCACGTATGACGGCAAGATGGTCATGTCGCTTGGCACGAAAGGCCAGAAGGGACGCGACGGCGGAAAGCTTTTCGACCGGCCGACCGACATTGCATGGCTGCCCGATGGAACGTTCTTCATCAGCGACGGGTACGGAGGAACTCGCGTGGCGAAGTTCGACAAAGACGGCAAGTTCCTGATGGACTGGGGAACACCTCCAAAAGATCCCAGGAACCCGGGTCCCAACGAGTTCAATACCGTCCACAGCATCCAGATCAGCAAGGACCGCCGGCTTTTCGTCGTGGATCGCGGGCACCGGCGGATCCAGGTCTTCGACGAGAACGGCAAGTTCCTCGACATGTTTAAGACCGGCGTCCGGTCATCGCCCTATGCTCATATCATTACGACGGACCAGTTCCTGTGGATCTCCGACGGCGGTACAAACAGGATCGTCAAATACGATCTGGACGGCCACTATCTGTACGGCTGGGGCGGGCCGGGCGGACAACCCGGACAATTCAATGGACCCCACTCGATCACGGTCGATCAGGAAGGCAACCTGTATCTTGCCGAAGTTTTCAACGGCCGCGTGCAGAAGTTCCGGCCGAAGCCCAACGCCGACAAGGCGAAGCTCGTGGGTCAGGAACAGCGGTACGGGGCGTCTTAGTGAGTTTCTAACTGTAGCGGCGGTCATAGACCGCCGCTACAGTGCTTCACTTCGGAAATACAAACTCCTTCAATTCGCGTGTACGTTCTACACCGAGCGCCAGGAATGCGCCTTCATGTATCTCCCCTTGAACTTCGAAGAAGCGCTTCGGACCCGGGAATTGCTGGTAAAGATCCATGCCCAGCTCGAAGGGAATCACGGGATCACGGTTGGCGTGAATCACGGCCACCGGCGCGCGAATTGAGCTCGCCTTGGACCGCGAATCGTAGCGTGTGGTTAGAATGTAATCAATCGGAAGACCGAAGCTGAGGCGGCGGGCAACTGCTCCAATGCTCGTAAATGGCGCCTCCAGAATGACGGCACCGACCGTTTCGTGGACAGCGAGGTCGACCGCTATCGCAGTGCCCAGCGACTGGCCAAAAACAAGAATCATCGACGGCGCATATCCGCGAGAACGCACATACGCGTAGGCGCCGCGAATGTCCGAGTAGGTGCCCTCTTCCGAAGGCTGTCCCTCGCTCTTGCCGTAACCCCGATAGTCGTACATCAAAACGTTCACGCCCATTTCTTGAGCCAGGGACTCACCCATCTCATAGCGATCCGAGATGTTGCCGGCGTTTCCATGGTTCATGATGAGCACGGCGGGGCTCAGCGGTTGTGGGATGAACCAACCGTGGAGCATCAGCCCGTCGGATGCTGGAAAGGTCACGTCTTCGTACGTCGATCGGGGATGGCCTTCAAGCTCCTTCTTCGGGTAGTACAAGAGCCGCTTCTCAAAGATCCGGACATACAGCACGAGTCCAAGAATGGTCAAAATGAGGATTCGGCCCAGCCGCATCATGAATGTTCAGGCCTCGCGGATCTGAAATCTGGAACGCGGGCTAAAGCCCGCGACTACATTGGGAACAAGTGCGTTTCCGAAATGTAGTCGCGGGCTTTAGCCCGCGTTCAATCCCTATTCCTGGCTTGCTGCGGGCAGCGGAGCCTTCCCATCCAGGACGAAGACCAGCAATTTAGGCGGCACCGGCGTGCCCGCATTGCCCGGACCGGCGTTCGCACCGGTCGGGACCGTGCCGACGCCACCCATCAACGCGACGTATTGCTGTCCATCAAGCTGATACGTGATTGGCGGTCCCATGCCGCTGCGCAGGTTGGTCTGAATATCCAGGAGTTTTTCGCCTTTGTCTGCGCTGTAGGCCACGAGCCGTCCATCGCCGATAACCTGAAAGACGAGATTGCCGGCGGTGGTCACGGTCCCGCCACCTATTCCCCCGCCGCCGGGTGTGCGCCACCGCATTTGTTGAGTCACGGGATCCCACGCCACCAACGCCCCTCTCACCGGCCCTTCCAAAGGACGAGGTCCGATCGCGGGCGGGGCAGGCAGCTTCGGTTGCGGAGCCGGACGCACGGTGCCGGTAGTCTGGCCCGGCTTAGGCGAGAAGGTCTCTTCGGCAGCATACGTGAAAGTGTTGGCGGTCGAAGTGGGAATATAGGTCAGGCCGGTGACCGGATTAAAAGACATCGGCGACCAGTTATGCGCGCCGCCGCCACCCGGCGAGATCGCGATGGCGTCTGATCCGTAGCGGGCCTCGGGATTCACGATGGGGCGCCCGGTCTCCTGATCGATGCCCTTCGCCCATGTGACCATGGAAAAAGGCTGAGCCGAAACGAAGCTTCCGGAAATCCGATCGATCACATAGTAGAAAGCATTCTTGTTGGCCTGCATGATCACTTTGCGCTGGCGTCCGTTGATGTTGAGGTCAGCCAGGATCAGGTGCTGGACGCTGTCATAATCCCAGGACTCGGCAGGCACCACCTGGTAGAACCACTTCAACTCTCCGGTATCGACGTGAACCGCGAGGATGGAACACACATAAAGGTTGTCTCTGCCTGCCTCGGCGTCTTTGTTCTTGCGAAGCTTTTCCGGCCAGGGCTCGGCGTTGCCCGTGCCGACATAGACCAGCTCGGCTTCCGGGTCGTACGCCATGCCGTCCCAAACGGCTCCGCCGCCGCCGGACTTCCACCACTCGCCATCCCACGTCGCCGCCGCCTTGCGCATCGCCGCACTTTCGAAGGGTTTGGACGGATCGCCGGGTATCGTATAAAACTTCCATGCCTGGCGCCCGGTAGCCGCATCGAAGGCGGCGAAGAATCCACGGGTCGGCCGATCCCCGCCGCTCACTCCGATGATCACCTTTCCTTTTGCAATTCGCGGGGCCATGGTGATCGTTTGCTGGTCCTGGGGAAAAGCGACTCGGGCTTCCCAGATGACTTTGCCGGTCTCCGCGTCATGCGCCTGAAGCCGTCCGTCGATTACGGGAGCAATGACCATGCCTTGATAAATCGCAATGCCGCGATTCACGACTCCACAACAGATTCTCGGCCGCACGGCTTCCTGGTTTACCTCGGGATCCCAGCGCCACTTCTCCTTGCCCGTACGCGCGTCCACAGCGAAAACGACACTCCAGTTGGTGATTCCGAAGATGGTGCCATTCCAGAACAGAGGCGTCGCTTCCTGGCCGCCGCCTCCGGGTCCGATATTGAGCGACCACGCCAATCCCAGCCGGCCCACATTGCTCGTATTGATTTGCTTGAGCGGGCTGAATCGCGTTTCTCCCTGAGTCAGGCCGTACGTAAGCCATTCCTCTCCATTCTTTGCGGCGTTTTTCAAAGCGCCGTCGTCCACTCGCCGGACCTGCTGGCCCGCCACCATGCAGACCACCAGAATTAATCCAATCAATGTTGTGAATGCCGTCTTTCGAAGATCCATTTGTAGCCTCTTCCGGGAAGTTGCTGTTTTTGAGAGGCCAAGAATACCAGAAAAAGAGCCGCGGAGCGGCGTGAGAGTGTAGCCCCGGGCGCAAGCCCGGGGTAGGTGTCGTTTTGGATTTCAAGCCCCGTAGGGGCGAAAGAATCTTTGAACTCTTTCGCACCTCCGGTGCTGACTCCTCTAACCGCATACAACCCCGGGCTTGCGCCCGGGGCTACACTCTCACGCCGCTCCGCGGCTGTAATTCGGATGCGCTTCGCGCGATATTTTGGACGTCCGCTGCTTGACACTCCAATGCTAGCGATATACTCTCGCCGCAACTAAACCAGTTAATTATTGATCACGAGGCCCGGCCATCGAAGTAAACGGCGCGCGGGAATCGAACTTTGTAAGGAGGGGAGATGAAACGCATTTGGATTGCTTCGTTCATAGGCTTGTTGGCATCCACGATGACCTGCAGCAGCGTTTGGGCCCAGGCGACGGCTCAGATCAGCGGAGCCGTTCAGGATCAGAGCGGGGCGGTGTTGCCGGGCGTGGAAGTCACCGCAACGCAAACGGAGACGGGTGTCAGGAGGACGACTGTTACGAATGAACCCGGACACTATGTGCTGCCCAATCTACCATTGGGTGCCTACAGGCTGGAGGCGGCTCTGCCGGGGTTCCGCACATTTGTGCAGTCCGGCCTTGTGCTGCAGGTCAACAGCAATCCGACGATCAACATTGTGCTTCAGGTCGGGCAGGTGTCCGAGCAGGTTGAAGTGCAGGCCAATGCGGGTCTGGTGGAGACGCGCAGCCTCAGCGTCGGTCAGGTCATGGAAACTACGCGAATCGTGGAACTGCCGCTGAACGGTCGCAACGCCCAGGAACTCGTACTGCTCGGCGGCGCAGCCCAACAGGTGTCTCCAGCCGGTGGCTACAGCTTCGGTGGGACGAGGCTGGCGATTGCGACGGCAGGCAGTATTGGTACGGGAACGGACTACACACTGGACGGGATTCGCCATATCGATCCTTACGATAGTTTGGCTTTGCCGCTTCCATTTCCGGATGCGCTGGCCGAGTTCAAAACAGAAATCGGCGGACAGTCGGCGCAGCAAGCTCGGGGATCGCAGGTGAGCGCGGTAACCAAGTCGGGCACGAATGCGCTCCACGGCGATCTGTTCGAATTTGTCCGCAACGATCTGTTCAATGCCACGACGTATTTCGCCGCTGTGGATCCCACAACGGGACAGAAGAAGCACAGCACGCTGAAGCGCAATCAGTTCGGCGGCACAATCGGCGGACCGATAATGAAGAACAAACTCTTCTTCTTTGGAGGTTATCAAGGCACAACGCTCCGCCAGGATGCGAAAAATCTTCGAAGTTTCGTTCCAACAGCCGCAATGCTTGCGGGCGACTTTACCGCCTTTGCCTCTGCTGCCTGCGATACCAGGGGCGCCGTTACACTGAAGCCACCCTTTGTCAACAACCGGATCGACCCGAAGTCGTTCGATCCCGTCGCGTTGAAACTTTCGGCACTCCTCCCGAAGACCGATAACCCCTGCGGGGAGGTGCTTTACGGCCAGAGAAACCCGATCGACGATAAACAGTGGGTGGCCAAGATTGATTATCAAGCGAGCGCGAAGCACTCGGTCTTCGGGCGTGTTCTGGCTTCGTATGAGGACAATCTCATTCCGAAGGAGCAGGAGAACATATTGAGTGCCGGACCGAATCGATATGACAGATCGTACGCATTTACGATCGGTAGCACCTATTTGATCAGTTCGAGTACAGTCAATGCATTCCGCGTATCTTATTCCAAGGTCACTCAAAATCAGTACACGCCGAACTACGGTTTTACTGCGTCCTCGTTGGGCTCGAAGGTATACGACTATCTGCCCAATGTCATGGGTATCAACATCACCAGCGGTTTTTTGCTAACAGGGAACCCCCGCAGAATTGCCGCCAACCTTTACCAGCTTGCGGACGATGTCAGCTTGACTCGCGGCACCCATCAGTTCGGCTTCGGAGGCCGCCTGGCACAGTCGAGGACCATCGGAGAGACCGGCGACACCATTCTGCCGAACTTCACCGTCAGCGGCGAAGTCACCGGTACGGGATTGTCGGATTTTCTTTTGGGAAGAGTGGCAAGCTTCCTCCAGGGTATAGGTTCCGGCAATTACTTAAGGATGAAGTACGTCTCCTTGTATGCCCAGGACGCCTGGCAATTGAAGCCACGCTTCAACGTGAGCTATGGGTTGCGGTGGTCCCCGGTGCTTCCATTGGTAGACTACCGCCGGCCTGTACCGAATGTTTCGAACTTCGACGAGAACAGGTTCTTGCAGGGAATCCGGAGTCAGACCTTTGTGAATGCGCCCCCGGGCTTCATCTACGTGGGGGATCCTGGATTGGTACAGGCCAATAATGGCGCCAATGCAGCGAAGCCGCAGGCGGATCTGTGGAAGCCCTATTGGAAGGACTTCGCGCCCCGCCTGGGTTTCGCGTGGGATGTCCGCGGAGATGGCCGCACGTCCCTGCGCGCCTCTTACGGGATCAACTATGAAGAGTACGGCGCGCTTTACCGGCTCGGCACGGCGCAACAGCAACCTCCCTGGGGCTCAAGCACAACTCTACTTGTTCCCGGAGGGGGTTTGGACGATCCATGGGCCGGCATTCCAGGCGGGAATCCGCATCCGCTTCGTCTCAACGCCAACATGCCGTTTGTCCCGAATGGCGTTTACCAACCGACCAATCCCAATCTCACTCCGACGTACACCCAATCGTGGAACTTGAGCCTGCAGCGGGAAGTGACGTCCGGCACACTCGTATCGGTGGCCTATCTCGGAACCGAGATCACACATCTTCAGTCCGCGGAACCACTCAACCAGTCCGTTTACATTCCTGGCGCCGGCGATGGTAACGGCAACTGCTTCCTTAATGGCAGCGCAGTCTATTTCAAGGTTGCTCCAGGCGCTGCTTGCTCCACACTTGCAAACACACAAGACCGCCGCAGGTTGAGCTTACTGAGACCTCAGTACAAAGACGCAATTGGAAGACTCGGTGACATTGTGAACGGGGGTACTCAGAGTTATAACGGTGTACTCTTTTCGATACAGAGACGTCCTACGCATGGCGTCTCGGTCAATGCGAACTATACCTACTCCCACTGCATCGGTGACTATATGGGAAGATCAAATTCCGGCTATGGCACCAGTGTAGATCAAACGTACCAGGATCCTAACAATCGCCGTAAGGATCGCGGCAATTGCGAAGTGGATGCGCGGCACGTCTTCAATTTCACATCAGTCGCCGAGACACCGAAATTTGCAAATCCTACGGTCAACATGCTGAGCAGCGGATGGCGATTATCGGCACTGTACCGGGTTTCCAATGGAGCAATCAATGCGGCGAACGCATCCAGCGGAGTGCGCACTGTGACGCTCGGATCCGCTAGCGCAGGCCAAAGAGGCAATGTTGCCGGTGGCGACGTCTGCCTCTGCGACATCAGCAATCAGCGTCCAAACCTCCTGTTACCCAACCAGGTATACCTGGACAAATCGGGACGGCCCAACACGCAGTACCTTAATCCTGCGGCGTTCGGTTCACCGGCGCCGGGCACTCTCGGAAATCTCGGACGCGTGACTCTTTCACTGCCGCTGTTCTGGCAATTCGACGTGGCTTTGGCCCGTACCTTCCATGTCCGCGAAAGTCAGTCACTGGAGTTTCGAGTGGAAGGGTTTAATGTGTTGAATAGTTTCCGCCCAGGTACCCCAGGTGGCGGTCCGGTTGTCGATACGAATCTGACGTCAGCACAGTTCGGCAAGATTCTCACGGCGCTGGAACCAAGGATCATGCAGTTCGCGTTGAAGTATTTGTTCTAACGAGGCGTGTGGCAGGACTCAGAAGCTCCCCTCCTAAGTTAGGAGGGGTGGCTGCGCCATCAAGAAAATGCTGCGAAGCCACCGAAGCCGGGCGCAGACGGGGTGGTTGCCTGAGGAACCACCCCGCCGTTCGCTAAAAAACGCGCGAACGGCACCCCTCCTAACTCAGGAGGGGAGTTTGGAAAACTTGGCTCATTTACATCAGATTTCATTCGAGGGTGCGAGATGAAACGCATTTCTGTGGCTTTGTTCATTGCGTTATTGGGATCCACGATGGCCTGCGCCAGCGTCTGGGCTCAGGCGACAGCGCAGATCACCGGCACCGTCCGAGATCAGAGCGGGGCAGTGTTGCCAGGCGTGGAGGTGACGGCGACACAGATTGAGACGAGTATTGCTCGAAGTGCCGTCACGAATGAAACGGGATCCTTCATTCTGCCGAACCTGCCGCTGGGGCCCTATCGCGTCGAGGCCGCACTAACCGGTTTTCGTACATTCGTTCAAACCGGAATTGTCCTGCAGGTGAATAGCAGCCCGGTGATAAACCCGGTTCTTCAGATCGGTCAAGTCACCGAGCAAGTCGAAGTTCAAGCCAATGCTGCATTGGTGGAGACGCGGAGCACGGCTGTAGGTCAGGTGATCGAGAGCCAGCGGATTCTGGAACTGCCGCTGCCGGCCCGCAATGTTACCAACCTGATTACACTCACGGCGGGCTCTTCGCAAGGGGGTTCAGGCTCAGTTCCTGGCGGTTTTGTTCGGGGTACAAGTGCGGCTACCAATTATGTCTCCGTTGGGGGTGGACTGTATTTCGGAGTGATGTATGCCCTGGATGGGGCCATGCACAACGATGCTTATGACAACTCACAAATACCGTTCCCTTTTCCGGATGCCCTCCAGGAGTTCAAGGTGGACGCCAGCGGCGTGGGCGCTGCAGGCGGGTCGAGGGGTTCGGGCGGCCAAATCAGTGCCGTAACCAAGTCCGGCACGAACGAGCTGCATGGCAGCGCATTTGAGTTCGTGCGCAACTACGCTTTCAACGCCCGAAATCCTTTTGCGACAGTACGAGATGATTTGAAGCGCAATCAATTTGGCGGGACTTTAGGTGGACCAATTCAGAAGAATAAGCTGTTCTTTTTCGGAGGCTACCAGGGCACACGGACTCGTACTGCCGGCGGAGGCAACATCGCGTTTGTTCCAACACCAGCAATGATGGCGGGCGACTGGAGTACATTTGCCTCACCGGCTTGCAATGCCGGCCGTCAGATCAATCTTGTGGCTCCGTTCGGCAACAACCGTATTGATCCTTCCCTCTACAGCAAACCTGCGGTGGCCGTGGCCAACATGCTGCCGGCGGCTCAGGACAATTGCGGTAAGGTTATCTACAATATTCCGTCAAGACCGAACGAGTATCAGATAATCGATAAAGTCGACTATCAACAGAGCGCCAGGCATTCTATTTTTCAGCGATATATTGTTACCAGGTACAGCAACCCCCATCCATATGACACCACTCACAACCCGCTCGCGTTGAATACCACGGATGGTGGGAACGAGGATCTCGCGCACGGGTTCGCCATCGGCAGTACATACCTCGTGAGCCCGAACACCATCAATGCATTCCGCGTGGGAATGACGCGAGTGATCGTCGGCCGGCCCGGCATTCATTTCTTTGGTCCGTCCGATATAGGAGTCAACGCCTACACGTATTCCCCAGGCAACATGGTGCTGAACATCACCGGGGGTTTTATGTTTAACACTCGCGGGGTCTACGCGCACAACGTGTCCAATGCGTACAACATCAATGACGATGTGAACCTGGTGCGCGGTAACCACCAGATCACCTTCGGCGGGAACGTATCGGAGTATAAGGTTTATCAGCGCTGCCTCGTTAGCGGCCAGGGCGTTTATACCTTCAACGGCACGGCGACCGGTTTGGGAATGGCCGATTTTCTAACCGGAAAGCTGAATAGCCTGATGCAGGTTTCGGCCGTATTGTGGAGCAGCAGACAAACCTACGTCGCGGCATATCTGCAGGATGTTTGGAAAGTGTCGCCACGGGTGACGCTCAATACGGGATTGCGATGGGAACCGTTCCTTCCGTTGGCGGTAGGATACGGTCAGGGAGCCAATCTTACCGAAGGCGGCAGTTTTCAATTCAGCCAGGACCGGTTTAACCGAGGCGTCCGAAGTACGGTGTATCCGAACGCGCCGGTGGGACTTTACTTTCCCGGCGATCCGGGCTTCCCAAAGCATGGGTCTACGAATGCAAAGTTGCATTACCTCGCACCGCGCGCGGGACTGGCCTGGGATGTCAGGGGTGATGGCCGCACATCGGTGCGCGCCTCTTACGGGATCGCCTTTGACTTCAGCGGCGCTCAAACTTATGGTGGTTCGTCCAGCGCGCCGCCGTGGGGTTTCAACACGACTACAAACAGCGGGGACTTTGCGAATCCATGGGCCACTTACCCCGGCGGTAATCCATTCCCATACGCTCGATTATCGAGGTTTCCAAATTTCTCGGACTACTACTTCGTGCCAAACTTCAATGCGTCATCGCCCCAGGTCCACACCTGGAACATAAGTATCCAGAGACAGATTCCTGCGAGTTTCCTTTTATCCGCCAGCTACGTAGGAAATCAGGCGGTCCACACCTGGGTCGGCGGATACACCAATCGGGCTGTTTACTTCCCCGGAACCGCGGTGAACGGAATTTGCACGGCCCAGGGATATGTCCTGCAAACGACAGGCACATGCTCCACCACTGCCAATACCAACCAGCGCCGCCAGTTGGCTTTACAGAACCCAACGGATGGACAGCTCTATGGGAACCTGTTTACGAGAGAAGATGTGGGCACGCAGCATTATCATGGATTGCTCCTTTCCATCCAACGCCGCGCAGCCAACGGTGGAACCGTTGGCGCAAATTACACATGGTCCCACTGCGTCGGGATCGATCCCACTGCAAACAACACTGGCAGAGGCGGTCCGGGATATCTCGATCCGAATAATCGGAGGTTCGACTATGGCAATTGCAACACCGTGGACCGGCGCCAAATCTTTAATGTGACGGGCGTCGTTCCATCGCCGCGATTTCAAGGTGCGGTGCTGGGGAAACTCGCCTCGGGCTGGCAATTGGGAGGCATCTTCAGAGCGGCCACTGGAGATTTCATGACCATCGTCACTGGACTGGATCGTGCCTTGAACGGCCAGCCGGGCGCTGCCGCCAGTCCCACCAGTGCCGCGACCGGCCAACGGCCCAACCAAATACTTGCAAATCCATATGGCGACCGAAGCTCAACTTCCCGTTACTTGAATCCAAGCGCGTTTGCACAACCGCCTTTAGGTACGTTCGGAAACATGGCGCCGTTTAGCATCGAGGGCCCCGGATACTGGCAGTTGGATATGGCACTCGCTCGGATCTTCCAAATCCGCGAATCCAGGAAACTCGAGTTTCGAGCCGAGGCCTTTAATGTGACAAACCGCTTCATCCCGATGGACCCGAACGTAAATCTCAATGCCAACACGTTCGGACAGATCACGACTTCCGGCAACGCGAGGGTTATGCAGTTCGCGTTGAGGTACGCGTTCTAGGTCGCAAAATGCGGTCATCAGCAGTCCTGCTAATCCTGATTGCCATAGCAACCGGTACTGTCGCTGCAGCGCAAAACCTGGGCGTGCGGATGATCGTGGTAAAGACAGAGGCCCAGGCTCGAGATCTCCGCGCGCGCATCCAGAAAGGGGAATCTTTCGAAGAGCTCACCAGGAAGTACTCCGCCGACACGTCGGCTAATGCAGGAGGATACCTGGGGACATTCGCTGTCACAGACCTCCGAAAAGAATTCCAGGACGGCATCTCCGGGCTGCATCCGGGTGATGTAAGTCCGGTCCTCCTGGTCAACGGCGACTACGTTCTGTTGCAGTTGCTTAAAGAAGAAGAGGCACGCTGGCAGGAACAAATGGCGGCTGGACGCCAGGCCGTCCAGCAAAAGCGGTACGCCGCCGCCGAGAATTTCTTTCAGGCCTCCATCCGGGAGGCGGAACGTTTCGGACCACAAGACGCCCGCCTGGGCACCAGCCTGAACACGCTGGGCATCGTGTACTTTGCCCAGACAAACTACGCTGCGGCCGAACCGCTCTATAAACGAGCGCTAACCATCAGAGAGCGTACTCTGGGTCCGGAACATCCCGATGTGGGTGCAACGCTCAACAATCTGGCAGAACTCTATTGGTCTCAGAAAAAGTATGCTGCGGCCCAACCGCTCTATGAGCGGGCCCTGACGATTGTGGACAAAACTGCAGAACCCGAGTCGCCCGAAATGGCTGCGGCGCTCAATAATCTGGCAGACGTTTACAGGGCCCAGCAGAATTACGGCGCTGCCGAGCCGCTGTATAAGCGGGTGATGGAAATTAACGAGAAAATCCTCCAGCCGGATCATCCCGACCTCGGCACCGGCATCAACAATCTTGCGGATATTTACCGCGAGTTGGGGAACTACGTCGCCGCCGAACCGCTCTACAGGCGCGCGCTGGGGATTGTCGAGAAAAGGGTAGGGCCGGAGCATCCCGACGTGGGTGGCAGTTTGAACAATTTGGCGGCGCTGTATCGCGATCAGGGCAGCTACGCTGCGGCCGAACCGCTTTACAAACGCTCCCTGACGATTGCAGAAAACGCGTTTGGACCTGAGCACCCCAACGTGGGTACGGCGCTTGTTAACCTCGCAGGGCTCTATCACGACGAAGAGAACTATGCGGCGGCCGAGCCAGTTTATAAACGTGCCCTTGCGATCTACGAAAGAGCTTTCGGTCCTGAGAACACCGCGGTCGGGGAGAGACTCGTGGACCTCGCGGAGCTTTATCAGGATGAAGGAAACAGTGCCGCGGCCGAACCGCTTTATAAACGCGCAGTTGCCATTGTGGAGAAAAACCAGGGGCCCGACCACCCGAATCTGGCCGCGAGTCTGGTGAACCTGGCGGTGCTGTACCAGAACGAGGGCAACTACAGTTCGGCCGAGCCGCTTTATGAACGGGCGCTCGCGATCTACGAAAAAGCGCAGGGCCCCGAACATCCGAACCTTGCCGGGATTCTAGTCAATGTGGCGCTGTTCTATCAGGAACAAGGAAACTATGCTGCCGCGGAACCGCTGCACAGGCGGGCGCTGGCCATTTACGAGAAGGCTTTCGGGCCGGACAGTCCCCGTGTTGCGGCTACACTGGAAAGCCTGGCGGCGCTGCTACGAAAAAGGGCACAGAATACGGAGGCAGAAAAAATGGAACTCCGTGCCCGGTCCATTCAGGGCAAGCACTGACAGCGCATTCCCTCCTTGCAACGGCAGATCTGTCCAAGTTGTGATTGCGGTCGAGGAAACTTCGGAGTCAGGTCGCGATGAAACCCGCGCCTGTATTCAGCCGCGGAGCGGCGACAGAGTGTAGCCCCGGGCTCGCGGGCCTGTTGCTCAAATGAAATCAAGTTGGGTTTAGCACGTAGCCGTGGGCTTCATGCCCGCGTTCAAATACCGCCAGAAGAATTCTTTAATTGTGTTTGAACGCGGGCATAAAGCCCACGGCTACGTGCAGACCGCCGATGGTTTCCTTTTGGGCAACAGGCTCTTACGCCCGGGCTACACTGATTTGGGGCAAAGCAAAGCGTCTTCGTGACGAAGTGCTGTCTGTTCGTCGCGAAGCAATGTGACGGAGGCACGGAGACGATAAGGAAAGCGACAAAGTGAATAGGGAAAGCGACGAAGCGAATAGGGAAAGCGACGAAGCAGTTAGGTTCTAAACGTATGAGCCTCGGACTTTTACTTTCGTCCTTTTCGATAAATCACGACGTGGCGGCCAGTGACGGTGGTAACGTCGGCGGCCATCTCGAAGAATGAAGGTTCGAAGATTGGTTTTGTGGCCGGGGCGTCCTTCCTGGGTTGTTGAGGACGTTCTCCCAAATCGGTTTCAAAACGGTTGTCCGTTACAAAGACTCCGTTCTCCGCAAGCGACCCTCTGAGATTGATTCCTGCGAGGGCTCGCTCGGTTTCATTCAGATACTCCATCGTATTGAAACAAAAAATAAGGTCGTACTTACCGCCATTTTTGAGCGCCAATTTTTGAAGCTCAGTCGTGGTCAAATCGCCCTGAAAAGGACGGAATCTTTTCACGACAGAGGCCGGAATTGTCAAACTACGCAGGGATACAGAGTCGGGATCCAGTGTTCTGGGAACTGGCCGGCGACTTCTTCTTGTGGAGATTTCGGAGGTCACTCCCGGAAGGGAGTCTCCAAAGTGAGCGATGTAACTTGTCGTAATCTCGTTCGATACTTGATTTCCCCCTCTTAACATGGCGGACCCGCTGACCAGGGTCAACCGATAGGGTTTGCCCTGGCTTGCTGACTTGAGAAGATCTTCCCAATGCTCCACGACTCGCGGGCTGATATCAAACAAGTCAATCTTAATGTCTTCAAAATCAGATCTTTTGGATTTCAAGAGAATGTCCAGGATGGCAAAAGGTTCGTACGATTGCTGGGGAATTCCCTCTCCAAGTTCTGGATGGCTAAAGTCCAGACCAGGCCCAACGATGAGAACCCGTTTTGCCCTTTCGGGGACTAGTTTTGCCGATGCCTCAGGGGTTGACCTGTTAAAGAATGAATCAAGCGTTGTGCCCATGTGGGCGTAGGAAGTTGTCCTCAATCCTCGATCCACAAAGCCATAGCTGTCATCACGGTAGTTGTCCGATCCAAGGTACTGTTGAACCCTGGGATTGAAGACCCAGGACTTTTCAAACAGTAACCGAATGAGTTTGAGAGCGCCTTCTCTTCGGTTGGAAAGGGAAAGATTTTTGATTTGTTTTTCAAATAATGCCTTCCTCGCGGCATCCGAGTCTGAATCAATAGCCCTGAGAAATATATCGGCTTGTTCGCTTTCCGAAGAGGCGCCATCCAGAATGACTCGCGGTATTTCTCGATCGGGGGAGCCGATCTTGTAGCTGAAGTAATAACCTGTTTCGATCTTTTGAGTTGTTAAGAAATAATCGCCCATCATATCCAACAGACCTTCTTCAACTTTGCCCTCGTGATCATGTTGGATACGTTCGAGGTAGCGACAGAATGCAGCTCCGTCCGCAGCCGGCAGAAAGTATTTTTTGAGATAAGGGAGCGCATCGGCCGAAATGGTTTTCAGGTCAAGGTTGGGAAATTGTCTGACGATGGAAGGACAGGGCGGATCCTGTCTTTTCAATGCAGAATTTTGTGATGCAGCGCTGAAGCTGGGGTCCGCATAGAGAAAAACACTTATAAAGAGGACGGCAAAAGGAAGAGATCGTTTCGACAACTCGAGGCCTCGCTCGTTTGATTGAGATGTTAAGCTTTCGTATTTTTAGGTGTCAACGTTATTTCATGACCCGGCGTTCCCGGAACGTTGACACTCGAGATCGGGGAGATATAATTCCGACCAGATCATCCAAATTGCCTGAGATTACCGATCGAAAAGGAGAACAGATGAGGCGTATTTCGATTCTATTGTTCGTCTTGTCAGTACTCGCAACGCCGCTGTACGCGCATCACGGCAGGAGTGCAACCTATGACATGAAAAAGCGCGTCACATTGAAGGGTACCGTTGCGCGCGTGGACTGGCGCAATCCTCACGTGGTGATTTGGATGGATGTGAAGGACGAGACCGGCAAAGTCGTCACCTGGGGTTTTGAAAACGCCGGCGTCAGCCAGCTGGCGCAGGAAGGCTACAACCGAAACACGTTGAAAGTCGGCCAGGAGATCACGGCAGTCGTCAACCCCGCCGCCAATGGCGCACCCGCAGCCATTGTTGTAAAAGTCATTCTTGCGGACGGTTCGGAAATAATGTCGCGTGAACGCGGACAAAATCCTGTCAACTAGGAGATTTCCAACATGCGAAATCGCTTCATAACTCTGGCCACGGTTCTGCCGGTGATCTCGGTTTTGTCAGCCGGTGCCGCGAATGCGCAAGACGACAAAGATAAATTCAAGGCGCGATATGAGTCCAATGCGGTAAATAAGGAATTCGATCCACATGATTTTACGGGAATCTGGGAGATGACCAGGCTCGATCATACCCTTGGAACCAAGCCTCCTCCTCTGACGCGGGCGGGTATTGAGGCGATGAAAGGACGTATTGGGGATACTCCAGGTGTGCCGCGACCGGTGGCGGACGCAGCCAGGGCTTCAACAGAGGTGCAGCTTGCTGGGAACGGAATCCGGTCCAACGCGCCCTGGCTCGAATGTAACCCGATGGGCTTTCCGCGGCTGATGAACGACGACGAGCCGATGGAGTTCATTATCACAAAGGACAAAATCCCCCAGGTGTTCCAGTGGGAACACCGAATACGATACCTGTGGACCGACGGCCGGCAACTGCCTTCCGGTCAGAACCTGGAAAATCTTGGTCCGGCATGGTATGGACATTCGGTTGCGAAATGGGACGGGAACACGCTGGTCGTGAATACGGTTGGTCTTGACGAACGAGCATGGCTCGATAATCTCGGCTATCCGAAAAGCTTCCATGCGCGGCTCGAGGAAACCTGGAAGCGCGTGGACTACAATACCCTGGAGCTTCAATTGACGCTTTATGATCCGGAGTACTATACCGCGCCCTATGTCGGCGCGAAGCAAACCTTCAAGAGAGTACCGGACGAAGATATCAGCTATTTTGGATGGAAAGGCTTGTTTGCAGGGATATCCGAGGGAATCTGCGCGCCGATGAACGAAGTCGAAGGTTACAACAAAGGATTTCGCGACCTCGGTCAGGCAAAGCCGAAACAATAAATCCGTCTTGCGATGTCTTCAATCTCTTCGCTGAAATATCTCGGGTAGATGGTAAACGCTCACTTGTCCATCACCCCCTACCATAAGGTCCCCACCTTCTGAATTAATGGCCAGGCGCGTGCCGGGTATTTTGGTGATTGGCGTCGCATTGAGAATGGCCCATGGGGCAATGTCCCCATTGTCCCCATACTTCCATACCCCAATGAAGCGTTGCCCGCCACGGCGTCCCTCAGCGTCCTCTTCATTTCGTTCCGAAGAGCGCCCTCTGAATGCGGCTGCTGCAATGATTTTTTTTCCTTCCGAAAAGAGTCTTACATCACGTGTGCTGAATCTTGTTCCGACTCCTGTCTTCGGGCCGGAAATAATCCACTTCGGAGCCGTATCTCCATTGTCTGTGCGGTTGAAAACCAGAATGGCATGGTCCGTGACGACGGCCATGACATTATTCGTTGGATCCACTTCTACCCGTATCGGCCGGTCCAGTTTCGTGTTGGGACCGTGCAGGATGCGGATTGGCTCCACATCGCCACTGGCGTCGCCGCGAAACACAAGGATCGAATCGCTGGGGAATGACGCTGTGAATACTTCACGGTGGACGGGATCCACAGCCACGTTATCGGGTGCACTCAACAGCGTTTTCGGCCCCTGAATAATCCGAATGGGCGCTTCGTTGCCGTTGGCGCCGCCGCGGAAAAACAGAATCGCCTGAGCAAAGGGATTGGGAACCGCGAGTTCATCATGGACCGCATCCACAGCGATATAGTGGCTCGTACGCGCCTGAAGCGTTTTTGCACCCTGAATCACTCTGGTGGGAAGAGCATTTCCGTTCGCCAAACTGGCGTATACCGAGATTCTCGGTTGGCTCACTCAGTTGGGAGCCAGTATTTCTTTCCGCTTTGGGTCGTAGGCGACAGCGCCTATCCTTCCCATACTGGCCAGGGGAGCGCTTTCCGGCGCAGTGCGGATCACGCGCAGCGGGGCTACGTTCCCGTTCGCCGTTCTCGGGAACACACCAGCTACGTGGCCATCCCAACTCGCAACCCATAGCTCGTTGCGCTTCGCGTCGATCGAGACTCCTGCGGGACCTTTGAACTTCGTGGCCGGGCCCTTCAGGACTCGGACCGGCGCCGCGTCTCCTGACGCGTCCTTATCGAAGAAAAGAACGGAATCGTCTCCTGAGTTAGCGACAATGATTTCGCCGCTCACCGGGTCCCGGTAAAGTCCATCGGGCAGATTGAGCAGGGTGTGAGGACCTTGAATCATGCGCAAGGGCGCTGCATCCCCGCTGGTTGTCCGCGAATGGACCGTAATCGAAGGCGGCAGGAACTTGCCTGTGGAGGGAGCGAGCGGCAACGCGCGCCCAGGTGTAGTGTAACCAAGGGATGTTCTGGTGAGACTGTCGGGCCCCCGAACCTCGCCTTCTCCAGTTTCGGTCTTGTGCCAATTTCCATGATTGCTCACGAAAATCTCATTCGTCTCGCTGTCCACATAGATTCCATGGGGATCGGCCAGCCCCGTCGCCGGACCCTGGAGATACCGCAGCGGCTCCTGGTCTTGCTTGAACGTTCTCGGATAGACGCTGATTCTGTTGACATGTTCTGTCGTGATAAACAATTCATCATGCTTAACATCCAGAAAGACACCAGCGCTGGCACGGGGCATCACACCTATCAGCCTTCTTCCAGGACCCACATTGCCTTGAGCGTCTAGTGGGAAGACGTTCAAAGTCCCGGTCTCACCGCTGACCGAATACAGTTCGCCATGCTCCACCGATAAAGCCAATCCGCAAACCATGCCGAGATCGGTTTTGGGGCCGGCAACTCTTCGACGCGGTTCCATTATTCTATTCGTAGGCTGGAACTGTGTGGGATAGACGAGGATGCTGGTGCCGGCAGATTCCTTGTCATTGGCCATAAAGACCTCACCGTGCTCTGCATCAATCACAATCGCGCGAAACACCGGGTTTGGGTCCGCGATGTTGCGTGCAGGCGCGCGATCTAAGACCAGAGAGCGCCTCTCGGATGTCTTGTTGGCCTGTTGTGCGGTCGCCGCGCCCGACCAATTGTGAGTTTGCATCCACAAGGTCGCCGCGAGCAAAATGGCTGCTACAGCACTCCACCGAATCCTTGATAGATCGAGTCTTCCCGCCATCTTTTTTAACCCCCACGATACGTTGCTCTCAAGAGTTTACCAAAACCTCTCCCGAATCCCATTGGTGTGAATCACGGGACCGGTGAATTCATGTCGCTTTGGATTTCGGGAAAAAAACAGGCGACTCCAAAGGTGCCGGTGAATACAGACTCGCGCAGCAATAAGAGGCGGGGGCCGCCGCCGAAAAGAAGGGCCACACCGTCAGTCGCGATACCCAATAGTACTACGATTGAAATCGGGTCTGATCGCCGATGGATCAACAGGTCAAAGGTGTTTTTGCCGAGTGGGAAGGCAGCGGCAATCGCCAGAGCAGTGAACTCGGAAGCGGAGTAGTAGCGTTTGGAAAGCTTATACAATACGACGGGAATGACAGCGTTAAGAACAATGCCCCAGAGGATGCCAGAGAAGGGTGGCCGATAGGTCTGCGCCACAATTTCCGTAGTCTTCATACTGTTGCCTGGCGCGGATTATACCGGCACTGCTTCCGTCAAATCCCCCTCCAAAATGGGGAGTCTTTGAGTGGACTACCCTTGCTTTCCCATCTTGTTCCTCAGACTCAGTGGACGCATGTCCGTCCAGACTTCTTTAATGTAAGCCAGGCACTCTTGCCTGGTGCCGCTCTTGCCTGCATCCCTCCACCCGGACGCATTTTCCCGGTCGGCAGGCCAGATGGAATATTGTTGTTCATCATTTAGCACAACTTTGTAAGTGACGGTGTCTTCTTTATCATCAGGCATTACAACTTCTCTCCGATTTCAAGATTGTCGAAGGGGCAGCCAGCAGATGGACGAATTGTCGTCATGCTGATTCCATCAATGCCGACCATCGTACGGCGAATTTAACGCGCGCGAAGGGTTTGAGACGACCGTGCGCCGCGAAGAGCCAAAGTGCCAAACACCACACAGCCATAGTTGACCGCGCACATGATCGCGTTCAGCGTCGAGTGACGCTGGATCGCCCCTGCCGCGGGTTCGTCGCGGCCAGGAACTGGAGCACCACGAGACCAATCGCAACCATCCGTCCGGCGACCGCATCGTTTGCCCGGAGCGTCTGCGCGATCACGATATACATGGCCAGCGCCCAAAATCCGATCTCGCGCTGCCAGCCCGGCGCGACGCCCCACGCTGAGGCGGCGCCAAGTTCGCTCGGGAACCCCAGCTGTGCTAGGCCCGAGATGAGGGTTAGGCCAGCCAGCAGCCTCAGATACCACCGTAACGGTTTGGCCATGGTTCCGATATCGTTCAGGGTTTAGCCGACGACAGCTTACCAGGCGCGCGACCAGCGCGGCCCTTTGTTGGTGTCTTCACGCAGTTTTGAATTGATCTGCAGCTCGACTTCGATCAACCGGCTGAACAGCCACAGGAGAGGACGTTGGGTTGAACAGAAACACCGCTTACCGCCAGGCGTACGGCAAGCCCGTTCGGTCCGGCGGCAAACCGTTCGTGCGACCTCGAAGGCTGCCGATGCGCCGGCGTCTCCGGGCAAGGACCAATCGGCGAGAAGACCTTCGGGAAGACTCGTCTCCCCACGGTCACCTCGTTCGGTTGAAATCGACATTGTCGAACTCCTTCTGGAGCCTTCCGCGGGCCGGATTCCCTTGTCGATAACGCGCAGAGCCTAGCACAACCGTTCGAGGGGGGCCAATGCGAAACTGTGCCGCTGAAGTTTCCGGCGGCCGCCTCAAGCCGAACTTGATGTCGCAAAATGAGATCAACTTGGATCAGCGGATTCTATCGGTTCAGTACACGAAAAGCCGGAAGCCTCGATATATTCCGCTTTCGGATTTCGCGGTCGGATGACTTCGGGATTGGTCCATTCCTGGAATCGAACCCTCCCCCTACGACAGTGAAGCCATCCGGCAACGTCGACCCGGGTATCACTGAAATCAAGACGTCGTTCAAATTCAAAAGGAGGGATTCAAAGGAGGCCTCCATGCGAACTACGGTCAATCCTTCCCGGGCTCGCTATGCTGTTTTTTGCTGGAGGCGCCTCTCTCCTTTCG
>Ga0137403_10002207_pt1 | contig 23924 bp, 29 predicted proteins | sample CZOMad2_1_16fung_FD_122057 | JGI IMG/M metagenome (GOLD analysis project Ga0137403, IMG submission 122057) | Vadose zone soil fungal communities from Angelo Coast Range Reserve, California, USA - CZOMad2_1_16fungal (Hybrid Assembly) | ecosystem: Environmental > Terrestrial > Soil > Vadose zone...
CGTCCGGAGCGCGCTCAGGCAGTAGTTCGAGCGCATGCTCGCGGACTTCGGGACACACGAGCACCAGCTCGGAATGCAGCTCCCAAGGCTCGACGTTCCCGTTCACGGCCGGCTGAGGCTCGTGTACGGGGCTACCAACAGCCCAAGCCGCACGCTGTCGGGGAAGGGCACGAAGCCGGGCTTCGAATTCGAGCGGCTTTTCGAAGGCGATGGCAGCCAAGTCACCAGGAGTTATCGGCGCAAGGCATCCCTCACTTGAGGGACTGACCGCCGAGTACGATCAGCGGGTGCAGAAGTACGTGCTCAGCGAGCTCGATTCCGGGGAGCGCGTCATCTCCGAGCGGCTCGCGCACGTGCGTTCTGTTGCGATCGGCTTCTGGATCGGGGCGGGATCGCGCGACGAGAAGGCCGACCGCGCCGGCGTCTCGCACTTCATCGAGCACCTGCTGTTCAAGGGCACGGCCACGTACACGGCCCAGCAGATCGCCGAGATCTTCGACACGCTCGGCGGCGAGCTGAACGCGGCCACCTCGCGCGAGCACACCGTCGTCTACGCGCGTGTCCCGGACGACCAGCTGCAGACGGCGCTCGACGTGATGGGGGAGATGGTCTTCGCGCCCGGCTTCGTCGAGCTCGACGCTGAGCGGGAGGTCGTGCTCGAGGAGATCGCCATGTACGACGACCAGCCACAGGAGCTCGTCCACGATCTGATCCAGGAGGCGACGTTCGGCTCGCATCCGCTCGGCCGGCCCGTGATCGGCACGGCCGAGGTGATCTCGTCGCTCGGCCGCCGGGCGATCACCTCATATCACCGGACGATGTACTTCCCTGGGAATGTGGTCGTCGCGGCGGCGGGCAACGTCCAGCACGAGACGCTCCTCCGACTGCTCAACCGCGCCCAGATGAAGGCGCTGCACGCGCCCCAGCCCAAGGGGCCGCGCGTTCGCAGGCCGCTCGTCAAGGCGCCAGCTCCGGGCCTGCGCTTCCAGCGCAAGGACACGGAGCAGTACCACGTTTGCCTCGCCGCCCCTGGGATCTCGCGCTCCGACCGGCGGCGATTCGCCGCCTCGTTGCTCGACGGGATCCTCGGCGGCTCGGCCTCCTCGCGCCTGTTCCAGGAGATCAGGGAGAAGCGCGGGATGGCGTACGCGGTCTACAGCTTCGCGTCGCAGTACACGGACACGGGCCAGATCGGCGTCTACATCGGCACGCGGGAGGAGAACTTGCGCGACTGCCTCGAGATCACTCGCGAGCAGATCGCCGACATCGCCGCCGGCAACCTACGGCCCGACGAGCTGGCGCGCGCCAAGGAGAACATGAAGGGCCGGATCATGCTCTCGATGGAATCGACCTCGAACCGGATGAGCCGGCTCGGGAAATCGCTGATCTCGGACACCGAGCTGCTCTCGCTCGAACGGATCATCGCCGAGATCGAGGCGGTCGAGGCCGAAGAGCTGGCCGAGCTCGCAGGCGTGCTGCTGGCGCCGGAGAAGCTCTCCGCTGCGGGGATCGGGCCGAACGAGAAGCGCTTCCTCGCCGCCGTCGAGCGCGTTAACCCGGAGCTGGCGAAAGCGGCGTGAGAGTCGCCCTCTTCGGGCACCAGGGCAAGGTGGGCTCGGTGCTCGCACCGGCGCTCGAGGCGGCCGGGCACGAGGTGCGCGGGGTCGGGCGTGGGGAGGAGGCGGATCTCTCCGGGGTCGACGCGGCGGTCGACTTCACGCAACCGGACGCGGCTGCGGGCAACGTCCGCGCCGCGCTGGAGCTGGGCGTGCCCGCTGTGGTTGGCACCAGCGGCCTCGGTGGGGCTGAGCTCGTGGAGCTCGACGCGCTGGCACTCGACCGTTCGCTGCAGCTGCTGGTCGTTCCGAACTTCGCGATCGGCGCCGTCTTGATGATGCGCTTCGCCGAAGCGGCGGCCGAGTATCTGCCCAGCACCGAGATCGTCGAGCTCCACGAAGAGGGCAAGAAAGACGCCCCGTCCGGCACGGCCCGCGCGACCGCCGAGCGGCTGCCGGGCGAGCCGCCGATCCACTCGGTGCGGCTGCCGGGACTGGTGGCACACCAGGAGGTCCTGCTCGGCGGCGACGGCCAGCTGCTGACCATCAGGCACGACACGTTCTCCCGCGAGGCGTTCGTCCCGGGCGTGCTGCTGGCGCTCGAGAAGCTGGCGACCCTGCCGCCGGGCCTGACGCTCGGGCTCGAGCGGCTACTCGATTCGCCTTGACGATCGAGCGCGTCACCGAGGCTGACCTCACCGAGCTGCTGCCGCTCATGCGCGCCTACTGCGACTTCTACGAGGTCGCGCCATCCGATGAGGCGCTGCTGTCGCTCTCGCGAGCGCTGATCGCGGATCCCGAGCACGACGGCGTCCAGCTGCTGGCGCACGAGGGCCATGCCGTCGGCTTCGCGACGATCTTTTGGACCTGGGCCACGACGAGCGCCGAGCGGATCGGCGTCATGAACGACCTCTACGTCGCACCTGAGGCGCGCGGCACGGGAGTCGCCGAGGCCCTGATCGAAGCCTGCCGCGCCGAGTGTGCCGTTCGCGGGGCCGGCAAGCTCACCTGGCAGACCGCTCCCGATAATGCGGCCGCGATGAAGGTCTACGATCGCGTCGGCGCGACCCGCGAGCAATGGGTCGACTACTGGCTCCCGGTCTAGTCGAGCGCCTTCGCGAACCTCCTGCCTGTCTCCTCGAACCCGAGGCCGCGGTAGAAGGCGTGTGCGTCCTGGCGGCGCTCGGCGGTCGTCAGGAACAGCAGCACGCAGCCGCGCCGGCGGGCCTCGCGCTCCGCGATGGCCATCAGCTCCTTGCCAACTCCCTGGCGCCGCGCTGCTTCGTCGACGACGATCGCGTTCACCTTCGCAACCTCGCCGTCGCGCTCGAGCGAGGCTGAGACGTGGATCGCGACCAGGCCGACGACAGTTCCGTCGCGCTCGGCGACCCAGACCTCGTCGTTGTGCGAGGCCGCGAGCCCTTGCAATCGGTGGCGGGCTGCCTCGGCGTTGCCGGATGGCCCTGTTGCTCGAGGAGCTCGGCGACCCGGTCCGAGTCCTCGGCGCTCGGCGGGTCGGCACTCCATGGAGGTGAATCTAAGCGGAGGAGTAACATCGAACCGTGCTCGGCGAGGTCCTGACCGCGACCGTCACACCGTTCGATGCAGACGGGGCGGTTGACTACGAGCGTTACCGCGAGCTCTGCGCGTTCCTCGTCGAGAACGGCTCGGACGGCGTCGTCGTCAGCGGGACGACCGGGGAGTCGCCGACGCTCTCCGACCACGAGCGCGTGGAGCTGCTCCGAGTGGCGATCGACTCGATTGGAGACCGTGCGACCGTGCTGGCCGGAACCGGCACGAACTCGACCACCCATTCCATCCACCTGACGGAGCAGGCCCACGAGGCCGGCGCTCACGGCTTCCTGGTCGTGACGCCGTACTACAACAAGCCGCCGCCTCGCGGGATCGTCGAGCACTTCAAGGCGGTCGCGGCCGCAAGCGACCGGCCGGTGATGGTCTACAACATCCCCTCGCGGGTCGTGATCAACATCGAGCCAGAGACGATGGCTCGGCTCGTCGAGATTCCCAACGTAACCTCGGTCAAGCAGGCGAACGACGACCTCGAGCAGGCACGGCGGATCGTCGAGCTCGGCCTCGACCTCTACGCGGGGGACGACAACATCGTCTACCCGTTCCTCGAGCTTGGCGGCAAGGGCGGTGTCTGTGTGCACACGCACGTGGTCGGCCCGCAGGTGAAGGAGATGGTCCGCCGGTTCCGGGACGGGGATGCCGAGGGTGCAAGGCGGATCCACGAGGAGCTCGCGCCAGCGTACGAGCTGCTCGGGGTGACGACCGGACCGATCCAGATCAAAGCGGCGCTCAACCTGCTCGGCCAGGACGTCGGCGGCCTCCGGCTGCCCCTTGTCGAGGCGAGCGAAGAGGAGCTCGCGCAGATTCGCGACTGCCTCGAGCGCCTCGGCGTGTTCGAGCAGGCCTCGGTCTAGGAGGGCTTGGCGAAATACAGTCTGTGCCGCCGGGCCGCGCTGCTCGCCCCTGGCAGCGTCCTCAGTCGCGCCCATATCTATGGATATGGACGCTCCCTGCGTCCTCCCCAGGGAACGACCATCGCACCCCGGCGACGAGCGGTATTCCGTCAAACCCTCCTAACGCTCGATCGCGAAGGCGATGTCCACGGTTGTCCGGTACTGAGAAATCCGATCGCCCTCGACAAGTGCGCTCATCGAAACCACATGAGCACCCGAGATCCCGCGAACCGTCTTCGCGGCCTCCTGCACCGCAGCATCGGCGGCCTTCGCGAAGCTCTCCGGCGATGAGCCGATGATCGTGATCACTTTGGCGACGTCAGCCATCTCGTCCTCCCAACGGTCGTTGCCGCAGAATCTCTAACCGGCCTGGGCGAGACCCAAACGGAAAGCGCTCAGCGCCCAAGCCCGAAGAGCACGTCGAGAATGCCGCGCTCCTCCGAGCTCGCGTCCTCTCGCAGGAGCTCGTCGATCTCGATCCCGACGAGCAGGACAATCGAGGACACGTAGGCATAGGCCATCAAGACGAGGAAGACCGTCAGCTGCCCGACGGCCGTCTTGAAGTTCGCGAACGAGGTCACGTACCAGCGAAACGCGAACGAGGTGACGATCCAGGTCGCGATCACGAGCACCGCGCCGGCGCTCGCCCAGCGTTTCGGCCTGGGTCGAACTGGCGCAAGCCGGACGAGCAGGCCCGTCACCGCGATCAGCGCGGCCAGCGCGCCGAGCCAGCGCACTGCGACCAGCAGAATCTCCGACGCCCCGTCCTGCTTCGGCACCGCTTCGACGAGCAGCGTCGCACCGACCACTCCGGCGACGACGCAGAGAGCCAGCCCCAGCGAGAGCGGCCACCGAACCCAGAACGGACGCTCGTCTTTGACCTCGTAGATGCGGTTGATCGCGCCCATGATCCCGCGGACACCGCCGGAGACGAACCAGACGGTCACTACGGCGCTGAAGGCGATCAGCCCGGCGCTGTTGCTCGCAAAGATCTTCTCGACGGCGAAGTCGATCGCGTGAAAGACGGGCGGGTCCAGACGGGACTTCAGCGCCGGCGCGATGTGTTTCGTCCAGACGTCTTGGCGGCCGACGGCGCCGAGGAGGGCCAGTCCGAGCAGCGTCAGCGGGATCAGCGATTTCAGAACCTGGAACGCCAGCGCGCTCGCATAGGTGAGCAGCTCATGGTCGGCGAAGCGCTCGTGCAGGAGCTCTACAGCTCCGCGCGTGCGCTTCACGACAGTCGTTCGCGTGGCCATGAGGAGAGGCCTTACCGAAAACGGCCGCCAGTACACTGGCCGTCGTGTTCGACACGCTTTCAGACCGGCTTCAGGGCGCCCTCGGCGACCTTGGCAAGCGCGGCAAGCTCGACGACGAGGCGATCTCGAAGGCGATGCGCGAGATCCGCCTCGCGCTGCTCGAGGCCGACGTCAACTTCCAGGTCGTCAAGGATTTCGTCGCCCGCGTCCGCGAGCGCGCCGTTGGCGAGGAGGTGCTGAAGAGCCTCACGCCCGGCCAGCAGGTCGTGAAGATCGTGCACGAGGAGCTGACCGCGCTGATGGGCTCGGGCGACTCTCGGCTCGCGTTTGCCGGACGGCCCCCGACGGTGATCCTGCTCGCCGGCCTGCAGGGCTCGGGCAAGACGACGGCCGCGGCCAAGCTCGCGCTGTTGCTGCGCAAGGAAGGCAAGCAGCCGGCGCTCGTCGCCGCCGACCTGCAGCGCCCGGCGGCGATCGAACAGCTCGAGCAGCTCGGCCGGCAGATCCAGGTTCCCGTCTTCAGCGGCGAGCGGTCCGATCCCGTCAAGGCCACCCGCGAAGGGATCGACGCCGCCGAGGGCGACGTCGTCATCGTCGACACGGCGGGCCGGTTGCATGTCGACGAGGCGCTGATGGAGGAGCTCGCCGCTGTCCGCAAGGAGGCGAGGCCGACGAATGTCTTGCTCGTGCTCGATGCGATGACCGGGCAGGAGGCGGTCGCGGTCGCGCAGGCTTTCCAGGAGCGCGTCGACTTCGACGGCGTCGTGCTGACGAAGCTCGACGGCGATGCGCGCGGTGGCGCGGCGCTCTCGGTCAAGGCCGTCACCGGCAAGCCGATCAAGCTCGTCTCGGTCGGCGAGAAGGTTGATCAGCTCGAGTACTTCCATCCCGACCGGATGGCCTCGCGGATTCTTGGGATGGGCGACGTGCTGAGCCTGATCGAGAAGGCGGAGGCGGCAGTCGAGGAGGACGAGCGCGAGGAGCTCGAGCGCCGGATGATGCAGGGCGAGTTCACGTTCGACGACTTCCTGAAGAGCTACAAGATGCTGCGCCGGATGGGCCCGCTGCAGGGCGTGATGAAGCTGATCCCCGGCCTCGGCAACCAGCTCGAGGGGCTCGACCAGGTGGACGAGAAGCAGCTCGCGCGCGTCGAGGCGGTCATCCTCTCGATGACGCCCCGGGAGCGGGCGCTGCCCCACGTGATCGACGGCTCGCGCCGGCAGCGGATCGCCCGCGGCAGCGGATCTGACGTCCAGCAGGTCAATCAGCTGCTGGAGGCGCGCAAGCAGATGGCGAAGATGATGAAGCAGATGAAAGGCGGCAAGATGCCTTCCCTGCCAGGATTGGAGGCGCCCGGCGCGCCGAACGGGGCCCGCGCGGCCACGGCGAGAAAGACCAAGAGCAAACGAAAGAAGAAAAAGAAGGCGAGGAGATAGATGGCAGTCAAGTTGAGACTGACTCGGGTCGGCTCGAAGAAGAATCCGATCTACCGCGTCGTCGCCGCCGACACGCGTTCCCCGCGCGACGGCAAGTTCATCGAGATCGTCGGGCGCTACAACCCGCAGACCGATCCGTCGACGATCGAGTTCGACGAGGAGAAGGTCAAGGACTGGCTCTCGAAGGGCGCGCAGCCCTCCGACACGGTCAAGCGCCTCTTGAAGGCAAAGGACATTGGCTGAACTGCTGGCCGAGCTCGCGCGGCGGCTCGTCGACGACCCGGACGCTGTCTATGTCGAGGAGATCGAGCGCGACGGCGCGCACGTGTTGCAGCTGCACGTCGCCAAGGACGACGTCGGCAAGGTGATCGGCCGCCAGGGCCGGATCGCCCGGGCGCTGCGCACGATCGTCCGGGCGGGCGCGGCGCGGTCGAGCTACCGCATCCTTGTCGAGATCGTCGACTGAGCTTGTAAGCGTCGGCCGTGTGGGACGGCCGCACGGCCTCGACGGCTCCTTCTTCGTCGAGCAGGCCAGTGACGATCTGGAGCGGTTCGCGGTCGGCGCGGTCGTCTACGTCGACGGCGAGCGGGCGGAGGTCGTCGTGTCGAAGCGCGGCTCCGGCGGCCGCCCGGTGATCCGGCTCGACCGCGAGGCGCCGCGCGGCGCCGACCTTGCCGTGCCGTGCGAGGCGCTGCCGCCGACGGTGGAGGGCGAGTACTACGCCTTCCAGCTCGTCGGTCTCGAGGTCGAGGAGGAGGGCGGCCGCATGCTCGGCCGGGTCGCCCAGGTGGCGCCCGGCGTTGCGAACGACGTGCTCGAGCTCGATTCCGGACTCGCCCTCCCGCTCGTCGAGGCCTGCGTGCGCGAAGTCGATCTCGAGCATGGCAGGATCGTGATCGCCGCGGGCTTCGCCGAGCCCCAGCTACCCTGAGCGGCGGCTTCCTTTGCAGCTCGACGTCTTCACCTTGATCCCGCAAGCCTTCGCGTGGCTGACGGAGCAGCGGCCCGTTGCGGCCGTGCTCGGCGACGAGCTGGACCTGCGGCTGTTCAGCTACCGCGACTACACGCCGCTCTCCGGCTCACAGGTCGACGACGAGCCCTACGGCGGCGGCGCCGGGATGGTGCTTCGTGTCGACGTCGTCGCGGCCGCGCTCGAAGCGGCCTACGGGGGCTCGCCCGCGCATCGCGTCGTCGCGCTGACGCCGCAAGGCCGGCAGCTGACGCAGGAAGTGGTCGAGGAGCTCGCCGGCGAGGAACGGCTCACCCTGCTTTCGGCGCGCTTCGAGGGCTTCGACGAGCGCGTGCTCGCGCACCTCGCCTCCGACTCGATCTCGATCGGCCCCTACGTGCTCTCCGGGGGCGAGCTGCCCGCGATGGTGCTCGTGGACGCGATCGCGCGCCGGCTTCCGGGGGCGCTCGGCTCGGCAGAATCGGGGCTCGTCGAGAGCTTCTCGGCCGAGCTCGAGGGTGGCCTCGAATACCCGCATTACACACGGCCCGCCGATTTCCGCGGCTGGCCCGTGCCCGCCGTCCTTCTCTCAGGCGATCACGCGAAGATCGACGAGTGGCGGCGCCGGCAGAGCCGTCTGCGGACCGCAGGTTGAGGCACGATACGGAGATGGACCAGTCAGACGGCGCCGGCGCGGTTCGCAATCCGTACGAGGTCCTCGGGGTCAGCCCCGACGCCTCGCCGGAGGAGATCCGCGACGCCTACTGGCGCCTGGTCAGGTTCCATAGAACCGAGGGGGAGGCGGCCTGGACGCCGACGCATCTTGGCGAGATCCAAGACGCGTACGAAGTCCTGTCCGATCCGTCGCGCCGCGCCGAGCTCGACGCTGCGAACGGGGACTCCGCGCGCGCCCACGAGCCGCCAGCGCCGGCGCCGTACGAGCCTGGTTTTCCTCCTTACGAGTCGGGCGCGCAGCCCTACCAGCCCCAGGGGGCGCCGCCGTACCAGCCGGGCGGACCGCCCCTCCCGACCCCCGAGCCCAAGCCGGTGGTCCATCACTCGCGCAATCCGATCGACCGGCTCACGTACCGGCTGCCGCGGCCCTGGCGGATCGCGATCGACTGGATCGTCACGATTGCCGGGGCGGTCGCGATCGTGTTCGCGATCAAGCAATGGGTCGTCAACCCGTACCGGATCCCCTCATCGTCGATGGAGCCGACCCTGCACTGCGCCGGCGGCCAGGGTTGCGAAGCCCGTCTCTCGGACCGAGTGCTTGCGAACCGGTTCATCTACCGCTTCCGAAGCCCGCACCGCGGCGAGATCGTCGTCTTCAAGACGCCGCCCGCGGCAAAGCAGCGCTGCGGCGCCGGCGGGACGTTCGTCAAGCGCCTGATCGGCCTGCCGGGCGAGACCTGGTCGGAGCGGAACGGCTACGTCGACATCAACGGCAAGAAGCTGAACGAGCCGTACATCAAGCCGGATCGCCGCGACACCGAGACGCACAGCCCGCAGGTGATCCCCAAGGGGCAGTACTTCATGATGGGCGACAACCGGGCCGAATCGTGCGACTCCCGCGTCTGGGGCACCGTGCCGAGGAAGAACCTGATCGGTGAGGTGTTCGCGACCTACTGGCCGCCGAACCGGATCTCGATCTATTCGGCCTACGTCTCGTTCGGGCTGGGGGCGCTCGGGATGCTCCGGTTGCCGGGAAGAATCAGGCGGCGGCGGAAGTCCAGGAAAAGCGCAGTCCACTAGGGTTCACCGCCGGCCTCTGAGGCGTCGCTTGCGACACCGCTTGGAGGCAGTTCGGGCTTCGCCCGTGCGGCCGTCTAACTCGCCGCATCCGGCGGTAGCGCGGTCGGCTAGCATGCACCCTTGGCCCGACGGGGCCGTTCTTATGCACCGGATCATTCAAGACCTCGAACAGCGCCAACTGCGTGGCGATCGCCCCAGGTTCAAGCCGGGCGACACCGTCCGCGTCCACTTCCGGGTGATCGAGGGCCAGCGCAGCCGCTTGCAGGTCTTCGAGGGCATCGTGATCAAGCGCCAGGGCGCCGGCGCCCGCGAGACCTTCACGGTGCGCAAGCAGTCGTTCGGGGTCGGCGTCGAGCGAACGTTCCCGCTCCACTCGCCGAAGATCGACAAGATCGAGGTCGCCGCGATCGGTGACGTCAGTCGCGCGAAGCTGTACTACTTGCGCGGCAAAGTGGGGAAGAAGGCGCGCGTCCCTGAGGTGCAGCGGAGAGGGCCGCTATCCTCGGCCGATGCTGTCGCAGCCGCCGTCGACGACGGGACTCGAGCTGAACCAGACGCCGAAACCGGCGCCGAGCCCGAGCAGCAGCCAGAGCCTGAGGCCGTCGCCGCCGAAGAGCCCGCAGCAGAAGAGTCCGAGCCTGCAGCAGAAGAGTCCCAGTCCGCAGCAGAAGAATCCGAGCCCGAAGCCGAAACCGAAGAGGCCGGGGCGGAAGCTCCTCGCGTTTGACCGCCGCCTAGGCGCGCGGTTCATCGCCGGCACCGACGAGGCCGGCCGCGGCTCGCTGGCCGGGCCGCTCGTCGTCGCGGGCGTGCTGTTGGACTACGGAAGTCTGCGTGACCACCGCGTGCGGCCGCTGGCGCAACTGAACGACTCCAAACAGGTCACGCCTGCCGGGCGCGAGGAGCTGTTTCGCGCCATCCTGGCGTGTTGCTCGAAGGTTTCGGTACGAGCGATCTCGGCCCGCGAGATCGACTCGAACGGGCTCCATCGCTCGAACCTGGCTGCGATGCGCGCGATCCTCTGGGAGCTCGCGCCGCCCGCGGAGATCTGCCTCGTCGACGGCTTCCGGCTCGGCCCGACCGCGCCGGAGCACAAGGCGGTCGTGGACGGCGACGAGAAAAGTGCCGCGATCGCTGCGGCGTCGGTCGTCGCGAAGGTCGTGCGCGACCGGACGATGCGGCGGCTGGCCGCGCTGTATCCGCACTACGGCTTCTCCTCGCATGTCGGCTACATCACGCCGGGGCACTCTGCCGTTGTACGCGAGCGCGGGCCGTCCGAGATCCACCGCCGCTCGTTCGAGGCGCGCTGCTATGCGGAGCAGCTCTCAGAGCCGGACGCGGCTTAGCACTTTTGCGCGCGGCAGGGCGGCCGAGCGGCGCGTCGCCTGGCACTACCGGTTGCGCGGCTACCGGATCCTGGCGCGCAACGTCCGCGCCGGCGGCGTCGAGCTCGACCTGATCGTCCGGCGCGGCCGGCGGCTTGTGTTCTGCGAGGTGAAGCTGAAGGAGGGCCCGAGGTTCGGCGACCCGCTCGAGGCTGTGGATGACTGGAAGCGCGAGCGTCTCAGGCGGGGGGCGCAAGCGTGGCTGCTCGCGAATCCGTCGCTTTCAGATCTACGTGTGACCTTCGAATTCGCAGCGGTGCGGCCGGGCGGAATCGAGCTCGTCTCTGACCTTCTGTACTAGGAGGGTTTGGCGAAATAAAGTCTGTGCCGCCGGAACACGCTGCTCGCCCCCTGGCAATGTCCTCGGTCGCGCCCATATCTATGGATATGGACACTCCCTGCGTCCTCCCCAGGGAACGAGCATCGCGCCCCGGCGACGAGCGTTATTCCGCCAAACCCTCCTAGGACTCGCCGCCTTTTCGCCGAACACCGCAGGGCCGTGGCTCCGACGCAGGATGCTCTCTACCGAGACCTCGAGCTCGACCTCTCCTGGTCGGAGCGTGACCTGCCCGAGCGGGAGCGGACGAAGCACGTCCACCGGCTGCATCCATACCTTGGCAAGTTCATCCCGCAGCTCGTGGAGGTGTTGCTCGGCCGGTACTTCGTCACCGGCCAGCACGTGCTCGATCCGTTTGCGGGCTCGGGGACGACGCTCGTGCAGGCCCTCGAGTCCGGGCTCGATGCGACCGGCGCGGATATCGCCGCCTTCAACTGTCTGCTGATGGAGGTCAAGACGCGTCGCTACAACCCGTTCGTGCTCGAGCAGGAGCTGCGGGCGGCGTGCGAGCGAATCGGCGAGACCTCGACCGAGCGCCCGCGCGGCTACGTGCGCGCCTGGTTCGCGCCGCAGGCCGCGCGAGAGCTGCTCGGCTTCCGGGGGCTCGTCGACGACTACGTGAATGCTGACGTCCTCCGCGTTGCGCTCGGCCGCGCGGCGCGGTCTGCTCGGCGGACAAAGCATTTCGACCTCGACTTCCCGCGCGAGCCCCAGCGCGAAGAGTACTGGTGCCACAAGCACAAGCGCACCTGTCGCCCCGTCGGCGAGGCGGCTCCGTTTCTGCGCCGTTACGCGCTCGACACGCTCGAGCGGATCAAGGCCTTCTCGCGCGTGCGCGCGCGTGCGCGCGAGGCCGTGGTGCTGCACGGCGACGCGCGCGAGCTCGACTTCGGCGGGCCGTTCGATGGCGTCGTCACCTCGCCGCCGTACCCGGGCCTGATCGACTACCACGAGCAGCACCGCTACGCCTACGAACTGCTGCGGCTGGACGACTGCCGCGAGCTCGAGGTCGGGGCCGGGGCGGCCGGGACGTCGCGCGCGGCGCTCGAGGCGTATTCGGACGGAATCGTCGCGACCCTTCGGAACGTGCGTCGCTCACTGCGGCCGGACTCCCCGGTGGTGATCGTCGTCAACGACCGGCGGGAGCTGTATCCGAAGATCCTGGAGCGCGCGAGCTTGCGCGAAGAGCGGCGGCACCGGCGCCATGTGAACCGACGGACGGGGCGGCGCGCAGGCGAGTACTTCGAAGATGTGATCGTCTGCCGATTCACTTCCGGCACAAAGGCGTGACAGACACGTAACACCCTCGCCGCTAGCGTCGGCGGGGTGCTTGCGCGGACGATCACCCACGCGCTCGTCGGCCTCGACGCGCGTCGAGTCGAGGTCGAGGCGCACCTCCAGAACGGGCTGCCGGCGTTCGCGATCGTCGGGCTCCCGGACCGCGCCTGTCAGGAGGCGAAGCAGCGCGTCCGCAGCGGCATCACCTCCGCGGAGCTGAACTGGCCGGATCGACGGCTGACGGTCAATCTCGCGCCGGCGGAGCTCCGGAAGGAGGGGTCGGGTTTCGACCTGCCGATCGCGCTTGCCGTGCTCGCGGCCTCGCGCCAGGTCACCGAGGAGAGCCTCCGCGGCCACGCGTCCGTCGGCGAGCTCGCTCTGGACGGTCGTGTGCGGCCGGTAGCGGGCGTCCTGGCGGCGGCGGAGGGGGCGAAGGAGCAGGGCTTGTCGCGGCTGTTCTGCGCTGCCTCCTCAGCGCCCGAGGCTGCGCTCGCGGGGATCGAGCCGGTGCCGCTGCACCACCTCGCCGAGGCTGCCTCGTACCTGCGCGGCGAGTGGCAGCCCGAGCCCTTCGACGAGCCGGACGATCTGCCGGTGCCCGAGGGGCTGCCGGATCTTGCCGACGTTCGTGGCCAGGAGCGTGCGCGGCGAGCGCTCGAGCTCGCCGCGGCGGGCGGGCACAACCTGCTGCTCGCAGGCCCGCCGGGGACCGGCAAGACGATGCTGGCCCGCCGTCTGCCAGGCATCCTCCCGCCGCTGACGCGCGACGAGGCGCTCGAGGTGACGCGGATCCACTCGGTCGCCGGGCTGCTGCCGCCCGGACGGCCGCTCGTGGCTGCGCCTCCGTTTCGGGCTCCGCATCACACGGCGTCGGCGCCGGCGATCGTCGGCGGCGGCTCCGGCCCGCGTCCGGGCGAGGCGAGCCTGGCGCATCGCGGTGTCCTCTTCCTGGACGAGCTCGCGGAGTTCCCGCGGCCGACCCTGGAGGCGTTGCGCCAGCCGCTCGAAGACGGCGCGATCAGCATCGCGCGGGTCGAGGGGAAGGCCACCTTTCCGGCGCGCTTTCAGCTGGTGGCGACGATGAACCTCTGTCCGTGCGGCGCTCGCGGCGACCCGGCCGCCGAGTGCTCGTGTTCCACGCAACGGCTGGCGACCTACCGCGACAAGCTCTCGCGGGCACTGCTCGACCGCTTCGACCTGCTCGTGACCGTGCCGCGTCCGCGGGCGCTCGAGCTCGCCGCAGCGCCATCCGAGGCCTCGGAGCTCGTGCGGAAACGGGTCGTCGCGGCGCGCGAGCGCTTGCGAGAGCGCCGTCCGCCTCGGAACGAGGCCGCTGACGCGCTCTTGTCGCGTGCGGTCGAACGGCTGCCGCTCTCCGCCCGGGGGCGTGCACGTGTCGCACGCGTCTCGGCGACGGTCGCGGCTCTTGCCGGCGCCGAAGAGGTCGGGCCCGAGCACCTCGCCGAGGCGCTTTCGTTCCGAACCCCGACCGAGCTGGCGGCGGCGGCGTGAGCGCGGCAGCGGTTGAGCCGATCCGCGCAGTGCGTAGGCTCCGGCGCCGCGATTTGCCGGAGCTGCTTCAGCAGATCCACGACCCGCCGCGCTCGCTTTTCCTCCGCGGGGGGCCCGATCCGGAAATTCTCGCGCGGCCCGCGGTGGCCATCGTCGGCGCGCGGGCGTGCTCGCCCTACGGCGCGCAGGTTGCGCGCATGCTCGGGCGTGAGCTCGCCGCGGCCGGTCTGGTCGTTGTCAGCGGTCTTGCGCGAGGGATCGACGGCGAGGCGCACCGCGGCGCACTCGACGCCGGCGGGGTCACCGTTGCTGTGCTCGGCTGTGGCATCGACCGCGACTACCCGGCCGCCCACTCCGAGCTGGCGAGGCGGATCTGCGAGCGAGGCCTCGTCGTCTCGGAGTACGAGCCGGGGGTCGAGCCTGCCCCATGGAGATTCCCCGCACGCAACAGGATCATTGCCGGACTTACGGCCGTGACCGTGATCGTCGAAGCACGAGAACGTAGCGGCGCGCTGATCACAGCCGACTTCGCGCTCGAGGATGGCCGCGAGGTGTTCGCGGTTCCGGGGGAGATCACCGGCACGCTCTCAACCGGCACCAACCGGCTACTGCGCCAGGGCGCGACCCCCCTCACGACGGCCGACGATGTGCTCGAGCTGTTCGGGCTCGCGGCTTCCCAGCGGGCGCGCGCTCCTACCGTAGGCCCGAGCGCGACGGCGGTACTCGAGCGGCTCGCCGACGGCGCGGCCAGCGCGGACGAGCTGTCGCGTACGACCGGGCTCGACCCGGGGCCCCTCGCAGCCGCTCTCGCGGAGCTCGAGCTTGCGAGGCTCGCTTCCGAGGCTGACGGTAGGTACAGGGCGGTGGTGCCGCCATTAGCATCGACGACATAGAGGGCTCGTATTGGCTCGAGGAAGATCCACCAGCGCTCCCGAAGCACCGCCACTCGGGCCGCGTCGACGTGGCGATCGTCGGGGCGGGCGTCACAGGCTGCTCCTGCGCCCTCACGCTCGCGGACGCGGGCCTGCGCGTGCGCGTGCACGAGGCGCGCGAGGTCGCGGGCGGGGCCAGCGGCCGCAACGGCGGCTTCGCCCTCCGCGGCGCCGCCGCGCCATACGACGTCGCCCGTGCCGAGCTCGGCGAGCGCGCCGCGTCGCTCTGGCGCTTGACCGAAGGCGCCCTCGAGCGGCTGGCCGGGCTCGCCGGAGACGCCTTCCGGCGGACGGGGAGCCTGCGCCTTGCAGCCGACCGCGAGGAGGCGGAGTCGCTCCGCGCCGAGTACGAAGCGCTACGCGACGACGGCTTCGAGGTCGAGTGGCGACCCGAGCTCAACGGCCGCCTCGCCGGCCGCTTCCACGGCGCCATCTTCCACCCGCCCGACGGGTCAATTCAGCCTGCGCGTTGGGTGCGCCGGCTCGCCGTTCAGGCAGCGGAGGCGGGAGCCGAGATCCGCGAGCACGATCCCGTAACGGCGCTCGAGGAGTTGGACGCCGACCAGGTCGTGCTGGCGACCGACGGCTACACGCACGGCCTCCTCGAGATGCTCGATCGCGCCGTGAAGCCGGCGCGCGGGCAGGTGGTCGTCACGGAGCCTCTCGGCGAGGAGTACTTCGCCTGCCCGCATTACTCTCGTCACCGCTACGACTACTGGCAGCAGACGCCGGATCTTCGGCTCGTGCTCGGCGGCTTCCGAGACACCGCACCCGAAGAGGAGTCCACTGCGGAGGAAGCGACGACGCCCGGCATTCAGGCGCGGCTCGAGTCTTTCGCGCGCGAGCTCGTCGGCCGCGCCCCGAAGATCACGCACCGCTGGTCGGGGATCTTCGGCGTCACCGAGGACCGCTTGCCGTTGGCAGGTCTGATGCCAGGCTACGACGGCCTCTGGGTCGCGTGCGGCTACTCAGGCCATGGCAACGTGCTTGGACTCGCGTGCGGTGATCTCGTCGCGTCGGCGATCCTGGCCCGTCCAGCGCCGGAGCTTCACCTCTTCGATCCCGAGCGCCGACTCTAGCGCCGCACGAATCCGCCCACGTGGATGGGCTTGATGCTCAGGGGAACGCCTGCTCCGGCCTGGCGGCGCAACATCTCGACGACGGCGTTGCTGGGCGCACCGAACACCTGGATGCCCGTTGTTGCGTCGACGGTCTCCGCGTACGCCGCCGCGGCGCGCTCGGCAACGACCTCCATGTGAGAAGCCATCGAGTCGGCGTCCGGATGGACCTGGACCACCGCGACCTCCGTTCCTTCCTCGTTGGCGAACTCGTTGAACGCGAGCAGTCTTGGCTCGTTCGTCTCGATGAAATCGACGAGGCCCGGGACTCTCGCCTTCTCCTCAGCGAGCTTTCCTGGCTTGAGTCGGTTGGTGGCGATGAAGATGAACGGTCCCGACATGGAGTCTCCTTCAGTCGGTCGGACAGGCAAGCCGAGGGTCCGGGGGACTTGCCCGCGGACCCTCGGTAGTCGAGCTCGGAGGCAGGTTCCGCTAGCTCTTGTTCCTGGCCGCGGCGGTCAGATCGCGGTCGAGCCCGGCGGATCTGCCGCTGTCTTCGGCGAGGAACCCGAGCAGAGCCTTGTTGGACTCCTCGGGGTGCGTCCACCCGATGTTGTGGGGGCCGCCCTCGACAGGGATCAGCTTCAGGTTCGCGACGAGGTCGGGGAGCCGCTTCGCCGTCGACTCAAACGGCAGAATCCGGTCCTCGGTGCCGTGCACGACGAGCACCGGCACGTCGATCTTCGGCAGGTCGGCCCGGAAGTCGGTCAGCCAGGTATCAACGCAGGCATAGCTGGCGTGCGGCGAGGCTCCGGCGGCGACGTTGAAGCTGGCCCGCCACGCCTGCTTGCTGATCCTGTCCGGTGCGAGCTTGTCGACGTTGTAGAAATTGTCGAGGAAGTCCTTGAAGTAGGCGTAGCGGTCCTTGACGATCGCGGCCTTGATGCCCTCGAACACCTGACCGTCGACGCCCTCGGGATTGTCGTCGGTCTTGAGCAAGAACGGCGGAATCGCGCCGAACAGCACGGCCTTGCGCACCCGCGCGGAGCCGTACTTGCCGAGGTAACGGGTGACCTCCCCGGTGCCCATCGAGAAGCCGACGAGCACGACGTCCTCGAGCTCGAGGTGCTCGAGCAGCGCGTTCAGGTCGGCGGCGAAGGTGTCGTAGTCGAAGCCTGTCGTCGGCCGGCTCGAGTTACCGAAGCCGCGTCGGTCGTAGCGGATGACGCGGTAACCGGCAGAGAGCAACTCCGGCTCCTGGCGCTCCCATGAGTCCGAGTTCAGGGGGTACCCGTGGATCAGAACGACAGGCTGCCCGTTGCCGTGGTCCTCGTAGTAGATCTTGATGTCGTTGTCGTTCTCTGTACCGACTTTGACGTGCGGCATCTGTGCTCCTTTCTTTCCAGCTGGTCCGGTCGACTAAATCGACCCGGGGCGGCGTTTCGACGCATCGGCGCGTGCGCCGACTGGCTGCGAGGATTCCGCAGGCAGCCGAGCGAGCCTACGCCCCTGGCGCGTTGATTACCACCGGGCGCGGAGATCGGCCGTGCTCGAAAGGCGGCAGCAACGGAACTCACCCGGCGATCTCTGTCTCAACACCGAGGGGCAGCCATCGGATCTGCCTGCGTATGTCTTCCGGCGCCCGCGCGAACTCACGCTCGATCGCTTCTCGTCCCTGCTTGAAGTGCTTCCAGCCCTCGTAGTGGATGGGAATGGCAATGCGCGGTCTGATGAGGCGACACAGCTCGACCGCATCCTTCGCCGTCAACGTGTAGCGCACGGGCCCAGTCACCGGGAACTGCACGCCTCCAAGGTGGAGGAGTGCCACTTCGACCTGCAGGCGGTTCGCGACTTGCCGTACGCCGTCGTAAAGCACGGTGTCCCCGGAGATCCAGACCATGCCGTGCTCCTGGCCGGTCCAGCTGAGGGCGAAGCCGACCACGTCGCCCACGAGCGGTCGGCTTAGCGGCGGGCCGTGGCGGCAAGGCGTCGCGGTGATCTCGATCGGCGCCCGCCCCCGCGCTTCGAGCACGGTCGTGGCCCAGGGCTCGAGCCCGCGCGTCTGACCGCCGAGTCGATCCGAGCCGGAGACTGTCGTCACGACGGTGCCTACTTGTGAGAGCAATGCGCGTCCGGCGGGGTCGAGGTTGTCGTCGTGGTGATCGTGCGTGAGGAGAACAGCGTCGATCCGGCCGAGTTCGGAAGCGGCGATGGCCGGACCCGTCAGCTTTACGGACCCTGTACCCCAGCCGAAGTTGTACTTCCGGCCCGGCGAGTCGAATGTCGGATCCGTCAGAAGCCGCCAGCCGCCCACCTCGATCAGAACCGTTGGGCCGCCGATGTGGGTGAGCCTGAGGTCACTCACGCAGGATTCGGCACGCTCGAGTGCTCGCTGGCCCACGAGAGCACGAAGTCCGCGACCTCCTCCCAGCCGTCCTGCCCCGGGAAGTGGCAGCGGCCCGGGTACTCTCGGGAGTCGGTGGCAGATGCGGCCTGGCGCTGCTTCTTGAAGTTGGCCCGGTTCACTGACGGAGGACAGATGCGGTCTTCAGTACCGGTCACAAGTAGGAGCGGCGGCCGCCTGGGGTTCCGGTAGTCGACCTTGGTCACCGCCCGCGGGTTGAAGTTCGCGAAACCCGCCTGGAAGAACGGACGCGACGAGCCCGGGATGTAGTAGCGCTGGTAGACGGCGTCCGACTCTTCTCGACTGAGCGCGTTTGTGAAGCACCAGTGGAATTGCTTTGGCGTCAGAGGGGCTTCCTTTTTCAGATTCGCGGGGTTGCCCAAGGCGGGCCACGCGGCCCGGAGCGTGGAGAACGGCAGCCTCAGCACGCCTTTCGGTGCGCCCGTCCCCATTACGACGCCCGCGGCGCCGAGGCCGCGATGGAGCAGAAGCTGCGTGTACAAGCCGCCGAAGGAATGGCCGATGATGATCGGCGGCCGGTCGAGTGCGCGAATGATCTTGTCGTAGTGGTCGACGACGTCGGTGATGCTGAGGTTTCGGAGCGGTGCCGGATCACGGCGTAGCTCTTCGGGCTCGGCCTCGAGTCCAGGCCACGCAGGCGCAAGCACGCGATGCCCGCGCACGTTGTAGCGGTTCAACCAGTGTTCCCAGCTCAGCGGCGTCATCCACATTCCGTGGATCAGCACGACCGTTTGGGGGCTGGCCGGATCTGAACCAGTCGAATTCATGAAGGCCTCCCTCGATTCGATTGACCCGCTGGGTGTTTCGCCCTGCCGGGAGTTATCCCACAACCGAAAGGTGGATTGCCTTGATCTCCGAGGAGGTCGTCGGGCCTAAACGTCGATCGTCGGCAGCCCTAGCTCGTCGGCCCGTTCCATCGCCGCGAGCGCGATAGCCAGGTCCTGGATCGCGAGCCCGGCTGCCTCAAGGGGCGCTTGCCGCGCGCTGCCGTTGCTCGAGCCGCGGACGCAAAGGCTCGCGCCCAGCTCGGGTATAGGATCGATCGACGGACTGCGGCAGCCGGATTCGCTGCCGTCCCCCCGAACGAAGGGAGAAGCCTTATGACCCGCCACGGCCGCTTCCGGCTGGCAGCACTCGTCCTCGTCCTCACGGTAGGCCTCGGAGGTGCCGCCTTCGCCGCGACGGGCGGCCACAAGGCGGGGCCGCAGGAGGCCGTGGCGTTCGCCAACGTACTCGCCGACGGCACCCTCAACGTGGGTGCCTCGAGCGACCAGGTCGCGGACTCGAACATCTCGCATACCGCCAACACCGGTGTGTACTGCCTCACGGACCTTCCATTCCTGCCGAGCAACGCGGTCGTTGCGGGTGACAACTCGTTCGGCAACAACGACACGCTCGCCTCGATCTCGATCGACAACGCGACCCCGCGCGAGGGGCTCGCCGGCTGTCCGGACGGCGCCACGCTCCGAGTCCGGACCCTCGACTTGAACGGCGTGGCCGGCACGACGAGCGGCCCGTACAACCCGCTGCTGGTCGACCATCGCTTCGTAATCTGGATCCGCGGCGAACCGGCAATAGCCGCGTTCCGAGCCGCAAGGGGCGTCGGCCTCTAGGTCGACGCCCCTTGCTCTTTTGCCGCTCGGCCTCGCGCGAGCTTCCCGTCGGCAGTCCGCGAGAAGCCGACTGCTTTCAGCAACAGTCACCTGAGTACGTGGTGTGGGGAGCTGAGGCGACCGGGTAGCTCCCGCTCTAGAGGTCGAGAGTGGGGAAGTCGAGCTCGTCCGCGCTCTCCATTGCTGCGAGCGCGATCGCCAAATCCTGGATTGCCAGTCCGGTCGAATCGAAGATCGTGATTTCGTCGTCGTGCTGACGGCCTGGAGCCGTCCCCGCGAGTACGTCGCCGAGCTGGGTCACGTCATCCTGCGTGATCGCGCCGGCCTCGACCGCATGCGCGAGGTCGCCGTTGTGCGAGGCTTGATCCCAGTCGTCGGCGAACAACCGGACGCGGGTCTTGGGATTAAGTATCCCGGATGGTCTCGACTGCTGCCAGTCGTCGCAGAAGACGCGAGTGCGGGCCAACTCAGCGACCGCGATCTCGGCCTTACCCGGGCCGTCGGCGCCCATCAGGCTGACGTGCTGTCCCGGCCGCAGCGAGCCTTCCGGGAGCAGGATCTCGTGTCCAGGCGTCACGGTGACGAGCAGGTCGGCGGCGAACGCCTCCTCGCGCGAGCCCGCCAAGTCGGCGCCGAGCTCGTCGGCCACTGCGCGAGCGCGCTGCTTATCGACGTCCCAAAGCATGACGCTGCGTCCGCGGGCCAGGAACGTCTTAGCCGCGGCCCTGCCGTTGACGCCCGCGCCGATCACCGCTGCAGTCTCAGCGTCTTGGCGGCCGAGCGTCTCGGCGGCGAGCACGGCTGCGGCTCCCGTCCGCAATGCCGTCACGGCGCCGGCGTCGAGCGCCGCGCGTAGTGACCCGTCGGAGGCGTCCGAAAGCAGGACGAGACCGGTGACGGTCGGCAGGCCGCGCGCCGGGTTGCCCGGAAAGGACGTCACCCACTTCAGCAACGCGTGGCCGGCGCCCAGCGCAGGCATCGCCCGGAAGTCCCCGGCCGGATACGCCGGCACGTAGACCTTCGGCGGCATCGACCACTCCCCGCGTGCGTAGGCTACGAATGCTTCTCGAACGGCCTCGACCGCGCGCGCGGGGGAGACCGCGGCCTCGACGTGCCGCGCCGAGAGGACTGGGATCACTGGGCCTTGACGCCGGAGATCAGCTGGTCGATCGAGTCCTTCGCGTCACCGAAGAGCATCACCGTCTTTGGGTTCACGAAGAGTGGGTTCTCGATCCCCGCAAAGCCCGGGTTCATCGAGCGCTTGAGGACGACGACGCTCTGCGCCTCATCGACGTTCAGGATCGGCATACCGTAGATCGGGCTGCCCTGGTTGGAGCGCGCGTCTGGATTGGTGACGTCGTTCGCGCCGATCACGAGCGCGACGTCTGTGCGCGGGAACTCGCTGTTCGCCTCGTCCATCTCCTTCAACTGCGGGTAGGGCACGTTCGCCTCGGCGAGGAGCACGTTCATATGTCCGGGCATCCGCCCTGCCACCGGGTGGATCGCGTAGCTGACCTCGACCCCGCGCGCCTCGAGCAGATCGGCCAGTTGCCGCACGTCGTGCTGGGCCTGCGCTACGGCCATGCCGTAACCGGGAACGAAGACGACCTTGTGCGCGTAGGCGAGCATCACCGCGACGTCGTCGGCGGTGGCCGAGCGAACGGCGCCGCCGTCTGTGTCGGCTGCGGACGCCGCGGCGCTCGGACTGACCTGGCCGAAGGCGCCGAAGAGCACGTTCGCAATCGACCGGTTCATCGCCCGGCCCATCAGGATCGTCAGCAACGTTCCCGAGGCGCCCACGAGCATGCCGCTCACGATCAACACGTTGTTCTCGAGCTCGAAGCCTGTCGCGGCTGCGGCGATGCCGGTAAAGGCGTTCAGCAGCGAGATCACGACCGGCATGTCGGCGCCCCCGATCGGGAGCACGAACAGGACGCCGAAGAGCAGCGAGCCGAGGATCACGGCCACGATCAGCCACTGCTGCTCCGCGCCGGCAACGATCCCCACCCCTGCAGCGACGATGGCCGCGAGGAGCAAGGCGTTGACGGCCTGTTGACCGGGATAGACGATCGGCCGTCCCTGGATCAGCTCCTGCAGCTTCGCGAAGGCGACCATCGAGCCCGCGAACGAAATCGAACCGATCAGTGCCGAGAGGATGATCGAGACGCTGATGTCGCCGTGCAGCCGGCCGGGGTCGGGAGCCCGAATGTGAAACTCGCCGAGCGAGATCAAGGCCGCCGCGCCGCCGCCGACGCCGTTGAACAGCGCCACCATCTGCGGTATTGCCGTCATCTTCACGCGCCGCGCCGCAACGGCTCCGAAGCTCCCGCCGACGGCCATACCGACGACGATCTCCCAGTAGCTGACCACCGACTTCTGCGCGAAGGTGACCGCGATCGCGATCAGCATCCCAACCGCGCCGATCCAGTTTCCGCGCCGCGCAGTCGCGGGGTGGGAGAGGAACTTCAGCGCCAGGATGAAGGCGACGATCGTCGCCAGGTAGGCGAAGTTAGTCGCTACCTGGCCCAACGCCACCTCATTGGGTCGGAGGAACCTCCCGCTTGCTCGGGTCCTCCTTCGCGGCTCCGCCGTCGTGGGCCGTCCGCTCTGCTGCGGGCGGCTCGCGCTTTTTGAACATCTCGAGCATGCGGTCCGTGACGACGAAGCCGCCGACGACGTTCGCCGAGGCGAGCACGACGGCGACCAGCCCGACGACGGTCGTCAGCGTGTCCTTGTGGCCAAGCCCCGCGACGAGCATCGCGCCGACGATCACGATCCCGTGGATCGCGTTCGTCCCCGACATCAGCGGCGTGTGCAGCAGTGTCGGCACCTTCGAGATCACCTCGAAGCCGAGGAAGATCGCGAGGACGAGGATCGTCACCTCGAATGAGAGCAGCAGCCCATGACTCATCGGATCGGCCCCCCTTTGGCCGTGATCCTTCCGGCCATTCCCGGCACGTTCCCCCCACCCAGGGTGGGGACCTTTTGCCCGCCCCCCTCGGGGGCGACGATACCGCGGCTCGGGCGAACGCGGTGTGCAGATTCTGTGACGAATCGTCCACACGTGGCCCTTCGGGTCACGCCGCGACCTCCTCCTTGCGCGTGACGCAGGCCGACGCGGTGATCTCGTCATCCCAGTCGAGCGTCAGTTGACCCTCCGGGGCCAGATGCTGGAGCAGGGCGAGCACGTTCCGCGAGTAGAGCTGGCTCGCGTGAAACGGCATCGTGCTCGGCAGGTTCGTGTAGCCCAGGATCGTCACGCTTTCCCGGACGACGGCCTCGCCGGGCTCGGTCAGCTCGCAGTTTCCGCCGGCCTCGGCGGCGAGGTCGACGATCACCGATCCCGGGCGCATCGCCGCGACCGCGGACGCCGGGATCAGCCGGGGCGCCGGTCGCCCGGGCACGAGCGCGGTCGTGATCACGGCGTCGAACTCCGGCAGCCGCGCCTCGAGCGCCTTTTGCTGCCGTTGCTGCTCCTCCTCCGTCAACTCCCGTGCGTAGCCGCCGGCCGTTTCTTCGCCGGTTACGCCTAGGTCGAGGAAGGTGGCCCCAAGACTCTCGACCTGCTCGCGCACGATCGGCCGCACGTCGAACCCGGAGACGACCGCGCCGAGCCGCCGCGAAGTCGCGATTGCCTGGAGTCCGGCGACGCCGGCGCCGAGCACGAGCACCTTGGCCGGGGCGACCGTGCCGGCGGCCGTCATCAGCATCGGGAAGAACTTCGGCAAGCGGTCGGCGGCGAGGACTGCCGCCTTGTAGCCGGACACCGTCGCCTGCGAGGACAGCGCGTCCATCGCCTGCGCCCGGGTGATCCTGGGGATCGATTCCATCGCAAAGGCCACGACTCCGCGCTCGCTCAGACGGTCGATGCCCTCGCGATCGGTCAGCGGCTGGAGGAAGCCGATCAGGATCTGGCTGTCTCGGAGCCGGGCCGCCTCGTCCGCCGAG
>Ga0137403_10002209_pt1 | contig 23909 bp, 15 predicted proteins | sample CZOMad2_1_16fung_FD_122057 | JGI IMG/M metagenome (GOLD analysis project Ga0137403, IMG submission 122057) | Vadose zone soil fungal communities from Angelo Coast Range Reserve, California, USA - CZOMad2_1_16fungal (Hybrid Assembly) | ecosystem: Environmental > Terrestrial > Soil > Vadose zone...
AAGGAGATGGAGACGAGAAAAGAGGATAGCACCGCAAGAACGGCGAGGCGAGGAGTGGTGGCGAACCTCTGGTGAAGCATGAGGCCAAGGTAGCTGCCGTGGGGGTGTATACCCGCGGTACTTTTGGGTAAGAGCGGCAAATACAGGACTTACAACTCTAAGAGTGAAAAAGAGCGAGAAAGAGTGAAAAGGTACGACAAAAAAGAAGGGGCTTGACGAGCGCTCTTTAGAAGTGAATTCGGTCGCAACAGCGAAAAGGGCGGGAGGAAAGAGGCCGGATGCTGTATGCACAACGTATACCATCACAGTAGTTACTGAAAAGCGCATTCTAACCGGGTTCCGGCAGCGAGAAAGTTGCTCACGAACCGGAGTACAGGAGGAAGGGCGCCCAATAAAACGGCTTGCGGTAATTGCCGTTCGAATGGACAAGCGTGAGTTTGGCTTTGCGCAACGCGGTGGCCGGGTCCTCTCCGGCGCGGAGGCCTTTGTATAGTTCATCCATCAACTGCGGGGTGGAGGCGTTGCTAACTTCCCAAAGACCCGCAATCACGTTGTGCGCACCCGCCCGTAGAAACGCCCACGATAGGCCCACCAGGCCCTCGCCTGCGTAGGACTTCGTCCCCGCACCATTGCAAGCCGAAATCGTCACTAGATAGGCGTTCAACGGATGTTTCACCACGTCGCGGGCATACAGCTTGTATGAATCTCCTTCCGGCGAAAGGATCACCGCCGACTCCAGAGGACGGGTCCGGCTCGCCGTGCCGTGGGCCGAGAAATGCAAATAGGAAAATTTCTCCGGCTCACTGGATAAAAAGTGTGTGGCCGTGGCGTTCGCGCCCGTCAATTCCAGCCGCTGCGATGAAGCAAAATAATTTTCCAGCAGTCCCACTTCTTTGCCCGCTTGCGGAAGCGGCGGAAAATCGGGACTCGCCGCCAGCGCGTCCCCAACCACCAACAGTCTTCCGGTGTTCGGCGGTCCGCTCACCGAACTGCGGGCCAGCAGCGCCAGCGAATTCGCCGTGGTGACCGTCACATCCTCAATCCAATAATGCGCCTTATCTTCAGGCTTGGAGCCAGAAACAATCAGCGTCTCAAAATTGAGCGAATTCAAACTGCCATCGGGAAGAATCACCACTCGCGAATTTTTCGGAATCAGCTTTTCAGCTGGCGCAATCAGCGCCGTATAAAGTTTCTTGCCGTCAGCGTTGCCGGCCTCCAATGGATCGCGGGGATCCAGGAAGGACTGACGGTAGGCCTTTACCGCCGCATCAATTTCTGTGGTTGCTGGCAGAGCGACCACAGAAGCGTTAGCGGGAGTAATGATCCATAGATACGAGTGCTTTTCCCCAAGCCAGTAGAAAAGGACCACGGCATTCAATCGACGAGCGATGCCTTGCGGATTAAGCATCGCGGCCCGAGACGCCTTTCCCGGTGTATGCGAAGACAGCCCTGCTTCCAGAGTTTGCGCCCGAGCTAAGTCGGCGATTTTTAGAGCGTCGAGCGAGCGCTTCTGTTCGACAAAGAAGTCGACGTACGCATCATAGAATTCGATGGCACTGGAGAGAAACGAGACGCGGAAATCTTCACTCTGCACGGAACGTTGCGCGTTTTGGACCGTTTCAATTGCACGGCGGAATTCGTTCTCCGCCTTTACCGGTTGCTTTTCTGCCGCCAAGACTTCTGCCAAACGGGCATGGGCTTCCCACTTCAAATCGGTCTCAGCCTTGGGATCGCCAATCACCTTAATGAATGTCGCTTCCGCATGAGGAAAGAGTCGCCTACCCGCCGCGATGCGTCCGGCCAGTAGTTGCGAGTGACGAGCCGCATACTGATCAGGGTTCGGTTTCTCGACTTGCAAAGCTTCCTCATTGTGCGCCGCGGCGATGTCGACGTGGCCAGTGGCAAGAGCGATTTCGGAAAGAGTATCTAAACATGCGGTTAGGGTGCTCCTGTCGTCGCCACCGCGAGCGAGGGAGAGTGCTTTTTCAGACATACTTTGCGCTTCGTCGTACCGACGTTGCAGATACAAAACCTCGCCGAGCGTGTTCAGCCAATAAACACGGTCGCCGACCAATCCGGCGTTTCCCGATTTTTCCAGTGCTTGCTTATAAAAAAGCTCGGCGTTTTCGAAATCACCGATCATCGAATAATTCCAAGCCATATTCCCGTAGGTGGGCGCGACGGTTGAGGTGGCCCCGAGTGACTCTGCCTTTTGCAGTGTGGCTTTGAACCAGTCATTGGCTTCGTCGAAGCGTTCTTGCTTCACAGCGAGGTGCCCCAGATTGCCCAGCGCGCTCGCTTCTAAGAACGGGAGGTTGCGCTCCCGCGCGAAGTGCAGTGCCGCGTGGTACGCGGCTGCCGCTTCCTGATTTCTGTTGCGGCTTACCTCAAGAATTCCGCGGGCTAGAGCGACGTCCCCAGAGAGGGAAGATGGAAAGGAAGCGGCGATCTGGTCGGCATCCACCAAGGCCTTCTCCGCTTCCGCGAATTCTTCCAAATAGATGTGGGCCAGTCCCTGTACCAACTTTCGCTCGACACCGGCATCTGAGCGGACAATCGAGATGGGAGGCTCTGGGGCTATCAGCTCCAAGGCATCCTTGAAGGAACCACGCAAGACCAGGATGTGAGCTTTTTGGATACGAAATCGCCAGGCCCAATCCGAGCCGGCCTTGGAATACGATTGATAGGCAAGGTCCGCTTCACGAAGAGCTGCGTCCAGGTCTCCATGGCGCATTTCTTGACGAATATGTAGGACCGTTTGCTCTGGGGAAAACTTGCGGGAGCATCCTCCCACCGCAAAACCAATGAATGCAACGAGAAGAACAATCCGCGAAGCTAAACTCAGCCGGTTGGAGGAATGGTGCGACCGTTCGCGGTAGCCGCCGAACCGGAACCACCACCACTCACGGCGGAACCTAACTCGAGACGTACCATGGTAAGAGTGCGCTGGCCGTGAACGATCGTCACTTCGCCAAGAAAAATTCTGCCAAAGCCAGGAACGTAGAAGCAGTGTCCAGTGCGCTTGACTCCCGGACAAGTGGTGTCCAGCTCTTTGACCAGAGAACAAAGAAACGCTCCGTTCGGCCCCTGTTGTTTCAACTTCTGACCGGTACCCAAAGGATCTAGAGCCATTTTGCGGAATCCTCCATCTTTTTCAAAGGCTTTCTGCGCCTCTTTGAAAGTTCGAATGCTCTCGAAGAGCTCAAAGTCGAGTTCGACATGCACCGGGCACCCGGCAATCTTGAGATTTTCGAATTTGCTGCCGACCATGGTGACCAGTCCCTCGGCGTCGCCGGCAGGATGTTTTGCGTACAGACGCGCGACGACGCGGTCAGCGGTAAGGATATCCAGGATGTTCAGCCCTTCCAGCGTTGCGGTGACCAGCGTGTTGTTGCTGTGGTCGTCCGCTTGATGCGCACCGGAGACATGGGTATAGCCCTTCTTGAACGACACAAACTCACGAAACTGAAAGTTCTCAACCCGTGAATTTCCGTGCCCGCCGATGACCGGCAGCGAGGACGCTGCCTGCACATCGATCAGGTGATCGAACGGGCGAGTGAAACGACCGCTGAAGGCATGGGCGCAAGCATGGTAGTGAAAGCTGGAAAGAGCAGGCTCGGATTTCATCGGGAGACTCCTGAGAGAGATTGGCTAATGCTGCTGAACCTGGCCCGCAAAATCAACACTAAATTGTACGCGTGCCAACTCGGCGGGCGAAGACGCGGGTTGTGAATTTGTTTGGCCGGAGATAATGAGCGTATATTTACCGGAAATTTTCCCTGGATTGACGACCACCACCTGAGTCTTCTGCGCTTCGGCATGACTTAGCGAACGTAGTGCAGTGGTCTTTCCCCAGGGATCAACCAACGCTATTTCGTAAGTGGAGTAGGCAGCGTCGGCGGGGACATCCACGTACAATCCCACTGGTTGATTCGGTTGCGTTGTGAATGCGGGTACTGTTTCACCGCGGGTGTTTGCGGAAATCAGCGAAAACATTGGCAGTACGCGGGGAGCTCGCGATTCCTTCAACTGCGGAATCAGGACTAAGTTCTGGTAGCCCACAACGAGCAGTAAAGTTGCCAGGACGGGGATAGCGATCGCGGGACGAAGCCAGCGCAACCAGCCGCCCGATTCCTGAACGATGCGAGCACCGGCCGCAACCGCCGGCGCAGAGGTTTGCGCAAAAATTTGCTGGCCAGCGCCAACCAGCTCCGCCGCCATGCGCAGCTGGGTGGCACACTCGGGGCACGAAAAATAGTGTTCTTCGTAAGCGTCGCGAAGGTCGGGCGAGAGCTCTCCCAGCAGATACTTTTCGCAGGCTTGCGATTTCACTGCCAGATCGTGGTCCATTGCGTGTCGATCCACCTCGCTAAGTAGTGTCAAAGAATGCCGATTCGTTTCTCATTCTGCAGAAAGTTTCTAAAGCACTGATTATAAATAAGTTACGTCGTCATCGCGGCCCGGAACTTTTCTTTGGCCCTGTATAGCAGCACGCGGAGATAGTCCCGGCCAACGCCGAATCGTTGGCAGACATCATCCTTATCCATTTCTTCAAGAAACACTGAGCGGAGGATCGCCTGATCGCGACGCGGCAGCTGCGACAAGACATTTCGCACCATCTTTTGCGTCTCCCCGGAAATCGCTAAAGCCTCCAGATTCATAATCTTATCCGGTAATTCCAGATGATCGGAATCGAGTTGCAGGTTCTTCGATCCGGAACGGTAGTGCTCCAACAGCACATGATTGCAGACCGAGTTTACAAACGGACCAAGCCGGTCGCCTTGCCGGATGCCACCGTCGGAACGCAATGAGCGGATTACGCGGATAAACGTCTCCTGCTGCAAATCCTCGATGACTTCAGGCGCAAGGTAGCGGGCTCGCAGTTTTATTTGAATAAGCTGAGAAAAATAAGCGACAAAATGACTTTCCGTGGAGGGATCGCCCTCCCGGAGCCGACCCACGTAAGCTTCGTCAAACGCAAAAAATTCCAATACTTCCCCCGAAGTGCTGGGAAGTATAGCTGCGACAGGGTTAAGGGAGCAATCCATCTGAGGTGGCCCCAGCGGGGAGGGCCAATCAAAATTTCCTTCCCGAAATGAAACGCTTGCCTTTTGGAAATCACTACTGGCCATAGGAATCCTGCAGGTTAAGGAAACCTACACGCTGGGACTACCAACGTCCCCTGGCGTGCCCCTGAAGCGGCGTCCGGCGCTGATCGAAAAATTTCAGCGCCAGACGCTGAAATTGCGAACGCTGGCACAGGAAGGTGGAGTTTTGTATCTGAATCGAGAGTTGCGGCGGAAGGCGACTTCTAGTTCGGGACATATTCCCGAACGACCGGCGGAGCAAAATGCAGCCCAAGTGATTACATTGCGGGTGGACTTTGTGAGCAAACCCGACAACAAGTGCGAGATCGCAGCTGAAGTAGGGGAACTCTTGGCGGAGGCTGGCCTTTATCAGAAAGGGCTCAAGGCAAGTATGGTCCTGGTGTCGGATCGTGAGGCGCGCGTCGTCACATTGTTAACGCTGTGGGACGCGGATCGGTTTAATCCTTCTCGGGAGCGGCTGACGGCCTGGACGCTAAAAATTGTCGGGCAATTTGCAGACGGTCGCCTGCACGCGCGTACCAGCGTGGCCCATATCTTGCTTCCGAAGGAATCCACCAAGCTTACGCTGTCCGACCTTCGACCAGCCGAAATCGCTGAGCTGGTTGAAATCGTCGCCGCGGGATGAGGGTCCTGCATTCAAAAGTTAGTTAAAGCTGTCAGGAAAGAGTCCATGGGCACCAGGGGGAAAAGGCTGCAATGCATAATCCGGAATGTTGTAATCGGCGCGGTTGCGCGCGGCCTGTGGTTGCTACCTTTTGTAAGGAAGCTCTTTGTCTTGATCATTTTTGCAGCAGTAGTTATGAGTTCCTGAATGGAACCGATGAACGCGGGCAACTGAGCACGGCTTCGAATTTGCCGACCACTGAACAAATTCAAACTGCAGATGAATGCGCCCGCCGGACACTCGATATCTGCATGAGCAAAATGCTCTTAAACAACCTGCAGCGCGCGCGACTGCTGGATATTCTGCTTTGGTGCGGCGACCTTGTCAGCTCTTCCGGAGCAAAGAAAAATTCGTCCGCCGCACCGGCAGAACGTGGGCGACACCAGAAATCTGCTTTCCCCCGGGAAACAACGAGAATCGCAATCCAGAACTAGGCGCCAGGCAGCCGCAGGTCTTCGCTTCTTTGTCGCCAGCAAAAAAATTCGGATAATCGGTGGCAAGAGTTACAAGGCAGACGAAGAAACGACAGTCCGGGTGGAAAACTCGGACCTCCTAAAGATAACAAAACAAGCGGTTTGAAGTTTCCGTTTCCTTGGTACTACGGATGCATATATATGAACACGTCGCAGGGGTTGGTTATAGTACCGCTAGACGGTTCAATGCGACACATATCCCGCTAGCTTTTAGTTCTTGGCATGTGATGAAGGCGACTAAAGCAGAGCATCTTTGGGCCTCTGTTGCCGGCTAAAGGTGTAGATAATTGCGACCAATCAAGCAAAGGTGAAACGAGATTTTTCGGGAAAAACAGTTGGAGCCCCCCATAGCCAATCCGGTGCCGCGCTGGAAAGATCGCCTCAACGCGCTTCGCAACACTCTGCCAATTTTCCGCATGGTTTGGGAAGCGTCCCCGCGCATTGTGGTCGCGAACGTCAGCGTGCGGTTGATTGTTTCCCTGCTGCCGCTGGCGATGTTGGCGGTCACCAAAGTCATCATCGATTCGATTTATCGGTACACCGCGAACCATACGGCGCTGCCAACCTATTTCTGGTGGCTGGTGGCGATGGAATTCGCGCTGGCTTGCGTTTCGACAATTCTGGTTCGGGTAACGGATTATTGCGACACGGTTCTGGCTGACAAGTATGCGAAACATGTAAGCGTGCGCATCATGCAACACGCTTCGCGTCTGGATCTCACTACCTACGAAGATCCGACATTTCAAGACAAGCTGGAGCGCGCCCGGGTACAAGGCACTGACCGGGTGCTGATGATTCAGGCAGCCGGGCGTCTGATCCAGCAAGTAGTAACCACCGCCAGCTTGTCTTTTATCATTTGTCTTTTTTCGCCGTGGCTTTTGCTGGCGCTGATTGTGTGCGTAGTGCCTGCATTCCTGGGCGAAACGCATTTCGCATTCCTCGGCTATTCCTTAAGTTTTGTGCAAACGCCTGCGCGGCGTGAAATGGAATATCTGCGCGTGCTCGGTGGCAGCAAGGAAAGCGCAAAGGAACTGAAGCTCTTTGGCATCGGTCCGTATCTGGTTGAGCGCTTCACGAACCTGGCGATGCGGCTGCACGGTGAGACGGCACGGCTGGCTCGCAAGCGGCTATTTGTTGGTTCGCTTTTAACGCTGCTGGGCACGCTGGGTTATTACGGAACTTATGCATACGTGATCTACCAGACGGTGGCCGGGGTTCTTACCATCGGTATGTTGACGTTTCTGGCCGGAGCAATCGCGGGCGCGAGCTCCAACATTCAGTTGGTATTTTCGACATTTTCGACGATCGCGGATCAAGCGTTGTTTGTGGGCGACCTGCTGGATTTCTTCGCAGTGAAACCGGTGGTTTCGTCAAAGCCGGGAGCGATGCGGGTTCCGCGGCCGATCCGACTGGGATTCGAGTTCCGCAATGTTTCCTTCGCATATCCGAATGGCCGCGAAGTGCTGAGCGGCGTCAGTTTCAAGCTTTCTCCAGGCGAGCGCATTGCGCTGGTCGGAGAAAATGGCCAGGGGAAAACCACCATCGTCAAATTGCTCACGCGGCTCTACGACCCGACCGCCGGACAGATTCTGTTGGATGGCAAGGATCTGCGCGATTACGACCTGGACGATCTATGGAGCGAAATCGGAGTCATTTTTCAGGACTTCATGCGCTACGACCTGACAGCTTCGGAAAACATCGCTATGGGACGCATCGAGGAGCGCGACAATATTTTTCGTATCCGCGCCGCGGCACAAAAAAGCCTGGCGGAGGACGTGATCCGCAAACTGCCGAACGGATATGTCCAGCAACTCGGAACACGATTTGACGGCGGCACCGATCTCTCCGGAGGCGAATGGCAAAAGCTTGCGCTCGCGCGCGCGTATCTCCGCGAAGCACAAGTGCTGGTGCTGGACGAGCCCACTGCGTCGCTGGACGCCCGCTCCGAACACCAAGTTTTTGAGCGATTCGCCGAACTGACCCGCGGTAAAATGGCCATGTTGATTTCGCACCGCTTTTCGACGGTGCGCATGGCAGACAGAATTTTTGTTTTGCAAGGCGGCAGGATCGCCGAAGAAGGACCGCACGACCAACTGATGCAGAGTGGCGGACGGTACGCGGAAATGTTTGAGATGCAAGCGGCGAGTTACCGGTAGTTCGGGAGAAAGACGGTCATGGCGACCAATGTTGATTTGATTTTGAACCTGCGAAGCACGCGAGAATGGAACAGCCGCTTGGAAGAAGCGGACGGAGCCATGGATTGGAAAAGCTCCGCCGGCGCTGAAGAGCGCAGTCTGCGCATGGAACGCATCCTGATCGCGGCGCGCACTGTTGGAATAAATGCACCAGCCAGTTCTAGCCGCACAACTACCTCACCTCTGCGCGAAGACCTGACGCTGCAGGAAGCGTTGATCGCGCGCGCAGTTCAGTTCTTGCAGCGCAGACAAGCCTCGGGCGCGGTTCTCGAACACGATTGGCGAGTTCTCACTTCAAACACAAAAATTCTGGAAGAAGGCATGGCGGAGAGCCGGTCGGCTTTGAAGCTCGCCGACGAATTGCCGGTCGTGGCAAGCGCAAGCAGCGAAGGCCGGTTGCGTGTGCGCGCCGTCGCCGACCGCTATTTGCAGGCGGCGGGATTTCTTTTTGACCGGGCAGAACTCGCAGCTTATCTTGCCGCTCTGCAAGAGGACGTCGAACTAACGAACGCGGAAATTACCGCGCTAAAGGGATTTTTGAGTCAAGTGCTGCTGGAGCAAGTCGCCGGGCACGCGCGAAAACTGGCGATGCCGGGGCGAACTTCCATCACGGCAAAAACTGAGTGCGTGCCGGCGCCGACATTGCCCGCGCTGATTGCGAGTTTGCGCGTGCTCGGTCTGACGGATTGGGATGAGCTTTTCGTCGAAGCAAGTCTGTGCGAGCAGGCCCTGACTCGGGATCCGGCGGACGCTTTTCACAAAATGGAAAAAGCCGCCAAGTCTGATTATCGCGTGGCAGTTGCTGAATTGGCAAAAAAGTCTGGCGTGAGTGAAGCAGAGGTGGCGCGGCGCGCGGTGCAATTGGCGAAGCAGCCGCAGCGCGGGAATAATGTGCGCGCCAACGAGCGTCGCGCTCACGTGGGTTTCTATCTTTGTGCTGAGGGCCGGCAAGAACTGGAGCTAGCGCTGGGAATCAAGGATTCCTGGCTGGTGAGATTCGCGAAGTTCCTGAAACGATGGCCGGACGGTTTGTACGTGATTGGGATCGAATTGCTGATGGTGGCGCTGCTGACAGCCGTGGTGGTCGGAGCCGAAGTGAGCGTGCCGATCTTCCTGGTGATTGCTTTGTTTCTGCTGCCGGCCGCGGAGAGCGCTGTGGCGATCGCCAATCAATTGGCGGTGATGTTTGTAAAGCCGAGCGCGCTGCCCAAAATGGATTATTCCGAGGGAATTCCGGTCGAGAGCAAAACGCTGGTGGTTGTTCCCACTCTGCTGACCAGCCGCGAACAGATGGAACGCGCGGTACGTGATCTGGAAATCCGGTTTCTGGGTAATCGCGATAACCACCTTCATTTTGCATTGCTCACCGATCCACCCGACGCGGCGACACAGTTTGATAAACGCGATGAATTGGCGGCGGAATGTGCACGTTTGATTGAAGAACTGAATAGCCGTTACGCGAGCGAAGGCAAAGGCGCATTTTTCCTGTTTCACCGCGATCGTAGCTTCAACTCCAGCGAAAAAGTATGGATGGGCTGGGAACGCAAGCGCGGAAAACTCCTTGACCTGAATAATCTGCTGCTGGGAAGGAATAATCGGTTTTCCACGGTTGTCGGCGACCACAGCCAATTGCGCGGAATAAAATACGTGATCACTCTCGACGCGGACACGCAATTGCCGCGCGACTGCGGACGGAAGCTGGTGGGAGCCATCGCGCACCCGCTGCAGCGCGCGGTCGTACATCCAGTTTCAAACGTAGTGGTGGAAGGCTACGGAATTCTGCAGCCGCGCGTCGGCGTGAGCATTCATTCCGCCAATCGCTCGCGCTTGGCCGCGCTTTTTTCCGGCGATTCAAGCTTTGACGTCTACACGCGTGCGGTTTCCGATGTTTACCAGGATCTTTTCGGCGAAGGCAGTTTTACCGGTAAAGGAATATACGAGGTCGAAATTTTCCAGCAAGTTGTCGAGCGGCGATTCCCGTCAAATGCAATCTTGAGCCACGACATGATCGAGGGCGCGTACGCGCGCGCTGGCCTGCTCTCCGATGTGGAAGTAATTGATGACTACCCGTCGCGTATCGCCGCTTATAGCAAGCGCAAACACCGTTGGGTGCGCGGCGACTGGCAGATTCTTTTTTGGCTATTCCCGCGCGTACCGGATTATTCCGGAAATGTGGTACGCAATCCGATCAACCTGATTTCGCGCTGGAAAATCCTGGATAATCTTCGCCGCAGCCTGAGCGAGATTTCCATGCTGGCGATCTTAATCAGTGGATGGCTGTTTCTACCCGGCAAAGCCCTGTACTGGACGCTCGCAGTTTTGGGAATGTTTGTGCTACCCAGCTACTTGCAATTTGCGATGGCGATTTTGCGCAGCGGCAGCGGCAAATTTACCGCACGCTTCTGGAAAGAATGGTTTTCTGATTTCGCGGCGGCCAACGCGAATCTGTTGATGCGGCTGGTTTGCCTGCCGCAACAGAGCATCGTCACACTGGATGCGATTATCCGCGCCGCGGCTCGCATGGCGGTAACGCGACACAAACTTCTGGAATGGGAAACCGCCGCCGAAGTGGAATCCAGCGGCAAAAAGACCAGCCCCGTCGATCTATATTTGAAAATCACGCCATGGCTCGCGATCGTTGGTGGCTTATTCCTTGCAGTCAAGCGTCCGGACTCTTTTGTCGTGGCCTGGGCGATCCTTCTCTTGTGGTGCGCATCGGACGCCTTTTCCAATTGGCTTGATCAGCCGCTGCCAGAAGACGGTTTGCGCATCGGGCCGCGCGACGAAGCGCTGCTGCGCAATTCCGCGCTACGTACATGGAGATTTTTTCGCGAGTTCAGCAACGAGAACGAAAACTACCTGATTCCAGATATCTTGAAAGAAGAAGGCGGACTGATCGCGCACCGCGTCTCCACCACTAACCTTGGTTTGTTATTGAACGCGCGCGTTGCGGCACTCGATCTGGGATACCTGACGGTCGAGGAATTTATCGCCGGCACGGAAAATACCTTGTCGACGGTTCGGCGGCTCGCGAAATCGCACGGACATCTTTACAACTGGTATGACACGCGAACACTTGAGCCAGTTGGCGATCCTTTTCTTTCAACCGTGGACAACGGCAACCTCGTTTGTTGCCTGTGGACCTTGAAGCAAGCCTGCCTGGAGGAATGGAAACGTCCGATTTTCCGGCAGGAATTGTGGATGGGAATCCGTGACCATGCGCGGCTCATTCAGCAGATTGTGGGAACCAGGGACGTTCGCAAGGCTTTTCGCGGAATTGAAGACAGCGTGACCAAGCTGGGCAAATCTCCACTGGAATGGCTTGGCGCTTTGTCAGCGCTGGAACAATCTGTTGCTGCGCTTATCGAATCGGTACGCGCTGCGAACCAATCATCCGACGATCTGCAGTTTTGGATTGCCGAGCTGAATCTTCGTCTTTGCGAACTGGAAAAGTTGACGGTGCGCTTTGCCCCGTGGGCCTCCACGAAGTTCCGTATGTTGCGCGCGGCAACGGAACAGCAGAGTAAATGGATCGCCGACCTGAGCTTGGCAAGTGCCGATCGAATTTATTCTGAAATCGCTGAATCATTGAACGGCGAAAGTGAAACTGCCGTGCATGAAGGAACGGCGGAAAATACTTCGCGCGAGTTGCTGCGCGAAGCGCTGGCGGCAAGCCGCGAGCACGCGGCGCAGGCGGCAGCTGCGCTGAACGGCATCGCCGCTTATTCGAATGAGCTGGCTTCCGGCATGGATTTTTCGTTGGTTTATGATGAGCCGCGCAAGCTGATCACCATCGGTTTTGACGCTGCGAAAGGCGCCGCCAGCGAACATCATTACGATTTACTGGCATCCGAAGCGCGCGCGGCGGTGTTTGCGGGAGTGGCCAAGGGCGAAATTCCACAGGAATGCTGGTTTCATCTCGACCGTTCGCATGTTCACTACAAAGGCTCGACCGTTCTCCAGTCATGGACTGGCACGATGTTCGAATATTTGATGCCGTCGCTGTGGATGAAGTCTTCGCCCGGCACTCTTCTGGACAAAAATATGCGCAGCGCGGTGGACGCGCAGCAAAAATACGCGCGGCGTTTCAGGATTCCATGGGGAATTTCCGAATCCGGTTGCAGCCTGCTCAGCGGCGATGGCCATTATCATTATTTCGCGTTCGGAATTCCGGCGCTGGCCCTGCACCGGCCGGATGAGGACCGCGTGGTGATTTCCCCGTACTCGACGTTTATGAGCTTGATGACTGGCTCGTATGATGCGCTGAAGAATCTGCAACGTTTGAAGAAACTTGGCGGCGTTGGCGCGTACGGATTCTACGAAGCTCTGGATTACGGCCCGCAGATGACGCTCAACCGTAAAAAATTCACGCTGGTGCGCTCGTGGATGGCACATCATCAGGGCATGTGTCTTCTTTCCGTCGCCAATGTTTTGTGCGATTCATCGATTCAGCGGCGCTTTCATGCCGAGCCGCAGGTCGCTGCCACGGAACGCATCTTGCACGAACGGGCCATCGTCCCCGAATCGGCCAAAGGGTCGAAGGCAAAACGTCAATTGCGCACAGAAGCGCTGCTGACTGAAGGCCAGAGCGTGCTCAGCCCCAGCTATTGGGGTGGCAAAGATCGGGCGGAGACTGCGGCGTAGTTCAGTTGCACGAAACTTCGCGAAAACTTTTTCCTTCAACATTTCAAATTGAAATCAGCGTTGACAAACGCCATGTGCCACGCCAAAATCTCTATGGCGAACAAAAAGCGAACTTCCCGCAACCTCCTGCCTCGCCTTTTACGCCAATGCTGGCCACCTCCAACGCTCTTCGTCTCCATGTCGAGTCCGCTCTTGCCGGACGCGTCGCTTCCCCGTTCCGTTTTCAGGAGCCGCAACCCATCACCGCTTCCGCGGGAATTGCCGCCGTGGACCAACTTGCCGGTGGCCTGCCGCGCGGTTGCCTGACAGAAGTTTTTGGCGGAATTTCGACGGGAATCACTTCCCTGCTGCACACTGCTTTGGCGGCGCGCACGGCGAATGCGGAAGTCTGCGCGCTGGTGGATGCGCAAGATTCGTTTGATCCCGGCTGCGCGCAATTCGCCGGCGTTTCTTTGCAGCAACTGCTTTGGGTGCGCTGCCGCAATGTGGATCAGGCGCTACGCTCCGTGGATTTGCTTCTGCATGGCGGCGGCTTCAGCCTGGTCGCAGTGGACTTGAGCGGCGCGCCGGCGCGGCTGATTCGCCAGATTCCTTTGAGCTTCTGGTTCCGCTTGCGACGCACGGTGGAAAACACTTCAACCATCCTGCTGGTTCTTTCACGCGAGTCCAATGCGAAAACCTGCGCTTCCCTGGTGCTGCGTATGGAAAGAGAAGTTGCGCGTTGGTCGCTGCAGGATCGCCAGTATCCATCGCGCGATTTTCATACTCCGGCGTCTTTGCTGGATGGATGGACCACCACAGCCGAGATGATTCGTTGCAAAGCGCGGCGCAAAAATATTGCTGTGATCGGCCGTGCAAAAACTTTTGCAAACCAGGACGCGGAGCTGGCCCGCTTCGATCTGCGTTCGAATCATTTTCTTTCCGTGGACTCTTCCGGCGGCGATTCCTTGCTGCCATCGCACTACGCCGTCATTCCGAGCGAAGCGAGAAATCTCTCATCGACTTTGGCGTTGGCGGAGACTCCCCTAGATCCTTCTGCCGCTCCACAGACAAATCATTTAGAAACCGAAAGGACGCAGAACTTTGGCTGAGCCTTCCCAACTCACCGTGTTCGCCGCTACTTGCCATGTCTCCCGCTGCTTTATTTGGTGCTGTTTACGTTCCCAATTTTATTTTGCAAGCCATCGGACGCTGCGAGCCCGAACTTCGCACCCAGCCACTCGCCATCATCGATGGGCCGCCGCCCACTCATCAGGTTGTGGCGTTGAACCGGCTGGCGGAGATTCGCGGCGTCGCGCGTGGGATGACCAAAGCCGCCGTCACTCAGTTCGCGCAAGTCACGATTCGGCCGCGCTGCAAAGTTCGCGAAGAAGCGGCACACGCGGCGTTGCTCGATGTAGCCTGGTCCATCACTCCGCGGGTTGAGGATGCGGCGCCGGACACGCTGCTGATCGATATCTCCGGCCTGGCATCGCTCTTCGGCAATGCACAAGCCATCGCGTGCGAGATCGCTTCGCGCGCTTGCACATTTGGCATGCAGGCTCATGTCGCCATTTCCGCGAATGTGGAGACGGCGCGCATCATTGCTCGCGCCCTGCCTGGGCCAACCGTTGTTCCCGAAGGCGAGGAGAGCCGTTTTCTAGAAACGCTGCCGGTCAGCATGTTGTCTCCGAGCCAGGAACTTTCTGACATTTTCGATCGCTGGGGTGTAGCCACCTGCAAAGCACTCGCTTCTCTGCCGGTGCTTGCTCTTTCAGAATGTGTGGGGCAGGAAGGAATCCGCCTGCAGGCCATCGCCAGCGGAAAAGGCATGCGCCCGCTGCTGCTCGCCGAACCTGCGCAGCATTTCGAAGAATGGTTCGAACTGGACGAAGCTGTGGACGATCTTGAAGCTCTTTCCTTTCTGCTTGGCCGGTTGCTCGATCAACTGAGCGCACGGCTTTCCGCGCGCGCGCTTTCCATCGCTGCGGTACAAGTAAATTTCGAATTGCAGCCCGCTTTTGACCATGCGTTCGACACCTCGCGTGAATTGCTGCGAGTGAAGCCAACTGCTCGCACATTTTCTTGCAATTTAGAACTGCCGGTCCCCACGCGCGACAGCAAACTTTTGCTGAAATTGCTTCGCCTGCGGCTGCAATCGCGTCCACCGGATGCGCCCATCCAGAAAATTCACATGGCGGCGCAATCTTCGTTGGCACGCATCACGCAAGGCTCTCTTTTCGTTCCCGCCGCGCCCGATCCGGACAAACTCGAACTGACCATCGCGCGAATCATGGCCGTGGTTGGAGAAGGGAATGTCGGTTCGCCGCACTTACTTGATTCGCATCGGCCCGACGCGTTTCATATGCAGAAGTTTTCCATCGCCACCATCGATGTAAACGCTTCGGAAAGCGCTGCAAAACGCTCTACGAAAAACAATTTGCAAAACAGTCCGCCGAATCATCATTCAAAAAAAGATGTTCCGGCCATCGCGCTGCACGTTTTTCGTCCTCCCGTTCCCGCACGAGTCCGTTTGCAGGGAAACAAGCCAGCATTTGCGTCATTTCAAGGCCGCTCCGGGAAAGTGGTTCAAGCATCCGGACCCTGGCGCTCTTCGGGGCAATGGTGGGAGGACCAACCGTGGCAGGAAGACGCCTGGGATCTGGAAATTGTTTTTTCCGGCGAATCTCCAGTCAGGCATGGCTGGTATCGTTTTTGTTATGACCGGTTGCAGGAAAAATGGTTTGTGCGCGGAGTGTACGACTGATGTACGTCGAATTGCATGCCCGCTCCGCGTTCAGTTTTCTCGAAGGCGCTGCAACACCGGAAGAGTTGGCGAGTGCCTGCTCGGCGCTCGGTATGTCTTCCATGGCGTTGCTCGATCGCGATGGCCTCTATGGCGCACCGCGATTTTATCTGGCCGCACAAAAAATCGGAATTCGCGCGCATATCGGCGCGGAAGTCGCTTGCGTGCAGGGCTGGCGCTATCCGCTGTTGGTCACTTCTCCCGAAGGATACAAAACTCTTTGCCGCCTGATTACGCGGATGAAACTTCGTGCTGCAAAAGGCCAAGGCGCTGTTGAAACAAAAGAATTGAAAAGCGCGAGCGGCGGATTGATTTGTCTTACCGGTGGAGACGAAGGCCCGCTTGCGTATGCACTCCGCACTGGCGGAAGAGATGGCGCACGGAAATGTTTGGAGCAACTGTGCGCCATTTTCAGCCGCGAAAATGTTTACGTCGAATTGCAGCGTCACTTTTCCATTGAAGAAGAACGCCGCAACCAGGTCGCGATTGAACTCGCGCGCAGTTTGCATCTTCCTCTGCTTGCCACCAACGGCGTATGCCACGCCTTGCCTGCGCAACGCGAAATTCTGGATGTTTTCGCCTGCTTGCGGCATCATCGCGTGCTCACCAATGCGGGGCGCCTGCTTTTCTGCAACAGCGAACGCTACTTGAAATCTCCTTTACAGATGAGCGCTCTATTTGCGGATTTGCCCGAAGCGATTGCCAACACCACGGAACTCGCTGCGCGCCTGCAATTCACGCTGAGCGACCTTGGCTACACTTTTCCCATCTATCCCACTCCGAATCACCAGTCGCAGATAGACTTTCTTCGCGATCGTGCGCGCGAAGGGATGGTTCACCGCTACGGCGCGCAAAATGAACGCGCAACGCTGCAAATCCAACGCGAACTTGCGATCATCGAAAAGCTCGATCTCGCCGGATATTTCCTGATCGTTTGGGATATCGTTCGCTTTTGCCGCGAGAACAATATTTTGGTCCAGGGCCGCGGTTCAGCTGCAAATAGCGCGGTTTGCTACTCGCTCGGCATCACTGCCGTCGATCCAGTCGGAATGAACCTGCTCTTCGAACGATTTCTTTCTGAAGAACGTGGCGAATGGCCGGACATCGATCTCGATTTGCCCAGCGGCGATCAGCGCGAACGCGCAATTCAATATGTCTATGAACGTTACGGAAAACTGGGCGCCGCAATGACCGCTAATGTGATTACCTATCGCGGGAAATCCGCAGCGCGCGAAATCGGCAAAGTGCTTTCCTTTGATCCGGAAACTTTAAATCGCCTCGCAAGTCTCGTCAGCGCGTGGGAATACACCGATTCCAACGACACACTCACACGGCAATTTAAAGATGCCGGACTTGATCTCACAAATCATCGCATTCACAAATTTTTTGAGCTTTGCCAGAAAGTACAGGATTTACCGCGCCATCTCGGCCAACATTCCGGAGGAATGGTGGTCTGCCAGGGACAACTCGATTCCGTCGTTCCGCTGGAGCCGGCCACCATGCCCGGCCGCGTAGTCGTGCAATGGGACAAAGAAGATTGCGCGGACATGGGCATGGTAAAAGTGGATCTTCTCGGGCTCGGCATGATGGCAGTACTGGAAGATTCCATCCAATTAATTCGCGCACACAACAAAGAAGAAATCGATCTAGGACTTCTGCCGCAAGATGATGAAAAAGTTTATTCTGCTCTACAGCGCGCCGACACTATCGGCTTATTCCAAGTGGAAAGCCGCGCGCAAATGTCCTGCCTGCCGCGCCTCAAGCCAAAATGTTTTTACGATATTGTGGTGCAGGTGGCCATTATCCGCCCAGGTCCGATTGTCGGAAAAATGGTCCATCCCTATTTGAACCGCCGCCAGGGGCGCGAGGCCGTGGAAAGCCTGCATCCATCGCTCGAATCCACACTATCACGCACCCTGGGTGTGCCGCTGTTTCAAGAACAACTTTTACGTATCGCCATGATTGCTGCGGGCTTTTCCGGCGGCGAAGCCGAGGAACTGCGCCGCGCGTTTGGATTCAAACGCTCTGAAGCGCGCATGAAAGAAGTGGAAATCAAGCTGCGCCGCGGAATGGAAAACAAAGGCATCACTGGAGAAACCCAGGATAAAATCGTGCAGGCTATCACTTCCTTCGCGCTGTACGGATTCCCCGAATCGCACGCGGCCAGTTTTGCACTCATCGCGTACGCCAGCGCTTTCCTGAAGTATCACTACCTGGCCGCATTCACCACCGCGATGCTCAACAATCAGCCCATGGGCTTCTATCAGCCGGCAACCTTGATAAAGGACGCCCAGCGCCACGGCCTGAAATTCAAGCCCGTCGACATCACGCGTTCGCAATGGCTATGCACCATCGAAGAATCTGTTGCCGGGCTTCTTGTGCGTGTCGGATTGCGCTATGTAAAAGGACTGCGCAAAGAAACCGCGCTGCAAATTCTCGCGCAACGCAACAGTCAGCCATTTACTTCGATTGAAGATTTAAAACAGCGCGTGCCGCATCTTCAAAAAGATGAAATGCGTGTTCTCGCCAGCATCGGCGCTTTGAATTTTATTTCCAGCAAAGCACAAATCCATCGCCGCAGCGCTTTGTGGCAAGTCGAACGCGCCGGCCGTCCCGCAGGCGCACTCTTCGAAACGCACGTCAGAACAGATGATTCGGATCGGTCTTCCCTTTTCTCACCGCTCGACCCCATGAATGACGAAGAGCGCTTGATCGCCGATTTTCATGGTACGGGCCTCACAACCGGCCATCATCCGATGACGCAACATCGCGTGCACCTCAATCGCAGTGGAGTTTCACCTGCGTCGCGCCTCGGGGCACTTCGCGACGGCTCATTGGTGCGCGTGGCCGGCGCGGTCATCGTTCGCCAGCGTCCGGGAACCGCGAAAGGATTTGTATTCCTGAGCCTCGAAGATGAGACCGGTATAGCAAACATCATCATCACGCCGCAACTTTTCGAAAGAGACCACACCGTCGTCGTGCACAATTCATTTCTCATGATTGAAGGCGTTCTGCAAAATCAAGATGGCGTCATCTCCGTGAAAGCCGGAATCATCAAGCCGTTCCACCTCACACGCGCTGCCGCGCCCGCTCACGACTTTCATTAATCACGCTTTACCCGTCTTCTTTCCGCGAATCTCACAAATTGCTATTTGGCGATGGCTGGTTTGTGATATTAAGATACTGCCAACAAGCTTACACTCCGATTACCAATACCCAGGTAGCTTGATACGAACTATCTTACGTGCAACAGTCTTTATGCTTTTTAGGTTTGGGAGGACTTCGATGCGCATCGCCACCACCAGCCTGGCCTTGCTATTCGCAATTACACCTGCAATCGCCCAACAAAAACCGGACGGGCCATCCGACGAAAAAGCGCAAAAAACATATAAGCACGCTCTCGAAGCATTGCGCGATCACCGACAGGGCATCGCTCTCGATGAGTTCAAGAAAGCTGACAAACAGGATGGCGGACACTGCCGCGCCTGCCAGCAGCAAATGATCAAATACGGAATTGAGCTGGGCGAATGGAAAACTGCCGAGCTCGCTGCGGATGAAATGATCGCAGAAGCGACCGACGCAAAAGAAGTGGCGATGGCGCACTTTCAATCCGGGGCCGTGTTCATCAGCGAAGGATTGCAAAGACACAAAGACGAATGTTTTGCGCGTGCGCACGACGAGGAAACCAAGGCGCTGGCTGCATATTCCAACTTTCCCGATGCAGTCATGCTGGATGGCCGTGCGCTTGCGCAGTTGAAGCAAGACGACGCCGCAAAAGCCCGCTTCGAGCAATTTACCAAGCTGCGGCCGGCGGAAGATACTGAAAGGCAGCGCGCGTTGCGTTATATTGCTCGCCCGGAATTGGCCCGCGCAAGAATGGCTCCGCCTTTTGCCGTAACCACGGTCGACGGCCAGCATGTCTCCATGGACGATTTGCAAGGCAAAGTCGTGCTGCTGGATTTTTGGGCTACCTGGTGCGGACCGTGCCGTGAAGCTCTGCCACACATCCAAAATGTCGCAAAAAAATTTCGCGGACAGCCGCTGGTGATTTTAAGCGTGAGCCTGGATTCCGACGAGCAAAAGTGGAAAGAATTCATCGGCAAAAACGAAATGACCTGGCCACAATATCGCGATGGCGGGTTCACTGGTTCGATCGCCAAGATGTTCGGCGTGACCGCAATCCCCCATACCTTTACGATTGATGCGGACGGGGTTCTTCAGGAAGAGCACATCGGCGACGCTTCGATCGAAGGTAAGCTTAAGAAGCTCCTGGTTCACGCTCGCGAACTGACGCCCGCGGAAACTTCTTCCGCCAAATAATTGATGGCGCACTAAATTTCATTCCGCCGCGCACGTTGGTGAGGTAGAATCCACCCTCACTGCATGCTAACCGTTCACCCCGTAACCCCGTGTCGAGGTGCGAAAATGATTCTCTCCATCGAGCGCAAGCAAATTCCGCCGGATATCACGATCCTTGTGATGACCGGGCGCATCATCCTGGGAAACAATTCGCGAGACGTGGAATTAAAACTGGCGGAAATCCTCGCCGACCCAGCGAACAAGAAAATTATTTTCGATCTTACCGGCATCACCATCCTCGATAGCACCGGCATCGGAATTCTGGTGGTAAGTCAGGGCAAGATCAACAAGGCTGGCGCCAGCTTGCGAATCGCGGGCGCCACTGGCTTCGTGGAAGACACGTTGAAAATTACCAGCGTCGATAAACTGATTCAGCTGTACCCCACAGCTGTGGAAGCTGCCGCCAGTTTTTAGCCAAGAGCCGGCGCAAACTTTAAGTAGAACTAAGGCGCTTTTCCAATCCACCACAACACTCTGGCAACGACTTTCCACTTCTGTTTGCCGCTCAATGTAATCGACTCGTAGTTGGCGTTCTCCGATTGCAGCACAATCGTATGATCGAAACGGTTTAGGCGGGAAACGGTTAGGCCCTTGTCGCGATGCCACGCGATTACGATTTTTCCGTTCAGTTCAGCGATTTCCGTCTGGGCGGAGTCGACGGCCAGAATGTACCCATCATGAATCAGCGGCGACATCGAACTGCCGCGAACGCGTAAACAACTTGTTGTGGACGGATTGGGGCACCAGTCCTTCGGTGCCGCAATCATGCTTTCGATGGCGCCGTCATTCAGTTCTGCCTGACCCTCGCCCTTCTCGCCGTGCGCCGCCGCGACCGAGGTCAGCAACGGAATCGCCACCAGCTTCAATTTATTCTGCTTCCTCGGCTTTTTCAGGCCACCACTGCCGGCTGCCACGATTTCCAGATGAGGTATCTGCGTTTTGCGCCAGCGTTGTTGCATCTGCGGGATTACCCGAAGCAAATCTTCCTTGCTCAGGCCGGCCCGGCCCCAGAAATACCAACACATCGGATCGCCCGAAAGATTGCCCATCTCGATGTAAATATGCGAAGGTGGTTCGGATACTCCCCGCTCCCATCTCGATACCGCCATGGCCGAGCAGTGAAACGAATTGCCAAATTCAACTTGATTCAATGCCAGTCCAGTGCGCAAACGCACCACTGACCTTGCCCACTCCGGCTGCGCCGAAGGATTCGATTTGCGTCTCAACCGCGTGGTCACTTGCGATCTACCTGTTCGGGCATCCTCGATGACTGCCCTCATACTCACGGTACGCCACCGTACGCACATTGGCAAGCGGCTGTTCACGAAGAAACTATCATTCTCTGCTAGTCACCACCGTTAGTAAGGCGTATCGTTGAGGAAGTCTCCTGGCATGCCTCCGCTCCCCATTGCGGTCTCCTGCAAACTAGACATTGCGTATTCCGAGCCGTATTCCGGGAAGGAGCCGTCGCTTGCCGAACAACTTATCTGATCTTCGCCGTTCAAGATCCGTTGCAGTAGCAGACTCCGCTCCCGATGGCGCAGGCCGCAATGGCGCCGGCCAGAGCGGCGAGCTTGCGAATCGAATTTTGCTGAGTCTTCCGCGCAATCTTTGCAGCAGCCTGCTGGTCAAGGCCCCGCTCGTCAAGTTACCGACTCATTCCGTCCTGAATGAAGTGAACGAGCCGATTCAACACTTTTATTTCATCAACAGCGGGTTGGCTTCGGTCTTGAATGTGTTGCAGGATGGTAAAAGCGTCGAAGTCGGGCTTACCGGCTGCGAAGGCGTTGTCGGCGTGCCGATTGTTGTCGGCTTTAAGACCAGCCCCACACGGGTAGTGATGCAGATTGAGGGCAGCGGTTACCGCATGCCTGCGAAGGATTTGCAAGCCGCGTTGAAAGCTGCGCCGCTCCTAGAAAAAAGCCTGCTGAAATATTCCCAGGAATTGGCGCTGCAAGCCGGTCAAATTGCCGCGTGCAATCGCGTGCATGAAGTGGATGAACGCCTGGCCCGCTGGCTGCTGATGAGCCAGGATCGTCTCGGCGGCTCGCTGATTCCGCTGACCCAGGAATTTCTCGCGCACATGCTCGGCACGCGGCGCGCCAGCGTCACCGTCGCTGCAGGCATCCTGCAAAAAGCCGGATTGATCAGTTATGTGCGCGGGCAATTAAAGATCGAAGATCGCAAACGCCTGGAAAATGCATCGTGCGAGTGCTACGCGACATTGACTCGGCAGCTCAATGTGTGGAAATCCGAATCTGAGTAGAGATTTTTCGTAGCTCGCACGCATTCGCAAATCTAACAGACTTTCAACGTTCGCTTCCCTACAGCAATTCCCCTATTGCCACTGATCCCGTCGATAAGTACGGTACCGTACGAACGCAAACCGTCGTCCCCAGGTGCTCTCCAGCTTTCTGGCTGTCACCTCCGATGAAGGGGGTAGTACATGCCGAAGAGTATTCTCATTGTTGACGACAGCCCGGAAATCCGGAAACTAGTCCGAACTTATTTTGACCGCCAGACAGATTTTCAGATTTGTGGCGAAGCCGTGGACGGTCTCGACGCAATCGAGAAAGCCACGGAATTGCAGCCGGACCTGATCATATTGGACGAGTCCATGCCGCGCATGGATGGGCTAAAGGCGGCGCGTATTCTCCATTCGATGGCCATTGGGGCTCCGATTATTTTGTTTACGCTCCACGCTGAAACCATCTCCTCCCAAGATGCCTCCGAGGCTGGCATCGCTTCGATCGTCTCCAAAACGGATGGCATCGCCGAACTGGGCGAGCAGGTAGACAGCCTATTGAGGTGCGCGTCAGGCAAGGGTCGCGGTGCGTAGTGGTCCCAGCGAAGCTGACGCGCCATCCACCGAGTTCACTGCCCTGAGGAAAGCCCCAGCCCCATTTGCCGCCGGCGACGCAGCGATCCTGCCGGTGCTGAGATCCTGAAGCAACAAGAGTTTTTTCAGAAGATGAGATAAAGATAAAGGAAGAAATAGCTTCGGTAACTATGCTTCGTGCGCGGAAAGAATCGCTTACATTATTTTTACGGGACCGAGGTCTTCCTTCATGGTCTGGAAAGCGGGAGTGTTTTTCCTGGTTGTGTCCCAATGGCCTTCGGAATACTCGCGCATCAACTGCACGGTCAAAAAGCTTCCGCGAATGACGCTGGAATCGTGATTGGACCAGAGCTTACTGGTGGTACGGTCACCGTATCGGCTGATCATGACGCGCGAAAAGTTTGACGCTTCGCGAGGATCATAGCCGTGCTCGATCACGTTCTGAAGGCCAATGCGGTCCGCCTGGTTTTCGAGTTCGCGCTGGTGACCGTTGACCACCGAAGCGATTCCGATTTGTGACATAAAGACTCCCGCGTTGCCGATGAAGGCGCCCGCGGCAAGTCCTGCAATGGTCAATCCGATTCGTGAGCCGCGGGTTTCTTCGACCTCGCGGCGATAATGCACCTGGAGCACGTGGGCCATCTCATGGCTCAACACGAACGCCAGTTGCGCTTCGTTTTCGAGCACTCCAAGCAAACCCGTATTGATCAGCAATGTTCCGTCGGGCAGCGACGCGGCGTTGATTTCCGGATCTTCCACCACGAAGAATCGGAATTCGATTGGGCGGCGAGTACCTTTCGCACCCTCGGGAATCAGAGAATCGCCCAATTGCGAAACATATT
>Ga0137403_10002210_pt1 | contig 23907 bp, 24 predicted proteins | sample CZOMad2_1_16fung_FD_122057 | JGI IMG/M metagenome (GOLD analysis project Ga0137403, IMG submission 122057) | Vadose zone soil fungal communities from Angelo Coast Range Reserve, California, USA - CZOMad2_1_16fungal (Hybrid Assembly) | ecosystem: Environmental > Terrestrial > Soil > Vadose zone...
GCCGGACCGGGCGGCGTACCTCCGGGTGCTGCTCGCCGAGGAGGGTCACCTGCCCGTGAAGGACGTGCGGTTGCGCACGGGTCTGGATGCCGCTGCGGCCCGCGCTGCGGGGGGCGTCTGGTTCCCGACCACCGTCTTCTCGGAGGCGGCCCTGGACGAGGTGTCGGACCGGCTCGTGGCGTCCCTCCGCAGCCACCAGAAGGCCCACCCGCTCGAGGCGGGCATGCCCCGCGCCTCCGTGCGTGCGACGCTCGACCTCGCCCCCCGCACGGTCGACGAGGTGGTGGAGGAGCTGGCCCGCCGGAAGGTCATCGTGGCCGACGCCGCCGCCCTGCGGACGACCGACTTCGTTCCCGCCCTCGGCGGCAGGGAGACCGAGGAGCTGATGGCCCTGTTGGTGGACGCCAAGGCCGCCCCGCCGAGCGTCTCCGAGCTCGGACGGCGGTTCGACGCCGCACTGATCCGGGGCCTTGTCCGCACCGGCCAGCTCGTGCAGGTGAGCCAGGAGCTCGTCTTTCCCGCACAGACGATCGACGACATCAGGAGTCTGATCGCGGGGAGGATCTCGTCAGCGGGGCCCTTCACGGTGGCGGAGTTCCGCGACCTGGTCGGCGCCAGCCGCAAGTACGTCGTGCCCCTGCTCGAGTACCTCGACCGGGTCGGGTTCACCCGCCGCCAGGGCGACCTCCGGGTGCTGGGCCCGAAGGCCTAGTGCCCTGGCCCGAGCGCCCAGGGAGCCGTTCAGAGCTCCTAAGGCAGATTATTTCTGCCATTCGGAGAGAGCGTTCGGCCGACGCTAGAAAAATAATCTTGAGATTTAGGCGGATTGTCATAAGATAATCAATCCTGGCGGCGGTGATGAGCCTGGAAATCATGCGAATTCCGTGCGCGGGACTGGAAGAATCTGTCGCTCGGCCCCCGTTGCCGATCTGTAAAAGCGCACATACGGGTGACTGGTATGTCACAATAGTTCCAACTGGCAGGAAGGGGTATCTCCTACCCTGTGGTGTCTCGGCAAGGCCTTGCCCCCGCTGTACGAGTTGAGCCAGATAACTGATCGGAGAGACCACCGGTCGGGGGGCCGGCTTTGAGGAGGCTGCGTGTCCGTACCTGTCGCTGTGACCAGCCCTGTTGCCCTGTACCGCCGCGGCCTCGTGGCGTCACTCCTCGAGGCCGGATTCCCCGCCGAAGAGCCCGAGGACGTCTTCCTCTGGGCCGACCGACCGGGGTTGCGGGCGATCATCCTGACGCTTTCCGACACCCTGGAGCTCGAGGCGGTGACCGAGCTGAGGGACCGGCGGCCCGAGCTCGTGGTGCTCGCCCTGCTCATGGACCCTGCGCCCAACGCCTACTGCAACGTCCTGGCTGCAGGGGCGTTCCCCGTCGCATGGGACGTCCCGCCCGCGGTGATCGTCAATGTGCTGCAGGCGGCCATTCGGGGGGAGGTCGTCCTCCCCCAGGACGTCGCGTCCCGGCTGGCATGGGCGGAACCGGGGTCGGAAGCCTCCGCTGAGGGGTCCCTCGACCTTCTTCCCCTCGGCGAGGCCGAGGTCCAGATCCTCGGGCGGATCGCCCGCGGGGACACCGACCGGAAGATCGCCTCCGCCCTCCAGATCAGCGAGAGAACGGTCAGGAGGCGGCTCCAGCTCATCTTCTCCAAGCTGGGCATCGAGACGCGGGTGCAGGCCGGCATCTACGCCGCGCAGCGGGGACTCGTCTCCAGGATCGGCTCGAAGCCCCTCGGCGGGGGCGAGACCGTCCGGGAGACCCCTTCCGAGGAGGCCCACGCCCGTGGGCGGACGACCTCGTACGGTTCCGGGGCCACGGTGACGTCGGTGCTGGAGCCGCCACGGAAGCGACTGGCTCCGCACATCGTCACGAGAGAGTTACGGGCCGTTAATTCGGAGTTCATAATCCGCAAGGTGGAGGTCTCGGATATGGAGGCAAATGACCATCCGAAATGGATGTAAGAATGGCCTGGGCCGGTCACTCGAATGACCGGTTCTGACTCTTCCGAAATGCCTGACGCTGCGGTATCTTCCGTAGTGACGGCAGAGCGGTGGCAGCCGGCGGGCGATACGACGGTTTGGTTCAGGAATTGGGCGGTCCGGCAATTCCGGGTGTGGGATTTGCCATGGGCGTCGAGCGCCTGACGATGCTACTCAGGATGCAGGAGACTGCGGCGGCCAATGGACCATCATGTTATGTTATCTGGGTTGGGGAAAAAGCGCGTGACTGGGCCTTTCCTCTGGTACACCGGCTGCGGCAGAAAGGCTTGTCCGTTGAGATGGAAGGGGAGTCGCGAAGCTTAAAGAGCCAGATGCGGCGCGCCGATAAACTCAAAGCAGCTTCAGTATTGATCGTGGGCGACGATGAATTGGCAAAAGGCAAAGCGGTATTGCGTAATATGGCGAGCAAGCAGCAGGAGGAAATCGGTTTGGATAGCGTCGAGGCTCAGTTGATAACGAGGAAGGCGAGTTAATGGGGACGGAGCGGATTTTTCCCGATCAGTTAGGCGATTGGAAGCGCAGTTGCTACTGCGGTGAGCCGCGCGCCAACGCGGTGGGCAATGGGTTGACTCTTTTCGGTTGGGTGCGAAGCCGGCGCGACCACGGGGGGGTTATTTTCGTCGATCTGCGCGACCGAAGCGGTATCTGCCAGATTGTTTTCAATCCGGAGGTCGACGCGGCAGCCCATGAAAAGGCCAAGCAACTCCGCTCCGAAGACGTGATCGCAGTGCGGGGTAATTTGTCCAAACGATCGCCGGACACAATCAATCCCGATCTGGCTACGGGTGAAGTGGAGTTGATGGGAAAGGAATTGCGCTTGCTCAATGCTGCACAGGTGCCGCCCTTCACCATCGAAGATGAGACCGAGGCGAACGAAAACACCCGGCTCAAGTACCGCTATCTGGATCTACGACGGCCGCAAAGTCTACGTCCCCTCGTATTACGCTATCGCATGACCAAGCTGATCCGAGACTATCTGGACGGTTTGGGGTTTATTGACGTGGAGACGCCGGTGCTTACCAAGAGCACCCCCGAGGGCGCGCGCGACTACTTGGTTCCGAGCCGCATCTACCCTGGAAAGTTTTACGCCTTGCCGCAGTCGCCACAGTTGTTCAAGCAGATTCTAATGGTCGGCGGCCTGGATCGCTACTTCCAGATCGTCAAATGTTTTCGTGATGAGGATCTGCGCGCCGACCGACAACCTGAATTCACCCAGCTCGACCTGGAGATGTCTTTCGTCCAGCCCGAAGACGTGATGCAGGTGATCGAAGGGATGATCTGTATATTGTTCAGGGAGCTCAAAGGTATGGAGCTTAAGCGGCCCTTTGCAAAGTTGACCTATGAAGAGGCGATGAACCGTTTCGGCTCGGACAAACCGGACATGCGCTTCGGACTGGAGCTCAAGGATTTTACCGACGCGCTGCGAAACTGCCAGGCGAAGGTCTTTGCGACGGCGATTCAAAAGGGCGGAGTGGTCAAAGGCATTCGGGTGCCCAAAGGCGGAGAGCTATCACGCAAGGACCTGGACGATCTGACACCGTTTGTGGCGACCTTCGGGGCGAAAGGAATAGCGTGGACGAAGCTAACCGATGAAGGTTGGCAATCGCCCATCGCCAAGTTTCTCTCTGAGACGGAACAGAAAGAGATCGAAAGCATCGCCGGCGCTGAGGTCGGCGATGTTATTTTATTTTCCGCGGATATCGCAACAATCGTGTATGACGCCCTGGGGAACTTGCGCCTGTACTTGGCCGAGAAATTGGGCCTCATCCCGGAAAATGAATACGCCCTCGTTTGGGTCGTAGACTTTCCGCTGATGGAATTTGACGCCGAAGAGAAGCGCTATGTTGCATTGCATCATCCTTTCACTGCGCCGTATGACGAAGACTTGCCGCTGCTGGATACAGAGCCAATCAAAGCACGCTCGAAGGCCTACGATCTGGCTGTGAACGGCGTTGAGGCAGGCGGAGGAAGCATCCGTATCCACCAGGTTGAGCTACAAAAAAAAATTCTCGGGCTGATGGGTGTCAGTGCGGAAGAAGCGGAAGCCAAGTTCGGATTTTTTCTCGAGGCTTTGAGCTTCGGGGCGCCGCCCCACGGCGGCATTGCCTTCGGCATCGACCGGCTGGCGATGCTGCTCAGCGGCGCAAAATCATTGAGGGATGTCATTGCGTTTCCGAAAAGCCAGCGTGCCGTGTGCATGTTGACGGACGCGCCGTCGACGGTGGATCCCAAACAACTGCGTGAGTTGGGAATCAAACCCAACGTCACTGGATAACGGCGGCTGTCTGGAAGGTTTTTTGTCTCGCCAATTTGTGTTATTTTGCAAATTATCCCATATGTTAAGATTTCTCACTGTTATTTTTCTGTGTGCTTCGGCGTGTAGCACTTTCTTACCTGCGACGCTTCAGAGTAAGCGTTCGACGGATCTGGACGCTCGCAAGATCAGAAGGATCGCCGTGCTTTTACCCAACGGAATGAGCCCAGAGGCGAAAACACCAGCAGTCTATACTTCGACATCTCCTGAAAGAAAACCTTCAGAGGAAGAGCTTTCAGAGCTGCTCGACAGGCTTGTCTACTCAACCATGGCATCCATGCCCAATTGGCAGATTGTATCCGAGAGGGAAGTGAGAGATGTAGCGCAAAGTGTTGCGCCGGGCGGCGATACTGCAAGACTACGGAAAATCGGGGAGATGGTTTACGCTGATGCAGTGATTGTCGGGAGAATGCAGCGCTACCGTGAGAGGGTAGGGGACGAGTGGGGTGCCAAGAGTCCCGCATCCGTGGCCTTTGTCCTCGATCTCATCGATGTTCGCCGCGGTGACGTTATTTGGTCCGCCCGGTTCGACGAAACGCAGAAGGCATTGAGCGAGAATATTTTTGCGCTTGGCGATATCAGCGCGCGTGGAATCCGATGGTTAAGCGCGGAACAGCTTACCCAAGAAGGCGTGAAAAAGGCAGTTGGTGAGTTGTATCAGATTTTGGTTCGTAATCCGGCTTCTTCCTAAACCGGCTTGACCCGATCGCTTGCCGATCAAACACCCAAGTTAACTGCGAAAGACGGGATCGACTTCGAGCGGTTTGTTAAGTCGGCCACTGACACGTCGTCCCAACTCTTCCAGTCTTCTCAAACTACCACGGTCCAGCAGAATGGACTCGCCGCCCTGCGCGAACAAGCGAAGAGACGGCACGGGAAAAGTTTGTGCGGCTGAGGAGCCGGCGACGGCAAAACCACTATATATCTGATCAACGCCAAGCTTAAGCCTTTTGATTTCGAGATAGGCAACTGACAGTAACGTGGTTTGGTAAAGGCTCCTTTTCTTGAGGGTGACTTGTTGTGCCGAGTTATCCATAGTAATCGTTCGCTTCTGAGAGAGCAGATAAAAAGAAATGCCAAAAAGTATCAAGTTCATCAACGGAAAGTACCACAGTGAACCGGCGGCACCGACGAATCCGTTAAGGTAGATGGCATATAGGATGGGAAGGGATACAGAGAGCAGTAGGAGCGCGATGCCGAGACACAGAAACGCGGGGAAGCGAGGACCCTGCCAGACCAAAGAGAGCTTTTTGTCGGTTTCCTCTAAGATGCGAAAGCCGAGTCGATTGCCAATCGCTTCGAACTGAGTGGGATTACCCTCCATCTGTATATGAAACGATGACAATCGAGGAATAGGTCCGGGAGAGCGCTACTGTTTCTGTTCTTTTCGTTCCCGGTAGTAATCTTTGAACCGGTAGTCCTTCAGGCGGATAAGATTCTGATACGACCCGAACCGGCTCGTGGAATCGTCGACTTCATCGAGCAGATCCACCGGATTATCTTCTGACTCGAAGACGCGAATCTTATGGTAGGTCGTCGAACGTTCGGCCGGCATACGACCCATTTCGCGGATCAGGCTACGAAATTGGGTAGGCTTCATGAGTTGTCCGTGGCCGGCTCCGGCGGCTGTCGAAATGCTTTCATTGATCAACGTTCCACCGAAGTCGTTGGCGCCCGCCAACAGGGCAATCTGAGAAAGCTTGGGACCTTCTTTTACCCAGGAGACTTGCAAGTTCGGAATCCAGCTATTGAGCATGAGTCGAGATACCGCATACATTTTTATGACTTCGGCCCCACTGGCTCCAGAGCGAAGTCCAGGAATGCTTTTACGGTGGAACATGGGAGCTTCTTCGTAGACGAAACTCAATGGCACGAATTCGGTGATTCCGCCGGTTCGTTTTTGGATGTCGCGCAGGATATCGAGATGAACCGCTTTGTGACGCGACGATTCAATATGGCCATACATAATAGTCGAGGTTGTCGGGATGCCTATCTCATGGGCGGTCTGGATCAGGTCAATCCACTGCGCGGTGCCGATTCGGCCGGGCGAAATCTGGTGCCGTACCTCGTCCACGAGAACCTCTGCCGAAGTCCCCGGGAGACTTCCCACCCCAGCCTCCTTGAGGGCAGATAGATAGTCGCGAATCGAAACACCACTGAGCGTGGCTCCATATAAAACTTCTTCCGGCGAAAACCCGTGGATGTGCAGAGTCGGAAGCGTTTCCTTCAACGTGCGACAAAGGTCGACATAGTGCCAGCCGTCGATACCGGGAGCAAGACCCGCCTGAACGCAGACCTCGGTGGCACCCAGCTCGCGGGCTTCGCTTGCGCGCCGGATGATTTCCTCGGTAGGTAGAAAGTAACCTTCTTCGGCCAAATGCCCTCTGCTGAAAGCGCAGAAACCACAAGCTTTGACACACACATTGGTGAAGTTGATATTGCGATTGACGACATAGGTGACGAGATCGCCCACGGTCTTGGCGCGCAGATAATCCGCGGCTGCTGTCAATGCCGGCAGGTCGGAACCGTCGGCGTCGAAGAGACTCGTTGCCTCATCGACCATAATGTCCGCGCCGGCCAGAGCGCGATCCAGTATGTGGCCCACAGTGGAGCTGACGGTTGATAGCAATCGATCGAGGGCTGTTTGCAAATGGGGCAGACTCATGCGGGAACTTTAGCCTTTCATTACGACAAAGACAATGATGTGAAGCGCCGGCAGATCTAGCGTTGCATCCAGTAGCGAGCGAACTCGGTGAGGAAAGTAAGAGTCGAGAAATCGCGCATACGGTCGAGATAGACTTTCCCGTTCAAATGGTCCCACTCATGCTGAATGACCCGAGCATGGAAATCCACGGCGATAAATTCCAACGGTTTACCGTCGCGATCCCGAGCCTGTACCTGAATGCTCTTGTGGCGGGGGACTCTGCCACGGATATCGGGAATGCTTAGACAGCCTTCCCAATCCTCTTCCATTTCATCCGTCAGCGGGGAGATCTTAGGGTTGATCAGAACGGTCAACGGGACGTTGGGCTTGTCGGGGTAACGCGGGTTCTTGGCGACTTCAAGCACCGCAATCTGCTTCGATTCGTGCACCTGATCGGCCGCCAGTCCTACGCCATCGTATTCTTTCATGGTTTCAATCATGTCATCGATGAACTTTTGACAACTCGGTGATCGGATCTCTCGGGGCGTTAGGGGCGCGGCAATTTTGCGCAGCACAGGATTCCCGAGGCGTGCAACTTTTAGAATCGCCATGGCTGTTTCATAGCACGGGGCAAGTAGCCATTGAAGAGAGCTTCATGGCGGAATCGTTGTCATTTTAGGACTATATATTGACAAAGAAGACCTAGAGAGTCTATATTGTTTTTAGAACATGAAACGGTCAAAAACTACGGCAGAGCGAAGCTCACTGATGAACGTCGGCCGGCGTGTAGATTACGCTGTCCGAGCTCTGTCTTTTCTTGCCGGCCAGCCCGCCGGGAAGATTGTTAGCCGCGCGGACATTGAAAAAAGCCAAGATATTCCATCTTTCTATTTATCTAAAATCATGAAGGACCTGGTGGCGGGGGGGTTAGTCCAGTCGCACATCGGTTCCAAAGGCGGGTTTTCGCTGGCTAAGCTCGCGACTAGCATTAGTATCAAGGACGTCTATGAGACGGTGGAACGGCCGCTTGTGCTCATGGATTGTCTCGAGAAGGGCACCGATTATTGTTCTTATTGTTCGGTTTGTACACAGAAGTCGATTTGGGAAGAGGCCCAGAAGGTGCTCGCCGAGTTTCTGGGAAGAACCTCGATCAGCGATATCGCCGATAGAGATGGATTGAAGGGACGATTAGCCGGAAGTGCGATGCAGAAGGCGGGTTGAGGGAGCCGATTTGGGGTAGCGAATGCTGGAAATAAAAAACTTACGGGCGCAGGTCGGGGAAAAAGAAATTCTACGCGGGATAGATCTACGGGTCGGTGCTGGAGAAATTCACGCCATAATGGGGCCCAATGGTTCGGGCAAGAGCACATTAGCCCACGTGCTCGCGGGGCGGGAGAATTACCAGGTGACGGGTGGAGAAGTTACCTATGGCGGTAAGGATCTTTTGGCCATGAGTCCGGAGGCGCGGGCACGAGAGGGGATTTTCCTGGCGTTTCAGTATCCCGTCGAAATCCCGGGTATCAGCACGACCTATTTCCTCAAGGCTGCCGTCAATGCGGTGCGAAAGCATCGCGGACTCGAAGAGCTGGATGCCATGGAATTTCTTGCGCTTATTAAAGAAAGAATAAAATTGGTTGAGATGGAGGAGAATCTCATCAACCGGCCGCTCAACGAAGGTTTCTCCGGCGGAGAAAAGAAGCGCAACGAAATTCTACAGATGGCGGTGTTGGATCCGAAACTAGCCATTCTCGACGAGACCGACTCAGGTCTTGATATCGATGCGCTGCGCATCGTCGCCAACGGCGTCAACGCGTTGCGCCGAAAGGACCGGGCGATGATCGTCATTACTCACTATCAGCGATTGCTCAACTACATCGTGCCGGATTTCATCCACGTTCTCCATCAAGGGCGGATTATCAGATCAGGAACGAAAGAGCTTGCGCTGGAGCTCGAAGTCAAAGGCTACGACTGGATCAAGAGTGAAGCGAGTGCGCTCCAATAGCGACCGGGAAGATCTCCCCTATGATGCTGAATCGTCAGGAAACCGAACCGTACCTCTCTGCCTTTAAGCATTACCAAGAGAATGGCGGTGGTAGTGGGCCCGGGTGGCTGAGAAAACTCCGGGAAGCCGGAATCGCCAGTTTTGAAAAGCTGGGATTCCCAACTACCCGCAATGAGGATTGGAAGTACACGAGCGTTAGTCCGCTTGCCGCGACCGTCTTCGAGCGAGGTGAACACGGCGGAAACGATACAAAAGCGGTTGCGGCGGATGCCATCCGCGCGTTGTCGTTTGCCGATTCCGCTTACAATCGCTTGGTTTTTGTCAATGGCCTTGCTTCTCCAGAGCTATCAGGTTTGCATGGATTACCCGCGGGTGCCCGGGTGGAAAGCCTGGCAAATGCCTTACAGCGTGACGATGACGTTTTGCACGCTCACTTGTCTCGATATGTTCGTTACCAGGAGCATTCGTTTGTTGCCCTCAATACGGCTTTCATCGAGGACGGTGCTTTAGTTCTTATTCCCAAGGGCGCGGTGGTTGAAGAACCTATCTATTTGGTCTTCGTTTCGACGGGTCAATATGGACCCGTGGTCTCTCACCCACGAAATCTGATCGTTGCGGGGGAGGGAAGCCAAGCCCGCATTGTCGAGATTCATATCGGGGCCGGTAGCGGTCCTTATTTTGCCAACGCGGTGACGGAAATCTTCGGCGGTGAAGGGGCATCCATCGACCATTACCTTTTGCAACGGGAGGGCGACGCGGGTTTTCATATCGGCACGCTTGAGGCGCAGTTGAGTCGTCAATGCAACTTTTCCACAAATTCGATCACGCTGGCGGGCTCATTGGTCCGCAACGATGTGCACGTGGTTCTCAATGGGGAGGGCTCTGAGTGTAGCCTTAACGGTCTTTATCTGGTGGACGGCAAACAGCATGTCGATAACCATACGGAAATCGAGCACTGCATGCCGCGGGCGAAGAGCCAAGAACTCTATAAAGGGATCTTGAGCGGAAGTGCGCGGGGAGTATTCAACGGGAAGATTCTGGTTCACAAAGACGCGCAAAAAAGCGATGCACGTCAGACGAATAAGAACCTGGTGCTTTCTGAAAATGCGGTGATTAATACTAAGCCTCAATTGGAAATTCATGCGGACGACGTTAAGTGCAGCCACGGGTCCACGGTTGGACAGTTGGACCGTGACGCGCTGTTCTATTTGCGGTCGCGAGGAATCGACTCAGCAGAGGCCCAGAGTCTCTTGTGTTATGCCTTTGCCAGCGAGGTCGTTAGGAGGGTCAAGATAGCGACCATGCGCGCGCAGCTGGACGATTATTTACTTATGAAATTCGGAAGCAATCGATACGCGAGTCACCAATGAAAGTCGCTCACGAAATTGCCACCTCCGGCCCGTTGGCAGAAGCATTGGACATCAGCAAAATCCGGGCAGATTTTCCGATTCTGAAGCAGAAGGTCCACGGCAAGCCTTTAGCGTACCTCGACAACGGGGCTACGAGTCAAAAACCACAGATCGTTATCGACGCATTGAATCGCTACTACAGCACAGAGAATTCGAATATTCATCGGGGTGTCCATTGCTTGAGCGAACGGGCAACCGCAGCTTATGAAGCGGCGCGCCAGAAGATAAAGAGCTTCGTCAATGCCCGGAGCGAACAGGAGATCATTTTCGTTCGCGGTACCACAGAGGCGATTAACCTGGTTGCGCAAAGTTATGGGAGAACCTTCCTCAAGAAGGGAGACGAGATCATTGTCTCGGCGATGGAACACCACTCCAATATTGTTCCATGGCAGATGCTCTGTGAACAGATCGGCGCGCGACTGCGGGTGATTCCTATCAATCACGACGGCGAGCTAGTTCTGGATGAATATCGCCGCCTGCTCAGCGAGAAAACCAAGCTGGTATCCGTAACGCATGTTTCCAACGCGCTGGGAACGATCGTACCGGTAAAGGATATTGTGCGCTTAGCGCACGAGCGAAACGTGCCGGTCTTATTGGACGGAGCGCAAGCGGTTCCACATCTCAAAGTCGACGTTCAGGAACTCGCTTGTGACTTCTATGCGTTTTCCGGGCACAAGCTTTTCGGTCCGACAGGGGTCGGAATCCTCTATGGACGATCAGAATTGCTTGACGCAATGCCGCCTTATCAGGGAGGCGGCGACATGATCAGTCTGGTTACATTTGAGAAGACCCATTACAACGTGCTCCCTTATAAGTTTGAAGCCGGAACCCCGCACATCGCGGGGGGAATTGGGCTTGCGGCGGCGATCGACTATTTAGCTGGATTGGATTGGAAGCAAGTCGCGGCGCACGAGCATGACCTGCTCGCCTACGCGACATCCGCTTTGTCCAGCATCGAGGGGCTCAGAATCATCGGCACCGCGAGGGAAAAAGTCGGCGTTATCTCCTTTGTGTTTGAGCATGTTCATGCCCACGACGTGGGTACGATTCTCGATCAAGAAGGAGTGGCGGTGCGTGCCGGCCATCATTGCGCCATGCCGGTCATGCAGCGTTTTGGCGTGCCGGCGACAACCCGGGCGTCTTTTGCCCTGTACAATACCCGAGAGGAAATCGATGTTCTGGTCAGGGGAATTCATCGAGCGTTGAAGGTGTTTAAATAATGTCGGAACTCGACGAGCTGTACCAAGAGGTCATCCTCGACCACAACCGGAGTCCGCGCAATTACCGGGCGATGGCGAATGCTAACCGTAAAGCGCAAGGGTACAACCCCCTTTGCGGTGATCATGTGACTGTCTATCTCAACCTGGAAGAAGGCGTTATCAAAGATATCAGTTTTGAAGGATCCGGCTGCGCTATTTCCAAGGCTTCCGCGTCGATGATGACCGCGGAGTTAAAAGGTAAGACCGAAGCCGAAGCCAAAGAGCTTTTCGATAATGTGCATAAAATGCTCACCGGTGAATCGAATAAAAATGGACCGCAGGGCGGGAGAGGAGTTGGCAAGCTAACGATTCTCTCGGGTGTATGTAAGTTTCCCGCCCGCGTGAAGTGTGCGAGTCTGGCTTGGCACACGGTCAATTCGGCATTGAAAGGCGGAGAAGCAGTGGCCTCCACTGAATGAGCGAAGATTGAACGGGAGGTGGTTGCCTATATGAACAGCGAAAAGTCCATTATTGTTAAACGTGACTGCTCTGCCGTGATGATTCCAAGCGGCGAGACAACCACGCTTCCGGCCGGTAGCTCCGTTTGGGTGACACAATCCCTCGGCGGCGCTTATACCGTGATGACCGACCGCGGTTACATGGCGCGCATTGACGGCACCGATGGCGATGCGATCGGCATGGCGCAGGTTGCAGAGTTCAAGCAAAATGAATCCACCACGGTTGATGACGGCGGAGAGGTAGAGCAGCATGTTTGGGATCAATTGCGATCCTGCTTCGATCCGGAAATTCCAGTGAATATTGTTGAACTGGGCTTGATTTATCATTGCGATGTTACGCCTCTATCCGGCGGCGGTTATAAAGCGACCGTGCGGTTTACCTTGACGGCTCAAGGCTGTGGAATGGGCCAGTTTCTCAAGGCAGACATGCAGAGAAAGTTACTGAGCGTCACGGGCGTGCGGGAGGCGGATATCGAAATCGTTTGGGACCCGCCATGGAACCAGAGCATGATCTCAGGGGCTGCGAAACAGCAGTTGGGAATTTCATGATGCGCGACAACATTTCAAGAGGATGAGACCATGACCTCAATCGATAACCTGGTCATGGAAGCGCAGGTCTTAGAGGCGCTACGTACCTGCTACGACCCTGAGATACCCGTTAACATCTACGAGTTGGGACTGGTGTATGAAGTGAATGTTGATGACGAGGGTGTCGTTTCGATCAAGATGACCCTCACGTCGCCGCATTGCCCGGCAGTGCAGTCACTGCCTGCGGAGATTGAAAACAAGGTGAGAGCGGTTTCGGGTGTTACCGATGTGAAACTCGATCTCGTGTGGGAGCCTCCATGGGATCCGAGCAAAATGTCCGAAGCCGCCCGGCTCCAACTCGGAATGATGTAGTCATTCTCGGAGTGCAGTATTCCTTCCCGGCAAAGCATTCGACAAAGCCTGAACCCCCCCATGGACCAGACTTTTTTTGAGCAGCTCGGAGGCGAGCCGAAGCTGAGAGTGATCATTAATACTTTTATTGACAGAGTATTCGATGACCGCATGATCGGGTTTTTCTTCCGCAACGCAGATAAACAGCGCATCAAAAATATGGAGTATCAGTTGGCAGCTCATTTCCTCGGAGCTCAGGTGGATTATCAGGGCCGCCCGCTGGACCAAGTGCACGCAAAACATCCAATCATGGGCGGTCATTTCGACCGGCGTCGCCAGATTCTCAAGGAGACACTGGAACTCTATCACGTAGCAGACCCAATCAAAGCGGCTTGGCTAGCGCACACCGATAAACTGAGGCCTCTCATTACTCCCGACCAAGATTCGGCTTGCGATCCAAACGCGCTGCGGCAAAGGGCCAAGTCTCGTTGAGGTCCCTCTGGGGCTTCCAATGAGTGTTTGTCACCTACGATAAAATTGTGTTATTAATTACTATCCGCCGAAGGTTGTCATCAAGGATTCGCTTGCGTGAAATTAGCCGACCTTTATGCCCGGCCCGAGTTGACCCTATCGGTTGAATTCTTTCCTCCAAAGACAGACAAAGGCGAGGAAAACCTCTTTAGCGAAATCGAAATCATCAAGAGGCTAAATCCTGCCTTTTGCTCTGTTACGTACGGGGCGGGCGGAAGCACGCGCGAAAAAACCGTTGATCTAGTCGACCGGATCCACCGGAAATGCGGCTTGGAGGTTATGTGCCACCTAACCGTGGTTGGCCAATCCAAGGACGAAGCCAGAGTCGTACTCAGGAAGCTGAAAGAAAAGGGGATCGAGAATATCATTGCACTCGGCGGCGACCCACCCCAGGGTATGTTGGATTGGCAGCCCCATCCAGACGGTTTTCACCATGCGGCGGAGCTCGTGCGCGAAGCGGTAATGTTTGGCGGCTTCTCCATCGCGGTGGCGGGTTTTCCCGAGGTTCATCCGAGAGCTGAAAGTCGGGTCTCCGATCTCAGATACCTGAGGGAGAAAGTCGACGCCGGTGCCGTGGCGATTATTACCCAGCTCTTTTTCGACAATGACGACTACTATCGCTATGTCGAGGATGTGAGAAAACTAGGAGTCCGTGTGCCGATCGTGCCGGGGATCTTGCCGATTCTTTCCGCATCACAGGTTCGTCGTTTCACGTCCCTCTGTTGCGCGAAGATCCCGGCGCAGTTGGAACGTGAGTTGGTCGAGGTTGAGAATGATGAGGACGCGGCCATTCAATTAGGGATCGACTATGCCACTCGGCAGTGCGAAGCATTGATCAAATTCGGCGTTCCCGGACTGCACTTCTATTCCCTCAACAAATCCTATTCCGTCCAGGCTCTTTGCAAAAACCTCAATTTATAGGTTTATAGGTCTCCGCTCCAAGCGGCCTATTGGGTCAATCAACAGGAACGATGTCAAACTCAGAAAATAATTCGCCGGAAGCATCCCTTGAGCAAGTCGAAGTGCGTCGGCAAAAGCTCGCCAAGCTCAAAGAGACGGGGCATGCGCTGTACCCCAACGATTTTCGGCCAAGCCATACGACCCGGGATATTCTCGCTGCCTACGGTAGTTTGAGCGACCAAGAGTTAGGGGGCTTGACCGACGAGTTCTATGTAGCGGGCCGAATCATGGGAATCCGCAAAATGGGGAAAGCCACGTTTTTTCACATCCAAGATCGGCGTGGACGGATCCAGGTTTACGCGCGAAAGGACCGGCTCGGAGATGAGGTTTACGCTTTGTTTCAGTCCTTGGATATAGGTGACATTGTCGGCCTTTGGGGTCATCTGTTCCGCACCAAGACAAAAGAATTGACGATTGAAGCCCGAGGAATGCGCTTGCTGTCCAAGTGCCTGCGACCGCTGCCTGAAAAGTGGCACGGTCTGGCGGATGTCGAGGCGCGCTATCGCCAACGATATGTCGATTTGATGGTAAATCCCGAAGTCAGAGATCTATTCGAAAAACGTTCGCGCATCGTTCGTCTCCTTCGGCGGTTTTTCGAGGAGCGGGATTTTTTGGAGGTGGAGACGCCGATGATGCAGGCAATTCCCGGGGGAGCGGCGGCGCGTCCATTTGTTACACACCACAACGCCTTGAATATAGATCTGTATCTGCGCGTGGCGCCGGAACTGTTTTTGAAGCGCCTTTTGGTTGGAGGATTCGAAAGAGTATTTGAGCTGAATCGAAACTTTCGCAACGAAGGGATCTCGGTGCGCCACAACCCGGAATTCACCATGTTGGAGTTCTATCAGGCTTATGCCACTTACGACGATTTGATGCGTCTCACAGAAGAGCTTTTTGTTACCCTTGCCGAGGAAGTCGTTGGCTCGCTGCAGGTGCCCTATGCCGATCACGTTATCGATCTCAAACCGCCGTGGCGAAGGCTTACCATTAAGGAGGCGGTAGTGCAGCATGGCGGGGCAGAGGAGCAGAAAATTGGAACACTTGAGGGATTGCAACACTTCGCCAAGCAGGAAGGCCTGCACGTGGATCTCAACATCTCTTATGGTAATCTCCTGGTCGAGGTCTTCGAACAGGTCGCGGAGTCCCAATTGATCCAGCCGACGTTCATGACCGGGTACCCGATGGAGGTTTCCCCGCTGGCGAGAAAAAACGACGCGACCCCAGCCTTGGTGGACCGTTTTGAGCTGTATATCGGAGGTCGAGAGTTGGCCAATGCTTTTTCAGAGCTGAACGATCCGACAGATCAACGTCAGCGATTCCTCCAGCAAGGTGAGGCGAGAAACGCCGGCGACGACACCGCCAACCCCATCGATGACGATTATGTTCGGGCTCTCGAATATGGAATGCCTCCTGCAGCTGGTGAAGGGATTGGTATTGATCGGCTGGTCATGTTCTTCACGGATTCCCCCTCCATTAGAGACGTTATTCTTTTTCCGCTGCTACGGCCTCAGCGCTGAGACCGCAGCGAGATCCTCATATGCGATACGAACTCTTCATCGGCCTTAGATATTTGCGCGCCCGACGCCGCGAAACCTTCATTTCCCTAATAACCGTCATTTCGGTGCTGGGTGTCATGATCGGTGTGATGACGTTGAACGTCGTCATGGCAGTCATGACGGGTTTTGAGGAGACGTTGCGCGATCGTTTGCTTGGAATCAATGCACACGTGGCTTTGGTTAAATCCGGTGACCAGCTCAGGGATTACGAGAAACTTGTTGAGCTGGTGCAAAAAACGAAAGGGGTCGTTGCAGCGTCGCCGTCCATTTATGGACAGGTCATGTTGACTTCCGGGCCGCGAGTCTCCGGGGTGGTGGTGCGCGGCGTTGATCCCGATAAGGTCAATCGAGTCGTGGATATCGAACGTTATATGAAGGAAGGCAGCCTTCAAAGCCTCAAGCAGCAACAACCTCTTCAAATCCAGGGTCGCACGATCCTCTTGCCGGGAGTGATCATAGGGACCAGGCTGGCAAATCAGCTTGGCGTCTTCCTTGGTAGCCCGATTCAAGTGGTCTCTCCTCTCGGTAGTCCAACCGCCATCGGCGTCATACCGAAAGTTCGCCGCTTTGTTGTTGTTGGAATTTTTGATTCGGGGATGAGCGAGATTGACTCGACCTTGGTCTACATGAGTTTGAGTGACGCGCAGAAGTTCTTTGAGCTTGGAGACGCGGTCACCAATATTGAAATTCGGGTGCAAGATGTTTACCGCGCTCAGAGCGTGGCGCAAGATATTCAACGGCAATTGGGGTTTCCTTACCTGACGGAAGACTGGTCCCGTCTTTGGCCCAATCTGTTTTCTGCCCTGAGACTTGAAAAAACTGTTTACTTTTTGGTTTTGCTCCTGATGGTCCTGATAGGTGCATTTAATATTATATCCACCTTGATCATGGTTGTGATGGAGAAGAGGAAGGATATTGCCATCCTTCAGTCAATGGGTGCGAGTCGGAACAGCATTCGAAGGATTTTCCTAATCAAGGGCTGCGTGATCGGCGTTGTGGGAACCCTCCTCGGTGTATTTTTGGGACTGGCCATTTGTATGGCGATTCAAGAATATCGCTTCATTGAGCTTCCCAAAGACGTCTTTCTGATCTCTACCGTCCCGGTAAGAATTTACTTGAGTAATTTTCTGCTCGTCGGTTTTGCGTCGCTGGTTGTCTGCCTGCTCGCCAGTATCTATCCGGCACGGCAGGCGGCAAAGCTCGATCCGGTCGAAATCATCCGGTATGAGTAATCTCCTTTCAGTAAGGGATCTTTACAAATCGTTTGTCGAGGGCGGCGAAGAGATAAAGGTTTTGCGAGGGTTAGACCTTGAATTAAAAGCAGGCGAACGGTTGGCCGTGATTGGTGAGTCCGGCGTGGGGAAGAGTACGTTGCTGCATGTTCTCGGGACCCTCGACCGGCCGACCGCGGGCCAGATTCTGTATCAGGGCAAAGAGATTCCCCTGGATGACGAGGTCGCGTTAGCTCATTTTCGGAACCGGGAGATCGGCTTTGTCTTTCAGTTCCATTATCTGTTGCCGGATTTTACGGCACTGGAAAATGTTATGTTTCCGGCGCTGATTCAGGGAATCGAGGCGCAACGCGCCAAGAGAGAGGCGGAGCAATTGTTGGAAAAGGTTGGCCTGAAAGATCGTATTCATCATCGTCCGGGAAAGTTATCGGGCGGGGAGCAGCAGCGCGTGGCCGTAGCGCGCTCGGTGATTTTACAACCCAAACTCATTTTGGCGGACGAGCCCACGGGTTCTTTGGATTTAAGGATCGGCGAGGAAGTCCAGGATCTCCTGTTTCAGTTGAATGAAGAAAAGAGTATAGCTTTGATTGTCGCTACTCATAATCGGGAGTTTGCCGCGAAGATTGGCCGCCGGGTGGAGCTTCAGAGCGGGCGGCTGGTCCCGCTCGAGCATCGGGCCAAGAATTAGCTTTACAAAACTACGTGAATTTGCTACAAAAAAGGGACTTTAGCGGCAATTCCCATGGCTATCGCCGAGTCATGAACATTCGATCAGGATTCCGTCAATTTCGGTTTTTTCTTTTTCTCCTTACACTAACAGTCCTTATTGGCTTTTCTCTTCCCGGCTTCGCGCAGGAAAAGGTTGTCTTAAAAGAGGTAAAGATCGCTGGCAACTTGAGGGTTGAGGAGGACGGGATTCGCTTACACATCAAGAACCGCCCGGGCGAGCTATTCGATCGGGCTGTCGTTGAGCAAGATGTCAAGGCGATCTATCGAATGGGTTTCTTTGACGATGTTCAGGCTGAAATTTCACCGGATGGGGTGCTAACCTATACGGTGAAGGAAAAACCGTACGTCCGGGAAGTCAAGATACAGGGCAATTCGCAGATTGGCCGCGACAAGATCGAAACAGCCCTTGGCGTAACTCCGAGAACGATTCTTGACCAGGGCAGAGTGGCAGAGGGTGTTGACAAGGTTAGAAAGCTTTATAACGAGCAAGGATACGTCAATGCTAAAGTGGATTACGCGCTTTCCGTCGAGTCTAGCAATCAAGCGGTGTTGGTATTGGACATTGTAGAGGGGACACGGCTATTGATCAAAAAGATTTCGTTTGAGGGTAATCGCACCTTCAGCGAGGGGGAACTCAGGGGATTGATGGCCACTAAAGAGGAATGGATTTTCTCTTTTGTAACAAACCGTGGAGTCTTGGACCGTGATATTCTCACCAACGATATCGCGATCTTGTCAAACCATTATTACGATCACGGCTATATCGATCATAAAATCGATGAGCCAATTATCTTCAGGGATCGAGATGGACTTGAAGTGGTCATTCGGGTCGATGAGGGACAACAATACCGCGTGGGCAAGGTTGAGATCGGCGGCGATCTGATTCAAGACGGTAAGCTAATGTTAAAGCAAGTGAAGCTAACAACGGGGCAGATTTTCCGAGGAAGCCGCCTCCGCGACGACATTACCACTATCACGGACATGTATTCCGATAAGGGCTTCGCGTTTGTGCAGGTGGACCCTGTTACCAAAGTCAATGCTCCCGAGAAAAAGGTGGATGTAGCACTGGTCATTACCAAAGGGCCTCCGGTTTACTTTAACCGCATCCTGATTGCCGGCAATACAAAGACCAGGGACAAAGTTGTGCGCCGAGAACTTGAGACAACGGAGCAAGAACTCTATTCCGGCAGTAAGGTTACGCAGAGCCGCAATGCCCTTCAACGGACGGGATACTTTGAAGACGTTCAATTGACGACTAAGAAAACCAGTCAACCGGATACCGTTGACTTATTGGTGGACGTCAAAGAAGGACCCACCGGAACTTTCAGCATCGGGGCAGGTTATAGCGGCGGTAATGGGTTCTTATTCAATGCGGGGGTTTCGGAAAGGAATCTTTTCGGGCGCGGGCAAAGTCTCAATGGAACCTTTGCCATCGGATCTAAACAACAGGATTTTGTCGTCAGTTATAACGAGCCCTATCTCAATGATTCCAAAGTTGGTTTGGGTGTCACGGCCTTTAATACGGAGCAGGATTATCCCGACTTTGATGAGCGAAAAATCGGCATGGCCGTGACTACCAGTTATCCGTTGAAAGGTTTTGGCTTTCCGTTTTGGGGAGACCGCAAGACCGAAGTGTCAAAAGGGAGCGATGAATTGAATCGCGATGCGCCCCTAACGATGTGGGATTACATACGAACTTCGATGGCCTATGAGTTTACAAAAGATACGATAAGCAAGATTAAATCTGGCGCCCCCGCCTCGATACGAGATGCCGAAGGTAGTTCTTTGACTAGCGCAGTGATACCAGGCTTCACCTATGATAGCCGCGACCATTTTTTCAATCCAACGGAAGGAACCAAATCACTTTTCGCGGTTAAGTTGGCTGGATTGGGCGGCGATAGCCGCTTTATAAAAACCGACCTCGGTGCCCGCTGGTATTATCCGCTGTTCAAGGATCCCAATTGGGGGGGATCGTATGTTTTGGCCTTGGGTGGAACGTTGGGTTATGGTGTGGGATATGCAAAATCTAGTAGCAATGGTCACGATCTTCCCCTCTTTGAGCGGTACTTTCCGGGGGGAATCAACTCGGTACGCGGTTTTGCCGATCGGAGTTTAGGCCCTAAAGAGGACGGTGATGTTGTGGGCGGTGACAAACAGGCCATTGTGAATGTTGAACTGCTGTTTCCAATCGCGGAGCAGTACGGGCTGCGGGGCCTAGCTTTTTTTGACGTTGGTCAAGCCTTTGGGTCGTCCCAGAGCATAAGCTGGGGTGAGTTCCGCAGGTCCGTCGGAATGGGCGCGCGTTGGATCTCTCCTTTTGGCCCGCTGCGCGTGGAGCTGGGATTCCCGCTTAACAAGAAACCAGGCGATGACACTTCCGTGCTCGGCTTTTCGGCTGGCAATCTACCGTAGCGCCGCGCGCATTTTCGTTACTTCACCTGCCCAAATCGTAGCAGTTCGGAGGTTCAAGTGAGATATTTCTTAGTCGCTATCTGTTTATTTCTCTATACTGGCGTCGGTTGGTCGCAAGACAAGGTCATCAAGATCGGATTCATCGACATTCAACGTGCCATTAGCGAGTCGCAATCGGGAAAGCGAGCTAAGGAAAGGTTCCAAGCGCAGGTCAAGAAAGCGGAGGCCGATCTATTAAAAGAAAAGTCAGAAATAGAACGGTTGAAGACCGATCTCGACAAGAAAGGGCCCCTGCTCAAAGACGAAGAAAAACGAAATCTCGAAGCGGACCTTCAGAGGCGCTATGTCAATTACCAACGGGGGATGCAGGATCAGCAGCAGGAACTCCGGCAAAAAGAGGGTGAGATGACCGGCGATATACTCAAGGAATTGGAGAAAATCGTCAATGAAGTGGGAAAGGCGGAAAAGTTTACTTTGATCTTGGAGCGCTCACAAATCCTCTACAGCGATCAAGGCATTGATATCACTAACCGTGTCATCGAAGCTTATAATGCTCGAAGTAAGTCCAAGTGACTGCGGCAGGAAAAACTCTATCTGAACTGGCCCAACAGGCTGGGGGGAGAGTTGTCGGCGATGGTCGAATCGTGATCCACAAGGTTGCGTCCATCGAAGAGGCTGGTCCCGGTGAAATTACCTTTCTGGCAAACCCTCGTTATCAAGCTTTGCTAGCTTCCTGTAAGGCGAGCGCGGTCATCGTCGGACCCGGAATGGTTCTTGAATCTCCGTCCGAATGGCGCAAGGCGTATCTAGAGGCTGCTGACCCCTATGTCGCTTTCGCTAAAATTTTACAGCTATTTAATCCATCGGCGAGTTGCAGCGAGCACATTAGCTCCCAAGCAAGTATCGATCCTGCGGCCGATTTGGAGGCAGGTGTAACGGTGTTCCCGCATGTCTTTGTGGGCAAGGGAACCCGTGTCGGAGCGAGGACCGTTCTTTATCCCGGTGTATTTCTGGGAGAACACGTTCAGGTTGGGCAAGATTGCGTGCTGCATCCGAATGTCGTTGTCCGCGATGGTTGTCGGATTGGAAGCCGAGTCGTGTTGCACGCCGGAGTTGTTATAGGGAGCGATGGGTTTGGATATGCGGGGGAGGGTGAGCAGCGGGTTAAAATTCCACAAGTGGGAATCGTGGAATTAGAGGACGAGGTGGAGATAGGTGCCAACACCACGGTAGACCGCGCTACCCTTGGACGAACCATCATTGGTAGGGGCGTCAAAATCGACAACCTGGTCCAGATCGCGCACAACGTGGTTGTCGGTGAAAATTCGATTATTGCCGCGCAAGCGGGCATAGCGGGAAGCACTCGAATCGGTAAGGACGTCATGCTGGGTGGACGTGTTGGAATCATCAATCATCTGACTATAGGGGATGGCGCCAGGATTGGACCGGGGTCGGGTATTCTCCAGTCCGTTCCGCCTGGAGTTATGCGGTCGAGCGGCCTCCATGCTGCGCCTCATCGAGAATGGCTCAAGGTCGTCACGCTCTTGCCACAATTACCGAGATTGTGGACCGCTGTGCGGAATCTGGAGAAGAAGGTGTCTGAGCTAGTCAAGTCAAATGACAACAAATCATAAGCAGATGCTCGACGTTAAAGAGATTCTTAAATACCTCCCGCACCGCTACCCGTTCTTGCTAGTGGATCGGATCGTCGAAATACACGGCGAGGACAAAATCGTAGGGATTAAGAACGTTTCCTTTAACGAACCTTTCTTTCAGGGGCATTTCCCCGCTCGCCCGGTCATGCCCGGAGTTCTGATATGCGAGGCCATGGCGCAGGTAGGAGCGATATTTGCGCACAAAGCGCGCGGCGGAATGGACAGCGGCAAAGTATTCGTCCTAACCGGTCTCGAACGTGTGCGGTTTAAGCGGCCGGTCGAGCCGGGGGATCAACTGCGATTGGAGTTGTCCTGTTTGAAACGACGCGGCTCCTTCTGGAAAATGCAAGGCGTTGCCACGGTCGACGGGAAAGTTGTTGCGCAAGCCGAAATCTCTGCCATGGAAATAGACATGCTTTAGCCTTACGGGTGGGAGGTATGTTCTAAACATGACAAGGATTCACGAAACGGCCCTGGTTGACCAGCGCGCGGAGATCGATTCTGATGTCGAGATTGGACCCTATTCAATTGTCGGTGGATGCGTAAGGATCGGCAAGGGGTCCCGTATCAAATCTCACGTCGTGATCGAAGGACGGACGACGCTGGGCGAAGGTAACGTCATATTTCAGTTCGCCACGGTAGGCTCTGTACCGCAGGATTTGAAATACAAGGGAGAGCCCAGCGAGCTTATCGTCGGTAATTACAATACCATTCGAGAGTTCGTTTCCATCAATCCTGGAACGAAGGGCGGTGGAATGGTAACCCGGATCGGAGACCGCAACCTACTGATGATGTATTGCCATATCGCCCACGACTGCGTCTTGGGTAACCATAATATCATCGCGAATGGAGCAACACTCGGGGGTCACGTCGTGATCGAAGACTATGTGATCGTCGGCGGGCTCGTCGGAATCCATCAGTTTACGAGAGTCGGAAGCGGGGTTATTTTAGGCGCAGGTTCGATGGTGTCGAAGGACGTTCCACCCTATTGTAATGCGACGGGCGATCGGGCCCGGCTGCGTGGCCTCAATTTAGAGGGTCTCAAGCGCCGACGGGTGGAAAAAGAAAAAATTGAGGCGCTAAGGAAGGCTTATCGAATCATGTTCCGATCAAAATTGAAGACCCGAGATGCGATCATGAAAGTTCGACAAGAATTATCCGGCTACGCCGAGGCGGAGCAATTGGCAATCTTCGTGGAAAACTCCCAACGAGGGGTTTGTCGTTAACGCGAATCCAGATTTCGACGATCCGTCTCCTGACCGCTTCATCAACCACCGGTGAAAAAATTAGGGCTGATTGCGGGGAACGGAAAGTTTCCCCTTATTTTCGCGGAGCAAGCAAGAAAGGAAGGCTATTCCTTAGTGGCCGTTGCGCATCGAGGCGAAACGGTCAAGGAAATAGAAGATCTTCTGGAAGACGTTACGTGGATCTATGTCGGGCAGTTGGGGAAAATGATCCGGACATTTCTCCGTGCCGGAATTACGGAAGCGGTGATGGCGGGGGGGATTCATAAAGTTAAATTTTTGGAGAATTTTAGGCCCGACCTGCGGGGAGTAAAGTTTTTGGCTCGGATCAAAAGCAAGGATGATGACGCGTTGCTTCGCGGTGTAGCCGAAGAGTTGGAAAGCGAAGGCATCAAGATTTTGAACTCCACCCTCTGTGTGCCTCAGATCGTTGCTTCTGAAGGAGTCTTAACCCGACGCGCGCCGAGCGCCGCGGAGTGGGAGGATGTCCGATTTGGTTTTGGCGTTGCCAAGGAAATCGGTCGTTTGGGTATCGGACAAACGATTGTGGTCAAGAAACAAATCGTGCTCGCCGTGGAGGCCTTGGAAGGAACGGATGCTGCGATTGAGCGCGG
>Ga0137403_10002211_pt1 | contig 23906 bp, 15 predicted proteins | sample CZOMad2_1_16fung_FD_122057 | JGI IMG/M metagenome (GOLD analysis project Ga0137403, IMG submission 122057) | Vadose zone soil fungal communities from Angelo Coast Range Reserve, California, USA - CZOMad2_1_16fungal (Hybrid Assembly) | ecosystem: Environmental > Terrestrial > Soil > Vadose zone...
TGCTACCGGGTGGAGCGAACCAGTTCCCGGGCGGGACTTGCACCCGCTGAAGTCCAGCGCCTTTTCACGGCGCACTTCTTCGCCAACCATCCCATTTTCGGGACGAGATCCGCATTCTCATTTGACTTGTCACCTCGTTCGGCCAAACGCGGGTCCGGGGCATCGCCATACTCGATGCCTCCAAGGCCTGCCTCTCAACTTGCCCCGAAACTGTCTGAACTCTTGTATAACCTTGTGCGAGGATAGCTCGCACAGCGATGGCCGCCTCAGCAATTTCCGCTCAGCCCGCCCCTCGCATCCAATCCGTGGATGCTCTTCGGGGTGCCATTATGATCTTGATGCCAATCGATCACGTTCGCGACTACATCGCCCGCAGTGCCATGCAGTTCTTACCCACCGACCTTGCGCGTACTACGGCCGCCATTTTCTTTACTCGCTGGATCACGCATCTCTGCGCGCCGATTTTCATGCTCACGGCCGGTCTCGGCGCATTTCTCTGGATGGGTCGGGGGCATCGCTCAAAAGGCGAGCTAGCGCGCTTCCTGATTTCTCGTGGTGTCTGGCTCATATTCCTCGAGCTCACCGTGCTGCGAGTGATCGTGTTTTCTCAGATCAGCTTCCATGCGAGTCCTGTAATCCTTCTGATCCTCTGGGCTATTGGTCTTTCTATGATCGCTCTTGCCGGGCTGATTTACCTTCCGATGCGCCTTCTCGCGGGCCTTAGCATTGCCATCATCGCCTTGCACAATCTGCTCGACAGCGTTTCGGCCGAGCGCTTCGGTCGAACTGCCTGGCTCTGGGACATCCTGCATCAGCAAAATGTCTTCGCCTTCCTGGGAATAAACTTCGTGACGGCTTATCCCGTGCTGCCCTGGATCGGCGTCATGGCCGGCGGCTATTGCCTCGGCACGCTCTTTTCATGGGATGCCAAACGCCGTGAACGTTTCCTGATGCGTCTGGGGCTCGTGCTCACCGTGGCTTTTGTCGTGCTGCGTGCTATCAACCTCTATGGCGATCCCGTACGTTGGCGTCACCAACCCTCACCACTATTCACGGTGCTCTCTTTCCTCAACACGACCAAGTACCCGCCTTCACTCGACTTTCTCCTAATGACACTTGGCCCGGGGATTGTCGCTATGGCTTGGCTCGAACGATTTCACTTCTCTTTCACCAACCCCCTGATCGTCTTCGGACGGGTGCCGTTCTTCTATTACGTCACCCACCTGCTCGTTGCGCATCTCATTGCAATCGCGATGAACCTCGCACGCTACGGCCGAACTTCATTCCTCCTTATCGCGCCGCCCTCGATGGGAAACCGGAGCGAACTCTTCCCGCCCGACTACGGGTTCCCGCTTTGGACGGTGTACGCCGTCTGGGTTGGCGTACTGCTGCTGCTCTATCCCGCATGTCTGTGTTTCGCGCGGCTCAAGCAGCGTCGCCACAATTGGTGGTTCACGTATCTCTGATTTACTTCAAACAACAGCGGCGAGAACTCAGCGCGACGCCGTCGCGCGAATAACTGTCGCAATCAGGGTTTACACTCACAACCGGGTTGTTGGTGTAATACAACCACCCGAGACGCGCAGGCTGGCACAAGTCCGGATGCCGTCAATCTGACGCTGTGCTCGGGCCCCCAAAAAGCCCCAAGCCAGGTCTATGGCTTTCTTGCCACCCACCTGAGAACCTCCGTCTCACGGCGATCATAGAAGTCCGACTTAGCCGGAGCGATCTCATATTGAATGATCTGGAGAAGGTCAAATATCTGAAGCATCTGGTTGTGGCCGCTGACGAAATCGGCCCGCATTCCATCACAACGATCCCGCCGCGCTTGAGGGAGTCAACCGTCGAGGTCGGAGTTCACTAGGAGGAACGATGATGGAAGCAGGAAGAACGATGATGGAAGCACTGAATCATCTATTCCCGTCGGATATTGAGATAAGAGCGGTCCAGCCCCGCAACTGACTGGCAACCGAGAAGCCGCAGCGTTCGCTCCAGGTCGACGCGCAATATTTCCAGCGCTCGTGCAACACCGGCGGCCCCCGCGGCGGCAAGACCATACGCGTAGGCGCGTCCAATAAGGACCGCACGGGCTCCAAGGCAGATTGCTTTGACAACATCGGAACCGCGACGGATACCTCCGTCCATGAGCACTTCGACTCTGCTTCCAACCGCGTTTACGACTTCGGGAAGGACGTCCAACGACGCAGGAGCGCCATCGAGTTGCCGTCCACCATGATTCGAGACCACCACCGCCACGGCCCCGTGATCCACCGCTCGTCGGGCATCTTCGCTTGTGAGAACACCCTTGACCACAATGGGCCCGTGCCAAATTTGCCGGATCCAGCGAAAATCCTCCCATGTCACCGCCGCCTGTGCCAAGGCTGCGCCGACGTCCAGGAGAGGCAGTGGCTCTTGCCCGGGAACGATGACGTTCGGCAGCATCGGCACACCGCCGTCGAGAAGGAGATTCACTAGCCAGCGAGGACGCACCAGCACCTGCGGCAAGAATGGAATCTTAGTCAGAAGATTGCGCCCCGCCAACTCTTTCATTCCGTTCCGAAAATCGCGCTCGCGCATGCCTGCCACGGGCGTGTCAATAGTAACGACCAGAGCAGAGAACCCCGCCCTCGAGGCGCGACCGAGTGCCGCCTCGGCCGCTTCACGGCCGCCTATGAGGTACAGTTGATACCAAAGCGGGCCAGAGGAAGCGGCCATGACATCTTCCAGCGGATATCCCGAAGTAGTGGGAAGAATGTATATGGTGCTCGCCGCCCCAGCGGCTCGGGCGATGCCAACTTCTCCCTCAGGATGAATGACGCGAGCGGAACCCACCGGAGCAAGCAAGACAGGAAGAGAAATGTCACATCCCAAGAAGGAGGTTCGCAAGTCGCACGTGGGCATGGCAATTGCGTGGCGCGGCCGAAAAGTGAGCGCCTCGAACGCTGCCCGGTTTGCTGCTAAAGTCAATTCGTCTTCGGCGGCGCCATCTATAAAATCGAAAACTACTCTGGGCACTCGCTTGCGCGCCAATCCGCGCAGGTCCTCGATATTGACGGCGCGGCGATGGACGATTCTGCGGGATCTGTTCATTCAGTCAAGCATCTTGGCCACTGCCATCAGCGGGTTCGACCTCGGGTCATCAAAACCGAAGCCAGCATCTAATCAATCAGTCCGCGATTCGCAAAGCGCAACGGTGGAAGAGAGACGCCGAGCTCAATAGATCAATGACGCGGCGTCTTGGCGAAATAAACCACCCAAGCACCGCTCAGTCGAAATACTGCACTCTGCGACATCTCGAAGAAATTCCGCAGCTCGGCCGCGAGACGGCGCGCTTTCCGAGAGATCCGAATGTCGGCTGCTACGGCTGGCTGAGTCGATACTTACGCAGACACTGCGACCAACGGAGCCGCAGCAGAGGTTTTTCTTCCGGACGCAACCGGTGAGAATACTCTCGCCGGGCGATTCGATTTCCATCACAGCTTTATCGGCTTCGACCTCGAGGAGGGGTTCCCCCTTGGCAACGATCTCGCCTTCTTGCTTCAGCCAGGAGCTTACCTTGTCAGACTCCTGGGCCATTTCGAGAGCGGGCATGACACCGATCGCCATAGTCTGATTCGGATGAATCCGATCTGCGGTTAGTCGCCCACTTCAACTCGTTCTTGCTTGGAACTGGCCTCGATCATCTCGCGCACGCGCCGGCTCGGCACGGACTCACTCTCCCGCACAGCAGGCAGAGGCCCGTCAACCGTGAAGTAGTGCCTTCCTGCAATCAGTAATTCCTCGGCGGGAAAGCGCGTGATGACCTCGTGACCGGTTTCGGTGACCACTATTTCTTCCTCGATGCGCGCAGCGCTCCAGCCATCGGTCGAGGGCCAGAAGGTCTCGAGCGCGAATACCATGCCAGGCTTGATCACTGTCGGGTGCTCGAGTGATACCAAGCGGCTGATCACGGGCTTCTCCCAGATCGCCAGGCCAATACCATGTCCATACTGCAAAGCGAAGGCGGCCTCCTCGTCAGGGAAGCCGAACTCCTGGGCTTTGGGCCATACCGCAGCAATCTCTGCCGTAGTTCGTCCTGGACGCACGAGCTCGATAGCCGCATCAAGATACTCACGACACCGTTTGTATGCATCGTTCATCGCGTGCGAGGCATAACCGATGGTGAAGCAGCGGTAGTAGCAGGTGCGGTATCCCATATAAGAATGGAGGATGTCGTAGTACACAGGATCGCCCGGACGCAACACGCGATCAGAAAAGACATGCGGATGTGGATTGCATCGCTCTCCTGAGATTGCGTTCACGGCTTCCACATACTCCGAACCGAGATCGTAGAGAACCTTGCTCACCAAGCCAACAGCCTGGTTCTCGCTCATTCCGGGCTTCATGGCACGATACAGTTCGTCGTAGGCAGCGTCCACCATCATGGCCGAAGTATTCAGCAGGGTGATTTCGTCTCGCGTCTTGATGACTCGTACCTCAGACATGAGCGCCTGCCCATCGATCACCTTGATCCCTTCTTTCTGCAGAGCAAACAGGACAGGGAGTTCGATAATGTCTATGCCCAAAGGCTCTTTGTGCAGTCCGCGCATCTCGAGTTCGATGCGGATCTTCTTTGCGACATTTTCGGCACGTCCCATCTCCGGCGTCATGGTGCCCCGCAGCATGGAAATCCCGGCGCGAGAGCGTTCTCCGAGCCACGGACAATACAGTTGATGATGCCGGGCCGCCGATCCAAAGTCCCACAATATAGGTTCGTCGTTTTGAGGAAGGAGCGTAAAGCGGCTGGCCTTGTCCTGGGCCCAGCTTCCGATGTGCGTTGCCGTCAGATACCGCACATTATTCATGTCGAAGCAAAGTAGGGCTCCCATCTCCGACTTGGCAAGAAGATCCTTGGCGCGGGCGAGGCGTTCGCGGCGCAGACGGTCGAAGTCCACGCGGCTTTCCCAATCCACCGCCATCGTGCCATAAGTTGGAAGAGCCATAAAGTTTCTCCTGAGACCACATCACGATCGGTCCGATCAGTGAACCGGCCGGGACTAAGATCGGCCGCAGACAGCTTGGGCGGCCTCAAACACGGTCTGCTCCGTCGCCGCGGTCGCGCCTTTCACAGGGGGCGAGAAAGGAATCGGAGCATTCACCGCACCCATCCACTTCACCGGCGCGTCCAAACTGTAGAATGCGCCCGGGGCAATCGCCGAAGCAAGTTCTGCATTGGACTGCGCCGCCGTTGTCATTTCTGGATCCCTGCCATGCGCGCCAGAACGTTGAACACCACGGCAAAATCCAGCTTCTCCCATCCCATGCCTCGCGCTGCTGTTAGGAATTCATTGGTGACGGCGGTGGTAGGAACAGGCACGTTCAGTTTGCGTCCCAGGTCCATGGCAAGCAGCATGTCTTTCTGCATCATGTTAACGTCGAACCAGGCCACTTCCGGCTGTTGAAGAACGAAGGGTCCCCGGTATTGAATCATGGGCGAAGCCACAGCGCTGTGGACCATGACGTCCACCGCAACTTCGCGCGCAATGCCGCTTTTTTCCGCGAGCAAGACGCCTTCCGAGAAAGCCAACATCTGCACCGCCAAGCTGAGGTTCACGGCGATTTTCATGGCTAGGGCTACGCCGTTGTCTCCCACGTGCGTCACCTTGGGTCCAACATCAAGAAGCAGGGGTTTCAAACGCTCGAAGGTCTCTTTGCGGCCGCCTACCATCACCGATAGTTTTCCTTGCTGCAGTGTGATAACGCTGCCAGAAACCGGCGCGTCGATCATGTCGGCGCCTTTTTCGCGAACCTTCGCTGCCAGTGCGCGGCTGACTTCCGGACTTACCGTACTCATGTCGATGTGAAACTTGCCGGGGGAAATTCCTGCGAGCAACCCGTCGGGCCCGTCGCTGACTTCCGCAAGCGCGGCAGCATTAGTCACCATCGTGAAGCTGACATCGGAGGCTTCTGCTACCGCCCTGGGAGACTCCGCAAACCGCATGCCGCGGTCGATCAATCCTTGAGCTTTGGAGCGTGTCCGGTTGTATCCGGTGACCGAGTGGCCCTTTTCGAGCAGGCGGCTAACCATATTGCCACCCATCACGCCGAGGCCTACGAATCCCAGCTTTGCCATCAATCGCTCCGTTCGACTTTAGAAGACCGTTTGGACTGCGCGGCAGGTTCCGACGAAGAGGACGAGTCCTCGCGGACCTGCTCCAGATGGATCCGCATAGCTTCGCGCGCTCCATCCCGATCGTGCCGCTCTACAGCCTGCAAGATTTGCTTGTGATGGAACTGACCCCGCTCCGGGCCGCCATCTACCGCGAAGATCCGGCAGCGCTGCTCGCGCAGCAGGCCAACGATCGAGTCGAGCAATGAGAGAATCAAAGGGTTTTCGACGGCTTCAGCCAGAGCCAGGTGAAAGTCGAGGTCAGCCTCTATGTAGGCGTCAGGATCGTGGAGGCTATGGTCCATCACGGCAACGGCTTCTCGCATAGTAGCGAGCAGTTGTTCATCAATGGACAAAGCGGCGAAGGCGGCTATCTCCGGCTCGAGAATCTGACGTAATCCGGCCAGATGGGTGGATCCCTCCTGCTGGCTGACTCGGATCATTAAGTCGAGGGACTGTCGCATGGCGCGCGAAGTTCGATTGGTCACGAATGTCCCGCGCCCCGAATAGGCCTCTACCAAACCCTTTTCGCAGAGCGTTTTCATGGCTTCCCGAACTGCCGTACGGCTTACCCCAAAGCTTTGCGCCAGATCACGCTCCGCCGGCAACTGGTCGCCAGGTTTGAGTTGACCCTTTAGAATGGACTCTTCCAATTGCTGTACGATCTGCTCGTACAGACGCGAAACTCGTACCGTGCGATAGACTGGCATCGCGCCCAACGAATCCATAGTTCCATCGGCCATGATATCCCGAATCCCACTATTGGATGTCTTGGAAGGGCTAGTGGTCTGACCACTATACCAAACGCCCTTCAGATATCAACTCTAACTCACTGCAGCGACCTCGGAAGGCTACCACAGGGCCTACATAAGGTAAGCCCGGGATTAGCCCGCACGCCCGACCGCCACGGTCTTCTGCGTCTTCGACGGGATCGCCGACCCTTGAGATCCTGCATGCGTTTCACTAACTTGCCTTCGAATTCATCGCCTATCAACTCCGCCACAATGAAGCGTTTCGCGGCAATGCAGGACTGTCCGTTGTTGAATATCCTGGCTTCCACTGCCCTTGTAACCGCCGCCTTCAGATCCGCGCTGGAAATAACGTCAAATGCACCAAGGTTGGGTATTGACACCTCTAATGATACGGTGGTACAGCTGTCAGACCAATTGTTCGGCCCTCTTTGGAGGTTCGTGAATGCATTCCGCGCTGAAAGGCATTCCGCTCTTGGGCTTCGCTTGCCTGTTGCTTGCAACTAACGTCCCGGCCTTTTCCCAAACCACCACGGGCCGCATTGTGGGTACGGTGCACGACCAATCGGACGCTGCGGTTGCGGGCGCCACTGTTACGGTTACCGACATCCAGAGGGCCACCCGCCGAACCGTCACCACCGACGAATCGGGCGCCTACGTTTTTGTTAGCCTCACCCCTAGTGTCTATGTTGTGCGTGCTGAAGCCAACGGCTTCAAGACGGTTGAACGACCGAGCGTTCAGGTCGAAGTCGCCACCGATGTGACCGTTAACCTGGCGCTACCACCGGGCGATGTGAAGGAGACGGTGGTGGTCAACGCCGAGGTTCCTCTGGTCAATGCTACCTCTTCAACGCTGGGCGGCACACTCAGCAACAAGGAAATTAACGATCTCCCGCTGAACGGCCGCAACTATGAGAACCTCCTGCAACTGCGCCCGGGCGTGGTTCGTTATCCCGGAGGCGGATTCTCGACCACAAGCACGAATGGATTGCGCGCCGAAGACAACGCGTATTTCGTTGAGGGCCTGTTCAACAGCGAACCCTACTCCGGCCAAGCCATCATCAACGGCGCCGGGATCGCTGGAGATTCGGCGACCATTCTGCCCATCGATTCGATCCAGGAATTCAACATTGAAGAGAACGCACCGGCCGAATTCGGGTGGAAGCCTGGGGCGGTTGTCAACGTGGGCCTCAAAGCGGGCACAAACCAGATACATGGTACTGCGTTTGCATTTGGGCGCGACGGCGTGATGGACGCTAGGAACTTTTTCAACACGACGCCCAATCCCAAGCTTCCGAGAACGCTGGAACAATACGGCGGTAGTGTCGGTGGACCGATTGTCAAAGACAAAGTCTTTTTTTTCGGAGCTTATGAAAGACAGATGTATGACGTGGGAAATTCCTTTGGAGGCATCACGAGCCCGTCCATGGTCCCCATGCCCGACGCTGGCAACTGCATTTTCTTAGCGACTGGTGACTGCGCAAACAGCATTCCGAATGTAGTGGCGGATCTCCAGGCAGGAGGAATTGCGGTCAGCCCAGCCAGCTTGAAGATTGCTGGCTGCGGGGCCTCAGGCGGTACGGTTACGTGCGACGGGACCGGCTTCCCCACCAACAATAATCCAGACATCAATGTCCCAAACGGATTCCCCAACGATGTCAATGTTTACAATGCAGTGGGCAAAGTAGATGTCAACCTCAACCAAAACAACCGCGTCAGCGGCATGTACTTCTTCGGGAACAACAGGGGGACGGTTGAAGACTTTCCTGAGTTGCAGTCGAAGTGGCGGTCGAACATTCACACGCGCGCCCAGGTGGTAGGCGGAAACTGGGGATGGGCTCCCAGCCCTCGCTGGGTCAATGAAGCGCGGTTCGGATATAACCGACTGTACCAACCGACGCTGCCCGGAGATCTGAACACGCCAGCCTCAGCCTACGGTCTTGACACCGGCGTTTCTGGACCGAACACGGGCGGATTGCCCCGGATTGGGTTTGCCGGCTATTTCTTTCCCGGCCTAGGTGGTTTTAAATGGCCGAAGTTCCAGGGGCCCGATTCCATCACCCAGTTCATCGACCACGTTTCATATGCCGCCGGCAAGAATTCGGTCAAGTTCGGGGGCGAGGTTCATCGGAATGGTGTAACCAACGGCGCCTTCGGAAATGCTCGGGGCAGCATCACATTCCTGGGCGGGAACACGCCCGATCCCAGCAACCCGGGAAATTTCCTCAACACTTCGCAGTTGGAGGACTTCTTCGCTGGTGCGCCTTTCAAAGTCTCTGTGCTGGTCGGAAATCCCACTCGGCAGCTGAGCAATTGGGCCTACGCCCTGTTTGCCCAAGACGACTGGCGCGTTAGCAGAAACCTGACCCTCAACTTTGGGCTGCGCTATGAGTTCAACTCGGTCGTGAAAGAAACTCATGACCAGATCGGGAACTTCGATCCCAATCTGGGAATGGTGCAGGTAGGAAAGCAGATCGGCTCTGTCTACAATCCCGACCACAAGAATTTCGCGCCTCGTTTCGGGTTTGCCTGGGATACCAATGGCACCGGGTCAACCGTGATCCGTGGCGGCGGGGGGCTGGTTTATGAAACGGTAAACTGGCAGTCGTTTATTGCTTTTAATAACAGCTTCGGCCTTCCGAGTGTGCCTACCGGAGCGATCATCGACGGTTCTGGAGGGACTTCCGGAGGGACCATCACGACCGGTAACGTGACCGTCTTCCCTAATTTCCCCTGGGATAACGGTCCGATTTACGGCGACCTCACACAACCGATTAACTGCTTCAATAGTCCCTGCCCGATCATGAGCGTGGACCGTAATCTGACCACTCCATACGTTTGGAACTGGACCCTTAGCATGCAACACGCGCTGACCCCGAACCTGACGATGGAAATAGCTTATGTCGGCAATCACGGTGTGAATTTAACCGGCATTCGCGACATCAACCAGCCGCCCGTGGGCTCGGGCTGGACAACCGGGCCGGGCGGTTCGCTCACTAATTGCCTGGCCAGCGCTAGCAGTGGCTACGACAATTGCGCCTCCGATGGCGGGGCCGAACAGACGGCACAGCCCTTCGCCGGCAAGTTCCCGTACCTTGCGAACATCTTTCAGATGGGCAACGTCTATCGGTCTAATTACAACGGCCTGCAAGCGACACTGAACGCCAGAAATTTTCATGGCTTGAGCATGGTAGCCGGTTACACCTGGTCGCATTCTCTCGATGACGTAGGTGCAAACTGGGACTTCGGTTACGGATCAGGGCTTCCCCAGAACGCTCATAACCCGAGCGCCGAATACGGGAACAGCGACTTCGATGTTCGTCATCGCTTCACCCTTTCGCTCACCTATGCCATACCCGGCAAGAAGGGCTACGGGCAGTCTTTGGAGGGCTGGGAGATCAACTCCATCATCACACTGCAAAGTCCGCAATACTGGGGACCGATCGATGAGGGAACCGATGCTGCCGGTGTCGGTCCGTTGCCCGTCAGCCCCCCCGCGAACAGCCCGATCCGATGGAATTTCTTTGGGAACCCAGACGACTTCAAGTCGGGGCCGAAGGGGATTCCGCAATTCGCGGGTGCAAGCAATGCGGCATGTGCCGCAAAGGCGCTATCACTTGACGGAGGCACTGCTGGCGCGGCCACCGCTGCTCTCAACCTGTTTGGCTGTTATGCCCAAGGCAGCTCTGTCATGATTCCTCCAGCCTTGGGAGCCTTCGGCAACATGGGCCGCAACACCTTCCCCGATTCCGGATTCCGCAATGTGGACTTCTCTTTGGCGAAGAACTGGCATTTCGGCGAGCGCTTCCGTGCCCAGTTCCGGGCTGAATTCTTCAACATCTTCAACCATCCCAACTTCGCCAATCCGTATGGCGGCCAGAACGGATTCGGCCTGAATGATCCTTCCGCCGGTGGTTTCGGTTGCGGCTGTGCCACTCCAGACGTCGCCGCTGCCAACCCCGTCATCGGCTCCGGTGGCAGCCGCGCGGTTCAACTGGGCCTGAAGCTCATTTTCTGATCGCGGTCGTTTCTTAAATCGGGGTCGGGTCTCCTCCCGCCCCATCTTCTTGCAGCTGGAAAGGAATCAGGTTGTGCCAACATCGCTAGGACTTCGCCATCGATCCGCGGAATCGACCACATCATCTGTCGTGTCCCTGGCAACGACTCTGGCTCTAATCCTCCCGCTGAGCCTTTCCTGTTTCTCGCAACAGCGCGCCGAGCGGACTCTTGACGAGATCAAGACTGAAGCCATTCATCGCGCCGAGAACGGAATGTATCCGCTCATCGGACTCGATCCGGCCGATGTCAAGGAAGCCTTTAACTCCATTCGTACGCGCGATAAAGACGAGTGGGCAGCGGCATTTATGGGTGTGGCCGATCGCTACATGAATGAAGCCAAGTCGCTGGAGAAAACCGACCCGGCGAAAGCGAACGCCGACTACATTCGCGCCTGGCGACTCTATTCTTTCGGACGCTGGCCCATCCCCGCATCTCCAGGTAAACAGCGCTCCTACGAAAAAGCAATCGAGGCTTTCCGGGCCCATGCGCTCCTCTGGGATCCGCCACTCGAAATCGTAAGAATTCCCTTCGAAGGAAAAGAAATCATCGGCTACCTGCGCTTGCCGAAGAATGCGAATAGGCCAGTACCGCTGGTGCTGGCTGTAAATGGGCTGGACAGCCGCAAGGAAGATTTGTCGGAGAGCTTCAGCGCGATCCTGCCCTTCGGCATCGGATTTCTGGCAGTGGATGGCCCGGGGACGGGGCAGTCTCCAATTAAAGTCAGTGAAAATGCGGAGCGCATGCTCTCGCGCGTGCTCGATTATATTGCCACCAGGCCGGAGATCGATAAGAACCGAGTTGCCATGCATGGCGTGAGTTGGGGTGCGTATTGGGCCACAAAGATGGCAATCGTAGAGCGTGCGCGCTTGCGGGGGGCGAGCGCACAGTCACCGCCCACCGATTCGTTCTTTCAAAAAGATTTCCTAATGAATTCCTTGATCGGCAACCGCGAATATCTTTTCGATCAGGTCCCGGCGCTGATGGCGATTTTCGACAACGTGAAAACGGTGGACGAAATAGCGGAGGTTCTGCCGAGGATGTCGCTCGTCAAACAAGGACTACTAGGAAAACCGATGGCACCCATGCTCGTCTTGGCCGGTGTGCTCGACACCCAAGTCCCGATCTCAGACATTTACCTGCTTCTCAATAAAGGGGACGTTCCTAAGACAGCCTGGATCAATCCTCAGGGTGGTCACCTCGGGCGGCAAGTGAAGGTATGGCCTGATCCCGTCATATTCAAACAAGTGATTATCCCCTGGCTGGTACATACGCTTGAGCCCGAGCCAGCAAATGATGGTCATTAGGTTCTCAGCCCGAAGTGACGTCTGGAGGATCGGCGCGTCGGGAAGAGCAGACTCCGCCAGCCCCGGGCACTGTCCGTCCGGATGGCCCTTACATCAAGAAGGCAACCCAACGTTCAACAGAGTTCTGAGTAACTCAGACAAACAGGGATCCAAGCAATGGCAGCAATTCAGCAAGCGCACGCAGGCGGGGCCGGTACGAAGCAAGGATCACCCAAGCTCCCTTTCTACCGTGTCCTCTGGGTGCAGGTGTTGCTGGCCATGATCGCCGCCATGGCGCTGGGTTACTGGCGGCCAGAGCGGGCGGTGGCCATGAAGCCACTGGGAGACGCCTTCATCCGGCTCATAACGATGATCATCACTCTGATCATTTTCTGCACCGTCGTCACCGGAATCGCAGGCATGGAAAACTTAAAGAAGGTGGGCCGCGTCGGCGGCATGGCGTTGCTGTACTTCGAGGTTGTTTCCACGCTGGCTTTGCTGATCGGTCTGGTGGTGGGCAACGTCGTGCATCCAGGCAGCGGTTTCAACGTCAACGTCGCTACGTTGGATGCCAAGTCGGTCACGGATTACGCCGGCCAGGCCAGAGCCCAGACGGTGACCGATTTCCTAATGCACATTATTCCAACCACAGTATTCGACGCCTTCGCCAAAGGGGACATCTTGCAGGTGGTCCTCATCGCAATCTTGTTTGGCTTCGCTCTCGCCAGCGTCGGACCGCGCTCGAGGCCACTGGTTGACCTGGTGGATGCCTTGACCCACGCGGTATTCGGCGTCGTCAATATTCTAATGAAGTTTGCGCCGGTTGGAGCCTTTGGTGCCATGGCGTACACGGTTGGCAGGTTCGGCCTTGCCTCCCTGGGCCCGCTGGCCCAATTAATCGGAGCGTTCTGGCTGACTTCCGTGTTGTTCGTCGTCATCGTGCTGGGAGCAATCGCATGGGCGGCAGGCTTCAGCATCTTCCGCTTCCTCGTTCACATCAGGGAGGAGATTCTTCTGGTGCTAGCGACAAGCTCGTCGGAAACTGCGATCCCCACTTTGATGGCAAAGCTGGAAAAACTAGGTTGTTCTAAATCGTTGGTGGGACTGGTTGTCCCAACGGGTTACACCTTCAACACCGACGGCACCAGCCTCTATATGACCATGGCCGCGCTCTTCGTGGCGCAAGCCACAAATACGCACCTCACCCTCACCCAGCAGTTGACCATCCTCGCGGTTGCGGTTCTGACTTCGAAAGGGGCTAGCGGTGTGCAAGGCGCATCGTTTATCGCTCTCGTGGCCACGCTCTCGGTGATCCCAAGCATTCCCGTAGCGGGCATGGCGTTGATCCTGGGCATCGACCGTTTCCTGAGCATGTTCCGCGCCCTGGTCAATATGATCGGCAATGGAGTGGCAACGCTAGTTCTGGCGCGCTGGGAAGGGGAACTGAAATGCCAAACCTTGCGGCAAAACCTTACTTAGTCCTGTAGCCTTCACCCAGCGCAGTTTCCCGCCGGGTTGTGAGTTCCCCTGGGCCTGCGGCCCACCCATAGAGATGAAAGCCGCATTTCCAAGGCCGATTGATTCCAAATGGGTTAAGGCGCGACTTTCGACGGAGTGTAATGGGGATGTTTTAATAGATGGCCGTCCAGCTTTGATGAAGTCTCGCAGCTCTACATGGATCCCATCGAGTGCACTGACTGTGGCGCCTGCGTGCCGCTCTGCCCGGCGTGGGCTTTTTTGCGCTGGATGACCTGCCCGAAAAGTGGAAGCACTTTACAGAAATCAACGCAGCTACGTTCAAGGCGGCAAACTCACGCCCGACGAATTCGCCAAGCACCAGATGACGATGTAGGGGGTACAAACGAGACCAATTAAGGAATCGATTTGCGAGCGTCAGCATCTCCGCTCTCTGCGAACGCATCTAATACGTAGAGGCTTATATGAAGCGATTTTTTCTCGTGGCGGCCATCTTGATTGTGACGGCGGCGATTTCCGCCGGGGCTGCGTCTAATCCAAATACCAAGGACGTGCCAGCGTTTCCGGGCACTCTGGCGAATGCTCGATATGTCTACGTTGCCTCCTATGACGGAGATCAGTTCGATCCGAACCTCATTCCCGAAGATCGGAACGCGATCAGCGTCGTGCAAAGCGCCATTCAGAATTGGGGCAAATTGACGCTCGTGTACCGGGCCTCCGAAGCCGACATCATCATCCTTGTGACAAGCCGACCTTCCGAGGATCTAATGGCCGTGTACGATGCGCACCAGGGGCCCAGTGGGACTTTTCTCTGGCGCGTCATGGGACGCGACGGTCTCCAGTCCGGTGAGACTCCCCTCGTCACCCAATTTGAAAAAGGATTCGAGAGCGTGCAAAAGCACAAATAAGCTTGCACGGACTACGCTTCGAAGTGCGCCCCAGTGCTAATTTTACAACTGACCTCCGGACGGTTGATCTGGAGGAAGCCAGGAGTTGGTCACGCGGCCGATTACAGAGGCTTCCCGAGGCAACTTTAAATATCTTACGGGTTGGTGGGAAAGCGGGTAAGGCAGCAGGGTAAGTTCATTGCCCTGAACCTGACACCAGCAGCAGCTATGTCCATGGTTATGCCAAACTAAGTAGATCGGACGCTCACGCACCGATTTCCATCCAGACATCTGCACGGCATTTTGCATAACATCGATTTCCACCAAGGAGCGGGGAGGGATCAAATCTCCCATGGTGTCATCCTTAGTGCCGATCACAGCGTAACGGTAACGTTTGGGATCGAGATATTTGTGCAGGGGTGGCGGAAAGAGTCCCACTAGGTCTTTCGAATTCATTCGCAGTAGACAGGTCTCCTGATTTTCGAAACCGGTGTCGAAGTTGAGTTGAAAGCGGAAACCGGGTTCCCGGACTTCCAGTTGGGAACCTCTGGCCAAACTGGATTCACTTTGGCTTGCGTACTGCTTTAATTCATTGACGTCGATTCCAAACGCCAGCAGAAGCTCTTCCAAAGAGACTTTGAGACAACCCGCCAGGCTGAATAACTTGTGAACGCCGGGGACTGACCCAGTTTCGATATCGCACAGGGTGGAATGTGAAATATAGAAATCCGGGCTCCCTTTGACATCGCCAATCGACCGACTGATTCGTTCGATATCGCCCGATTTGATGGATCGACCTTCCCGCAACTCGCGAATCCATTTACCGGAATCCATACTTCTGCACCCCGACTTCACTTATGAAGCGCTACTCCGATCGTTCGCGGGCCGAACTGCCAATTGTTACTCTGCAATTGGCAAGATCGGATTTCCGTACAGTAAGTGTCAAGAGAAAACGTTGGGCTGTTCCGATTCTGGAACACGATCGACTCTCGCAGGTTTAGGGGGCTTTTCAGCCAACTGTAGCCTGCTTACCAGATTCCTGAAAGCGAAGGCCACAGGGCAAACTGCGGCGATCAGGTTATGATCCCATTTTCTGCTGGGAGTCATTACCCCCGACCCGGTTACGCAAGCCCCCGAACGCAGCGAAGCGCGAAATCCCTACTCTTATGCCTGGAACAATCCATTGAAATGGGTGGACCCCTCGTCTTTTTAAGACGAGTTTCCTCCTCCTTCCGAACCCTCCGATGATGTTTCAAGTTGTGGAACCGGATGTGTGGAATGGACACCGCAACAGGGTGAAGTCATCGCGGTCGAAACGGCAGCGAATAGCGACGCTACTCTAGAATCCCGCCTCGTCAGAGGAATCTGTGGGTCACTGATGCGTTCGAATGGCGGCCGGAAGTTGGGCTCGAGGTGCCCTGTCATTGCGTTTTTTGCAAGGTCGGGTAGCGATGCTGACGACGCGACTTTGTCCGTTCTGCACAAAACCCGTTGTGTATGCGGTCGCGGTACCCACCCTTCGCCAAGAACGCGAAGGACGGGGCACCCCACTGTGTTGGTGATGCCAGCGAGATCAAAAGTCTGGCCACCCGCCTTCCGTTGGGTCGTCCGTCAGAGAATCGGGCGCACCGGTGGAGTGTTGCGTCTAATTCGTCCCGCAGACCGATGAGGGCCGGAATCGACATTCCCTTCAAGAAGCTTCTGAGCGGAGGACTAAAGTCATAATTCGTCGAAACTTCGGATGGAGACTTAAGCGGGACCAGCGCGCATCTTGTCCGCTGGCGTTCACGCTTTGCCGTCGGATGAGGTCAGGCCTGTCACGCGTGCTGCGCCATGTCCATAACTTCTGGCTTGCCCGTCACCCAGAAGTTGATGGCAAGGCGGCAGTCAGATCGCGATGAAACTCGGCTTTCGTCATCAAATCTCTAATTCTTCCCAAAATGGTTGCCGAAGTAATAGACCCTGTGACGGGAGCCTTTCAGCTCGGCTGCATTAAGCGTCAAATCCGCAGTATTGAGGCGACGAACATCCGCATGATGAACCTTTTCCTGATCATTTACCCATCCATCGGCCGACTCCAGACCCGAGACGTCGGTCGTCAAGCCATCAAGAAAATAGTGGGATGGAATTAGAGCCTTAGGATCATATTTTCGCACGATTCCATCCACCTCAGCGCGCGTGAGGATTGTCTCGACGGGTAATACCAGCACGTCAACATTTTTCAAGAAATGGTCGAGAGCGGGATCAGGCACTGCGCGATTGTCGCCCCAGATGGCGATCCGCAATCCCCCGGTTTCAATGATCTGAATCGCGTTATCGAACGCGATCACGTTGTTTGGCGGACAGGTCTCTACGTGGAGATCTGCAGAGGCACTACCCGGCTCATCAGGAGGCGCCGGTTCACATTTGTGCTTGTCGGCGAGGCCCGTTATTTCGATATCGCCGAGCTTAAACTGCCCAACCAAACGCTCGAGAACCATTAGCCCTTTCGGGCGCCCGACAGCATCGTGGTCGAAATGAGCGTGAGTGGAAAGAACTATACCGACCCGGATGGTGGGAAACTCGTTTAGGAACCACTTTGGGTAAACGCCTGTTGAGTCATTCCGCCAAGGATCGGTCAAAACCGTCACACCGACCGGCGACGTGATCTTGAATGCATCGTGTCCGTAGAACTCGATCTTGACATCACCTGCTCGAGTAGGGTCTCCTCCCGTTTTCTGAACGGTGATTAGAGAATTGTCATTCCATGCAGGGGAGGTAGGCACGGACTTCCCAGACTGTTGCGCACGGGCGTCACCGGTCAAGGTCAATACGACAAACAAGACGATCGGGGCTAGCGTTTTGACACGCATATCATCCTCTCGTGTTTCATGGATGACTCTACCACCAGGCCTCGATGCGTAGTCGTAGTCACTACATGACGCTCTTGTCCGGATCGTCGGCAACCCTTCCCTTACAGGATTATGTAAGGGTTGCTCGTCACTCGGGAGCGAGTGCCTTGGGCGCGCGGTTGTACCCACGTCAGAAACGAACATCTTGACCGACTCGCCCGTCCCCCTGATCCGGCAGAATCATCGCGGAACAATCACTCAGCCTGACTCGTATTCAGGCAAGGGGCGACTGCCCAGACCCGGCCTGCCCATTCAATTAAGGATCTGACGCATATGTTTCTGCATGAACTACGAATTCCTCTTCGTCATTTGCTGAAGTCGCCCGGCTTCACGATCGCGGCCGTGCTGATGCTCGCGCTGGGAATCGGAGCCACGACCGCCATTTTCTCTGTCGTGGAAGGCGTGCTGCTGCGTCCGTTGCCATTCCCGCATCCCGAAAGGCTGGTAGCGCTGTCTGACATCCTGCAAGGAGGCAACGGCGAGGCGGGCGTCACGGCTCCCGATATTCGCGCCTACACGCGGGACACGCACAGCTTCGAGGCCCTTGGTGGGTATCAACCGGTGGGTTACGAACTGTCCGGCATTGGAGAGCCAGCGCAGGTGAATGCGGCTCGTATGTCAGGCGGGGTGTTTCCAGCCCTTGGGGTCGCGCCTCTGATGGGCCGATTCTTTACGCAGCAGGAGGATGACCGATACGAGCAGGTAACAGTCGTCAGCTACACGCTCTGGCGGAGCCGACTGCACGGCGATGCGCACGTATTGGGAACTAAGATTTTACTGGATCGCAAGCCCTACATCGTGATCGGGGTAATGCCGCGAGATTTTGAATTCCCCCTGGTGCCGGGGCACCTGAACAACAGTGAGCTGTGGGTTCCCATGAGCTTCACCGAACAGGAACTCACGACCGGAGCGGCATCCTGGAACTTCGCCATGGTGGGACGGCTTAAGGCAGGAATCACTGCAGCGCAGGCGCAGAGCGATGCGGAGCGCGTTGCCCGGGAGACGATGCGCAGCTACCCCCCGTTCATGTCGAGTCTGCGCATTCAGGCAGTGGTGCGCCCTCTCCATGAACAGACCGTTGAGCAGGCTCGCCAACTCGTACGAACGCTGTTTCTGGCCACCATGGTTGTGCTGCTGATCGCCTGCGCCAACCTTGCTGGACTGCTGCTAGTCCGCGGCCTCCGTCGTCGGCGCCAGATCGCGCTACAGATAGCCCTGGGAGCACCCGCTGGTACGCTGCTGCGCGAGGCGGTACTCGAAAGCCTTTTGCTGAGTTTTACCGGAGGCGTGTTCGGTGTGGGTCTGGCGGCTATCGCGCTGAGAGTGGGCGTGAGCCTGCTGCCTGAAACGCTGCCTCGTATTCAGGAAATCAGACTCGACGGGCAGGTGGTTCTGTTCGCAATCGTGCTATCGGTGCTGACCGGCATCGTTTGCGGACTGGCTCCGGCCTTCGCCGCTTTGCGGACGAGCGTCAACGAGACCCTTAAGGAAGGGGGGCGCACCGGCACGGTGGGCCGAGGGCATGTGTGGCTTCGCTCCGCGTTGGTGGCTAGTGAAATCGCCATCGCACTGGTGCTGTTGGCGGCTTCCGGATTGTTGCTGCGAAGCTTTGAGAAGATGCTCGCTGTCGATCTCGGCTTCCGCCCGGACCATGTCCTCACGGCTTCCTACTCGCTGCCGCAAAAACAATACGCAACCCAACCAGCGGTGGATGAGTTCAATCACGAACTGATTCGCCGTCTTCGGCAGCTCCCCGGCGTGAAGTTTGTGGGGCTGACCTCGTTCCTGCCGGCCTCGGGCGGCAACAGCAATACTGTATTCGACGCGGAAGGCTATGTCGCATCCAAGAGCGCTGGAATGAATCTCGCCACGCAGGTGACGGTGGAGGGCGACTATCTGCAGGCGATCGGTGTTCCGCTTCTGTCCGGGCGTTATTTCACCTCAGCGGACACAGCGGACACGCAACTGGTGGCAATCGTCAACCACAAGCTCGCCGAACACTGCTGGCCCGGTTCGGACCCGGTCGGCAAGCGTCTGCGCCTGGGGTTGCAGGAAACGAAGATACCGTGGCTGACGGTTGTGGGTGAAGTTGCGGACGTAAAGGAGGCGTCGCCCGATGTACCTAGCAAACAACAGTACTACCAGCCGGTCGAACAGTATGCGAAGTCCATAGGGCCTTTCGCCTCTCCCACAGACGTGAACGGAAATGGAGGCTCTGTCGTCGTGCGCACGGCGATCGAGCCCGAGCAGATGGCGAATGTTCTGCGTGCGACGGCCCGCTCGATTGACCCTCAGTTACCCCTCGCTCAGGTCCAAAGCCTGGAGCGCGCGGTTTCTTATAGCGAAGCTCCACGTCGCTTTAACACCGTAGCCATCTCTGCCTTTGCCATGGCGGCGGCGCTACTGGCGGCGCTCGGCATGTACAGCGTCATCGCTTTCTCGGCTGCTCTGCGCGCACAAGAGATGGCCATCCGCATCGCTTTAGGGTCGCAACGAGCCGGCATTCTGCGCCTCGTCTTTGCGTCTGCAGCGAAAGTGACTATGCTCGGGTGCGCGATCGGACTGTTGGGCGTGGCTGCGGCTTCCCGGCTGCTGGGATCTTTCTTGTTTGGTGTCAGTCCTTTCGATCCGCTGGTGCTGATGCTGGCCGCAGGTTTCGTACTGCTCCTGGCAGGGCTGGCTTCATTGCTGCCCGCGCGACGCGCGGCTTCCATAGACCTCATCAGCGTTCTGCGCGCGGAGTGACGTTGGACACCCTGTGCCATCTCGATGGTTCGTCGTTCCATGCGAATAGGCTAGCCTGTCCACAAAAGTGGAAGTCTCCACCCGTTTCACAAAGCTTCGTTTCGTAATCATCTGAACCGAATCCCACCTGCATTGTACGGCGGCCTATAACTTGCCTGTGTACGCGAATTGCTGCTGCCTCTGGATGGTCGGCAACCCTTACCTAATCGCGTTACATCTGAGTTGCCCGTTACTCGGGCGCTACCCTAAAGATGCGTTGTTAATCCACGTACGACCAGGTCACTTCACCCCAAAAGCCGCATAGATGTGCACTGTCGCGAAAGGTAGAGGCAGAAGCCCGACGAGTACTCCGTATCAAGCTGATTCAGTCCGCTGCCTGAAAATGGGAGGGGCAAGCATGCCACCTTCAGGCCGAGCGTGTGAAAGCCACGCCAGGGCCAGGAGACCACCAACGTAACAGGCGGAAGCCAACAGCAAGACCATCCTGAATCCGATCATCATGCCCAGCATCAAAGCCAGAACGGTGCCGATCACGGTGAAGAATCCATTGACACCCCAGGCCCATGATCCCAAAGCCGACGACCGCCGCATTGCCAGGCGCAGCCCGAGAGGGAAGGGCATGCCCAGCACGAATCCGAGCGGAGCCACCAGCAGCAACGAAATCGCGATCCGCCAAAAGATGCCAAGCCCCAACGCCGCGTGGAAGATTACAGGAGTGATTACTGCCATCACGGGCACTAGAATAATCGCGCCGACAAGAACGCGTTTGAGCGTCCCCGGAAGTTCAGCTGCCCATCTTCCGGCCGTATAAGACCCAATTCCGGTAAACATCAGTAGCCCAGCCAGCACCACGGCGTAGGTATAGATTGGCTGCCCCAGGAACAAAAGGAACCGTTGCAGCAATGCAATTTCGACCATGATGAAGCCAAGGCCCAGTGCGGCGAAATAGCTGATCCATGCCCAGCGTCCTTCGGTCTGAAGGCCGCGACGCTCTAGCAATCCAAGCGGCAAAAGGATGCACAGGCCCGCCACGATAGCCGACTGCACTAGGAGAATCAGCAGCGTGACTTCCGCAATAGGCCGGTCCTCAAGGGCCAACCGTGCGCCAGAGGGCTGACTTTGCGAAAACAAATCGACGATGGTACTCCACCGTATTCGGGACCAACGCGTGTGCTGATTGAAAAACGGCTTGTCATCGGTGGCTGGGGCCAGTTGCGAGTCACTGCCTCGAAACACATCCTCCAATTGCGCCGCACCGACGATCCGCGCACAGAGGCTGTCCGGCTGACTTTGATCTGGCGCGAACAGAATCTTGACCCTGGCCGAATCTTCTTCCGGGCCAGCTCCGGCATTCAAAATTCCGCGAATTTGAGCCAGCTCTTCGGGGCGAAACGCGCTCTTCTTCAGCAGCAATCCGGCGAGGAAACGGAAGCGGCTTGGCGTTGGGTGGCGGCGCTTGAAATTGCTGAATGCAAGCACATGGTCGTTGATCGAGCCCAGTCCCTGCTCCGCAAACACCTCGCGCGCGGTCGAAACCAGGCGGGGAATCTGAAACTCCGGGCGGCTGAAAAAGATGACACCTTCAGGCGTGAGGTGGTCGAGGTAGTCCCGGAACGCTTCGCGAGTCAATACGTAATTTTCAGACAGACTCAAAGCCCCAGATGCCATCGCCGCATTGCTGATGGTATTGACCGAAATGATCGCGTCGTACTTCTCCGTCGAGCGCCGGACAAAGCTGCGCCCTTCGTCCGTGACCAGATGGACCTCAGGCTGGTGGTAAAGGTTGCCCCAGAAGTCGTTCATCCGCTTGGCAACGATGTCGCTAATGATCGGATTGATCTCAATTGCGGTAATTGAGCTGGCGCCGGCCTGCAGTCCCGCAAGTACTTCATCGCCTCCGCCGGACCCAATGATCAGAATTTTGGGACTCGTTTTTCCGGCGTAGGCGACCGTGGATAGCGGCTCCACCTGCCCTGGGTTCTGCATCAGAACTGTCCGCGCATCGGGCCTAAGGTCGTAGATGCCCGTCATAGCGGTGCCGGCATCTATGTACATAATTCTGGCTGCGAGCTTGTTACCTTCCGGTGAAAATTCCGCGACCTGTACCAGCGACATCGTATTCCAGGCTGAATAAATGGCATTGATGCTTGTGCTGCGCTTGTTTGCACTCACATGGATAGGGATGAGTCTTTCTCCGTAAAAGCTTGCCGCCAGAAAGACCAGCGAAGCAAGTGCGGCCGTTGCGGGAACAAGCCGGGAGCGCCCGGCAAAACACACCGCGGATAACGCCCCAACGAACGCTGCCACGAATACGCTTCCTGTGCCGCCGAATCGCGGAATCACTAACGCTACTAGAGCGCATCCAATACCCGCTCCCAGCAGGTCGTAACCGTAGAGCCGGTTGATCTCTTTCGATCCTCGCGTCAGCAATAAGGAAATGCCCAGACCCGAGCAAAAGAAGGGCAAAGCGACCAAAAGGAAATAAATTGGCATGAACAAGAATTGACGGTGATCCACGGCCACCGAGAAAGGGTCAAATGGTATCCGCTGCATGCACCAAAAGCTGAATACCACGCAAACTGCGAAGGCGAGTCCGCAAATTCCCAGCGCGAGGTCTAGATCCTTCCGCTCCCGCAGGTCCGCCCAGAGCGCGAGGGTTACCCCGGAGACGCCGAAGCCAAGCAGAGCCGTCGATATCACCAGAAAGCCAAAGTGATACCACAGCGACACAGACAGTATTCGGGTCAATGCAAGTTCCAGCAGCAGAGTGGCGAGAGAAAGCAAAAACAACCCTGCAAAATGCCGCGCCCGGATTTCTACTGCGTCTGAAGGGGAAGGAAGAGACATGGTTCCTCCGTGCAATTCGGTAAATAGTAGCACGGAGAATTGTCGTTCCCTTTCATGGCATGGGCTCGGCTAGCGCACGAAGCCCACCATGGCAACATCGATTTTCACGATTAACGGCCAGTGAAGAAATCAGGGATTACGGTTGGATGGTCGGCAAACCTTCCCTAGTCGGTAAGGTAAGGTTAGCCCGTTAGAACGTAGCCGCCCAGCGGCGGACGCTACGCGTGGGATGTACGGAGCGGTGGTTGCCTGACGGCTGACATATAAGTGGGGGTCACAAGGAGGTCCCTGTGACCCATCTACGTAAACTAATGCTGGAAGAACTCCAGCGTCGTAATTATTCTCAACATACCACACGTTATTACATCCGCACCGTCGAAGATTTTGCTCGACGATTCAACCGTCCCCCGGACCGTTTGGGTCCGCGGCACATTCGTGAATATCAGGCCGAGCTGTTTCAAAAAAGGAAGTTGTCATCGGGCACGGTTGCCATTCGGCTGGCGGCTCTGCGGTTCTTCTACACCAAGACTCTAAGAAAGGCTTGGAGCGTCGCGGACACGCCTTATCCAAAAAGAACGCATCGCCTGCCGGTCATCCTCAGCCAGGAAGAAGTTGCTCAACTCATCGATGCGGCCTGCCCTCCTTTCCATCGGACGATACTGATGACCCTCTATGCCACCGGCGCGCGGTGTGCCGAGCTGACGCACTTGAAGCTCAGCGATGTCGACAACAAGCGCATGGTGATTCACATCCAGGTCGGCAAGGAACGCAAAGATCGCGATGTCATGCTCAGCCCAGTGCTACTTGAAGAACTCCGCGCA
>Ga0137403_10002212_pt1 | contig 23906 bp, 23 predicted proteins | sample CZOMad2_1_16fung_FD_122057 | JGI IMG/M metagenome (GOLD analysis project Ga0137403, IMG submission 122057) | Vadose zone soil fungal communities from Angelo Coast Range Reserve, California, USA - CZOMad2_1_16fungal (Hybrid Assembly) | ecosystem: Environmental > Terrestrial > Soil > Vadose zone...
TCCACCCCCCAGAGCCACGATGAGAGAGTGACGATCGAGCCGAAGCTCGATGGCACGGTCATAGATACGTTCAAGCCAGCCCAAGCTCTTGGCTTCCTCGGCGTCGAGCACCTCAGCTGTCTCGGCCGCAAATCCCTGCGAGCGCAGGCTCTGCAACACCCGCTCACCATAGGCCGCCGCAATGGCCGGTTGAGTCACCACCAGCGCCCTTTTCGTCACGGGCAACTGCGCCAAAACCTCGCCAACGCCGTCCAACACCCCTTGGCCAATGTGAATCGCATAACTCCGCTCGCCCAATGCCACGGTCACAATCTGCATGACGATATCCTTTGCTTAAGACCTGTCGGTGTCATCGCATGCGGCCACACATGATTCATGCGTGAATCATCGCGGGCCAGGTCGGTTCCATGGCACTCACTATACTCAATTTTGTGTGACGAGCGGGCGAGAATTCTCGATGGCCCCTACCGATAGCACGGTTTATGCCGCCGGTTAACGATTGCGCGGTTCCTGACGTCCCCGCACAATGCGAGGGGTAATGAAAAACAACAGATCTTCGTTGTCGTTGCGAGTCTGCTTAGTCTTGAACAGCCAGCCAACATATGGGATCTTTGACAGCCCCGGCAGCCCTTCCTGGGTTTCGACGCTTTGTTGTTTGAAGAGTCCGCCCATGACGACCGTGGCGCCATCCTTCACCAGGACACTGGTTTTGGTTTGCCGATTTGTAATCACCGGATTGCCCTCGACCGTGCGGGAGAAGTCCGGCTCTGCCTTGGCCGCATCGACTTCCAATAAGACATAATCATCGGGGCTGATGTGAGGCGTGACCCTGAGGGTGATCACGGCCTTTTTGAACTCGACCTTGGGGCCGGTGTCGGCTGACTCGGTTTTGAAGGGCACTTCGTCGCCGCTCTCGACGACGGCCTCTTTGTTATCCAGCGTCACCACTTTGGGATTGGAGACGATGCGGCCGCGTCCGTTCCGTTCGAGGGCCTGCAGCTCCAGGTCGATGACCGACGAGTTGGAAATCAGCGCCAGGCCAATCGCCAATGCCGGGGGTTGGGTGAAGGTCGGTAGATCGACCGCGAAATTGCCGAAGGGGCCCGGCGCCAGCGGAATCGGCGGAATGACGCCCCCAGGTGCAGGCTGGCGTCCAGTCAGTGCCACCTGCCGTGGGAACTTCACGCCAGTTTCCTGATTGACGAAACCACCCCAGCGAATGCCCAATTCCTGCAGGAAGGTGCGAGACGTCTCGACGATTCGCGTTTCGATCGACACTTGTCTCGTCTGGGAATCCAGGCGTCGGATGAGCTCTAGGACCTCCTCCACGGTGGAGCTGATGTCCTTCACGATGATGGTGTTCGTCCGTTTGTCGACATCCAGACGTCCCTGCTTGGTCAAGAGCTTTTCCATGTTGGATTTCAGCTCTTCGGCCCGGCCATAGTTGAGCTGGATCGTCCGCGTCACCGGCGCCTCAAGCTCTTCCACGACGCGTTTGGACTGTAATTCGTCGTCGCGCTCTTTGCGCAGTCGGTCCAGGGACACCACACGGATGATCGAGCCCTCCCGATCTTTCCCCAGCCCGAAAGTTTTTAAAATCGTATCCAGAGCCTGATCCCAGGGGACATTGACCATACGTGTCGTGACGCGGCCGGCGACGTCTGGGCTGGTGATGATATTCATACCGCTGACCTCGGCGATCAGCCGTAGCACATCGATCAAATCGGCCTGTTGGAAATCGAGCGAGATACGCTGACCGGTGTAAATCGGGGTGCCTTCTGAGGTCTGCGGGCTGCCGCCAGGGCGCTGGGCCAGCATCACTGGATCGAGGCTGGCCGCGCCCGGCACTTTCTGGGCTGCAACCGGCATCAGGCGGGGACCACGCGCCATACTCGGGGCTCCGTTGCTCGCTGGTCTGCCGGTGACTTCTACCACCACCTGTGCCCCATCGCGTACAATTTGTGGGGCGACGCCCGATCCTAGAGTCATCTCAATGGTTGTGCCCTCGGAATCTGGAGGGCGGACAGTCACCTGTTTGAGGTGCGGGGTGGAGGTGTCCAGGCTTTGTCCCGACAGCGCGGTGGTCAGGGAGGGAAGGGAAAGAACGAATTGCGATGGGTGCGTAGGGCGCTCGGTCTTGTAGACCAGAATCGGACCGTTGCCGATGACACGGACCAGCGTGCGATCGCCTGACGGTTCAACCGCGATGCCGATCACCTCAGTGGCGCGCTCCGCATTTCCTGGGGTCGTCCGGCCCAGGGTGAAGGTTTCTTTGCCGTTCGGAGGCGATACCGATCGATCCGCCGACACCGCCCCCGGAATACGACCCTTCAGTCTCAGCCCCTCGCTAGTGGCTGGCCTCGTGTGTGCCGAGGGGTCCGAACGGATTTCAACCAGAAGGGTGCTGGTGGAGGGCGATGACCAGGAGTGGGTTACGCCGGGGAGTAGACCGATTTCAACCTGGCTACCTCCCTGCTCAGCCACTTGCTGAGGATAGACCCCCGTCACGCCGCCTTGAAACACTTCCAGAGGACGCACGCCGGGGGCGATGCGATGCGCTGGCAGATCGATGACGAGACGGGGGGGCGTCTGGTCATGATGCACGGCATAGCGTAAGGGCACATCGGACTGCAGGGTGATGAGTGTGCGGTCGTCTAATACGTCAACATCGACGGCCGTAAGGAACGCTGATACCTGGGCGAAAGCCTGTGAAGTTCTAGCCTGCTCTCCAGGTGAGGTGTTCAGGGCGCAACCCATGGGGCCAACGATCGCAAGGCTGAGGCAGAACGCCGTGACGTGCCAGCGTTGCATTGACTCTCCCTTATCTGTGGGCTATCCCTCACGTTCCCGTAGTCGTAAGACAATCTCCTCTTTCAAGACCCTCCCTTCGGTATCCCGACGGGTCTCCTCGATCACCACAGCATTGGATTCAATGCGACGGATGCGCCCACAGTTTCGCCCGATGAGCATTTCTTCAGTCACGGCATAGCCTCGGCCGTTCGGAGCCTTGAGCATCGCCTTGCGCCCCATATCCCCCCAGACGATCGCCACCAACTTCAGGCTGGCCAACTCGAACTCCTGCGTCGGTGGGCAATTCACCTTGTCCTGACCGGCGGGGTCAGACGGTATGTTAGTCGTGATGAGCGGCCTGAAGGGGTCCCGACGGTTGCTCGTGTCATAGGTATACGGTTCTTCATCGGACGTTGGCGACAGCGCTTGCAAGGCCGGCGCCTTCGCTTCCTGACGACTCTTGAGCGGGGGGACCCCCGTTTGCACCGGGTCTTCGACGCTACACGCCATTAGCACCGCACCCATGCCAATGGTCATCACCACGAGCATGATCCGCGGCATGGGGCACGTTTCCTTCTTATGCTTATGGTTTGGCGGGGTTCGCACCTTTTTTACCGGCAGCTTCCTGGGGTTCCAGAAATCGGAAGGTGGTTAAGAGACAGTTGGTCGTGAGGGTGTAGGCCTGCCCACTCCCCTTGGCCAGGGTGATCTTGATATCCGTGACGTTGACGATGCGCGAGAGCTTTGATAGGTGGTCAAAAAAGCGTGCCAGGTCGTGGAAGAAACCCAGGATTGCCAGACTCACCGGGACTTCCGCGTAAAAGTCCGCTGGTCTCTCAGGCTCGGGTTTGAAGAGCCGAAATTCCAGGCCTGCACTCAATCCTAATTGGGAGATCTGGGTCAGCAATTCCGGGATCTCGCGCGTTTCCGGTAGGAGGGTGATGGCCACCTTGAGCGCTTCATCGAGCGCGACCAAACGCGCTTTAAGCTCGTCAAGACGGATGGCGATGGCCTGATGCTTCTGCACCGATTGACGCATCTCTTCGACGGCGAGGCCGAGGGTCTCAAACCTCTCCGCATTCATCGAGTGCAGGTAGTAGCCGATGCCGGCCAGCAACACGACGGCCAAGCCGCAGATCATCCAGCGATGTTTGGGTTCCAACGCTTCCAGCTTTTCCAGCAAACCGTTCATGCGCCAGGTCTCCGTTGCGCTGTCGACGGCATAACGTCCGGTTTCGCGGGACCAGCCGCACGTTGGAACTGGATGATGAATTTCTTGATTTCCCGGCTGGCGATCACCACTTGCTCTGACGAGATCAGGTCCACTCCGATAAATTCCTTGGACCGCTGCAGATTCCGCAACAAATCGGCTACCGCGAAATTCGTCAAGGCATAGCCCGCCACTTTATACACTCCGGCGCTCTCATCGATAGCTTCCAACCACGCCTGTTCGGGAACGTTCCGGCTCAAGGCATCGAGCACGTGCACCGGCCCGCGCTGATTACTGCGCAGGCGTTGGATGGTCTCGATGCGCGCGTTGAGCAGCTTCTCGCGCCGCTCGAGCGTATTGACTTCGTCGACGATCGGTTTCAAACGATCGAGATTGGCTCGCAACTCCGCTTGCTTCGTCTCGAGCCGAGCCATGGCTTGCCTGTCCATTAGCCAGACGGCGCCCACGCCGATCGACACCGTCGCGATGATGGCGCCGAACATGTACAACTGCTGGCGCAGCAAGGCTTGTTTTTTGAGCTGGCGGACGGGAAGTAAGTTGATGTGAATCATCGATCGCCCTTCTGCCGCAGGGCCAGACCCGCAGCCACCGCGGCCATGGGGCCCATGGCGTGGACGTAGTCAACAGCGAAAAACTTCTCGGGGATATCGATCCGTCGAAAGGGATTGAGCAGTTCAACGGAGAGTTTGAGGCGCGACGCGAGCACTTGGCTCAACCCCTTGATCCGGCTACTCCCCCCGCTCAGATACAACCTCTCGATCGGTTCGTCTCCAGCACTGGCCAGGTAGAACTCGAAGGAGCGCTGGATCTCGGCCACCACCTCGTCGGTAACCCTACGCAGGACGGTGAACACGTCCGCTTGCGCCTGATTCGAGGGCCGCCCCCCCAATTTCACGGCTTCCGCATCCTCACCGCTGAGGCCCAGCGCCTTCTGCAATGCCGCCGTGTACTGATTACCTCCCAGCGCAATGTCGCGTTGAAAAGTACTCAAGCCATCCTTCACGATCAACACCGTCATCATGCTGGCCCCAAGGTGGACGAGGCAGATCACGTGTCCAGGCATCTCGTCGGGGTAGTTGAGCTCAAAGGCGTTAATCAAGGCCAACATGTCGACGTCGATCACCGCCGGGCTGAGGTTGGCGCCGCGGGCCACTTGGCTTAACTCATCCACGCGGCCCTTCTTGGCGGCGGCCAGCAACACCTCCATCTGCCCACTTCTGTTCGGGTTCGCATCGGTAGCACTGAGGATCTGAAAGTCAGTGTTGACATCGTACACGTCGAACGGGATATGCTGCTCGGCTTCGTAGGGCATGGCGTTGGCGAGTTCTTCCTCGGACATCCGCACCATTTGAACCTTCTTGACAATCACGGAATGGCCCGAAAGCGCCAGCGCCACCTCTTTGTCGGTGATGTTCTGGAGCATGATGAGGCGCCGCAACATGCCTTGCACGGCGGGCAGATCGCCGATGACCCCATCGACCACCGTGTCAGGCGGGATCGGCAACAGCGCCAGGTCGAGGAGTTGGTAGGAGCTTCCGGTGAGGGCGAACCGCACCAGCTTGATTGCATGCGAGCCGATATCGATGCCGATCAGTGATTTCGTGCGTCGGAACCACATAGGCTGGAATCTCCAGGTCTTGCAGTGGTCAGATCAGAGAAGCAGCCCATGCTGCACGCTATGGCCTGCGGGATGTCTGAACAGGCCGCGCCCACATCCTATGTCATGCTCTATTCATATCATAATAATCTATACATAGTCAGGAACATATCATATGCATCAATTATGTCAACATATTTTTGATTTTAAATGATAATAATGGATAATTTTTAATGGTTTCGTGGCGTGGAAAGCCTGATGACACCTACGGTGTGACAGCAACCGCCGTGGCTCACCGTGTCTTAGTGTCTAGCTCAGGAGGGCATCCGCCGCCTTTAATAAAGCCATGCGACGCGCCCATTGGGAGAAGCTCTTAGTCGAAGGGGATGGTAAATGGCACGGGAGGGAAAGTCATGACGAAGATTACCAGGGCGACAGCAGCCACCCATTTCTGGGTGCGCGACAACGGCACCGCCTCATCGCGCAGGGGGGGGTGCCGGAAGGCAAAACGCCATCCCTGACGCCAGGCGATGTGAGGTCCTGAAAAACAAAAGATTACAAAGGCCCAGACCCACCATCCTGGCCAGTACCATCCCATGGGGAGTAGCACCAGAACGCAGAGCAGCGTCACCAGCCGATGCCAGCGGCCACAAAGCGAGTAGACGATATGTCCCCCATCCAATTGGCCGGCGGGAAGCAGATTAAAGGCCGTTACCAGGAATCCAATCCAGCCGGCAAAGGCGATCGGATGCAGGATGACATCGTAGGTCTGGGGTGTTACCCCCAGAAACACCTGCACCAGGCCGTTGAACAATAGGGACGATCCTAGCCCGATCCCGCTCAACTCGGTGGCGGGTCTGACGTCGGAGAGCGTTATCCCTAGAATAATGGCCGGCACTGCCACGGCAAACCCAGCGATCGGACCCGCCACCCCGATATCAAAGAGCGCGCCACGATTGGGAACAATGTCTTTGATGCGGATAAAAGCCCCGAAGGTCCCAATCAATGAGGGCGCTGGGATAAAATATGGCAAGGTCACAGGGACGCCATGATAGCGTGCCATCCAGTAATGGCCGAATTCATGGGTCCCCAGGATGGCGAGTAAGGTCAGCGAGAAGGGAAATCCCTGGTAAAACTTCCACGGCTCCTGGAAAAGGTTGACATTATGATGCAACGCACCGTAAAACGTGGTGGTCGCCAGGGTGGCCAAGAAGAACAGGATGTGCGTCATCGGGAGGCGAGCCCACACGCCTCTTCTGACCGGTTCTTGCCCGTTTGGAAACCAGATCATCGGTTGGGTATCGCGTATCTCATGATCCATGGCTGTTGATGTCCCACGCTGAAACACAAGGAGCGATCGTGCAGCCCATCACTGGGAGATCTCTAGCGCCCGCCGGGATACGCCGGAGCGCGGTTGGCAGCCCAATGAGAGAGAAGCTATAGCGTGTTCCAATGATACAGGACTTCATAGGCCTATGCAATGACCTTGACTGGCATAGTACGGCGTTTCGCCATTATACCCCACCCGCACCCTCACCCCTCGAGGGGGAGGGTGCGGGTGGGGGAGTGCGTCACCGTGCGTTCGGCATCATGGCTCTCCTCGGGCTGCTTTGCCTCGACATGCTCGGGTGCAGCAAAGAGCCCACCCGTACCCTCCAGGGGATCGCCTCATGGTATGGGTATCCCCATCATGGCCGCCTCACGGCCAGTGGCCGACGCTTCAATATGTACGAGTTGACCGCGGCCCATCCCACGTTGCCGCTCGGAACCCGCCTGCGGGTGACCAATCTCAGCAATGGGCGTGCAGTCACCGTAACCATTACCGACCGTGGGCCATTTGTGAAGCGGCGCGTGATCGATCTCTCGTATGCCGCGGCTCGGGAAATCGGTATGATTGGTCCAGGGACGGCGCCTGTCCAGCTTGAAATCTTGGAGTGATCCCGGCTCAGTCGATATGGCGATTGATATACCATTCGATCTGGCGAAACACCCCCAAGAAGACTTTGACATCGCGCGATTTCAGGCCGACGCGGGCGAAGAAGCGGCGAAAATAGCCCATCATCCGATCTGGGTTGGAGCCGTGCAAAAATCCGATGTGGCGCAATACTTCCTGCATGCGGGTGTAGAGGCGTTCGACTTCCGCGGTCGTGGCGAGCATTGGAGGGGGGGCCAGAGGCTGGGTCGCAGCGCTAATATAGAGCTCATAACACACCAGCAGCACGGCTTGCGCCAGGTTCAACGAGCCAAAGGTCGGATGCGCGGGAATGGTGATCAGTTCGTGGCATCGCGCCAGTTCATCATTGCTGAGGCCGCTATCCTCCCGGCCGAAAACCAGAGCGATGGGATTCGACGCCGCCAATTCCAGCAGCAGCGGGGCGATACTCCGTGATGTCTGCTGGGCCTGACGGGACTTTCCCAGGCGTCGTGTGGTGCCCACCACATAGCCCGCGTCGGCGATCGCCAGCGTCAAGGTGTCAACCACCTGGGCCTGTTGCAAGATGTCCAGGGCATGCATGGCCATCATGCGCGCTTCCATGGCCAGGTGGTCGGCCGGATTCACCAGCACGAGCCGACTGAGCGCCATGTTCTTCATGGCCCGGGCTACGGCCCCGATATTCCCAGAATGCTGCGGCTCGACGAGCACCACGCGGATGTTATCGAGGGCAGCGGGCACGCTTTGCTGGAGGAGAGCCTCGTCTGTTGGCATGGCTATTCTGGGCCCAAATCGTTGGGGGTCCACTGCTTGAAGGCGTCGATCACGGTCGTCCGAATATACTCCCGCGTGGCGGTGTCGACAGGTACGACCAGGTCATAATAGCGCCCGTTCCGCCCACGCTGGGTTGGGAAGGCGACAAACAACCCGCCGCCAGCTCCTTCCACCACGCGCAATCCTTTGAGGACCAGACAGGAGTCAATGGTGATGTCGGCATACGCCCGCGTGTGTCCACCGAGGCTGCCGGTATCAAATGGGTAAATGCGCACCTGGCTAATGTTTATCATAAGATATACCATACTGTGGTGCATGCGACGCGTCAATTGTTAGGTTCATACGCTTGACTTCATTAGGTACATTTGCTAGCGTGTTTTACTTCATCTCAACACCAGGAGGATCGATGATGGCTGATAGGGCTGCCCCCCGGCGCGATGATGCGGTATGCGTGCTGACCAGTGGCGGGCTTGATAGTGGCGTCCTGATCGCGGAACTAGCCAAGGAATACAGTAGGGTGCAGCCGGTGTATGTCCGCTGTGGACTCTTTTGGGAACAGGCGGAACGCTACTGGCTGCGGCGCTTTTTGAAAAAGCTCCGCGCTCTGCATCGCCACATCCAACCCCTGAAAATTCTCAGCATCGACCTGCGCGAGATTTACGGCGACCACTGGAGTCTGACCGGCAAGAACGTCCCGCCTTATCATTCTGATGACTTCGAGGTATATCTGCCGGGTCGGAATATCATCCTCCTCGCCAAGACCGCGGTATATTGCGTATTGGGCGGCATTGCCACAATCGCCACGGCGCCACTCAGCGCCAATCCTTTCCCCGATGGCACGCCGCAGTTCTATGAACACATGCAGGATGTGCTCTCAGAAGGTATGGCCGCGCCTCTGTCGGTCTGCACCCCATTCCGACAGCTCTCGAAAGAAGAGGTCATCAGGATGGGCAGGGACCTTCCTCTCGAACTGACCTTTTCCTGTATCTGCCCGAAAGATCGCTTGCATTGTGGTGAGTGTGGCAAATGCGCGGAGCGCATCAAGGCTTTTCACGCCATGGGCATTGCGGATCGGACGACGTACCACCGTCCGCCCGAAGCCTTACGCCATGTCGGTTAGGGGCTGCCGCACGGGCCTGAGGCAGGGCGGGTAGCTCTGCAGGAGAGGAGACACCAGCGGGTGGCCCTGGTCGCGTTAATTTTCCTCCTCCTATGGCTCGGTGCAGCGCCGCTGCCATACTTGCGTCCCCTCCTTGGACGCCACCTTGGGCGCTGGGCCCTGATCCCACCGGCAGCGAGCTCTCTCATCACCCTCACCGCTGTGACCTCAACATCGCACGACCAAGGGGATCGCCGGGAATTGGCGGGGCTGCTGTCGCGGCTACCGGTGACCGGGACGCTTGAGCGCCGCTCGGAATCTTCATCCCGCGCATTGGAGGGCCTATTAGACTGGACGCTATGAACGAGCGCAGCCGCAACGATCAGCTCGTCGTCCCACCGGAGCGGGATGAGATGTTCCCTGCTCTTGCCCCAGGCATCGACCCCGAGGATATCCCTCCGCTCTGGCTCCTCCAATCCAAGCTACCCGTCCTCGAAGCCTTCATGACCCTGTTTCGCGGGTCCATGACCGATAGTCTCGTCCGACTCCTAGTCCTGGGTGAGATGGGGCGGCGGGGCCAGGCCCCCGAATGGACCTTTGCAGAGCTGCGACAGACCTTTGCGTATTTGACTCCAGCTCCGCTCGAAAGTGCCTTACGCCGCCTACGCGTGGGTAGTCTGCTGCGCTATGATGCCACTGAAAGCGCCTATGTCCTGACTCCCGCGGGCTTGCGCGTCTACGGTGCAGTGGCGGCGCTATTTCAACTGACCGAAGAGGATGATCTCGGCTGGATCACCGGCGTTGTACGGGCGAGCTATGAGCTCGGCACGTTGACCCCGGAGGTGCTGTCGCATCTGTTGTATCGCTTGCGTCGCTTGGAAACCGAGCTCCAGCAAGCCGTGGAAGCCCTCTCTGAACCACGCATCCTGCATGCCCGCGAGCGCCTGACCAGCATCTGGTCATGGATCGAACGCGGCAGCGCGATGATCGCGCAGATCGTCCAGGATTCGGCCCTGGACCGCGAGCTCCATCGGGTGGCGCAGCAAATTGGCCGGGCCCAGAGTCGGCTGCTGCGCATGACCACCGTTTTCCAGCGGGTCTTAAACGACATCGATCGCCAGCGCGTGCATTTGGGCGCCACTGGGCTCTCGACCTCCGACCTGGTATTTTTTCTGCGACAATGCACGCTGGATGATTTGGAGCGGCTGATCGCTCCTCACCTGGCGCGTCCCGTGCGCCCGCTCTTCCTGTTGACTGATCTCATTACCGACCAGGCGGAGTATGAACTGTTGCAGCGCAAACGCCACGTCGCCGAGTGGTGTGAGCTCCCAGAGGCCCAGGACTCGCCGCTCTCGCCGCCGCAACGCGCAGCGGAATTCCCCGAGTTGGGGCGGTTGGTGACGCAGTTGCAGAGTGAGACGCGCCCGACCGTCCCGCTGACCGAAGTCGTTCCCTGGGGGTCATTCGAGGAATCCGCCTATCGTCTGAGTATGCTGTCTCTGCTCGGCGATACTGAAGCGGCCGAAAGCGGTGGACTGGTCGCCAGATTGGCGTCAGTGCCATATACATTAGCCGTCGAGGCCGAGGAGGCGGTGGTCGATCGCGCTGGCGTGGCGCGAATGAATGCTGGTCATTTGCATCAGCTGTCGCACGCGAAGTCTCAGGATTCTCCCGCGGTGAGTGAAGGATCGGCGAGCCAAAGTTCGGCCAACCCCGGATCTACAGATGTGAGGGGGAACGATCGTATCTCCATCCAGCCGGATATTCCCTCTCCCTCTGAGAGCGGGGGCGCCAGGCTAAGTGCCCAGACGCTGTCCCCCCTCCCTCCGGGCGAGGGTTAGGGGAATGGAGAACGGCTTGGGAAGCAGCAGTCAGGAGCCACGGCATGTCCCCTGAGAGCGACGCGGTGCGTGTGCTGGTCTGTCGTCTGCTGGCGCATCAAACCCTCCCCCGCACCGATGAGTTGGTGCGCCGCCTGTTCGTGGATGCAGCCTATCGGGAGGGGGTGGAGAGTGCCTTACGGCAGGTTGGATTGGAATTGGCTGAGAATGTGTACGCCCCCTACATCGCCGTCCGGGTGAGTCGTGAGCTGGAAACGCCGGTGTTTGAGGATGGGCGGGGTAGTTATTGGTCTAACAATGTCGGCCTGTCAGGGGGGGGCATGGCGCTCCTGACAATTCTCTGGAGCCTGCTAATTCTTCCCAAACGCCAGCGACAGCAAGAAGGGCAGGGAGATCCAGGCGACCACGACCAACAGCCCGCAGTCCGTGCCACCGATTTGGACATCGCGATAGAACGCAAGACCCTTGAAGCCGATTTCGGCCATCTCTTCGGCAGCCAGATCCGCTTCCATGGCTACCTCAGTGAGCTCAAACGGCGCGGCTTCATCCAGGAGCGACGTGGCAAGATCACCGAAGGGCCCTTGCTAGATGTGCTGATTGATTACAGCACGCTGGCGCCACGCATCATCGAGGGGGCGCTGTCGCGGGTGTTGGCGGCGCGCTTCGATCAACCCTTGTCTCTCTTACGAACGGATGCAGCTGAGGAGCCCGACGGGGAGACCTGCTGAATGTTCCGCTTCATGGCCCTGGAGCTCGTGCACTGGGATTACTGGGAGCGGGTAATGCTGCCCCTCGACGAGTCGATTATCACCATCGTCGGCCCTAATGGCTCGGGCAAAACCACGTTGCTTGACGCCATGCGCACGGTCCTCGCCCTCAACACCTCACGTAAACGTTCCTACCCGACCTACGTCCAGCATTCGAACCGCCCTTATGCCTGGCTACGGGCGGTGGTGACGAATCAACGCGATCATCGTGGCCGCCGCCCGTTTTTCCCGTTGACCACCGACCAGGTGACCCTGGCCTGCCGCATCATTCGACGCAGCGGTGAGTGGCAACGGCAGTACCGCATTGAGCCCGGGGATGTGGGAGTCCAGGAACTTAGCACCCAGGAAGAGCGCTTCATGGGCGTCCAGGAGTATCGCCATCGTCTGACGGCAGGTGGCTTGAGCCAGGCGGTCCTACGCGTGCTCTCGCTCGAACAGGGGGCAACGGACAAACTCTGCGAGCTGTCGCCGCGTGAGCTACTCGACCTGGTGTATGACGTCTTCGGGGATAAGGAGACGCTCGATGAGTATCAGCGGGCGCGGGTTAATCAACTGGAGGCGGCGCAGGAGCTGCAAGAGTTGGCGTTACAGGTCGATCGTCTCGAAAGCCAGGTGACGGCGCTGAGCAATCGCGTGGCGCTGTTTCAGCGCTACCAAAACCTGCTCGCGGCACAGAAGGCGCTGGAGACCATCCGCCTCCCGCAGGCGCAGTATGTAGCGCAGGTCGAGACGCTGCGCAAGCTGTATGCGCGGATTCGGAGTCTGCGCACGCAGGTCCAGGAGCGTCGCAAGAACGCTGAGTCTCTGACCCAACAATGGGAGGAAGCCCGGGCCGCGGTGGCAGCGGCCCATACCGAAGAAGAAGCCTGTCACACCCGTCTCACGGCGATCCAGGCGCAGCTTGTCGAATACCATCGCCAGCGGGCGGTGCTTGAGCATGAGCTGGAGCTCTTCAAACAGATGGAGCAGCAGGCCAGTCAGGTAGCTCCTGACGCGGTAGCGCCGCTGCACAAAGCCCTGGAAGAACTGGTCGACCGCCGTGGCGAGCTGCGTTGGCGCTTGGAGGAAATTCGCCGGGCGTTGAAAGAGGTGGAGGATGTCAACCGCTCTGGCAGTCAGGAACGGATTCGACTCGATCCCTTTGTCGAGGCCTTCCACCGCATTCTGCTCGAAGCGGAGATCCCGCATCGTTTGTTCTACGAGGCGGTAGAGATTCGCGACACCTCTTGGCAACTCGCCATCGAGTCTTTACTGCGGGCTCACCGTTATGTCGTGCTGCTGCAGCGCCCTGAAGACCGCTGGCGCGCCTGGGAGCTCGGGGAGACGCATCGCTATCGCTATTTCATCGTCGCCGACCGTGGCCAAACCCATATCGCAGCGCCCCCTGGCTCAGCCCTCGGCGTGGTCGACATGGACCCCGAAGTGCCGGACTGGATTCGCCGCAATCTGGCTGGGGTGCAGCTCGTCGACCAAGTGGCCGATGGCCAGCGCTTGCCATCGGGGACGACGTTTGTCACCCGCGATGGGTTCATGCGGGAACGGCGCGGTGGTCGTTCGATCGCGGTGGCCAACGGCGATTTCATGCTCGGGATGGCGGGACGCCAACAGCAGGCCCGCCGCGCGCAGGACGAGGGCCGCCGGCTACAATCGGAAGCCCGCGCGCTGCAGGAGCAGATTCGCACCATCGAGTCCGAGCGCCAAGGCATCGAGCGGCGTCTGGCAGCCCAGCGCGTGCGATTAGACTATGAAACGCGAGCGCCAGATCATACGCAGTTGCAAGCAGACTATTCACGGGTATGCGCCACCCTTGAGGAACTTACCGAACACCACGCCGCTGAGCAACGCACCTTTGAGCGGTTACGACGGGCGCATACCGCCGTGATCCGCCAGGATTCAGAGTCCAAACAGACACAACAGCTGGTGCGGACGCAGCTGCAGCAGGACCTGGAGGAACTGCGCCGCGAACGTGCCGAATTCTGGGTTAAGAATCGTGAGCGGCGTCTGCTGCGCGAACACCTGCCTAGCCAGTGGCGCACGGCCGAGGCTATCGCCGAGTTCAACCGCATGTTCGGGAGTCGGCAGGGCGTCGAACGCGACCTCGAACGCATCCAGAAGGAGTTGGCAGAGGGCGAGTGGGAGACTGATCCGACGCTGGTCTATCGCCGCGACAAGCTTGCGGCCGATCATCAGCAACAGGCCGACAGTTTGCAGCGCAAACGGTATGAGTGGGAGGAGACCACGCGGGTGGCCGACGATGCCCGCCGGGCGTATATCGGCGTGCTGCGCCGGACCATTGCCTTCTATGAGGAAAATCTCATCCACCTCGGCAAGCTAGCAGGCGTGGCGGTCGAGATGATCCGTCCGGAATTGAGCGACGACGATGAGGTGTTGGCGCGGGCCGGTCTTGAGGTGCGCTGGAATTTCGATGGCAAGGGGTACATCGGCCTGGATGATGGGCAGGCCTCGGGTGGTCAGCAGGTGATCAAATCGCTGATCCTGCTCATCGGCCTGATGATGGATGAACGCTCAGAAGGCGGCTTTGTGTTCATCGATGAGCCGTTCGCCCACCTGGACGTGCTGAATATCGACCGGGTGGCACAATTCCTCGAAGCTACTCGGGCGCAATACATCATCACCTCTCCCAATACGCATAACATCAATATTTATCGGCCGGCGTCGCTCTCCATCGTCACCCACAAAAAGCGCGCGGGCGAGCACTTCGCCGCCATTCCGACTCATCTTCGCCGCCAGCGGTGAGACAGCACACGCACATCCTGGCAATGCATACGACGAGAGTGATGTTACGGCGTCAGACATGTACGAACCCAGATTGCTCGCCGAAGTACCGAACAAGGTCCTGCTTGAGCCTTGCAACTTTTTGTTTTATGCCACGACGCTCCACCTCAGAGAGGTCAACCTTTTCCTCACCGAGGACTATAGAACGCGTCGGAATAGACGCCCGGTCCAGCGCCATGCTAGCCCCAGCGTTCGCTCGTTTCGAGGTCATCGTGTCAATAAGTCCAATCCTCATGACTCACCGGTAGCCGGTTTAATTGGTCCCGATAGAACCGCCATTGCGGCATGAATCGATCCATCAGCGTGACGAAGCGGGCGTTGTGTGTCGGCTCCAGGACGTGGGTCATTTCGTGCACGACGATATATTCGAGGCACTCCCGTGGCTTCTTGGCCAGCTCCGTGTTGAGGCGGATAGTGTGTGCGCCGTGGTTGCAGCTGCCCCATTTGGTTTTCATCCGCCGTACAAAGAATCGCTCTACTTTCACCCCCATCAGCGGTTCCCACCTGGCGATCAACGGCAGCACGGTTTCTTTAAGCTGCCGACGATACCATGCCTCTACGATGGCATGCTTTTTCTTTACATCCATTCCCGGACGCACCCGCAGGAGCATCCAGCGGTGTTTCAATGCAACGGATGGCGCTTCGTTGCCTTCAATCATCTTGAGCAGATAGCGTTTCCCCCAGAGGTAATGGCTTTCACGGTCCAGATACTCGCGCGGGGTTTCACGTTCCTGTTCCTGGAGTTTCTTCTGCTGCTGCTTGATCCAACTCAGCTTAGAAACGGCAAAGACGCGAATGGTGTCGAGGCGCATCCGGGACGGAGCCGAAATCCGCACCCTGCCGCTCGGTGGGTAAACGCTCAGGTGGATGTTTTTGATGTCCTTGAGCACGACATCCGCGGTGATATCACCGAAGGCGATCTGCGTCCTCATCAGTATTCCTTCTGCGCTTTGATAATGAGGAAGATGCGCTCCACCTCGGCCACGTCTTGTAAAATGCGGAATAAGGCGTGCTTGATCACTCGCTCGCGCGGTTCGACGCCGCGCCAGTCGTCGGGCCGCACCTGCTTGACCGTCGCGTCGATCCGTAGTGCCAGATACAGCACAGGATCACCGGGAACAATGTATGCGGCGCGTTCTTCGGCTACCCCCTCCAGCCCCTCTAGCTTTGCGCCATGCTGCTTCAAGTTGTTGTAGAGGGCACGCAGGGCAGGGCTCTTCTTGAGCGCCTCCGGTGTATCGTCCGCCTGCCCGGCCTCCACCTACTTCGCCAGTGCGGCGATGCGCTGCAGGTAGTCCTCATACTCCATGGCCTTCGCCTTGCGGGCAGCAATGATCTCATCCAGCAGCGCCGACATTTTCTCATAGTAGGCCGGGTCGTGCAGGTGCTCCTTGATGATCTTGCTGCGCACGTTGTTCTCGATCGTCTCCGCCACAGCGTTTTTGTTGCCCTGCAAGACGCCTAGCCGCTGGGCAATCGCCTCAGCAATGCCGGTGTTCACGATCAGCTCCAGCAGGGACATCTCGTCGAAGGGCGAAATCTTCCTCGGCTCATCGGCCTGGATGTAGGTATCGATCAGATGCCGCATGTCCGCCTCGTAGGCCTTCAGGTCGAGGCTTTCACCGCTGGCCTTGCGGATAATCTCCCGCAGCTTCAGGTAATGATCGAGCTGCTGTCTGATGCGAGCAATGTCGGCGCTGCTGTATCCGGCGGCCTCCAGTTCGTCGGCGATGTTGGCGTACGCGCGCACCAGCGAAGCAGTGGCTTTGTAGAGCGCAGCGCGCTGTGGCTCCCGCTCCTGCAAGTCGGTGGGAATCTCGGTATTGCCGCAGAAGTAATGCAGGTGCTCCAACTCGCCTTTGGGCGGCTCCACCGGCTCGCACAGCAGTGCGAGGGTTTCCAGCGCGTTGTCGAGCCGTTCACGCCCTTTCTTGAGGCGATCCTGCACCAGCACCTCCGGATCGGCGCCCCCGGCGCTGTCATCCAGTTCCGAGGTGTAGACGGCGATAGCATTCTCCACCTTCTTGAACAGAACCTTGTAGTCCACGATGTAGCCAAAATCCTTGTCCTCGCCGTCCAGCCGGTTGGTGCGGCAGATGGCCTGGAATAGACCGTGGTCCTGCATGGACTTGTCAATGTAGAGGTAGGTGCAGGGCGGCGCGTCGAAGCCGGTGAGCAGCTTGTCCACCACAAGGAGCAGCCTCATGTGCGCTGGCTCATTGATAAACAGGTCCTTGGCCCATTCCTCATAGGTCTCGGTCCTGCTCATGCCAGGCCGGGCGGCGACGTCTTTGAGCAGCTCGGTGTAGGTGTTGTAGATGAGCTCCTTGTCCGTCTCGGTGTTGGCGCCCGTGTCCTCCCTGGTGATGTCCTGCGCCTGCGGGTTGTACGAGGTGATCAGCGCACACTTGCCCTTGAACGGGGTCTTCTCGAACAGGGTGAAATACTTGCACGCCTCGTAGATGCTCGCGGCCACCAGCATGGCGTTGCCCCGTTCGCTGGACAGGCGCGGCTTGACGCTGAAGTCGAAGATCATGTCGCTGACCACTCGCTCCATGCGCGAGCGGGAGCTGAGCACCTTCTGCATCGTGCCCCAGTGCTTTTTCAGCTCGTCCCTCTGCCAATCGTTGAGGCCCCTGGTCTTGGCTTCGAACCAGGCATCGATCCTCTCTTCGGAGCCCAGGCGCTGGTCAATGTCGCGCGCCTCATAGACCAGGTCGAGTACCACCTTGTCCTCCACCGCCTCGCTGAACTTGTAGGTATGAATGTAGCCGCCAAAGACTTCCAGGCTGGTCTGCCTGTCCTTCTGAAGCAGCGGCGTACCGGTGAAACCGATGAAGACGGCGTTGGGCAGCATGGCCTTCATCGTCCGGTGCAACTTGCCACTTTGGGTACGGTGGCACTCGTCTACAAAGACGAAAACCTTGCCTATCGTCTGGCTGGGCTGGGCCTCCAGCTCTTTGATGAAGACGTCGAAGTCTTCGACACCCCGCCGGCCGAACTTGTGTACGAGTGAACACAACAGGCGCGGGGTGGCCTGGCCGAGCTGGCGCATCAGGCCGCTGCCGCTGCTGGTGCGGCAGATGGTTTCGCCCACCTCGGTGAAGATGCGCTCGATCTGTTTGTCCAGCTCGTCCCGGTCAGTGATGATGGCCACTCGCGCGTGGGGGTTGTGCTCCAGAATCCACCGGGCCAGCAGCACCATGATGATGCTCTTGCCACTGCCCTGGGTGTGCCAGATGATACCGCTCTGGCGACGATTGACGTGCGCCTGCGCCGCTTTGATGCCGAAATACTGGTGCACGCGCGGCAGCTTCTTCAGACCGGCATCGAACAGCACAAAGTCGTACATCAGCTCGATCAGCCGATCTTTACAGCACATCTTGAGCAGGTACTTGTCCAGCTTGAAGCGGCTGTTGTCCTCCTCATCCTCCTTCCACGTCAGGAAATACTTTTCCTCTGTCCCGATGGCGCCGTAGCGCAGCCCCTCGGAGTTATTGCCGGCAAAGATGAACTGCACGGTGCTGAAGAACCACTCGTTGAACTCGGGCCGCTGGTTGGAGATGCTCTGGCGGATGCCGTTGCCAACCGACACGGAGCTGCGTTTCAGTTCCAGCACCCCCACGGCAATGCCGTTTACATACAGCACGATGTCCGGCCGCCGCTCGAGGTTGCCGCGCAGGGTGACTTCCTCGGCAATAGCGAAGTCGTTCTTCACCGGTTCCTGCCAGTTGATGAGGTGGACGGTTTCCGTGACCTTGCCCGCCTCAATCTTCACTGGCACGCCGTAGCGCAGCAGTTTGTAGACGGCCTGGTTGTTACCATAGAGGCCGCGACTGTGGTTGTCCGCCTCAGTGCGCAGGGCGTAGGTCGTCCTGCTGATCTGCGCCGGGGTGTAGCCGCTTTTGGTCAGGTAGGCGGTGAGCAGCCTTTCCTCGATGTTGCTGTTACCGTCGCGGTCGGTCCAATCGCCGAGGTAGCGGTAGCCCAGCTCATCGCGGAACAGAGCGATGACACGCTTCTGCGTGGCCCGTTCGTTCTGTAATGGAGAGTTGAAAGTGGAGAATGGAGAATTAGCTGGCATGCATAGGCCCCTTGGAGGTCTTCACGATGGCGACGAGCAGCCTTAGCAACTCTTCATTATCGTCTCGGATGGAGGTAAAGCTCTGGTCGGCGATATATTCGGCTTGATGCAGCAATTCTAGCCAGTAAAGGGTTTCGTTGGCTTCTTTGAGTGCAATGTTCATTTTGTGAGTGAAATCGGCTTTGCTTTCGGCATGTTCAGCTTCCCGTACCAACGCGCCAATGGCTGTGCGACTGCGTAACACTTGCTTGGATAATACAAATTCTTTTTTCTCGCCTTGTAAATATTTCGCTAGCTTCACCACCCGAAGCGCAAAAGCAAAGGACTTCTGCTTAACGACATTCTCCTTCATCCTAAATCATTCTCCATTTTCCATTCTCCATTTTTCATTGTCGCGAGGCCTCACATGCTGACTGTTTCAAAAGAGATTCGCAGTTGGTCCGGAGTAGACTCAGAGAAATTCAGCTTCTCAAACCCGATTACACGGCCGGTCCGGTCTTTCATCAGAATGACCTCTTCCCCCGTTTCTTCACACACGTATTCCTCTTGCGGATTCCCAAACCATACGGTTAATGTATTTCCAGTCCGGTCATGGAAAATCTTTATCTGCTCCATACCCGTTCCCCTTCTTTGATCGCATCCGTGGGATAGGTCGTGATGAGGAACCCCTCCGCATTGAGTCGTTTGGCGACGGCACAGACCCAGCGTCCAGGGACCTCAGCGCGATAAAAGAGGAACACCGCAGGATCACTCCGGCTTTGCCGTACTTCATCGGGGGTGTGCAAGACGTCTTGCACCTCGGTTGCCCGCTCACGCATGACTGGATGTTTCACGGTCACGATGAACTCCCAGTAGCCACGGGTCACGCGAACCCGGAAGCCAAGAGGGGTCGAGACTTCAAAGAGTATATCGCTTTCCATTCCACTTCTCAGTCAATAGGATGCCGAACGCCTACTTTTTAGTGGAGAATGGAGAGTGGAGAGTTGAAAGTTGAGAGCGCTTCTTTTTTCACTCTCCATTTTCAACTTTCCACTATCAACTAACCTTGTTTTTCCGGTCAATAGTTCCTGCATCATGCCGTGCTTGAGCTGGCGGGCTTTGGCGAGCTTTTCTTCCAGCGCGGCGATCTCAACGTCCATGTCGGTGAGAATGGTAGCGATGGCTTCTTGTTCGGCAAGCGAAGGCATAGGCACTTCCGTTTCCCTGACGTGTGTCAAGCTAATCTGAGGATAAGCTTGGCCTGTTGTGATGAGGTTATAATACCTCCTCACCATCGGCTGAGAGAGAAAGTAGAAAACGAACGGGGCTGCGACCTCTTCGTGAACAATCCGAATTCTCGCAATGTGCTGGTTGATGTTGGCTTCACCAAAGCCCTCTTGGAGATGGACCACCCGACCAACATTTCCAGTGATCGTCATCAAGATGTCTCCGGCGCAGACTTCGCTTCTTCGCGAGACCTGATGCGCTTCGCCTGAGATGAACATCGACTGGGAAAGATCAAGCCCACGCTCCGAGACACATTCACTTCTGAGGAAGAGAACGCCTTCGTGCTGCCAAGCAAAACCGTAGGTCGTTGGCGTTGACCCCTTGGTGATGAACGCCGAGCTCCGTTCAAGTGGTGTCGGCACCCAATCAACGGGTATCATTCCGAACTTGGTTGGGCAGTAGCCTTGTTTCCCTTGAATGAACCCCGGCAGGCGCTTCTTGCCGGTGAGCAATTCCTGCATGGCGCCTTGTTTGATCTGGCGTTTCTTGGTGATGAGCTGCTCCAGGGATTCGATGAGGGCATCCGCATCGCTCAAGGCCTCGGCGATGGCTTCTTGTTCGGAGACCGGGGGAACAGGTAATAAATACGGCCTCAGTTTTTCGAGGTTGATATTTAGCTGTGCATTATGCGTGGCTAAATTCTCAAATGATTTTTTCCGCCTTCTTAGCTCGTGAGCGAGCCACCGTTTATTGACTCGCTTGCTTGGTGTGATTGCAACTAGGCTGTCAGGGCAAGCTGTATCAAAAGCGGCAAATCCAACATCACCAATATTCGCAGCAATCGTGAAAAAAAGAGTCCCTCGGGGGAACAGTTTACTGACCTTGAGTCCTTCTTGATTGAGTGTTTGTGAAAAGGTAGTGATTTCGCCGCTCGAATTCGTCACATCTCCAGTCTGAATGAACGGGATGTCTCCGCCATAATACTTCGGGTCATTTCGCGGGCGAGCGGTGAATTTGCCCCGTTCAATATGTGCGACAGACTCGAAAGTCTTCACCTCCCAATCCTCCGGGACCATGCCCACCTCGGTCTGCTTGTAGCTGGGCTGCAGTTCCCCCCTCATGGCTGCGCCTCCGTTGCGGAATCCTCAGGCATGTTCGCCATTCTTTCTGCCGCCGCTTGCTTGAGGGTCATTTCGAGTTGATGGCGCAACTCCTCGCGGTCTGGGAGATAGAGCTGGTATTTTTGGACGAAGAGCTGGCTGTTCATCTGATATGTGGCGTATTCGACCAGCAGTTCGTCCTTTTGGCGGGTAAGGATGATGCCAATGGGCGGATTGTCGCCCTCGATATTTTCCTCCGTGGCGAAGTAGCCCAGATAGAGGTTCATTTGACCGATGTCGTGGTGCTGTACGTCGGTGATCTTCAGATCGATGAGCACGAAGCAACGGAGAATCCGGTGATAGAACACCAGATCAACGTGGTAGTGGGTGTTGTTCACCGTAATGCGGTATTGCCTGCCAACAAAAGTGAAGCCCTTGCCGAGTTCCAGGAGGAAGGATTGCAGGTGATTGCACAGCAGGGTTTCGAGCCGAGTTTCAGAGGGGAGATAAGGCTCCGGAATCTTCAAAAACTCGAACACGTATGGGTCGCGGAGCAGATCGCCAGGCTGTTCGATCACCTGCCCCTGCGCCGCCAGTCGCAGGATGGCATCCTTGTCCTTGCCTACGGCGAGGCGAAGGAACAGCGAGGTTTCCTTCTGTCGCTGGAGTTCACGGACGGACCAACGCTCGGCAATAGCCTGTTGCTGGTAGAAACTGCGTTCTAGAGGATCATCAATCTTGAGAAGTTCGACGACATGCGACCAACTTAATTGGTGCGACAGTGTCGCACCATTTGGGAAAGCAAGATAAAACTGCCGGAATCGGATCAGGTTACTGCGGCTGAAGCCCTTGCCGTGACGCAGGGTCAGGTCACGGCTGAGGCTAGCGAGCAAGGCTTTGCCGTAGTCTGCCTTGGCTTTGCCACCCTGCTCGTACTCCACGATGTCGTGCCCGATCTTCCAGTAGGTCTCCGTCATATGGGCATTGACGGACTGGTAGGCTCGCAGGCGGCCCTCGTTGTAGGTCTGCGAGATGCGCCCAAGAAGGTCTTGATAACCAGAATCGGTGCTTAGTTCCATGCGAATCCCATCCTTTCCAGATGGCAATTCACTTTTGCCTCCAGCTCGGCCACGCGGCTGGCCATCTGCGGCAAGGGGGTCTCGTAGCGTTCGGCCAGTTCCTTCACGCGCCGGGTCAGGGCTTGGCTGATGCGCTCCATCTCACCTTGGATGGTGGCATCCAGCGCGGCGAGCCATTTGTCGTCCACCACCAGCATCTTGATGTCATCCTTGCTAAGTTTGGGGTAATGGGCGTGGGCTTTGGCGTCCAGCGTGGCATCAGCATCCTTCAGCTTCTTTTTCAGACCGGCCTCTCGGTTGCTCAATTCCAGCCATTCATGGAGTACGGCGGCTTCCTCCCTGGTCTCTTCGTCATCCGTGGCGAAAAGTCCCCTGATCTCCTTTAGACGGGCGGTGACGTTGGCCTTGTTCACCTTCTCCAGCGCGGAGAAGACCCCATCCTCGCCGCCGTGTTCCTCCTCCAGCTCGCTCATCTGGGCAGTGACGCTTTCCAGCTCGGCCTCCAGCTGGGTGATGGCTTCCTGCTCTTTGGCGAAGTAGCGGGCGACGATGAGGGTCTTGGGGACGAGGTCGCAGGCCCAGCCCTTGTCCTTCTCCTTGCCCTTCTTATCCTTCTCGATGATGCGGTAGGTCTCAGCCGTCCAGCCATCGGCGGCAATGAGATAGCAGTCGTCCTGCATGGTCTCCGCCCAGTAGTCCATCAGGTGCTGATAGACGTTGTACTTGTCGATGAGCGGCTTGCCAGCGTAGTGCGCCAGTAGATCCTCGGCAAGGGCGGCAATGACTTCCTGCGGGTGCAAGCCAGCTTGCAGCGCCTTTAGCGTGGCGGCGCTCTTCTGTCGCCAGGCGGCAAACACGGCGTTCATGCGCGTGGTGAAGGCGACGAACTCGGGGTGCGCGTAGATGGTTTGTTTTAATTGAGCATGGAGAATAGATAATTGAGCATAGTTGTCGCGGAGCGGATGGAAGAGCGCGGATTTGAGACCGGGGAGAACGGACCAGTATTGTTCCAGTGCAACGATGTCGCAGCTGGGAATGCCGCCGCACAGGTGTCCCGCAATGTCCTGAACGTCCTCCGGCTCCTGGCTGTCAATGTAGCGCGGCAGGTTGAGGTTGAAGTCGTTTTGTTCGATCTCCGCAAAGTTCACCAGGCGCGAGTATTTGGGGACTTCGAGCTGCCTGGTAAAGACATCGACGATCTTATGGATGTCCTGGGCGCGCAGGCGGTTCTTGGGGCCGTCCTTCATGTAGCCACTGCTGGCATCGATCATGAAGATACCCTGGCGCGTGTGGGCATCCTCTTTGTCGACGATGATGATACAGGCAGGGATGCCGGTGCCATAGAACAAGTTGGCGGGCAGGCCGATGATGCCCTTGATGTAACCCTTGCGGACCAGAGCGCGGCGGATGTCGGCTTCGGCATTGCCCCGGAAGAGTACGCCGTGCGGCAGGATGCACGCCCCTTTGCCGGTGCTTTTTAGCGTGCGGACGATGTGCAGCAGGTAGGCGTAATCTCCCTGCTTGGCGGGCGGCACGCCGAAGGGCTTGAAGCGTTCGTAGGGATCGTTGACCGGGTCGAGGCCGGTGCTCCAGCGCTTGTCGCTGAAGG
>Ga0137403_10002213_pt1 | contig 23906 bp, 12 predicted proteins | sample CZOMad2_1_16fung_FD_122057 | JGI IMG/M metagenome (GOLD analysis project Ga0137403, IMG submission 122057) | Vadose zone soil fungal communities from Angelo Coast Range Reserve, California, USA - CZOMad2_1_16fungal (Hybrid Assembly) | ecosystem: Environmental > Terrestrial > Soil > Vadose zone...
CCCTACGACATCATTCCGATCATTCCGATCGTAGAGAAAGCCGGTGGTGTGGTCACACGCTTCGACGGACGACGCGCGGAGACTGGGGGTGCAGTCCTCTTGTCGGCGACCCCCGAATTGCACGAGAAGGCTCTCGCGATTTTGAACGGGTAACTCGCAGTCTTGGTGACCTGGCGGCACTAACGATGGCTTACTTGGCCGACCAGGCGCGTAATCGGTACAGTATTGAGTCGAGGCAACGCTTATCCACTCGCCTTGCCTTCTTAGTGGCGGGCATGGGCACGTCCGCTTGGGGCGCGTTGGTTCCATTTGCGAAGTCTCGGATGGACTTGGATCCCGCGGAGCTTGGACTCGTTCTGCTGTGCCTGGGCATGGGATCTCTCACCGCCATGCCACTTGCGGGCCGGCTGACGTCTCGCTTTGGCTGCCGCCTGGTCATAGTGTCAAGCGGCGCGATCGCCAGTCTCCTCCTTCCACTCCTCGCGATTGCTCCCCATCCGCTCCTGTTGGCGATTTCACTGTCGTTATTTGGTGCTGCAATCGGGACACTGGACGTGTCGATGAATATACAGGCCGTGATAGTTGAGAAAAATCACGGCAAAACTTTGATGTCGGGATTCCACGGTCTATACAGTGTCGGTGGGTTTATCGGCGCAGGAGGCATGGCGCTGATGCTCTCGGCAGGGCTACGCCCTTCAATGGCCTGTGTGTCGATGACTGTTATTGTCGTGGGAACCTTATGCCTGGCCGCGCCGCATTTGCTGCGAGCCGCCGCCGCGGCGGCGGAGAGAGAATCGCCTGTCTTCGCAGTCCCGCATGGGGCAGTCATCTTCCTCGGCATAGTGTGTTTCGCTGTATTCCTGGCTGAAGGCGCCACGCTCGACTGGGGTGCGCTGCTGTTGACGATTAACGGCGGGTTTACGCCTGACCGGGGTGGGCTCGGTTACGCGGTATTCGCCATCGCCATGACCGTCGGGCGTCTTACGGGCGACAGGGTAATTCGACGTTGGGGTAGGAAGCGAGTGATGATGTTGGGCGGGTTATGCGCTGCGGCCGGTTTTTCTATTGCAACACTAGCGTCCGCTTCCCAGATTGCGTTGGTCGGTTTCTTGCTGATAGGTCTCGGCGCATCTAATATCGCACCGATCCTATTTACAGCGGCTGGTAGACAACAAGACATGCCTCCCGCCGCGGCAATCAGCGCCGTAACCACTCTTGGCTATGTAGGGGTATTGGCGGGGCCGGCGCTCATCGGCTTTGTAGCCCATGCAACCAGTTTGCGCGTGGCCTTCGGCGGCCTGGGCTGCGCGATGCTGCTTGTTGCTGGAAGCTCACGGCAGGGTTTGGTATCGCAGTCGGAAAAATAGCCCGGTGAACTTCGTTCACATCGGTGGCGTCGCTGCTGTGCAGTGCGTCAGTTTGCGTCAGCAGGGTAGTCCGCGCGAATTGTAGGACCCGCGGAGTCGGCAATATACTGAATATCGACCCGTTGACTGGCAGTCGAATCGACGGATTGTCGCAGCATGGATCGGCAAATCTCGACCCGGAAGCGTATCGAATCATCGGCAGTCGGTGCTCTGAGGCGCACGCATCGTCCTTGGAATACGCAACGGTGAACCGCATTGGTGTGACCACGCGAGATCCGAGATGAAAGATACCCACGAGGTGATAGTGATTGGGAGCGGAATCGGCGGCGGCGCTACAGCCCGCCGGCTCGCCGAGAATGGCATCAAGGTTCTACTCATCGAACGCGGGGAATGGGTTCCGCGCGAGGAGGATAATTGGGGTGTGGCCCCGGTCTTCTTTGCCAAAAAGTATGCCGCCAAGGAGACTTGGCTGGACGCGAACGGATCCCAGTTCAGGCCGAGCATCTACTACAACGTCGGGGGCTGCACGAAGTTTTATGGCGCGGCGATGATTCGCTTCCGCGAGCGCGATTTTGAACATTTGGAGCACTGCGAGGGCTCGTCCCCCGCGTGGCCCGTTCGGTACTCCGATCTGGAACCGTACTACAGTGAAGCTGAGCACCTGTTCGGTGTACACGGGAACGACGATGGCGATCCCACCGCGCCATGGCGCAGCCAACCCTATCCGTTTCCGTCTCTCGAGTCGGAGCCGATTGTCGCGCGGTCGGCGCGTGCGCTGACTGCACACGGAGCCCGAACATCGGCACTGCCGCTTGCCGTCAATTATTCTGCGACCGGAACCTGTATCCGATGTAAAACCTGCGACGGATTCCCCTGCAAGATCGGCGCAAAAAACGAAGCGGAAACATCGCTCGTGCGGCCGGCTCTCGAGACGGGGAATGTGACGCTGATGACAGGTGTTTTCGTCCAGCGTCTCGTTCCCAGTTCAGACGGTAGGTTGATCGAGGCGGTGGAGATCAATCACGGCGGTCGAATCGACCGGATTTCGGCGAAGATAGTTGTCGTCGCCTGTGGTGCGATCAACAGCGCGGCGCTTCTGCTGCGGTCGGCGACGGATGCAGCGCCACGAGGAATTGCCAACAGTTCCGATGTCGTGGGCCGGCATTACATGTCGCATAACCAGACGGCGCTCATGGGCCTATCGTTACGGGAGAACACTACGGTGTTCCAAAAAACGTTGGCGATGAATGAATTTTACTTTGGCGCAGCGGACTCCCCCTATCCATTGGGGCACGTACAGATGCTGGGCAAGTTGCAGGGAGGCATGCTCTCAGCCAACGTGCCATTTCTTCCGAAGATCGTCGGGCAGACCCTTGCGCGTCATAGCATCGACTGGATTGCGTTCTCTGAAGATCTTCCAGATCCTGACAATCGAGTAGTCTTGAGCGGCGGGATGATCCAACTTGCAACCCGTAGGAACAACCTGAAGGTCCACACCAAGTTAGTGAAGAAGATGGCGTCGTTGTTGAGAGCATGCGGATACCCGATCGTGTTGACGAAACCCCTCTTGAAGCATTCGACATCGCACCAATGCGGGACAATTCGCTTTGGCAGCGACCCGGCAACGTCGGCTTTGGATCCATTCTGCCGCAGCCACGATCATAAAAATCTGTTCGTGATCGATGCCTCGTTTCTGCCGTCGTCGGCCGCCGTGAATCCGGCACTGACGATCGCCGCCCAGGCGTTGCGGGCTTCAGACCACATGCTCAAAGCGGATTTTGGGATACTCGAGATTCTCGCCGTCGGCAGGCAGGCAACCCATTAGCATCGGGCGCAAACAAATTAGGACCGCAGGAGCAACACGTGTCGGATAATAGGCAAAAGATGACCGGAGGCCAGATCGTCGTAGAGTATTTGGTGCGCGAACATGTCCCTTATGTCTTCGCGATTCCGGGGCACGGCAACACCGCTCTTCTGGACGCCTTCGTCGACCGGACGAAGGAGATTACGGTGCTTCCCGCGATGCACGAGCAGGGTGCCTCGCATATGGCGGACGGCTACTATCGTGCGACCGGTCAGATTGCCGCCGTATGTACCTCAATCGGACCGGGTGCGACCAATGCTCTGACGGGTGTGGCGACCGCATTTGCGGACTCGATACCTCAATTGCTGATTACCGGCGGCGTGCACACCTACATGGTGGGTAAGGGCGTATTGCAGGAACTGGACCGGCCGCACGGGGACAATTTCACGAGAATGGCGGAGCCCGCGGTGAAGCGATGGTGGCAGCCGACCCATGTCGAGCACATACCGGGTGTGATGGTCCAGGCCTTCAACGTGATGCTGGAAGGGCGCCGCGGTCCTGCCCTCATCAACCTGCCGCAGGATCTGCAGGCGGAGTCGGCGGAGGTTGCATTACCGGCACCCCAGCGCCATCGCGGTCAGGGGCGTCTCTATGGCGATCCTACCGATATCGAAAAGGCGGCGGAGCTGTTGAGCAGTTCGAAACGCCCGGTCATTTTGGCCGGGGGCGGCGTGATTGCCGCCGGCGCCAGCGCGACGCTGGTTGCAATTGCCGAGCATGTCGGCGCCGCGGTGACGACGTCGTTCATGGGCAAGGGTTCGATTGCCGAAGATCACCCGCTCTACGCCTGGCCGTGCGGCGACCTCGGGTCGATTCCCGGCAATGCAATGACACGGGAAGCCGATGTCATCCTGTCGGTCGGTTGCCGGTTCAGCGATCGGATTACGTCTTCGTATCAACCGGGAGTCACTTTTGATATTCCCAAGACGAAGCTCATTCAGGTTGATATCGACGGGTTTGAGATCGGAAAAAACTATCCAGCCGAGGTTGGAATCGTCGGTGACGCCGGTCCGGTGTTGACGGCGCTGCTCGCGGCACTGCGCGATCGAGGCGCGGCCCGCGACTATCAGAACTCGGCGATGTTCAAGCGGCTACAGGGCCTGAAGGCGGAGTGGGAGGAATATCTCAGGCCTCTTCGCACCGCGAATCGGTCGCCGATGACCGCTTCGCAGGTGTTGTTCGAAGCGCGAAAAGTACTGCCTCGCGACAGCATCGTCGTGACGGATTCGAGCAATCCGCAGAATCAAGTATTCAACGAATTTCCGATCTATGGCCCGAAGCAGCACATTACGCCGGGTGGCTTCTCCGGCATCGGGTTTGCCCTGCCGGCGGCCATTGGCGCCAAGCTCGGCGCACCCAATCAACCGGTGGTCGCGATCTGCGGCGATGGGGCCTTCCTGCAGACCGGATCGGAGCTTGCCACGGCGGTCATGCTGGGTATTCCGGCCATATTTCTGATCATCAACAATGGCGGGTGGGGTGCCATCCGCAATTTGCAACTGAACATGTTTGGCGAGGACCGCGAAATTATCACGGGTTTCCATACTCCCGACGGCAAGCCTTACGCTCCCCGAATCGCTGATTTCGCGCTGTCGCTGGGTGCGGCTGCCGAGCGGGTAGAGGACCCCTTGCAAATCGGCGCGGCTGTCAAGCGGGCGCTGAGTTCCGGGCGGCCGTATGTTATCGAGGCGATCTGTTCCATCGAACGACCCTGGAGCAATATGCATCCCACGGGTTGGTGGGACATCACGGTTCCGGCGTACCTCGGAGACCTGCGGGCGAAGTACGTGGACAAGCGCGGCTTCTGAACGATATGAAACGATGACACGAGGAGTCAGCTGATGGCGATAAACAGTGTGCGCCCATTGGCGTTTTCCGATCCCTTTATCGATGCGACTCTCGTGGAGAACGCGCGCGACTTCACGGTCGAGTCCGGGGTCACGATCAATCTCGATGACGAACCCATGCAGATTGGCGGGAGTGTTCCGAGCGTCATTCCACCGTGGAAGTCGACGACGCTGCGCAACGGGCGCATCAAGGCGGCGAAGCGCGTGGCGGTCATTCGGGTGCGTGATGAGACAAATCTGGGCGGTATTGTATTCGGCAAATGGGATTGGTTCGGCAATCGGTTCGCCAAGTTTCCGCGGACGACGCCCTTGTACATCTCCCCGTACGATGAAATCGGCGATGTGCAATTCGACCCGTTCGTATTCGCCAATCAGCGCGTTCAGCAAGCCGATGTCCGCCAATACGGGATCCGATTGAATCTGTGGTGGTCGCCCACCGGGACGGATTGCTACATTCACAACGAGCATCCGTTCATTGAAATCCACACGCAGATTCACGGAGTAGGGCGCATCCAGAAATTTCACGAACGAAATGATGCGACGATGTACGAGCAAATTTCCCTGGCGCCCGGGTATACCCACGACCCATTTGCCCACATCGGAGCCGATGGGTCGCCGAGCTATCCGTGGCACCGCTATTATTCGGATTCCGACTGCATCTGGCTTGCCATCGAGTTTCATCCGAAAACGTGAGTGAAATCCAAGTCGTCTTATCCTGAATGCCGGGTCATGCGTTGATTTTCTGATCCGAGATGAAGCGGTGCCAGAGCGCATCGATATCGATGCGCCCACTCTCGTCCTTCCAGATTCCGACACAGGACTGGATCTCTTGAACGGTGTGCATTCCCACCAACGACTTCCCACCCCCCTCGGCTGAGCCTCTGAAGGCATCGACCGCATCGCTTCTGCGCGCTTGAGCACCGGCGAGATCCTAGACTGCAAATTCTTCACGACGGTCTCAAAGCCATTGACATGTTCCGCACACAGTTTTAATGTTACCGGTAACAAATATGGGCCGGCTCGACCGGCTGGATGGGTCCGATCACTTAAGTTAAGTGAAGCCAAACATGTCTCAAGGGGGGGAATTCATGAAGCTCAGATTCCATAGCGCGCTTTTTGGCGCAATCAGCGTTTTTGCTCTAGCAACCACCGCTTTCGCTCAAGCACCTGCCGCAAGTGAGAATATTGAACCGATTGTTGTGACCGGCTCGCGCGTTATTTCTGACGTAGCAAATTCACCTACCCCATTAACGGTCGTGACGGCTGATCAGCTCGAGGCCACGACGCCTACTGACATTGCTGATGGCCTAAACAAGCTGCCCCAATTTTTCGGGTCCACGTCGCCGCGCACTATTAATAACGCGAGCTCCAATGCCGCAGGCAATACTCTCAACCTGAGAAATTTTGGGGCACAACGGACGTTGGTCTTGTTGGACGGTGATCGCGTAGCACCGTCCAACTCCAATGGCACCGTGGATGTCGATATTTTGCCGCAAATGCTGATGAGCCGCGTGGATATTGTAACCGGCGGCGCGTCGGCGGTTTACGGCTCTGATGCTGTTACAGGTGTGGTGAATTACATACTCGATAAGAATTTCAATGGAATCAAGTACGAGGCCAATACCGGTATATCCAACTTTGGGGATGCTCCCATGGGTTCTATCGGTGTTGCGATGGGCACCGACCTGTTTGGCGGAAAAGGTCACATTGAAGGGTCTCTGCATTTCTTCGAACAGGGCGGTGTGTCGATGAGTAGCCGGCCTAATGGCGACAACGGGCAGGCATGGATTAGAGTAGGCCAGGGTACGGCTTCGAACCCATACACCTATGAGCAGTACGGCCGACAGCCTGCGCAGGGTTTTGGCGGATTGGTCACGTGTAATTGCGCGGCCAACAACATGCAATTTGTCTCTCCCGGAGTGCTTGGTCCCTTTAACCCGGGTACGCCAACCCCCGACGGCGGCGTAAGCAACGGGGGGGATGGAGGCTATGACAATGTAGGATCCTATCAAGCACAACAACGCACCCAGGATGCCTTCTTGCGTTTCAGCTATGATCTTAGCGACACTACAAGTGTCTACATTCAAGGGACTGCTGCATTAGCTGCGAATAGCGCTGTATTTGCCCCTTCGATGTCCGTGTACCCCGGTGGATATGGGGTCAGCACCTTTTACACAAATAATCCCTTTCTGAGTCCGGCCGTACAAGGGCAGCTGAATTCGGGAAATCCCGGCAACACATTTAATTTGAGTGCTCTTACTGAGACCCTTGGGGGCGTTGGCGGGGGAGCTGCGCCCAATTACACTGAGGAATCTACAGATCGGAACCTCGGCGTGACGATGGGGTTGGTTGGTACTTTGCGTGGTAAGTTTGACTGGCGCCTGCACTACACACATGGCAGTAGCCGGCAGGAGGAGGATGAACCTTACAACATGAATATGCAGAAGATGTATGCCGCAAGCGATGCGGTAGTGAATTCTTCTGGCAATATAGTTTGTTATGTTTCAACCACGGCGTATGCAAAACTTTATCCAGGCTGCGTGCCTTTTAATGTCTTTGGCGAGGGCGCCACTACAGTCACTCAGTATAACTACACTCACGAATTGACCTACTATGTTGAGACCAACACTCTCGACAATGTCGGTGGGAATATTGCGGGCCCTATATTTAATCTGCCTGCAGGACCCGTAAAGGCTGCCTTGTCAAGTGAAGCCCGCTGGCTCGGCTTGGGCATTAATAGCAATACATCTGCCACGGCTACGGTCAATTGCACGGGATTGCGGAATTGCAATCCAGGGATTCAGCTTCATGACGACAATACCGTGTCCCCCACGACCGCAAAGGATAGCGTATGGGAGTTTGCCGGCGAAATTAATGTGCCGATCCTCGCAAACGTGCCCCTCGTTCAAAGCCTCTCTGCCGATTTGGCTGGGCGGGTAACGGACTACAGCGCGTCTGGAATGGTGAAAACCTGGAAAGCGGGATTGGATTATCATATGAATGATTCAATCCGCTTCCGGGGTACAGCCTCTCAAGACATTCGCGCTCCCACCCTGACAGATCTGTTCCAGCCTCTGACTACGGGTGGTTTTGGGTTCGCTGACCCTGTTACCGGCACTTCGGGCACGCTTACGCTGCATACGCAGGGCAATGCAAATCTAAAGCCGGAAGTGGCGCGCACCTATTCCGAGGGAGTGGTGTTAACGCCCGTGTTTGTGCCCCACCTAACGTTGTCTGTGGATTACTATAAGATCGATATTGCCAACGCGATTACCGCCGTATCAGGCACCGATCCGACAGTGCAAAATATTTGTACTGCTTCCGGTGGAACGTCGAACTTGTGCGCCCTGATAGTTCGTCCCATCTCCGCCACAAATACGTCGCCCGCTAACTATCCGTTATATTTGGTATCAGAAAATGTCAATAGTGCGACGGTAAAGACGCAAGGTCTCGATTTTGAACTGGACTATAGATTTGACTTGGCGAACATTTGGGAAGCTTTGCCCGGGTCGATGAATCTAAGAAGCCTCTATTCGTTCCAGCCATATATCAAAACGACGAACCTTCCGGGCGAGACGCCCACTCTGACCGTGATGCCCCATGGGCGCAGCACGACATTCGCCCAATACGACGTGGGAAATTGGTCGGTCAACATTCAAAACAATTGGCTCAGCAGTTTTTCTCAACAGACCCAAGCCAGCCAAGTCTACGTCAATCCTGGTCGTATCGCGGCCTTCGATACTGTTGATGCAACGATCAGCAGGAGGATCGATTTTGATAAGGGACATGTCAATATTTATTTGTCGGTGCAAAATATTGCCAACCAACAGCCGCCTCTCTACACGTTTAACACCGGAGGATTTCCGGGTGGGTTTTACCCCGCTTTGTACAATGAAAGTGCCATCGGCCGATTCTATACGGTTGGTATTCGTGGGGGTTGGTAAACGTTCGGTTCGCAAAGACAAAAACGTTACGTTTACAAGGACAAAAAGGAATACGTCATGGAGGGTTTGACGCGTCGCGCTTTTGCGGGGCTGGCGGTTCTTAGCGGGGCCGCCGCCGCTTCTCTTGGCGGGGTCGCCGCCGCTTCAGCGGCAGCCGGCGCGTCAAGATCTGACTCGCTCGATGCCTTAGCCAAGGCCAAAGGATTTACCGGCTTTGGCAGCGCAATTGGGGGAGGAGCGCCATATGTCGCGTCAACTTTCAATGATGACGGCGTGCGGGCCATTCACAGCCGCGAATGCGGCATCATGGTCTGCGAGAACGAGATGAAGTGGGCGGTTGTGCGGCCCGATCCCAAGGAATACACCTTCTATCAGGCCGATCGCATAGTGGACTGGGCGCGTGACAATAACCTGCTGGTGCGGGGTCACACGCTGCTGTTTAACCAGACGCAGTATTTCCCCAAATGGCTGGTGAATTATGATTTCGGCACGCGGCCGGCTACTGAGGCCGAGCGGCTGCTGCGCGATCACATCACAACCGTCTGCACCCATTTCGGAACGCGTGTCTTTACCTATGATGTGGTGAACGAGGCGGTGAACGAATTCACCGGCGAATTGTGGGACACGGTTTTTACCAAATATCTGGGTCCTGAAGCGATCGACATCTGTTTTGACGCTGCGCATAAAGCAGCGCCCCATGCCAAACTGGTCTATAACGATTTCGCGAGCTGGGGCGCGGGTCATGCCAAGTATCGCGAAGGCATCCTGCGGCTTCTGTCGCGGCTCAAGGCCAACAAGGTGCCGGTGGATGTGTATGGGGTGCAAAGCCATATCGGGCAGAGCTACAGCCCGGATTCGCTAGGCTCAAACACCTTCAACGCAGCGGACCAGGTGGTCTGGAAGCAGTTCTTGGACGCGGCCAGCGGCATGGGCTTGCGTCTGGCCATCACCGAATTCGATGTCAGTGAGCGCGGCACAGCGTCTGATATTGTCGAGCGCGACCGCCAGATTTCCGGTCTGGCGCATCGCTATCTCGATTTCATGTTCGGCTATCGCAATCTCGATTACGTGATGGCCTGGGGAATGGTGGACCATTATTCCTGGCTACAGGAACCGGATTCCGGTGGCAGGCGGCCTGATGGCATGCTCATGCGTCCGTCGCTCTTCGATGATAACTATCAGCCCAAGCCGCTGCGTCAGGCCATCGCCGCAGCCTTTCGCAATGCGCCTCTACGCGCGTGAGGAGAACCGTGCCGCCCCTCCTGCCGGAGAGTTTGTCGGTGAAGTGAAGGTAGCGTGGCCATCGTCTCGATTATGTGGATTTTTGGACGGATATCGGAGCGATGAATGGAGATAACCTCGTGAATTCTATCGTTCGTAAAACCTTTCCAAGATTGTTTTTTGCCATGTTCCTTAACCCTTGTGTAGTGGGCGTTGGCTTAGCTTCGCTCCAGGGTTCGGGTGCGGCCGCCGCAGCTAACGCTCAGACTCCAAATACGACGTCACATGCCGGCTCTCAACCCGTATTCCGCCTCGATGGGGGCAACACGACCTACGCCTTTGGCGTGAATGAGCGCGGCGAGTTACAGCAGCTCTACTGGGGCGGCAGGCTTGGGGGGCATGACGTCTTGGATCCGGCCAAATCAGAAGAGGCAGCCCCCTTCGACACCTCCTACAACAACACGCCACAGGAGTATGCGGGTTGGGGTGCCGGGCTATATCTAGAACCGGCTGTGAAGGTTACCTTTGCAGACGGCAATCGCGACCTAGTCCTGCACTACGCTTCGAGTAGCAAGCATGATGATAGTTCTATCGACGTCGTCATGAAGGACATCAACCGCGCGGTGATAGTCACGCTGCACTACGATATCGATCCGGAGTCGGGTATCGTCGCACGCTCGGCGACCATCGAAAACCATGAACCGAAGCCAATCATGATCGAGCAAGCTGCGGCTGCGGCTTTCTCACTTCCTGCCGCGCATTACACACTGAGCTATTTGAGCGGACGCTGGGCGGGCGAATGGACGCTGAACCAGGAGAGGATTCACCAAGGACAGCGAGTGCTGGAAAGCCGGCGCGGATCGACTGGGGCTCAACTCAATCCATGGTTCGCTATCGGTAAGGGTGACGCCGGTGAAGAGCATGGCGAGACATGGTTTGGGGCGCTTGGGTGGAGCGGTTCATGGCGTATCACCGTCGAACAGGATGCGGTGGACAAGGTGCGCGTGACGGGCGGCTTCAATCCCTTTGACTTCGGCTATCCCCTCAAGCCGCGCGAGACGTTGGAGTCGCCGGTCTTCTACGCGGGATACACAGATCACGGCATGGGCGGCGCTTCGAGACTACTGAACCGCTTTACGGTGACGCATATCCTGCCCCAAGCGCCAAGTCCCAAATTGCGGCCGGTGATCTACAACTCTTGGGAAGCAACCGAGTGGAATGTGTCCGAGAGCGTACAGGAGTCGCTGGCGGAGAAGGCTGCGGCCCTGGGTGTCGACCGCTTCGTGATGGATGATGGCTGGTTTGGCCAGCGCAAGACCGATCACGCCGGGTTGGGCGACTGGTATGTAAACAAGGACAAGTTCCCCAATGGGCTCAGGCCTCTGATCGACAAGGTGCATTCCCTACATATGGATTTCGGTTTATGGGTCGAGCCGGAGATGGTCAATCCCGACTCGGATCTCTATCGCAGTCATCCGAATTGGGTCCTGAATTTCCCGGGGCGCCCGCGCACTGAACAACGCAACGAGTTAGTCCTGAACCTGGCCCGGCCAGATGTGCGCAAGTATGTCTTCGATACGATGGACAAGCTGTTGACCGAGAACGATATAGCCTTCCTCAAGTGGGACTACAATCGAAATTGGAGCGAACCTGGGTGGGATCAGCTCCCCGCGAACGAACAAAAGAAAGTCTATGTCGAGTTCCCGCGCAATGTGTATTCGATCCTAGCCGAGCTGCGAGCCAGGCATCCGGGAGTGGAGATCGAAAGCTGTTCGGGTGGCGGGGGCCGTGTGGACCTGGGAATTCTGCACTACACCGACGAGGTGTGGCCCTCGGATAACACAGATCCGCTGGACCGGCTGACCCAGCAGGACGGTTTTACACATGCTTATCCGGTCCAGACGATGGCGGCCTGGGTAACAGACTCGCCGCACTGGCTCAATAACCGCACGACCTCAATGAGCTATCGGATGCTGGTTTCGATGCAGGGTGTTCTCGGTATTGGTGGCAACCTGAAGAATTGGACCGATGAAGACATGGCAACCGCCAAGCGTATGATTGCGGCCTATCGCCAAGTGCGGAAGACGATCACGCAGGGAGATTTGTACCGGCTGATTTCCCCGACCAATGGCAGCGAATTCTCCGCCACAGAGACCGTCTCGCCCGACAAGTCACAGGCTGTATTTTTTGCCTTTGTCCATTCGACACAGGAGGGGCGGAGTTTTCCGCGCTTGCAGTTGCTGGGGCTGGACCCCAAGGCGACCTATGCACTCGGCAGCATCGAAGGCAAGGCAGCGGAGGGAACACCGGCACAGGCCTCTGGCGCATGGTGGATGAGCCACGGAATCGAGGTTGCACTGCAAGGCGACTTCCAGGGCGCGGCCTTCCGGCTGGATCGCAAGTAGCATGAAGGTCGCTTCGAAACACTCGGTCGGAATTCGCCGAGTCCATATGAGCGTCGTGTTTGTGTTGCCCCGCTTCACTACGACAAGGACGGCAACATATTACCCGTCCCGGAGTTTGATCTGTGTCGAAACCCATCACCCATCTCTAGATCGGATCCATAGGACGAAGCCGCTCCCATGACCATATCTCGTCAGCAGTTCCTCGCGGGTGTACTCGGACTGGCGGCATGCGTCGTCACGGCGCCGGGAGCGGCGGCGGCGAGCAAAGCTCGGCGTCCGAGCACCAAGGCGCCGCTCGCGATCTCGATGTGGGACTTCTCCTGGCTGGAGCGGCGTTGGCCGGGTGCAGGCTATGAAGATTGGGACCGCGCACTCGATGGGCTTGCTGAACGCGGTTACGATGCGGTGCGGATCGATCCCTACCCACATCTGCTCGCAGTCGATCCGGTGCGGACCTGGAAGCTCGAGCCCGCCTGGACCACCAACGACTGGGGCAGTCCGGGCCTCGTCGACGTGGTGGTGCTGCCTAACCTTGTTTCCTTCATCGGCAAGTGCCGCGCTCGCGGGATCAAGGTTGCCCTTTCGACCTGGCTCCGCGAGGACACATCAGGCGTCCGGAGCGGGATCACCGGTAAAAGTCATATCGATGGATGGCTGCGCACGCTCGAACTGTTGAAAAGCGCGGGCCTTCTGGAGGCGATTCTGTATGTCGACCTCTGCAACGAATGGCCGCTGGACGTGTGGGTGCCCTGGTTCGAGCCGGGGCGCAATAGTGGCGACTGGTATCAGCCGGCGTCGCTTGCCTATATGCGCGAGGCGATCGAGACGATCCGCCGCGCGCATCCCGCGCTGCCATTGCTCTTCTCCTTCTGCAACGAGAATAGCGAGGCCTATCTCGACCACGATCTCGGCTTTTTCGACCTGTTCGAACACCACCTCTGGATGTCGCAGCAGAACGGCGAGGAGTTTTACAAGGAGGTCGACTACAATTACGAACGCTTCGATCTGAAGGGCTATCGCAACCTGGCGCTGAAGGCAGAGCCGGCCTATCGGGCGAGGCCCGAACACTGGACCGGGCTTTTGTGCACGCGCGTGACCGCGCTGGCCGCGCAAGCCGCTAGGGTACACAAGCCTCTCATCACCACCGAATGCTGGGCACTGGTCGACTATAAGGATTGGCCGAAGCTCGAATGGTCGTGGATCAAGGATCTGTGCAAGATCGGCGCAGAGACCGCGTCGGGTTCGGGCCGGTGGCTGGGGATCGCGACGAGCAATTTCTGCGGCCCGCAATTTGACGGAATGTGGCGCGACGTCCGCTGGCATCGCGAGATGACCGCGATGATCCGCTCGGGGCCGATTGCCCCGGACCTTCGCTCCGGCCGGCTGTGGGATCGTCTCTGACGTAGCGTCGTCAGGCAGGGACGGGACTCACCGCGCTGCATATAACTGATGGTGCGTCGATATGTGCAAAGTAAACGGTGCAGCGAATACAGGATTGAAAGTAGGTAGTTCAGTAGATATGAGACAAATCCACCAATAGGGACTTACCAGGTATGAGACGAGCCAACGTGATGAGAATGGCTGAGTGGAGTTTCGGTGCTCAGCTGGTCCCCCGTTCAACGCACAGACTGTACGCCAAGTCATCAGGACGACCGTCAGCGGATCGAGTGTACGCGTCCGGCTATCCAACCTATTTGGAATCGCGCCGGTGACGATCGGCCCGGTGCACGTGGCTGATCGATGCCATGAAAGCTCTGATAGCGCGCGCTCATGAGAAGGGAATCAAGATAGTGGGTGCTACTCTGACGCCTTATGGAGGCGTGGACTGGCCATATCACTCGGAAGCGGGCGAGGCGAAGCGCCGAGCAGTCAATCAGTGGATCCGTTTCGGGTGAGTCGAATTGCGGTGTTGGGGCTGGCCGTTGCGTTGTTAGGGAGTACGGTTGTTCGCGCAGAGGACGACAGACTCGTTCTGGACCGAGGCAACGGCACGATTGTACTTGAACCATACGACGACTCGGCCCAACTGGCGGCAAGTCAAGCAACAGCTGCAGCTGTGACGGAGACGGAATGAAGGAGCTGCCCATCGGTATCACCGGACTCGGTGTGCTGTCGCCGGACAACACCACCGTGGACTTGGACACCCGCTTCAAAATGGCCTGTGAAACGCAAGTCTTCGATTACCTCGACCAGACGCCAGGACCCGGCGAGGTGGAGGCGTTTAGGGCGGCGAGCGAGCGTCATGGCCTGCCGCTGCGCGCGGGGGGCTTCTACTATCGCCTCGGCCGTGACGATGAACTGCTGATGTGGCATCTGCGTGTCGGGCGGGACCTCGGCGTACAGGTGCACAACGTTCAGATCTTCACCCACCATGCCGACGGACACCCAGTGTCCAATGAAGAAGTTGCCGACTTGTATCTACGTGCACTCGAACTGGGCGAGCGCACCGGCGTCACGCCCTGCCTCGAGGTCCACGTCAACATGTGGTCCGAACGGTTCAGTCGGGTGGCCGAAGTCGGCGAACTCGTGGAACGGAGGGGCGCGCCGTACTATCTGACGCTTGATCACTCGCATGTGATCTTCAAGATTGACAACCCGCGCGAGCAGCTCGTCCAGGACCTGCAGGCCGATATTGCCAGCGGCCGCACGATACTGGACCCGGCCAGCGCCAATTGCGTCATCTATGAATGGCTGCAGCGAAACTGGATCCGGCACGCGCACGCCCGTGCGACGGTGCCTGCGAACCCGCTGAATCGTTGGGCCCACCACCCGGACGGCAGCCCTGGCCGTGGCATTCAATACCCGTTCATCGAACCCGGTCCGGGAGAATGGCATTCGGCGTGGGAACCGGGCAGGCTGGATCCCTGGAAACAGGCAATGCGCGCCGTCCTCGCGCATCATGCTCGCGACCCGAAGAGCCCGCTCGGCCAGGTCACGATGGAGTTCATCCCGTTCCCTGATTATGGCGGTGGCGCTCGCTATTCGATTTTGGCCAACAATATCGCCTGCGCCAAATGGGTGCGCGACACCTGGAACCAGCTATCCCCCTAAGCGTCGCCTGGCGGTCATTCGTCCGGACGCCGGGCCTTGCCGAATGCTCCGTCCGTTTTCGTCCAGAATTGCATGGCCTGCAAATCCGCCGCGCGCCGCCGTCCTGCCTGAAGGACGGCGGCGTCCTCCACCTTGACCAGCGGTGAATAACGCGGATGGTGCGATTCCTTGTAGGGATCATTACGCGCCGCGTTGTAGCAACAGATCATGGACCAGCGCGCTTGCTCGGAGAGATTGGGCCCGGAACAATGCAGTAGATTGCCTGCAGGCAGCCGTTTTCGCGGGTGACGGGATCCAACGCGATCGAGGCACTGGCAAGGAGCGGTGCGAGTACGCCGTTGTGATACCAGTACCCGTAGTCCTGGTTCCAGGTCCATGCCCCTCCGACCTTCGCATCCTTCAGGATCATCTTCGAGTGATAGTGGTAGACCTCGCCGCCTAGCACCCGCTCCATCGCGTTCACGAGCGCATTGGAGCGGGCGATCATGCCGTACACCGTATCCCCCGGATGGTTCCAAAGGGCAAGCCGTACCGGGTGCTCGGCGCCGTCATCCATGATGTTCGCATGGTCATCAAGCCTCTTGCCTGCCTTGGCGGTGGCCTGCAGCAGTCCCGTCTCCTCGGCATCGAGAAAGCCATGCACCAGCAGAAATCCGGCGGCGCGGTAATCATCAAGCTGGCTCGCACTTAATTGGAGCTGCGGCATAAATACCCTCTCGCAAGAATTTGCATATGTTGACGCACCATCAGTTCGCCGTTGACGACCCGGGAGACCGTCATTGGGGACACGCTAGCCACGCGTGCCACATCGGCGACGGTCAGCCCCGTCTTCGGGCGAGTTCGCCGCTTGCGCGTCGCCCGCAGAGGCTGTTTTTTATCACTCATGAGCGGAGTTATGAGCCCAGAAAGTATGTAAATGAAGGGTGGACCATTTGCTAAGTTGCCGATGATAGCGGTACCATATGGCTTGTTGTCAAGAGGTCGGAGAGCGCCGAGCCATGTACCTCGGAATCGATATAGGCACATCGTAGGAGGGGTTTATGCTTCAGCTCGGCTGGTACATCCGGATCCGGCGATCCGCAAGGCCAATCTCGAGAGGCTAAAGAAGATCCGACGACGTCTGGGCCTCGCCCACGGAATCCGGCTTCGAATCGGACATATACATCCGCTGGCGGGTCGAGGGCGAGAAGGGCGTCGCCCGTGGCACGATCGGTTGGCCGGATTACCCAAAAGGAAGCCCGAGTACCCTTGAGTATTGCTGCCCAGCAACCGGGGGCAAGTGGCGCCAGCCGCGCTGGACGACCCAATGGCTCCCGCACGGGTTCGAAGGCGTGATGGAGCAGCTTCAGTACGCGCTGAAGACCGGCAGCCCACCGGCACTTAGCGGGCGCGACAACTTGCGGACAATGGCCCTGGTGGAGGCCGGCTACCGGTCGATTGCAGAGCGCCGGGCGGTGGCGCCGGCGGAAATCGGCTCAACGGCGTGATGGCAGGGCGAAAGATATCCACCTGACGATCGAGGGAGGTCGGCAATGACGTTTCGGGTGAGTCGAATTGCGGTGTTGGGGCTGGCCATTGTGTTGTTAGGGAGTACGGTTGTTCGCGCAGAGGACGACAGACTCGTTCTAGACCGAGGCAACGGTACGATTGTAATTGAACCATACGGTCCAAACATCATCCGGGTGACTCTGAGTCCCCTGAAAGATAAGGCGGCTGAAGGGCCTGGGTACGGATTCAGCGGTGCTCCGGCTGCCACAAGCTGGAGCCATCGACAGGATGAGCAGGGGAATGATGTTTACGCTTCCGAGCGCCTTGTCGTTCGTATTTCGTCGGATCATCCTGCAGAGAGACCCTCCTTGGCGAATTTTGTACCGCTGGATAAGTTGAATTTGTCGGCACGAAAGAAATTCTTTGGTGGTGACGATTCCCATCCTGGATCACCTCACGACACACTTAGTATTGCCACGCCGCAAGGCAAGACGTTGTTGGCAATGCAAGAGTGGTCGATGGCGCCAAATTCTTCCGACGGGGCAGGAAATGCAACAGGCAATGCTGACAACCAGTTGACGACTGATCACGGCTATCGTGTAGCTGCAACGTTCGATTCGCCGAATGACGAGCACTACTACGGCCTTGGGCAAAATCAACAAGGGTTTTTGGATCTACGCGATCATGAAATTAGCTGTTGGCATGATTACAACGCCATTGGCGGACAAAGCGTGTGTGTGCCATTCTTGATTTCCAGTCGTGGCTACGGGCTGATATGGGACAATCCCTCGAAAACTACAATTGATCTTGGATTCAACCAGAAAAACACTTGGTCGTCCGAGATCGGTGACAGGGTTTCCTTTTTCGTTATCGCAGGCGCAACCAGCGACGAGATCTATGAAGGCTACCGCCAGCTCACGGGTGTGGCGCATATGCTTCCCAAGGGAGCTTATGGTTATATTCAGAGCAAAGCCATCTACCCCACGCAGGATGAGCTTATGGCGGCGGCCAATGGGTATCGCGAACGTCGGCTCCCAGCCGATGGTTTCGTGGTCGATTTTCTCAACATGAGCAAGCAGGGTCAGATGGACCTGGATCCGTCTCGCTGGCCGGATCCAGCTACGATGAACCGCCAGCTGCATGCAATGGGGTTCAAGACCCTACTCAGCGTCTGGCCTCATTTCGCCGCAGACACACGCTATTTTGACATGCTTCGCCAGAAAGGCTGGCTAATTCGCAATGCGGATGGCACTCCGGATTCTGGCCGGGATTTCCCCGATACAATCGGCCCGAACATAGATACGACCAATCCCGAGGCTGCGCGGTGGTGGTGGGAAAAGATACGTGACAACTATATAAAGCAAGATGGCTTCGATTGGATCTGGCTCGACGAGACGGAGCCGGATATTGATCCATATAAGGACTATTTTTCGATCGGTTCCGGTGCCCGCTATTTCAACATTTACCCTCTATTCCACACTGCGGCGGTGTACGACGGATTTCGGCGTGATTTCGGTGATAGCCGCCGCGTGATGAGTCTCGCGCGTGCTTCCTATCTCGGAGCCCAGCGTAACGGTACCGTCTTCTGGAACGGCGATATTATTTCCACTTGGGACATGCTGAAGCGTTCTATACCAACTGGATTAAACTTTACCGCCTCAGGCATGCCTTACTGGGACACAGATATTGCCGGCTTTTATCTACCAGAGAGGCCGGCAGATTATCGTCCACCGCGCCCCCCATTGATCGATCCTTCTGAAGCGCGCGATATAGTCGGCAACAATGACGACTACCCGGAGCTTTTCGTGCGCTGGTTTGAGTGGGGTGTCTTTCAGCCGATTATGCGCGCTCATGGTGAAAGAAAGCATAACGAGGTATGGTCGTACGGAAAACAGGCTGAGTCGATCCTGGCAAAATACCTCAGGCTCCGTTACCAACTCTTGCCTTACATTTATTCTCAGGCATATCACAGCTATCAGACAGGCGCTCCTTATTCACGCGCGCTGTTCATGGACTTTCCAAACGACCCGAAGGTCAGCGGCATTCCAGACGAGTACATGTTTGGACCAGCTTTTCTGGTGGCGCCAGTAACGGACCAGGGTGCAAATCATCGTGAAGTCTATTTGCCTGCGGGCTGTGACTGGTACAACTTTTGGACCAATGAACGAGTCGCGGGTGGCCAGACGATCACAGTGGAAGCTCCGATCGATACGATTCCACTCTTTGTCCGCGCAGGCTCGATCATTCCCCTGGGATCTGAAGTCGCAAACGCCGATCAAGCGCAGGCAATTTCCTCGATACGTATCTATCCAGGAGCGAGTAGTGATTTCACTCTGTACGATGATGACGGAAAGACTTATGTCTATGAAAAAGAAAAGGACGCAGGCAAAATCACGCATCTACACTGGGCCGAGCCGGCTCATCAATTTACTCATGGTGGGGCAAGGGCGTGGACGGTGCCCGATAAGGCATTGATTCATGTTATCGGCCGCTGAAACTTTCCGTAGTGCAGAAATGCCAGACGGCGCCCCGGGGGCCGTGTTCAATTGATACCGAGCCGGATGTCGCGCGAGGAAGCGCCTACATACACGCGGCTGCCGGGGATGAACTTCCAGTCATGGCCGTCGACGCTCCAGATGCTCTGCTGGCGTGGCGAGACGGTGATTGACACCTTCCGCGATTCGCCGGGCTTGAGATCAAGCTTACTCCATCCCACCAGGCGCTTGGGAGGCTCGTCCATGTCGCGGATTCCCAAATACACCTGCGGAACCTCGGCGCCGGCGACCGGCCCGTCGTTCTTCACCGTAAAGACAATCGTCATAGCATTGTTGGCGAGCGTCTTCACGGTGAGATCCGAATACGCGAAATGCGTGTAGGAGAGACCAAAGCCGAATTCGAACATCGGCTTGATTTTCTTTGAGTCGTACCAGCGGTAGCCAATGTCCAGCTTCTCGGAATAGACCGGGTCCTTGGCGATTGTCCCGTCCCGGCCCCAGGTGGGAATATCCTCGTTGCGCGCGGGAAAGGTGACGGGCAGTTTACCCGACGGGTTCACAAGTCCGAAGAGAATGTTGGCGATGGCGCGGCCGCCGCCCTCGCCTGGATACCAGGCTTCGGCGATCGCGCCCACCTTGTTCTTCCACGGCATCAGCACGGGGTTGCCGCTCTCGATCACGACGACGGTGCGCGGATTGACCGCTGCCACTGCTTCGACCATCTCGTCTTGGTTGGAGGGATTGGACAAGTCCAGCAAGGTCAAGTCGCCGAATTCTTCGCCGGCCGGTTGGTTGACCACAACGATGGCAACGTCGGATTTGGCAGCCAGCGTGACGGCCGCATCGATCTCGGGTTTTGAATAGGCACGGAATGGCTCCCGCTCGTCCTGATTGCCGGCAAAGCTCACTTTGGCCGAGAGAGCCAGTTCCTGGATTGCCTTGACGATCGGCACTTGGAGCTTCAACCAGGGACTCTTCCACCAGTCGCAACCACCATGCTGGGCAAAGATCAACCCGCGGCAACTTGAAATGAAACCCGCTACCGGTTTGAGCGTATCGGCCGAACCGCCACCGGTCCCCACGGCTACATCAGCGTGTGCGCCAACGACGGCGATCGACTTGATTTTGCTGGCATTGAGCGGCAGGAGTGCGCCCTCATTCTTAAGCAGCACGACAGACTGTTCCTCGGCGTGCTGTGCAAAGGCAGCAGCGGCGGAGAAGTCGATCTTGCCGTCTCCCTTGGGCGGGTCATCGATCAGCCCCGTCGTGATCATTGCGTAAAGATGGCGGCGGACCATGTCATCGATTCTCGCCTCGGTGATGTCATGATTGGCGAGAGCGAAGAGGACATCGAGGCGGTTGAACCAGGTCGGTCCAGGTTCGGAGCCTTCCTCTTCGTCGAGGCCGGCCTTGATGGCCTTCACCGTGGAATGGGTTGCTCCCCAATCGGATTGCACGATTCCCGGGAAGTTCCAGTCGTGCTTCAGAACTTCGTTGAGCAGGTGGTCGTTCTCGCAGGCGTAATCGCCGTTGAGCCGGTTGTAACTGCACATGACACTCCCGGGGTGGCTTTTCTCGACTGCAATCTCAAAGGGCAGGAGGTGCAATTCCCGCAACGTGCGCTCATCCACCGTGGTATTGCCGCCCGAGCGGTTGGTTTCCTGCTCGTTGCCGGCAAAGTGCTTGACAGTGGCAATCACATGCTCGCTCTGCGTGCCTAATGTCCGCTGCGCAATCATTTCACCGGCCAATTCCGGGTCTTCACCCAAATATTCAAAGCCACGGCCGCCACGTGGTTCGCGAGTCAAATTTGCTCCACCGCCCAAACCCATCCCGAATCCCTGTGCTCGGAGTTGACGTGCGATATGTCCCGCGTAATCGAATGAAAGCTGACGGTCCCAGCTTGCAGCTATGGCAAGCGTCGCCGGAAAAGTGGAACTCGACATTTTCGTGCTTGCCGATCCGGTTCCCGAATCGGCAATCTCAACATCCGGGATGTTCAGGCGAGGTACCCCTGCAATCAGGCCGGCGCCACCGGCTGGATCTGCGGGGAAAGGGTACTTCGAAACCAGAAACTGCAGCTTTTCATCGAGCGTCATTTGCTTGACCAGTCCGTCGGCCCGCTGAATTGCCGCCAGTCCGGCACTGGCGTCGTGCGTGACTTGTGCGCTGGACACGGTGAGACCATGAATCCCTGCCAGCAAAAAGGCGAGGGCAAGAGTGCGTGCTTTCATGGTCGTCTCTCCGGATTATGCGCCGCCCACGTTGCGCTCTATTTGGTAGCGATAACATTATCATGCTAGACTCTTGCAAGACAAGAGATCGCCTCTCAACATCTACTTGTCGTACATTCAAAGAAAAATGTTAGCGCTAATATGAGGTGCGTCATGCGGGCCGTTTGGTTTGCTGCCGGTTTGCTGGTTCAAACCGGCCTTGCGGCTGCGTCGCCGGGGCTTGTGGTCAGCCCGAACGAGACGCTGGAGATGCAGGGTCTCAGCGTCCTCGTCGATCAGATGCATTTCCATCCGGTCGACGAGGACCAACCGATCAACGAGGACGAAAAGAATGCCGGCATTCAGATCATTCTGCATGGCGACCGGATCGCCACCGATGGCGCGCTGCGCCTCAATCCGACACCCGAACAATGGGATCCGGTGCCGGCCTTCGTGACGCGCGAGCACGGTCCCGGCGCTAATCAGTTGACCGTGACCAGCACTTATTCCAAACCCTTCTCCTTCCGCTACCGCACCATCGTGACCCCTGAAGGCGGCAGTGGCTTTCGTGTCTCAATCGATCTCGACCAGCCGCTGCCCGCCTCGCTGATCGGCAAGGCCGGCTTCAATCTCGATTTCCTGCCCACCGCCTATTTCGGCAAAAGCTATCTCTTAGGCCGCGCCTCCGGGCTGTTTCCGCGCAATCCGGATGGACCTATGGCCAAGGATGGGTCCGGCGATCCGGTGTCGCTGGCATCCGGCGGCGATGCCATTATTCTGTCGCCGGAAGATCCGCTCACCCGCGTCACGATCACGTCGGACTCAGGTCCGATCGCACTCTATGATGCGCGCAACCGGGCGCAAAATGGCTGGTTCGTCGCGCGCACGCTGATCCCCGCCGGCAAGACCAAGGACGCGCTGGTCTGGCATATCCACCCGAATGTGATCGAAAATTGGGTGCGCGACCCGGTCGTCTCATTCAACCAGGCCGGCTACACGCCGGACCGCTCGAAGGTCGCGATCATCGAACTCGATCCGCATATGAAGGCGCCGAAAGCCATCAAGCTGCTGAAGGTCGATGCTGAGGGCGGTGCCAAAGTTGCGTTGGAAGGGACCATCGACCCTTGGGGCCGCTGGACGCGCTATGACTATGCCCGCTTCGATTTCTCCCGCGTGCGCGAACCGGGCGTCTATGCGATCTCCTATGCCGGGCATGTCTTCAACCCGTTCCGGATCGCCGAGGATGCCTATTCGCACATCTGGCAGCCCTCGCTCGACACCTATCTCGCCGAGCAGATGGATCATATGAGTGTCCGCGAGGAATATCGCACCTGGCAGGGTCTGTCTCATATGGACGATGCGCGCCAGGCGCCGCCCAACATCACCCATTTCGACGCCTACAGCATGGGCCCGAATCTCGATTCGTCCTTCGTGGCCGGCCAGCATATTCCCGGCCTCAATGTCGGTGGCTGGCAGGATGCCGGCGATTTCGACATTCAAACGCCCGACAATGGCTGGGTGGTGCGCGATCTGGTGCGGACGCGCGAATTGTTCGGCGCCGATTGGGACGAGGACACGATCGACGAAGCGGCTCATTCGGTCGAAATCCGCCGCCCCGATGGTGTCCCCGATGTGCTACAGCATATACGTCATGGCGTGCTGCAATTGCTGGCGCAATATAAGGTGTTCGGCCATGCGATCGTTGGCATCGTCGAGCCGACGCTCAAGCTCTACACCAATCTCGGTGATGCGGGTTCGGAGACCGACCGCATGATCTATGATGCGGCGATGGGTCCCAGCGACAGTAATGGGGTCAGTTCCGGCAAGGCCGATGACCGCTGGGCTTTCACGTCAGATGTGCCGGGCAATGATTACACAACCGCCGCCGCCTTGGCGGCTGCCTCACGTGTCCTTGGCGAGATCGATCCCGATCTCGCCGACCAGTCGCTGGCCGCCGCCACGGTGCTGTGGGCGAACCAGCAGAACCCCGGCGATCGCATCACCCGTGCGT